>Ga0247804_10000111_pt1 | contig 40455 bp, 31 predicted proteins | sample UWRJL029104C1_FD_181142 | JGI IMG/M metagenome (GOLD analysis project Ga0247804, IMG submission 181142) | Plant litter microbial communities from Arlington Agricultural Research Station in Wisconsin, United States - UWRJ-L029-104C-1 | ecosystem: Environmental > Terrestrial > Plant litter >... | reverse complement strand
ACTTCCACATCTTCCTGTAGTGGTTACTATATATTGACCGTTTTGTGTATTAGTGCCGTTAAATTTTATAGATACATTCGGTCTTGTTGATGTGAAACCATTTGGTCCTGTCCAGCTATAAGTGGCTGTGGTATCTCTGTTGGCTATAGTTAATCTTATAGAATCTGTTGAGCATGTGATAGTGTTGATGCGTGCATCTGGTTTTTTGATTGAATCTACTACGACAATTTCTCTACAAGCTCGTGCTTCTGTCGCTAAATTTTCATTTATAACTAATGAAACATTATAAGTTCCAATACTGTCTATGTGAAATACTGGTGGATTCGTTTGTGTTGATGATGCAACTCCAAATGAATTACAATTGGATGATAATTTTAAACGCGTTATAGAATTACTTGAAGTATTTGTAACAAAAACATACTTCTCATTATTATACAGTATAACATCTGAAAATGAACTGGGAAAATTTAATGCACCTATATTTCCAATGTCTCTTCCAACAATCGTTGTGCTAAATATATCATCAGGAAATGTGTATTCGATGATTTTATTTCCACCAGGTGCTAAAACATAGCCTTTGAAATTATCACAGTCTACAAAGGGCAAAAAATCATAAGATCTATTTAATAAATTTCCTGGATTTCCATAATAATTATATACTGGAATATTCAATAAAGAATTTCCAAAATTTAATGACGAAACCGAACAGTTTGCCGGCGATACATCATCTTTTGGATAATATAAAAAATAATTGTTTTTTCTGTAAATAATACTTATTTGTCTAGTTGCCAACACAGATCCAAATATACCTAAACTTGTTGCTGTAGGAACATTTGTTATAGAACTACCAAAGACAATTCTAAATAACTTTCCTGATGCAGTACTAATGAATCCTATATAACCATTTTCGGTATTTCTGATTTCAAGGTCTGTTAGATATTCATTTATTATACCACCTAAATCATTAAAATTTGTTAGCGTTGGAGTGTTTAGTAATGAGTTACCAAAATCTAATCTCACTAAAACATAATCATTTGCTGAATTCCAATTATCTGCAACATAAAAACCATACCAATTTCCGTTATCCTTAATAAACTGCATTCCTTTAGGTCCATCTAATTGACCTGAAAAAGTGCTTAAAGTTGTGACTGTTGGTGTTGTATTAAACAAATTTGCACCAAAGTTTATTCTTCTAACTCCAGCACCGCCATTTACTTCATGTCCGTCAAATCCTATATAATTATTACCATCTTTATAAATTTGAAAATTAGTTGGTCTATTATTTATACCTGGATTACCAATATTAACGCCTGTAATTACAGATGTTGGTGATTGCCTGCAGAAATTCCATAAATTGGTGCTTTGTCCTGTTGATGAATTGGTAACTGTAATATTTTGTCCGCGACAAACTGTATCCGGTGCCGTAAAACTTACAGTTTGTGCAAATGATTGAACAGTAAAAAATAAGAAAATAAAAATAACATTTGTAACAACACGCATTGGGAAATATTTAATAACAAATATAGTTAAATTGTAGCATGCAACATAATATTCAAAATAAATATAAGGACTAATTTTAAGCATAAGACAATACAATGAAGATTCAGTAAAACAACAATATTTTTTATTATTGTTAAAATGGAATTATTTGAGATTTCCATTCAATTTATTATAGAAAACCTGATTATCTTAATAAGGTTCTTCTTGCTTTTTTATAATATAATTTGATCGTTGAAAAAAGTTGTTTTTTTAAAACAAATAAACTACTTTTTTTATCCAAAATATATTCTTTCTTTGCCCAAAACTGGTCGCCTGCTGTCGTATAAACGGTATCTTCTAATTTTATAAAACCATTGGCATGCATAAAATTTTCTACATCGTTTTTTAAAGGTTGTCCTTTGTAGAGTTCAACTGCTTCTACTTCCAACCAAATCATATTGATACAATTTATGAAATCTTCAGCACCTTCCAAAACCATAAGTTCAGCACCTTGCACATCCATGTGAATAAAGTCAATTACCGAAATATTTTTCTCTAAGCAAAATTGTTTTAAGGTAGACGTTTGTACTCTAATTTCATTCTCAAATTTCAGCCAGCTATGCACTTCTTTTGTTTTTGCAGGTGCTAATAATGAACTGCTTTTATTTCCATAATTCCAATTCTCTGTGTCAGCATTTTCAGGATTTCCTGATGAAACATGAAAGGCAGTTTCTCCAATATTATTCGACAAGCATAATGATACCGGTCGAATATTATGTGCTTTATATTTCAAAATATTCTGCTCAACTAATTCATAGTTGGACGGTAATGGCTCGAACGTATAAATGTCTGAATTTGGAAACAATCTCGCATAACGAATAGAGCTTTCACCTTCACACGCACCAATATCAAAAATCATCAACTTTTCTTCTTTTGAAATAATTGATTGCAACAATATTTCCTGTGTTTCTAAAACCGGTGAATTGATAAATTTATCGCGTTCTGTCATGCTGCTTAATTCTGATCTTATTAAAAATACTTTTTATTTTATAATCCAGTTCTTCGGAGCAATTTCTATAGATTCTGACAATAAATTATTCAGCCAATGCTTTGGAATAATTACTTTTTTATCAGAATTATTATTTAACCAAGCTGCCCACCAGCTAAAGGTGCTGTTAGCAATAATATTATGCTTGCATAAGCTCATCAAATAGAAATCTTCTATCGTAGTTTTATTTTCAATTAATGTGCTGTTGATTTCCCATTTCATTTCTTTCTGAACCCATTTTGCATCATCTGTAATTAAATAAAAATGCAGGTCGTTTCCCAACTCACGTTTCATGTACTCAATAGATTTGGTGTAATAATCTTTCGAACATAATCCATGCGCTTCCATAGATGATAAGTTACGAATGTAATCGCCTCTTCGAATATGAATAGAAACAGAATTTTGGTCTTTTATATGCTGGATAAGTGATGCATCATTTGGAATAAATTCATCTTTAACAGTCAACTCTTCTCTTATAATATCCTTGATAGTTTTAAAATATTTTTCAGATTGAAAAAATCCGCGCAGATAATAATTTCCTCGTAGTTCCAATAAATGTTCATCAAATCCATACTCGTCGAACTTGTATTTATTGTTTTTGCCTAATGAAATTAATTTAGTTAAAATCCTTTCTTTCGCAGAAAATTCACAGCCATGAAAACTATGTAATAACTTCTCATCTGCAATTTTGCTTGCAACATTAAATGCACCTAATTCATAATTTCGTGGTGTAGTATTTTCAATGCTGGTCTGAAGAAACGAAGTATCGACAAATAATTCAGTATTATTCAAATGTGCCAAGTGCCTGCCTGCAGCATATTGAAAAAGCTGGTTGCCTAAGCCACCCATTAATCGTACTACTATCATTTTTTTATTTAAACTGAATTTGTATCTTAACACAAAAATACAAAATGTTATTGATAGGAACAGGAAAAGGTGATATTACCGCATTCTTTAAAGGTGTTGGTTTGTTAGGTTATGGTTTACCAACACATTATATGATGGAAATTGAAACTCCATTACACGCACGAGCTTTTGTCTTTGAGCAATTGGATAAGGGCCAAAAAATGTGTTTTGTCAACTGCGAATTAGGCTTTATTACTGCTTCCTTAAAACAAGGCGTTTTAAACGTTTTACAAAAGAACCATGCTGATTTACAATACAATACAAATAATTTACTAATCTCTGCGCAACATACACATTGTGGACCGAGCGGCTATTCTCATCATGTCATTTACAATATGTCTACACTTGGTTTTCATCAAGGTGTATACGATAAAGTTGTTGGCGGAATTGTGGAATCTATTGTTTCTGCAGAAAAAAATAAACAAAAAGCTAACATTCAATTAGGGAAAAGTTCATTTGCCACAGATATACCGGTAAGCTTTAATCGCGTAATTGATTCTTACAATTCTAATCCTGAAGTAAAAAAATTAACTTATGAAGATAGAAATCTTGCGGTCGATCGTGAAATGACCTTGCTTCATTTTATTGCTGAATCAGGACAACCTTTAGGTAGCATCAACTGGTTTGCAGTTCACACATCAAATTTGCCAAATAATTTCTACAAACTTTGTTCTGATAATAAAGGCTATGCAGCAACTTATTTGGAAGAAAAAATGCACGAAGAGAACAATAATTACGTGGCTGCATTTGCGCAAGGTGCATGTGGTGATGTTTCTGCTCGAGTAAAATACAATTCTAAATTACCTGCTGCACGCGGAAAATGGGAAGGTTATTTTCCTGATGATTTAAAGAGCGCAAAATTCAATGGAAATCTGCAATATGAAAAAGCAAACGAAATCATCAGTACTACAACTACTGATATAAAAGATGAAACAATTGATTGTATTTCCATGTATGTTGATTTTAGTAAAATTGACATTGATGCAAAGTTTGTAAATGGTAAAGATGGTTGCGTTACAAGTCCGTCTTGTATGGGTGTCACTTTTTTAGAAGGTTCTATTATGGATGGTCCTGGATTGCCTTTGTTTCTTGGCAAAGTGGCAAAAAGAGTTGCTCGTGGCACACGAAATAGTGAGCTAAAACAAGCTGCAAAACAAGGTGGCGAATATGCAAAATTTATAGACAGAAAAAATAAAGCACAATCTGTTAAAGATATTGGTGTAGCAAGCGGCGAACGTAAATTCTTAGGCAACTTTGCAGCTGATAAAATTCCTTTGCCTGCTTTTGCTGATGAAATGATATTGAATATTAAAAGAATGGCAAAGCAAGGTGGCTTTGATTCTGAAAAAGCGTGGACACCACAAATTTTAACTTTACAGATTTTTAAATTAGGATCAATTGCAATTTGTGGTTTTCCTTTTGAAATAACAACCGTTGCTTCCTGGCGATTAAAGAAAACATTGGAAGATGCTTTAAAACCAAAAGGAATTGATTACATAATCTTAGCACCATACTCTAATGAATACAATGGTTATATTACAACCTATGAAGAATATCAATTGCAGATGTATGAAGCCGGTCACAATGTTTTTGGACAATGGAGTTTAAATGCTTTACAACAAAAATTCACAGAGTTAGCAAATGAATTTTTAAAACCTGTTGGAACCAGAAATTTAGACAACGGAATTTTACCTGATATTTTCACAGAAGATGAAATTAAAAAACAAAGTTTTATTTCGAGCAACAGAATGAAAAAAATGGAAAAGAAAGATTTAAAACAAAAATAAAATTCACTCACAACTTAACATACTATGAACAAAGTTTTTAAAAATGCTGATGATGCAACTTTTGATGTTGCTGATAATATGACCATTATTTTAGGTGGTTTTGGCTTATGTGGAATTCCGGAAAATAGTATTGCTGCTTTAGTAAAAAAAGACGTAAAAGGTTTGACGTGTATTTCTAACAATGCTGGTGTTGATGGTTTTGGGTTAGGTTTACTTTTAAAAAATCATCAGATAAAAAAAATGATCTCATCTTATGTTGGCGAAAATGCAGAATTTGAAAGACAGTTATTAAGTGGTGAATTAGAAGTTGAATTAATTCCACAAGGAACTTTAGCAGAACGTTGCAGAGCTACAGCAGCAGGAATTCCTGCTTTCTTCACGCCTGCAGGTTATGGAACAGAAGTTGCCATTGGAAAAGAAGTGCGTGAATTTGATGGCAAAATGTATATCATGGAACAAAGATTTCACGCAGATTTTTCTATTATAAAAGCGTGGAAAGGCGATGCAAACGGCAACTTAATCTTTCGTGCAGCAACAAGAAATTTTAATTTACCGATGGCTGGTGCCGGAAAAATAACCATTGCAGAAGTTGAAGAATTAGTGCCAATCGGCGAACTTGATCCTGATCAAATTCATGTACCTGGAATTTTTGTAAAAAGAATCTTCCAAGGTGAAAAATTTGAAAAAAGAATTGAACAAAGAACTGTTAGAAAAGCAATTTGATAATTAGATGCTTCGTACCTCAGCATGACAATGTAAGTCTTGTCATCTTGAACGAAGTGAAAGAACTAAAAAATAAGAATGTATGTTAGATAAAAACGGAATCGCAAAAAGAATTGCTAAAGAATTACAGGATGGATTTTACGTAAATCTTGGAATTGGCATTCCAACTTTAGTTGCAAATTATGTACCTGAAGGAATGGATGTAACTTTCCAATCTGAGAATGGAATGTTAGGAATGGGTGCATTTCCTTTAGAAGGCGAAGAAGATGCTGATGTAATAAATGCAGGCAAGCAAACTGTAACCATTTTGCCTGGTGGTGTATACTTTGATTCAGCAACCAGCTTTGCTATGATACGCGGCGAGCATGTAGATTTAACGGTTCTTGGCGCGATGGAAGTTAGTGAAACAGGTGACATTGCAAACTGGAAAATTCCGGGAAAAATGGTGAAAGGAATGGGTGGCGCAATGGACTTAGTAGCTTCTGCAAAAAATATAATTGTTGCTATGCAACACGTAAATAAAGCAGGCGAAAGTAAGCTGTTACCAAAGTGTTCTTTACCATTAACAGGCATCGGCTGCGTAAAAAAAATAGTAACAGAATTAGCTGTTTTAGAAGTAACAAAAGATGGTTTTAAATTATTGGAACGCGCACCTGGTGTTAGTGTTGAAGACATACAAAAAGCTACCGAAGGCAAGCTAATTATAGAAGGTGAAATTCCTGAAATGGTACTTTAACTTCACAAAAAAATAAAAACAGCCATCAAAATTTGATGGCTGTTTTATTTTTTATATGTTCGACAATTCAGTATGAATTATAATAAAGGAATATCAATAAACAATTTCACATTCCCATCTGTTCCTTTAGATCGATCTTTCATAGCGTTTAATTTTTCTATATCATTGCAAATGATCAGGAACAAGTAATCATCATTTAAAACACTTTTTTTAGTTTTTAAATATGGATCGCCTGCGTAAGAATTTAAAGTAGTGACTTTGCATTTATGTTCTTTATTATAGTGCGATGCAATACCACGTAATAAGGTATCTACTCTTTCCGGAGAACCTGTGATCATTATTGGATATAAGATATTATCGGCAATCTGCATTTTTGCAATTGCTTTAAATAATCCTTGTGGATTTTCTAATTGAAATGCAAAATATTCGCCCCAATTTATAGCAAAACACGCAGCATCCATTTTGCCGTTTTCATCCGGAATCATGTACACGCGCGACGACTTTGAATACGCAAATATTTTATCTAAAGTAAGTAAAAAATCTTCTTCTGATTTAATATGATAGAATGCGTAATGTTCTTTTTGTGCTTTTAATTTTTGATAGAATTCTTTTAATCTTTCCCTGTTATCAGAAATATCTACGCACTTTTTAAATGCACTTTTACTTCCAAAAATTTTGTTGATATGAGTATTGTTTGAAAATGCCCATTTTTCATAATGTTTTTCGTACAATTTAGTATTTAATTCCAATGCTTCATTAATTGCCTGGTTTTCTTTTCCCATTGCGCCATAGGTAAATGCAACATTTTCTTCAACACCAACAATACTGTGCATGATGCTAAACATCAAAGTAAATATTTTTTTACGACGATAGATTTTGGTGTTATTTTCTACACGTTCACTTACGCGCAACATATTGTAGTAGTAAGCATCAAAGCGTTGACCATCATGATAGACATCCATCAAATTTACGTGTATATAACCAACCACATTAAACTCACGTTTCCCTTTTTCGTTTAATTTTTGTGGATGCAGCACAATCACTACTAAAGCATCTTTGTTGATAGACAAAACAGAATCAGGAAAATTATGGAAATATGCCTGAAACGCAAATTTGCCCTGACCTTTATTATTTATATGTTTTTCAGGTACTGATATAATATCACGGCATTGGTGATAGAAATATTGTGTATCAGGAACATAACCTAATACATCTAACACATCACCCATTTCAGATAAATTCTTAATATCGGTAACAACAATTTCTAATGGTTCTTCAAAAATATCATACGAATCAATGTCAATTGTTTTGCATGAAAAGCTTCCGTCAGCATTCTTGTCAACTCTTTTATAGTTTCGTTTTTGCATAAAAAAAAATATACGCAAATTTATGGCTGAATATTGATGTAATGAATTGTTACTGATTAATTTATTGGTGATTTGTCAAGGTTTTAAATAGAAAAGCAAAAAATACCTGTTTGTTGGTAATAAGTATCAAGTATGAATAATAACTAATTTGATTCTAATTTTTCTATTTAAAATTTTCAAGTAATAAGTTTATACATTTTCCCAGGCAGCGATATAATTATTCCTTTCATTTCCAATTGTAATAAAATGCCTGAAAGTATACTTTGTGGTAATTGTATTTCCTGGTTAATATGATCAATTCCTACTTTCTCTTTTGATTTTATAAAATCAGCAACTAATCTTTCGTTTTCATTCAGATCAACAAACAATTGAGTTTGTGCTTGTTTCTTAATTGGTATATTATCTAAATCCCAATTCATAGTTTCAATGATATCTTTTGCAGATGTTACTAAATTTGCTTTATGATTTTTTATCAGTTTCAGGCAACCTTGAGCATATTCATCGGTCACTTTTCCCGGAAACGCAAAAACATCACGATTATAATTGTTAGCAATTTCAGCTGTGATTAACGCACCACCGGAAATCGCAGATTCTATAATAATAGTGGCATCTGTCATTCCTGCAACAATCCTGTTTCTATCAGGAAAATTCTGCCTGTCTGGGTTTGTTTCACTTATATAATCACTTACTAATGCACCGTTTTGTTGTAATTTTTCTGCAATACTTTTATGATGCGCTGGATAGATCCGATCTAAGCCATGCGCCAATACTCCAATATTTTGCATATCATAAGCGAGTGCTGTTTTATGTGCGCAAATATCAATTCCATAAGCCAAACCGCTTACTAAGCTTATGTTATAAGCAGCCAGATCTGCAATCAGTTTTTCTGTAATTCCTTTGCCACATTCAGTAGCGTGGCGTGTGCCGACAATGCTTACAAATCTTTCTTTATTAAAATCAGCATTACCTTTTGAAAAAATGTATAATGGCGAATCATTACAATTTAAAAGCCTTTGTGGATATCGCTTATCATAATAAAACAATACGTCAATATTATTCTTTTCAATAAAAGCAATTTCTTTTTCTGCACGCTTTAAAGCTTCTTGTGTGTCTTTAAAAATCTCTGCGGTTTTGGGTCCAATACCATTAATACGTTGCAGTTTCGAAACCGGTGTTTTAAAAAGAGCTTCGGCATTTCCTGCATAGCTGATAAGTATTTTAGCATTAGAATCACCAATTCCTTTCATCAAGCTTAAAGCAATTCCATAAAATTTTTCGTTGTTCATAATTTTTAAATATTATCCTTTATTTGATCTTTTAAATCCAATAGGCTCAATTTCTTTTTCAGTTTCGTTCAATAAGCTGTTCAATGCAGTAAAAATGAGTTGAATTTCATTGTCTTGTTTGTTTTACTTTCAATCTGTTCTAATTTTAACAGAATATCTTTATGTATAGATACTATTTCACGCATCTTTGTAAAGATTCTAATGATTTGAATATTTACTTTAATAGCTCTTTCACTGGCTAACACACTTGAAAGCATTGCCACACCTTGTTCTGTAAAACAAAATGGTTTATACCTTAAACCTTTGCTTAAAGATCTATCAGAATTGGAGGTGCCAATTTGGCACCTCCAATTCTCTAATTCTTCATCACTCATTTCAAACATAAAATCTTCCGGAAAACGATCGATATTACGCTTTACTTGTCTTTTTAAATTCTTTGTTTCTACATCATAAAGTTCTGCAAGATCTCTGTCGAGCATTACTTTTTGGTTTCTAACTACATAAATCTTGTTAGAAATAATGGCTTCATTTATTGCTATCATTTTTTGCGTTTATATTAAGAGTCGAAAACGCATCATTTTCCATAAATTAATTAGAATTATTTTTCAACAAAAAATGGAGGTCGCAAATTGCGACCTCCATTTTTTATTAATGAAGCATAATAAATGCCTAATTATAAGCTATTCATTTAAAAATCTGTATAACGGTTGAACATATTTGTTCTTAAACTCAAACCAAATAATAAATTATTTTCTTTGATGAGATCGTTCTTTTTGTATCTGTAATTTACAAAAGCCTCTACAGACAAATTAATCTTAGGATTGATAAGATAACCACCGCGTACTTCTGCATTGATCATTCTTGTTTTTAAACCTTGTAAGAAATAATTTCCCGAAGCACTATTTAAATTTGGCGATATTAAATAATCCGACACAAAAATATTACTGCCTTTATGTTGGTATAAATCATCTAAACCTTGAACAACATATTGGAATTTAGCGGAGGCAACCCAGTGTTTATGCCAAAAATTTAAGAATGTAATAGACTCTAAAAAATTCGCACCAACAGGATGCGCCAATGACTGATTAAAATTTGTATAACTCTGCTGAGGCGCCTTATGTGCATATACAAACGGACGAACAATATTTAATTCCGATTGAAAATCTAAATGTTTTACTTTAAAGATGTCGTATGTTTTATAACCGAATTGTGCTGCCACTTTTGTTCTGTAAAAACCTTTGCTTTTTCTCGCAGCAGCAACATCCATATCATCTAACAAAATTTGTGTGTAGAAGATTTGTTTCGGCGATGCTTTAAACTTCATACCAATACCAAGTACCACGTTATCTGGCGAACCTAAAGCAAACTCAACAGGACGAACAAAAGCAACCGGAATTAAATAACTGAACTCAATACCACGAACTCTGTTAGAATCGCCATGAAACCAAGTTACACCTTCAAAGAATGTAAACTGCATCCATTTTGCTACATCTATAGAGATCAAATGATATACACCATATTTTGTTTTGAATTTTGACGGATCATTTTCTACACTAAAACCATTCACATCGCCATATCTCATTACATTATATAGACAAGTGTATTTGATGCGCCAGAAATTAGCTGTTAATTTTAAATATGGATTATTAGATGCATTATCACTCAAGAACAAAGAACGGTAACCATCACCAAAAAACTGTTTATCATTTCCAATTTGGAAATTAAAATGTTTATTTGGAGAAACAGATAAATAACCGGAAAACATTTGCGAGCTGATTCTGTCGCCTTTAAAATTTGCTTTACGATAACCAGGCAACACACCATATTGTTCAGCATAATCACTTACCTGGTTCAAATAGTTTTCGGTAACGCCTTGATAAGTAAATGATAAAGAAACTTTAGAACCTAAATTTGCATCAAACTTCGCACCGTAACCTGCAGTGTATTTCAGCTTTTTATCAGATACATCATATCCAAACTGCATATCCAAAATAGGATTTACTGCAAAATAAAATTTCTTCTTTTTTGCGGAAACAGAGAGCATGTCCCATTTTTGCAAACCGAATTTAAAACCATCAAGCGTAGAATCCGTATCAAAACCTAATTCCTGCATGGCAGAATCACCGATGGCTGCCTGAACTTCTGCCATATTATAAGGCTTGGAAGCTGTGATAAAATGAGAAGAAGCATCAATGAATCTTTCCAAACGATTATTCATTTCATAATTCAACGGAAAATTAAGCTGTTGAGCAATGGCTGTATAAGCAAGAAAGGAAAATAAAAGTAATAGCGTTTTTTTCATCTGTTTCTAATAATTTTTTCTTGTGCAGATGGAATTCGCATATTCATAATGTTGATGTTGTATGCATATTTTCTCATGCTCATTTCATTGTATCTGAGTGCTAAAATAATTGTTTAAAGTTTAATAAAATAGAAAAAAAACAAAAAGCACCGTCAAATGTTAAATTCAGCCATTGTTATTTAAAATACAGTCTTTATGCCATCTATAAAAAGTATTACGAAACTTATTAATTTCTATCCACCTTACATTGGCGCAGGCATTTCGCTGAAAGAAGTTTCAGACGACTTTACGAAAGTTGTTGTACAAATGAAAAAACGCTGGTACAACACAAATGCTGTTGGCACGCATTTCGGCGGTTCTATGTATAGTATGTGCGATCCGTTTTATATGTTCATATTAATGGAAAATCTTGGAAAAGATTACATTGTTTGGGACAAAGCAGCAAGCATTAAGTTTAAAAAGCCTGGTTTAGGAACCATTACCGCTTCTTTTGAAATTACCAAAGACAATATTGCCGCAATAAAAAATGAAGTTGATATAAAAGGAAAAGGCGACTACACTTTTTCTACTACCATCAATAACGAGCAAGGTGAAATAGTAGCAGAAGTAGAAAAAGTAGTGTATGTTAGAAATAAAAAGTTCATTTTTCCTGAAAAATAAAAGGTTGAAAGCATGAGCTTTCAACCTTTTTACAAATTATATTGAGTATTATTTAACTCTTGTCCAGGTGTCTGATTTGCCGATGAAGCTTGCACTACATAAAAAGCCGCGCAGATTCAAAGTGCCATCGGCATTTAGCTTTATTTTTCCGCAGTAGGTTTTTCCTTTCTTGTAAACCGTGCCATCCATATATTGACCTTCTGCTTCATTCCATTTAAACTTTTTCACAGTTTTCAAACCCAATACCGGCTGAGATTTCAGTTTGTCATCAGGATTATCAACATCTAATCTTGGTTTTCCGTCTTTACCATTTGGTTCTTTCATCCAAACTACTTTACCTTCCAATTCACCGGTGGCTGTTTTATACAGCTCAATTTTATAATCTTTATCACCTACCAGCCAAACGCCTAAAACATTAGGTTCTGCTGCAATGACAGCTAACTTGCCTAAAAGCAAAAATGCAAATACTGTTACTAACTTTTTCATACTTAAATTTTATTTTGAATGTATTAAAAATAATATTTCTATAGATTATTTTCAAGTTTTACGCTGCGGTTTTTAATATTAAAATCTTTTTTTCTTAAAAAAAGTTTTAACCAAAACCGATGCCTCATTTTCCATCAAACCTGCTTTTACTTCAAACAAATTAGGTGCCAGTTTTCGTTGCGATGTATCAGTAGCTGCATATACTACACGTGCTATTTGTGCCTCACGCGCTGCGCCGGTGCACATCATGCAAGGTTCTAATGTGATGTAAAGCGTACATTTATCTAAATATTTGCTGCCTAAATAATTACAGGCAGCTGTTATAGCCAATATTTCAGCATGTGCTGTCGGATCATTCAATTTTTCTACCTGGTTATAACCTTTTCCGATGATCTTATTATCACAGGTAACAACAGCTCCAACAGGCACTTCATCTTCATCAAAAGCCTGTTTGGCTAACTTTAGTGCTTCCTTCATAAAAAACTGATCAAAATCTATCATTCTTTTAAATTAGAATATTGAAGATAAAACTTTTAGCTGTACTTTTACTTCGAATTAGAAAGTGTAATATTTGCGCATATAATTCTACTTATTACTTTTTATTAATTGAACGTCAAATGCAAACTAAATTAAAACCTATTATTTTCATCTTTATCCTTTTTGTTTTTACACAGCATAGCAATGCTCAGGAAGTTTGGAATTGGCAAAAATCTATTGACTACGCTTTACAAAACAACATCACCATCAAGCAGGCTGATCTTAATATTCAGGTTGGTGAATCTACATTAAAACAAAACAAGCTTAATTATTCACCTAACATCAACGGAAGCTCCAACTACAATCTTACTGTCGGAAATAGTTACAACTTTTTTACAGCAGAATACAATAAGGCTTTAGTGCATTACCAGGATTATGGATTGAATATCAACCAGCCGATCTTTGATGGTTTGATTGTTCCAAACAGCGTAAAGAAAAGCAAGTTTGATCTACAGGCTTTAAAGTTGGATCAGGAAACATTAAAGAATAATGTTCAGCTGCAAATACTTACCGCATTCTTAAATATTATGAATGCAAATGAGCAATATCAGCAGGCTATTAACCAAAAAGCAATTACGCAGGAACAATTCGAGCGATTGAAAACATTAATAGATGCTGGTGCTGCGGCAGAAAACGCTTTATTAGATGTTGAGTCACAATTAACAAATGAAGACCTTAACATTGCACAAATAAAGAACCAACGCGACTTAGCATATTTAAGTCTGCGTAATATTTTACAGATCGATCCTAAAAAAGATTTTACGGTTGAAACACCAAAGCTTCCTGAAAAACTAAGCTTGGATTCTTTAGCAAGTGCATTAAGTATTTATGATGCAGCATTAAGGCTTCGTCCTGAAATTAAAAGTAGCCAGGCAAAAATAGAAAGTGCGAAGAAACAGATTGCGGTTGCAAAAGGCAGCTACTTTCCTACTTTAAATGTTGTTGGAAATTTAAATACATTCTTTTCAAGTCAGAATAAATTAACAAGTACTGTACTAACCGGAAACTCTACAGCAGTAGGTTTTGTTGAAGGCTCTTTTCAGCGCGTACTTATTCCTGAAACGCAAACTATACAATCAAAAAATCCTTATGGCAAGCAGCTCAACCAAAATTTCAACTATGCAGTTGGCTTGCAATTAGCTGTTCCTTTGTATAATAAATATCAAGTGCAAACGGCTGTAAAACAGGCAAAGCTGCAATACCAGAATTCTATATTAACAGCAAAACAAACCGAGTTTGATTTATACAATACGATCATGCAGTCTTACTTAAAAGCACAGGCATCAATCAACAGCTACCAGGCAGCAGAAAAGAATCTTACAACGGCACAAAGATCATATCAGTACGCGGTTGACAGGTTAGAAGCAGGCAGCATCAACCAGTTGGAAGTAAATCTTGCAAAAACAAACTTATCTAATGCAGAATCTAAATTCACACAAACCAAATACGAGTATTTATTCAACACCAAATTATTGGATTTTTATCAGGGCAAAAAAATAGAACTATAAACCCTAACTTAAAGGAACATACAGGTATTTCCTTTTAAGAATTTAAGATAAATAAAAAATTAACGACTTAAGAAACTAAAGAAATAGAAGAAAAACTAAGTAAAATAAAAAAATTGCGACTTTAAACTTTGCGTTCCGAACTTTGGATTTGCGTAAAATTATAAAAAACAGAAAATATGAAAAACAACAAACTACTATATATACTTGGCGCAATAACTGTTGTTGCTATTATCATTGCAATTATTGTAGGTAAAAACAAAAAGAAGAACGAAGCAAAAGAAGTAGAAATACAAGCCGTAACAACAAGAGACATTATACAAACCGTAACAGCCAGCGGAAAAATTTATCCTGAAGAAGAAGTAAAAATAAGCTCTGAAGTTTCAGGCGAGATCATTGAGCTTACCGTAAAAGAAGGTGATGTAGTTAAGAAAGGGCAACTACTTGTACGCATAAAACCGGAAAGCTACCAGGCAATGTTGGAGCAAAGCGATGCACAATTAGACAATACAAAAGCACAGTTATCAACCGCTAAGTCACGTATTGCACAGGCACAGGCAGCAGCTTCGCAGGCACAGGCACAGTATGCAAGTGCAGAAGCCGCATACACAAGAGCGCAAGGTTTGTTGGACAAGAAAGTAATTTCTAAGGCAGACTTTGAATCAGCAGAGGCATCTTATAAATCTGCTAAGGCAACCGTAGAAAGCTCAAAGGCTGACATTGAAGCTGCAAAACATACAGCTGACGCAGCTGGCTATACCATCAGGGCAACAGAAGCAACCATCAAAGAAGCAAAAATAAATCTCGGCAAAACAACTATCTATGCTCCTATGGATGGTATCGTTTCTTTATTGAATGTAAAAAAAGGCGAGAAAGTTTTAGGTACCATACAAATGAGCGGTACCGAAATGATGCGTATCGCTAACTTCGAAAATATTGAAGTACGCGTAGATGTGAGCGAAGGTGAAATCACGAAAGTAAAGTTAGGCGACACTGCTTCTATTGAAGTGGATGCTTACTTAGACAGAAAATTTGACGGTATTGTTACGCAGGTTGCCAATACATCGAAAGGTGCTTCTAATATGTTGACTACTTCCGATCAGTCAACCAACTTTGTTGTAAAAATACGAATACTGAAATCTTCTTATGAAGACTTATTAAAAGATAATCTAAAACCATTTTTACCAGGCATGTCTGCTACTGTCGATATTAAAACACAAAAGAAATTTGGTGTACTGGCAGTTCCAATACAGGCAGTAACTACTAAGGATTCTGTGTACAACGGCTCTAATCATACCAAAGAAATATTATTTGTAAAAGATAGTGCATATGCTGTAGTAAAAGAAGTAAAAACAGGCATACAAGACGATAGCTACATAGAAATATTAAGCGGTTTGGCTGGTAAAGAAAAGATCATCACAGGTCCTTACAATACTATTTCTAAAGACCTAAAGAATGGTGATAAGGTAAAAGAAATCGACAAGAATGCCAAGAAGAAAGAAATAAAGAAAGACGAAGAAGATAAATAAAATTTGAATATTGAATGTTGGATTCCAGTAATAAGTTAAGAGTCATTTACTTGTAAAAGGAAGTTCATAAAATAGATTAATGAAGCGATAAACAATGTTGGCGACTTTCATGTTTAAAATGGGAACTTGTTGAAAACACCAAAATTGAATTTTAGTGCTTTTTATTTATCTTTACGCCGATGAATAAGGTTGAATTAGAGATCATCAATATCACACAGGGTTTTACCCAACATCATTCTTATGCTGTAGTGCTTGGTGAAGTAAAAGGCAAGCGTCGTTTGCCTATTGTAATTGGTGCTGCCGAAGCGCAGGCTATTGCGGTTGCTATTGAAAATATGCCACCTGCAAGACCACTTACACATGATTTGTTCAAAACCGTAATGGAAACTTTTCATGTATTTTTGAGCGAAATTGTTATTACCAATTTGTTAGATGGTGTTTTTTATTCTAAGCTTATTTGTATTTTCAATGGTGAAGAACATGAAATAGATTCGAGAACTTCTGATGCAATTGCACTTGCTATTCGTTTTGGCTGCCCGATTTATATCTATGGAAATATTCTTGAAAGTTCCGGTATTCTGTTAATAGAAGATAATATTGAAAAAGATCTGACAGAAGAATATTCTACTGTGGCTTCACCTTCTTCGAACAAAGAAAAAACAGATTATACTATTTATACAGGTAAAGAATTAGAGAAACTTCTAAATGATGCGCTGGCAAATGAGGATTATGAGAAAGCAGCAGCTATCCGAGACGAACTTAATAAACGGGAAAAATAATAAATGGCTGCACAAGTGCAGCCATTTTAATTCGAAACAGGTTTAAATCAATTTATTTTGTCAATAAAACTGACAAAAGTCAATAAAAATCACAGATTTTGTAAATTTTTAAGTTTGTACATCTTAAATTAGAATATGGTTTCAGGCAATCAATATTTTAAAATTGCACGTGTTGCTGCATTTTTGCTTGTTATTACAGCTATAATAATGGCGACACGTTTAACAAAAAGTGAGAACAATCTTCCTAATGGTTTCTATACACCAATTATTGCGTTGGAATTTATTCAGACGACACAAGAAGTACAACAATTCTTTACAGTAAAAGATATTGCTGCATATGAAGAAGATTTATTATTTGGAAATAATGCTGATTATGCCTTTATGCTGTTCTACAGTACTTTGTTATTTTTTATCGCACTCGATATTCTGAAAGTAACAAGATCTAAATGGATGTACGTCGTCATGTTTTTATGTGTTGTGATGCTGTTAAGCGATGCGTTGGAAAACATGCAGATTGCACAAATCATACTATTTTATAAAACAGCTTCTATTGTAGGCTTCTTATGTAAGCTTTCTATTTTCACATGGTTAAAATGGAGTTCTATTGCTTTATCGTTTTTATTATTTGCGCCATACTTTTTAAAGGGTAATTGGTTCCGTAAGATCATTGGAAGCTTAGGAATTACTGCATTCTTATTATATGTTGCTGCATTTTTTCATCATGGTATATTAAATGAAATATTCTCTACAAACATTGTATTGGTATTTGTATTACTCGTCATCTTTGTTTTTATCCATAAGGAAGAAATAGCTCATTAATTATTATTCTTAATCAACAACTCTAATAATCAAACTCAATTAAATTTATTAATTAGAGTTGAACTGATCATTTATAATCTTGGCATTATAATACTTTTAATGATCATTATTCTTTCATATTACGCAGGTTATGCAGCTCAATAGGTTTGGTATAATTACCACTTCACTTAAGTATAAACAAAAAAAGTCTTCCATTTCTGGAAGACTTTTTTATTAAAAACAGCAATATGCTTATTCGCCACTTAAGTAGATATCTACTCGACGATTTTTAGCTCTGTCATCTTCTACTTGTTGTTTATCAGTCACTGAAGAGTTTTCACCGTAAGGCAATAATAATACTCTTTGAGAGATACCAACACCTTCTAAGTAACGTTTAACAGCATCACAACGTTTAGCAGATAGTGCCTGGTTGTAGCTTATACCACCTTCGCTAGATGCGTTACCTGCTAAGTAGATGAAGTAGTTACCTTTCATTTCAGCCAATTTAGCTTTGAATGCGTCGATGCTTGCTTTAGCTTCATCAGTTAATTCAAACTTATCCACTTCAAAGTATACTGAACCGAATTTTTTGTAAACGATATTATCTAAACGAGAAGATAATTGTTGAATGTCTTTAGTATTGCTTTCAGCTGTTGATTTTGCATCATTTGCTGTCTTTTCAACTTCGTCCATTTTTTTACCTAATGTATTTCCTAAAGAATCAACTTTCGCGCTTGCATCATCTGCTTTTTTAACAGCATCATCCGCTTTCTGATTAACCTTAGCAATATCATCATCCGTTTTCTTCTTGTTTTTCTCAAACTCAGACTGATCTGTTTTGCGTTTCAATCTGAATGCTAATAAGATCTCATGTGTAAATCCTAAGTTACCTGCTGTCAGGTTACCTTTTTTACCCATTGTAGATTTGAACGTGTAGTTGATGTCAACCAATTCTTTAATAGAAACACCTGCTGTTGCATGTAAACCTGCAGCGTTTGGCATAAAGAATCCTTTATCTTCACCGGTTGGTTTTAAACCACCACCATTATTATAACCTACAGCTAACCATACTAATTGTTTGTATTTAGCCATTAAGGTAATGTCTAAATAAACAGGTAAAGATTTTGTGATGAAGTTAACATTCACGAATGGTGTTAAAGTCCAATCTTTCTTTTTGCCCAATTTAGCATCATAGCTAGCCATGAAATAATATTGGCGATAGAATCTTGTAGTTGTAGCAAATGCAGGATCAGAAGTTTTGAATTTCACTTTGTTACCCAAAACCTGAGGAACAGAGAATCCAACATTTAAACCTTTCCAATGATAGTTTATACCTAATGATAAATCAAAGTTTACATTTCTTCCTGTTAAACCAGGTTCGAACTCATTAGGTGTAAAATTACGTAAGTTCAAAGAACTAACACCAGCTTGCAAACCAATTGCAAGAACGTGTGCTTTGTCTTTAGTTAATGGCACATGGTAAGCATATGCTAAACTTCCACCGGTATTCTGCCAGCTGGCAGTTGTTCTGTCATGGTAGATAGTCGCACCTAACGCCATGTTAGATGATTTTATACGACCATCCCAAGAACCATAAACACTTACAGGTCCTGATGGAATTTTGTCCCATTGTTTTTGAAAGCCTAAGTTTATTTTTCCTCCATCCGGATCCGTACCGGCACGCGCCGGATTGTAAAAGAATGGATTCAAAAAGTAATTGTTAAATACAGGTAACTGCTGTGCATCAGACAACTGGATTCCTGCGACTAACAAGGCTACTAAGCTGATAATTTTATGTATTTTCATTTTTATAATTTTTACTTAGATTATTAATTCGCTTTATTCCTATTATCTTTTAATGTGAATTGCACCTTTATATGTTTTATCCGGTGTAGTTATCACATACCAGTAAGCACCATCAGGTAATGTATTTCCTTTGTAAGTACCATTGAAACCGTCTGCGTTAGAGTAGTTAGTTGTGCTGAATAATAAAGCACCACCTCTTGCAAAGATCTGAATTGTATAAGGAATACCTTTTGCATTTAAATTATCGATATGAGTAATCTGCCAAGTATCATTTAATCCATCACCATTTGGTGTAATGATATCCGGTATAACTAAATCTACAGAAGGTATAACATGTACCACTAAAGTATCTTTATCTGTACAACCGAATTTATCCCAAATTGTAAAGATGAATACTACAGGTGTGTCTTGAGGAATCTCTGTAAAGTCAGCAAATGGATTTGGAACGTTGTTATAATTCAATAACTCACTTGGAGACCAGTTAAATGTAATACCAGGATAGATTGGTGCTGGACCACTTTCTGAAGTACCTTGTAACTGTAAGATAGTTCCCTGAACAATTGTTGTATCATCACCTGCATGTGCAATTGGATTTGTTCTGATTACAACATTAGTTGTAGCAGAATCAACGCAACCACCAGCTAATGTAACATATACTGTCCATATACCTGATTGAGTAGGATCTGTCGGATCAATTGTTACAGTGTGAACAGGATATTGTGTTGTAACAGTATCAGTTGCATTTGGACCTTGCCAGAAGTAAACTGCACCGAACACTTTAGTAGCCTCTAAAGTAATTGCACTGCCTTCGCAAACAGGACCATTGTTAGATGCTATCAGCTTATCAGGGAACGCGTTAATTTCAACATATACAGAGATTGGTAATGAAGTACATCCTGTTGTAGTATCAGTAATTGTTACATTGTAAAATCCTTGATGTTGAACTTCCGTTGCATCCACTATTGTTGGATTTTGTTGTGTTGATGTATAACCATTAGGTCCAACCCAACTATAAACAAATGGTGAACTTACAGGAACAAACACATTTAACTGTAATGTTTGGTGTTCGCATATTGGAGCATTTGTTGTAACACTATCAGCAGCTGGAGCCTGATTCACAGCGATAAACACTGAATCCTGACCTGAATTACATTCTGTAGTTGCAACACTTACATAATACCAACCTGCCTGAGCAGCTGTAACATTAGATAATGTTATACATTTAGCATTTGAACCGAATCCGTTAGGACCACTCCATACAAATACTGCATCATTAATAGCTGAAGTAGCACATACCGTAACAGTACCTCTTTCGCAAACTTCTATTCTATCATCAACAATTACTGGTGCAGCTGGTCTACCTTTTACAACAACAGTTGTAGTAGATAAATCAGACACGCAGTTTCCTATTGAAGCTGTAACACTATATACACCACTTTGAGCAGGAACTACTCCATTAATAACAAAGCGTGGTACTGTAGTTGTAGCTAATAATGTTCCATTTGGATCATACCAGTTGTATTGTACTCCTGTTCCTGCAACTACTGTTGAAGTAAGGACAATGCTATCACCTTCACAAACCGGTGTATTGCTATTGATAATCGGCGTTGCCGGTTGTGGCGTTACAGTTATAATAACTTCTGTTGCAGGGCTTTCGCAACCTCCAACTGATTGTGTAACAAAGTAAGATGTAGTTGTGTCTAAAGTCGCTGTATTATATTGTGCGCCTACTTGTAATGCATGTGTTAAATCAGCATTGTCATACCAAGTAAATACTGCACCATCTGCACCTGTAGCTACTAATACGCTAGAAGTACCTGCACATATTGTATCGCCTGTAGCAACTGGTGCTAATGGATTTTCCAATACAGTTACAGTTGCAGTTGCAACATCCGAATTACACTGGAATAAATCATCTAAGAATAAGTTAATCCATAATTGAGATGTGATCGCACCGAAGTTATATACACCTGGCGTTGAATAATCGTAAGAAACTCCAACCTTAGGAATAGTAACTGTTGCTGTTGCTTCAAATATTCCACTGAAAGGATCCAATGGAACAGGAACTAAAGTTATGATATCAGAGAAAGGATCTACTACTGTTCCAGATATATCAAAGAACTGAACAATTGACTGAAGGAACGTAAAGTTATCATAAGCATCAGTAACTAAGTCTAATGGATATGTAACATGTGCCGTTAATGTTATAGAATCTTCTGATTCACAGCTAACAACATCTACCAATCTAGGAACTTCAAACTTAGGTGTTGTATAAACTTCTACCTGATTCATTACACTATGGCAACCTGTGATAGGATCTACAGCGTCAAAGTAGAATACAGTCCAAGAAGCTAATTCCGGTGTTGTAAATTCTCCATTATCATCAGAACCAAAGTTCCCTGTAATTTCAAACAAACCTGCTTTATCAGCATACCAGTGAATATCATCACCATTTGAATTTCCAGCTCTTAATACTGTAAAGTCATCGAAACATGTAACATAGAATCCTTCTTCAGCTTCCGGTGTTTCCGGTAAAGGATTTACGGTTATAGTAACAGGCGTTGTAGGACTGCTACAAGTTCCATTGTTATTAACAACATAATAAGTAGTTGTAGTAATTAATGGTTGTGTTGTAAATACAGAACCAACATGAATAATTGTTGATAATGTAGAATCTGAGTACCATTCTACTTGAGAAGATGGATTTGTAACTGTTAAGGTTACAGATTCACCAGCACAAATATTATTATCACTTGCACGAACTATCGGTGCAGTAATAGCAGGTAATATTGTCAATACAACCGGTTTTCTATTATTACCGCATGCACTTGGAGAACACTCAGCATAGTAAGTATAATCACCAGGTGCTAATGTATCGTAACCGGCAGGTATAAATGGAGCACCTGAACCAACTTGCGTACCACCAGTTGGTGAGTTCCACCAAGTTACAGAACCTGCAGAACCTCCTGAAAGATATGAGATATTTAATACTGCATTCGTAAATGTACCACCTAACAAGAAGTCTAAATCTGATACAGCTAAAGACCAAGTACCAGCCGCAAGCTGACCATTGAATGTAGATAATGGATCATTTGGCTGATATGAACCAGCTGGTATAGCCGTTCCTGCAACAGCACCTAAAGCAGCTGCAGCAGCATCATCAAATGTATAATCAGCAGCTACTGTACCACCTGATGTACCAAAGTCATCACTTCCAATTCCATTATTACTCACTAATTCTACTGTTGTAGCATTTGGAGAAGATAATATCATTTCAACATCACCACCGTATGTATGTGCTAATGATGTTAATAAAGTTACTTTAGTAATTACTGCATCAGCAGGAAGTGTAGTTGCATCAAATAAAAGTGTATTCAAATCTTCATCAGGACCTATAGCGAAAGGTAATGTTGTACCACCACCACCAGAAATAGCTAATGGATCACCTGTAATATTTGTTGTGTTAGATGCACCTAATGTATAAGTGATATTTAATGTAGCGTTGGCTAAGAAACCTTCGTCAATATCAAATAAATCTTCAATAGCTAAATTCCAAACTCCTGTTGGATTTGAACCGTTAAATGCACTTAATAGATCAAATGATTTATATGATCCTGCAGGATAATCGTACGCTGTACCTAATCCTGTAGTAATGATGTCTGAAGCCGCATCGTCAAATGTATATGTACGAGCTACTGTACCACCTGTACCGTAATTACTGCTATTAGTGGATAACCAAATTGGATTTGTAACATCAACAGAAATAGATGTCGGTGATGTTAGTGTTAAGAATACGTCTGCTGCCCATGTATGAGCTAAACCTGTAGTTAATGTTACTTTATCAATTGTAGCACCAGCCGGTATTGCAGAAGCATCAAATGATACAGCACCAACTGTTCCTGCATCAGGTCCTATAGCAATTGGAAATGCGCCTGGAGTTGTAGTAGGTGGTATTATTGACGGAGAAATACTTATAGTAGTTGTTACCGGAGTTACTGCATCTGCACAATTTGCGATCAAGCCTTCTCCGGCAGGGATATCCTGTCCTAAGCATACTGTGTAATTTTGAGTGCCATATGGCAATACTGGAGCAGGATTAACAACAACAGTTACCGGAGTAGATGGACTTTCGCAGCCACCTTGTGTACAAGTAACATAATAAGTTGTTGTTGTATCTAATGCACCAACATTCAATACGTTTCCAACTTGTAATAAGTGAGTTAAACGAGCATCTGCATCACTATACCATCTTATACGACCATCGCATGATGCTGTTAAAACAGCAGATTCTCCTAAGCAAATAGTATCATTAGCAACTATTGGTGCAGCCGGAATATCATTTACTCTTACAACAAATGTTTGCCATATTGAACAATTAAAATCACCTTCTTCTTTAATTGCATAAGAATAAGTACCAGGTGTTGTAATTGGATCTAATAAGGCTCTGGTAATACCAGGATCTGTTGGATCATTATTAAATAAATCTATGTATTGGAAGTTTCCTTCGTAATCTATAATTGCAACAATACCAGAATAATCCCAATGAGCTATATCTACTCTAATTGGTTCACCTACGCAAGCAGGTAATGCTTCTGCAGTAACAACTGAAGGTGTAGTTGGTTCAACTACAGCAACGCCCCAGCTTGTTTCTCTTGACATGCAACCAAATTCATTAATTTCTATAAAGTAATATGACTGTGCATTATATACAGGAAGTGTTCCAAATGCAACATCTGTTAAAACATTACCCGGAGAAATAACAGATGGATCTAATGTCCATATAATAGTGCTATTATCTCTACCTGTTAAGTCTACTTCAATTTCTCCAATTCCACCAAAACATACCTCTTGTGAAAAAGGTGTTACTGTTAAAGGAGTTCCTAATGGGAATACAGTTAATGTCATGCTTCTTCTTGGAGATTCGCAACCATTAAGGCTTTGACCAACCCAGAATGTATAAACACCAGGTGTTACGTTTGTAGGACGCACAAAAGTAGAACCTACATTTAATGCACGTGTGCCTATTGAGTCTATGTACCAAGTTATCACCGAGCCGGCAACACCTGTTGCAGATAATGTAACTACATCACTTGGTGCACCACCTAATACGCTGTTAAAATCGCGACCACCTTGACAAATTGCTACATTAGTAACATTTGGAGCTGTAGGAATTCCTGTTACAACAACACTAACCGGAACTGTGTCTGAAAGACAAGAACCGCCACCTGCTTGAGTAATCAAGAATGTATATGTACCGGCTGTAGGCAATGATGCTGCCGGAATAGTTAAAGCAACTGTTGTTGGAGCTGTTGTAACGTTTGCAGTTGTAACAACAGTTCCAGCACTTGTTAATAAAGTTACAGTACCGTTTGATGTTGTTGCAACACGAACAATTGCACTATTTCCTAAACATACATTGCTAGCTACTGCTACAGGTGCAGAAGAACCAGAAGATAAAACTTCAATAAATACCGGTAATGTTGCGCTAGGGCAAGCTCCGTTTGTTCTTACATAATAAGTTTTAGGTTGAGTTTGTACATCTAAAGTATATGTTCCTGCCAGAACACTAGCAAACATTAAATCAACAAAGTCAGGATCTGTAGCAATTGCATAAGTTTCATTACCACCTAAATCATCAATTATTAATGATGGCGCGCTACCTGAACATGCTAATGTAACATCAACTTCAGGAGCATCAGCACTTGGTGTAATTGTAAGATTCACTTCTGCAGAAGGACTTGTACAAGTACCTTGTTTTTCTACTACATAGATATCAGTATTTGTTTGAATATTCTGAGGAATATATGGATTTCCTATAAATAATAAATCTGTTAAGCCAGCATCACTATACCAATAGAAAACACCTCCAGAACCAGAAGCTGTGATAGTTGTAGAACCACCACTACATACAGTTGCAGGAGCTGCTGTTGCAGTTGGTCCTGTTAAGTTTAAATCTGGAGTTACTACAATTTCCACTCTATCTGATTCACATCCTGAAGTTGGATCTACTTCACTTACATAAAATGAAGTAGCAACAGAAATAGGTGGTGTTTGGTATGATGGACCATTCCAAATTACCGCACCGCCTGTTGGTTGTGTGTACCAATTAAAAGTACCATTTATACCACCGGTTGTTGCTGTAAGTATTGGTTGACCATTTATACAAGTAGAAACCGGTGTTGTTACATTAGGAACACCCGGTTGAGCAAGAACATCAACAATTGTTGCAGCTTCTGTGCTCCAGCAATCTATTGCTGCATTATAAACAAAACCATAAAAAGTTGTTTGTGCAGTAATTGGTGTTACAGGTGAAAAAGATGCACCTTGACCAATTACGTTTGTATGTCCTGCATCTGTAGCCCAACGAATTTGTTCGTTAAGACCTGTTATTGTAGAACTAGTTAGTGTAACGCGTGTATTAGGACATACAGGACCACTATTAGCAACAGTTGGCGTTGTTAAAGCAGCCAATTGAGTTACAATAACAGTATTATATGCACCATTACAAGTACCATTCCATTCTGCTACATAATATGTACCTGGTCCAACATTTGGCAATGTAGTACCTGTACCTATAACATTTGTTAATGCTGCTTCAGAATACCATCTGAAAATATCACCAGAAGTAACAATTCCTGAAGTAACAGTAGGTGTTGCAGTACCTGCACCACATACATTTATTGTACTAGCAGCTACCGCAGGAGCACCTGGTCCAGCAGCTGAAGTCCAATTTACATTCATTCTAATGGTGTATCCATTAGCCATTGTGTAATTCACTGTATTATTGATACCTGAAGGAAGTGTCTGATAGTTTAAGTTAAATGTTTGAACACCACTATAGTGATCATCATTATCACCAAGTCCGCATCCATTATTAAAGTCATTATCGTTACCACACGTAATGTTATCTTCTTCCCAACTTTGAGCTCTGATATTTACAGTTGGTCCGCACACGTTTGTTAATGTAAAAAGTGCATCATTCCAGCCAGTAAATCCACAACCTGCATTATCTTTTTTATGGACAATGTCTAAAGGATAAGAGCCAATAGTATTTAGCTTAGCTGCTAATCTCCATCTTGCATCCGGTTGTGTTCCATCCGGATTAGTTACATTGCCACCGCAATCGAAACTAAGACCAGCATCATTACAATTACAATCGTAATTGTCTGAACCGCCTATCCAAGAGACGGTCACATTGGCAAACTGTTGTGCCTGTAAAGGGTTGTGAAACGCTACAACGAAAAAAAGTAGCAAGATGCTACAATAATTTTTCCATTGAAACGTTCTTGTTAAGAATCGTTTTTTCATAGGTAAAGAATTACTTGGTTTATTAATCATATAATGCATTTAATATACAGAGGATTTTACTACTAAAATTTAGTTCCACACAGGTCTAAATTTAACATAAAATTACATTTTGGCACAATATAGAGCAAATTTTATTTAATTTCTAACAAAAATATCCACAATATAGCATTGGCTTGCATTTGTATTATCTTTTTTGAGCCAAATTTAATTAACAGATTTTTATCAATTCTATCTTCATCCAAAACATATAAAGGTTTATTATTTTTAAAATAATCCACCACAATACTTATATCTAAATTTTTTACCAGTGGATTATCATTCATTTTTAAGACTTTGGTAGATAATAGCTTGTAAAACGCCCAGGATTTATTCTCAATATATTTAGTATAAAGTATTTTTGATAAGTGATCTTCCAGCTTAATTAATTTCTCTTTTTGTTTTGCAGACAAGTTTTTATAGTTGTATTTTTTTAGATAATAAATATCTATCAACATAGAGTATGGTCCAAAGAATTCATCCATTGTAGCCTGTTCTTCTATTTGTTCCAAAATATCAGTTGGTAATTTTATAGAATTTGGATAAAGTGTATAAAACAAAATTTTACTGCCTTTATACAGCGTTTCTGTGCCTTCTGCATGCAAACAATCTTCTGTAACAACAGCATTTTCATTTAAGAACTTACTATACAGATAGTATTGATCGTAGTAATAGTTATTTATGATTTTACTTTTGTATGCGCTATCACTTAAGTTCAATCCTGTAAGATTAAAATTTCTTTTCAGATAAGATAATTCAACATAATTTTCCTGATAGTAGCTTTGCGGCTGACTAAACATAATTTCTTTGCATAAATTATTTATGGCAATATTGACATCTTCTTTTGTGAAAGAAAAAGAGGACAAGAAACAGGAAATAGTAAGCAGTAGTGTAATGATTTTCTTCATATAGCTAATTGAGACAAAGTTGATTTTTTTTTTTTATAAAAAAAAATCTTTTACCGAATTGCTTAAATTTATTTTCTAACAGTGTATTCGAGAATAATTAAGGCTATCATGACAAAAAATTACAAATCAGTTTGTATGTGTATATTTGCAGGTTTGTAACTCTATTAATTTACGTTTTAGCTGTTGAAATATGCAAAAATGGATTTATTTTTTATTGATTATCCTGTCATTCGTTCTTTATGGCAATAGTATTTATAATGATTATTCGATAGATGATGAATATGTTTTAGGAAACTCTGTACAGAAAGGTATAGCCGGTATTCCTGATATTTTAACAAGCCGATATGGTGTGCGTGGCGATAAGGTGGCTTTGGATTACAGACCTGTTGTTTTAACTTCTTTCGCTTTGGAATATCAGTTTTTCAAAGAATCACCACACATCAGTCACTTTATAAATATTTTGTTGTACGCACTCTGTCTTATTGTATTGTATAATTTATTGACAAGCGTTTTAAATTTACAGAAAATTCAAGAATGGCTGCCACTTATTATTACGCTTTTTTACGCAGTTCATCCATTACATACAGAAGTTGTTGACTCTCTAAAAAACAGAGATGAATTGTTTGGATTTATATCAGGTATTCTATTTTTAAAATATGCTTACCTGTATTTTACATCTACAGAAAAACGCACTAAATATGCGATATATGCAGTGCTGTTTTTTATTGTGACCTTATTGTCAAAAATGATCGGCATTTTATACATTCCTATTTTATTTTTACTGCTGTTTTACAAAGGTTTATTGAAATGGAATAAATGGAATTATTTATTTTTAACTGTTGTTCTGATTGTCTTGGTTGGTATTATCTGGACGATATTATCTGGTGTAAAAAGAGATACTTATTCTTACGAAAATTCGCTTATTGGTGTAACTGATCTCGGCATTATTTTGCCAACCTGTTTTAAGATAGCATTCTATCATTTAAAGATGTTAGTATTTCCCTATCCACTTAGATTTTATTATGGTTTTAACTTATTTCCATTAAAAAGTACGTTTGAACCTGCTGTCATTTTTTCAATCCTTATTCATGTTGGTTTATTAATTTATGGCATCAGAAGTTTCTTCAAAAAAAACATACTCGGCTTGCTTATTTTGTGCTATCTGGTTTGTATGTTTTTGTATTTTAATTTTCCAATTCCATACACAGGTATGTTTTCTGAAAGAGCATTATTTTTATCAAGTGTATGGTTTATTTCTGCGATAGTTATTATTGTTTATTTGTTGCTTAATAAGCTACAAAGTAAAATTGCAATGCAAGTAGTTTATGTGACTGCATTTATTGTTTTACTCACGTATTCTTATCAAACTATTCAACGAAATTTTTACTGGAAAAACACATTGTCTTTATTGAGTCGCGATATGCCGAATTTAGAAAATTCTGTTGCAGCAAATTATATTTATGCAACCAACTTAAATAAAGAAAGCAGAAAGACGAATGATAGTATTTATTCGTTAGAGTTGGCAACAGCAGCTGCCAAACATTATCAAAAAGCAATAGATTTATATCCATATTATCCTGATTATTTTTATCAGCTTGCACGCATTAATCGTTATAAATTCAACGATATAGACAAAGCTGAAAAATTATTTAAAAACATGCTTGAAGCTGATCCAAACTACGTTGGTGCAAATTTTGAATTAGGGAAAATTTATTATGAAAGAAGAGATTTTAATAACAGTTATTCATACTTTAAAAAAGCGTATAATTCAAATCCTTCAGATTCACTCACTTTATTTTATTTGGCACAAAACGCATTGTCTGTTGGTGACTTAAATACTTCTTACAAAATAAATACAGAATTTTTACAGCTTTATCCAAACATAAAATATCCTTACCTAAATTTAGGTGTTTATTACTCTACTATTATGAAGGACGATTCTGCTGTTATTTATTTTGAAAAGGGAATTGCTTTAGGCGATAGAAATCATGATCTTATAAAAAACATGGTTATTTATTTTGATAAAAAGGGTAATAAAGAGAAAGCAAATTATTATCAGAATTTACTGCAAGAAAAACCATAATTTATTTATAACACACCATGTCAATACTTGTAACAAAACCTTTTTTGCCACCGATACAAGCATATCAGAATATGCTCGAAAGATTATGGCAAACAAAGATGTTATCAAACAATGGCGAATACGTTCAAGAACTGGAAGCTTCCTTAAAAACATACTTACAGGTTCCGAATTTATTGTATTGCACAAACGGTACAATTGCATTACAGCTTGCCATTAAATCCTTAGGTTTATCTAAAGAAATCATCACCACACCTTTCTCTTATGTTGCAACTATAAACAGCATTATTTGGGAAAACTGCACGCCTGTTTTTGTAGATATAAATGCTGACGACCTTTGCATTGACACACAAAAAATAGAAGAAAAAATCACTAAAAACACAGAAGCAATTTTAGCTACACATATATTTGGTCATGCTTGTGATGTTGAAGAAATTGACAGCATTGCAAAGCAATACAACTTAAAAGTTATTTATGATGCAGCACATTGTTTTGGCAGTAAATACAAAGGCAGATCACTATTATCGTTTGGCGATATCAGTACAGGAAGCTTTCATGCTACCAAACTTTTTCATACCATTGAAGGTGGTTGTTTAGTTACAAATAATAATGAAATAGCTGATACATTAGCGGCAAAAAGAGATCATGGTTTTATACATAAACAAAGTGAAACTTTTGGAACGAATGCTCGCCAATCGGAGCTTCATGCTGCGATGGGAATTTGCAATTTACAATTTATAGAATCCATTTTAAGCAAGAGAAAAGAAGATGCTTTATTATATTTCTCCAAGTTAGAAAACACATCTTTATCTTTCCTTGTTGTTAAAGAACATGAGGAATATAATCACGCCTATTTTCCTGTTATTTTTCCTGATGAAGCAACATTATTAAAAGTGATGTCATTATTAGAAAGTAACGATATTTTTTGCAGAAGATATTTTTATCCATCTTTAAATAATTTGCCATACATAATAAAAACTGAATGTTTGGTGGCTGATGATATCAGCAAACGCGTAGTATGCTTACCTATGTTTCATGATTTAACAAATGAGAATATTGAATTGATCTGCTCTTTAATTTTACAGTGTATCTAATTTTTCTTTCCATAGCAAATCAACAAACATCATTCACTATTCTTTAAATTCATACAGCAAGCAGTGATTAATATTTTGCTTCCATGTATAATGCTTGTAGTGCTTTTCTAAAACTTCTTTGGCTTCTTTTTTATCAAGAGTCAAAATGTATCTTACGTTTCCATTCACAAAGTTTTCATCATATTTCTCACTTGAATTAAACAATAATTTTGATTCTGATTGAAAACCTAAAAGTACGTAGATCAGTCTGTCTAAATGAAATTCCTGTCCATAAATAACATTCTTATCAGCAAAGAAAATGCTTAGCATTAATTCCGGTGTAAATAAACTTTCATGGTGGTTTAATAATGGCAGCAACTGTTTTCTCATGATGAAGTAATCCTTATATTCTGTACAATATCTTTCTTCTTTTGCAGGAAAATACCTGTAGTTTTTTATGACCAGGTTCGACATAAAAAACAATGCAAAATAGACTATGATTAACACCGAAAACTGTTGTGCATATTTTCTTAAAACAAAAAATAATGCCAGCATTAAGAGCACAGAAGATTCGTAAGTATAATTTAAATAGCTGCCTGGTCTGAACAGGAAGAAAGACGAAAGAAATGCTGCAATTAAACTTGTTGTAATTAATATTTTCAACAACATTTCATCTTTACTTCTTAATTGAAAAATTACGTAAATCAGAAGCATGTAAACAGGCAGCAACCTGCAAGTATTAAATAAGACTACCAACAAATTATAAGAAGATTTTATACTGGTAATTGTTTGCAAATTAAACAACAACAAGTTATCAAAACAAAAATTTCCGAATACGGTTTTCAACGCTATTGATGCCAACAAAAAACTCATTATTGACAGTACTAAAACAACAAAAATACTTTTATTTCTTGCATACAAAAAATGTATGCTTAGCAACAAAATTACATATACAATTACATCTTGTTTTGCTAAAAATGATAAGATAGAAAAAAGCAATAACAACACTAAGTTTTTGGGCTTTTTATCATAAAAAAAGTAGTTCAAGTAATTATAAATAAACCCAAGAAAAAACAAAATTTTCATACCATCTGAACGCAGAACAAATGCATGTCCTGAAATTATATTTAGGAAAACGAAAACACTGCTAACTCTAATAAACAAAGATGTTGTATGCTTTTTTATCAGCTTGTCAACTATAAATAAACATCCAATTACACAAAGAAAACTGACGATTCTTCCGACGACATAAATTTCGTGAATATCAGTAATATAATTCAGATGAATGATCTTAGAAATAAAGAAAACAATGTACAAATACAATGGCGCATAGATCACAAAAGAATACGGATAAACATACGGATCCGGATAGAGTTCATTTCCTTTCAGCAATTGTTGTATATGATGCATAAAAGCAAATTCGGCACCATCTGCATCTAAATTATAACTAAATATCAAAGCAAATCTGGTTAAAAGCATGTAGGCAATTAATAAGATCTGTATATAAAAAATGATTTGATATTTCGATGATTTCTCCATATTTAATGGCAGCTGTTTCATTTTAAAAACAATCTGCAAATGTACAGCTTTTAGTGTAGAATTATTGTGTTATATTATTTGATCGCTGCTGATATTTTATGAGCTGTATCATCTGTTTGTAGTCTTGAAAACCTGAATATAGCACTACTGATAATAACAAGTACTATAAAGAACAGAATCGTTACAAACCAACTTTTTACCACTAAAAAAAATAGTATAGATGGCAATAGAGCAAATAAGATATTCATCAGGATTGCATTATGTTCATACGCTATCTCAAATGCAATCTTACTCAGTTTTATATAATCGTAACCAGTGTCTTCATCAGTAATATCAGGCAAATACAAGGTCGTGCTTCCAATATTATCTGTATTATCAAAGATCATAACATCAAGGTTCCAAAAAATATGTTTGTCTAATAAAATCTTATTTCGCAATGAATTTGAAATGACTCTGAATGTCGAATGTTGCTTAAGATTTACAACCTTATTAATGATGCTTTTATAACCATTGCTCAACAACTTTCTTGTTGCAGAATTGTACATATCATTCTTGTTGTAATAAAAATAAAAAACGTCAAATTTCTTATATTCATCAGTTTTGCAAACCTCAACAATATTAGCTGACATATCTTCATCAACACACACTATAAAATCACCTTTTGCTAAATAGTAACCACACAAAGTAGCAAAGTGCTGACCATAATTTTTATTAAGCTGATAGATTTTTATTTCTGAGAACTTGTTTTTACACAATGTCAATGCCTGAATTTCTTTTTCAACACCGGTATTATCAATAACAAATAACAATTCAAAATCTTTATATTTGCCTCGAAGTGCAGGAATAACTTCGTCTAATGAACGGATAGCATTTTTTGCTGTATTATAAATAGGAATGACGATAGATATTTCCATAAAACTGTAAAGATATGATAGAATATTCAAAACAAGAAAGTGATATTTTTGGTGTTCCTTTTGGAAGATTGGATATTGATGAAAATTTTACAAATTGGGAAAATTTAAAGAAAGAAGTTGACGAATCTACTTGTAAATATATTAGAGTAAAAATAAAAAATCCAGTTGGAAACGAGCTGGATCAATTACTGTCACTTACAAAAAAAGTTCATTTATTAGAAATATTACGTGTTTACAGAAGTGAAGATCTTCGCGTTACGCCTTTTGAAAATGCACACAGTGATCTGATCATTGAGAAAGTAAATGATGATAACAAAGAAGTTTTAGGTCAGTTTATCATTGACACTTACGATGATATTCCATTTGGGAATTACACACCAAAACATATTCAGGAAATTTTCCCAAAAGACAAGCAACTATCAGGAATCATTGCTTATTTCAAAGAATATTATTCAGGAAAAGACATTAACAAAGTTGCTTATTTATATCATAATCAGGACAGAAAAGTGGTTGGCTGTGTTGTATCTGATTATTTTAATAATGACGAAAATGATAACGGCACTTATTCTTATTATGTTGGCGTTGCAAGAGACGAACGCAACAAAGGCATTCAATACAAGATTGTAAATTTTATAAAATTTTACATTGCAGAAAGAGGCTACGCTTTCTTAGATGGCTCTACACGATTATCTAATTTATTTAGTGCAAGAACGATGGAAAAAAATGGCTGCAAATGCATTCGATACGACTGGATTTATTTATTGGAAAAATAAATTACACGAATGGCTGCTTAAAAACACGCTCTTCTTCATTACCATAAAATTCTCTAAAGTTTGCCGGCGACTGCGAATCAAAACCTAATAATTGTTGAAGTTTTTTGGGTATCGTTTGCTTATCAATATGCTGCATAAATCTCGGAATATCTACACGTTGCTTCATCCAAGGTTTGCTAAACACGATCAACAAACAAGTACGCCAATCGTTCGAAAAATTTGTTGCCGAAGCATGCCAGACTTTCGGATCAAAAAAACAAATCGTTCCTTTAGGTACAATAATTCTTTTTGCATTTGCATAAAAATAATCATCAGCAGGTTTTTCTTTTGTATGCTGTGATGATGGCAAAACCCAGGTTGCACCATTCACTTCTGTATAATCATCCATTGTAATCATCGCAACTATGGATTGATGATAATTCGGAATATATCGTGGCGTATCTACATGCGGCTTGTCCGACTTTGTTGTGCCGCCGTTTGGTGGTATGCAATTATTAGAATACAAATAAACGATAAACCATTTCTCTAAAATGCTTTCTACAAAATCCAGCATCTTTTGATCATGCAAAACATCTAATATTTGCGGATACTTATCAGCATAATAAGGTGCGCACAGCAAAAAACCATAGTCTTTATAATCAGGTTTATTAATAGCTTTTTTTTCTACATCAATCAGCTCTATCATGATAGATCTCAACTCACTTAGATAACTGGAATCTAAGGTACTTTCAATAGCAACAAAACCATTATCGTTGTAATAAGCTAAAGCATCTTTATTATCTTTAAAAACCGGTGTCATATAATTTATGGTATATATTTTTTTACAGAGAAATAAATTTTATCTGTGTTTTTGTTTTTTGAATAAACGCTTATCAGGCTTAAAACAAAATATTTTATTTTAAAGATAAGCGATTTTATTTTTATCTTATCAGAACTGCTTTTTTGTCTTGTGTAAGGTATCTGTTTTACACTTGGTGCACAGTTTACCAAAACAGCTTGCACCAGATCTTTTTTCTTAAATTCTTTAATGAATTTTTGCAGAATAGATTGCTTTACACAACCTGTATCAAAACCATTTTCAGGCATATTTGGCACTTTCAACCGAACAAGCATATAAAACAACCTCGATAAAATCCTGAAGATCAGGAAATCTTTATTTTCTTCTCTAAATCCAACGTACAAATCAGTTCTATCATCAGTTTTTAGAACATTTAAATACTTTTCGATGATAGCAGATTCTTCCTGCAAATCAGCAGAAATATAAATTAGGTAGTCTGTTTTTACATAGTGTATGGCTGCTAAAAAAGCATATTGCTGTGTATGATTATAAGCTAATTGCAGCAAAGAAATATTATCATATTTTTCTTTTAGAGCTATCATTTTATCAAAAGAACCATCTGTAGATGCATCATCTGCCAACAACAATTGAACACAAAAATTTGGATAATTATTTATAGTTGACTGAATAGAATTACACAAATATTCTATGGTAGATGCATTGTTATAAACAGGAATTAAAATAGTAATTGTTTGCATAAATGTACATCAACCTAAGATCTTTACAAGGTTGGAATCTTTCTCAAAGTTATTTATTTTTTTTACAGCATTTTGTATAAATAGAGATTTACTGATAGAAGTAGTCAGCCATTTTGATATAGCAACTAAAAATGCAGGCATTGGTCTTATAAAATCGATATACAAAACCGTTCTTGTTTCGTTGGAATTATTCCACGCAAAATGCTCGAAAGTATCATCAAACACTACACTTTTGCCATTTTGCCAATGGTAAACCTGATCCTGAATATTGATACCACAACTCATATAATCATCTGGAATTTTTATACCTAAATGATAACGCAAATAACCTTTATACGCACCGCGATGTGAGGCAATTTTAGTATGTGGCTGCAAAATAGAAAAAAACACGGTTGTAAAATTCGGAATTGTGTGAATCAACTTCAATGTTTCTGGAAAAAATGCTGCAAAAGAATCTACTTTAAGACTGTAAGCATATAAAGGAATAAATTTCCAGTCGTCTTTTTTTACAACCTGATATTGTTCTTCAGAAATCTCACAAATATCAGGAATCTGCTCATATTGCTGTGTATAAAATGTGTTGAACTCTTGTTGAATAATATGCGCATGATCTTCTAAATTTTGAATCCATGCTATCTTTTGTGTGTCAAAATAAATATCATTTTTTACAAACAAACCAATGATCTTCTCTAAAAAGAAAATTAAGGTTTTACCTAAGAAGGCTGATATTTTATAGCGCAGCGTTTTCAAGAATTAATCTTTTCAAAGATCGTCAGCACAAATTTACTGTTACTGATTTGCTTAATGATAAATCTATTCAGATAATTAAATGGAAATGGCAAAGGTCTTTCCACATCAACAAATAATACGACTCTTCTTTCCTTTGTATTATTCCACACAGCATGTAAATGCGTATCATCAAACAATAAGCTTTTGCCTTCCTGCCAATGAGCAACATCATTTCCAACTTTTATAAAACAGTTTTCTGCTTCTTTTGGAACCACTAAAGCTAGGTGATAACGCAGAATACCATTGTATGGACCACGATGAATAGGTATTGTTTTTTCTGCTTCCAAAATAGAAAACCAAGTGGTGTAAATAAATGGATATTTAGCAATGAATGCTGATGTAAACGGACATAATGCAACATTTTTTTCTATCGAATTATTATACGCTTTCAGCAAAAAAGTTTTCCAGTCTTTACCGATTCTTACATTTGGATCATCAGAAATAGATTGCCAGTCAGGAATATCAATATTATTATTTACCAATGCTAAATACTCATTTTTTATAGGTAGATAGTGTGTTTCAAAATCTTTTATCCAATCAATATTCTTGGTATCATAAAATGTTTTATCGCCATTTACCAATCTGAATAAAACTTCAATGCATGTTCTTACAACATTAAGCAGCCATGGTGCAGAGTTATGCTGCATTTCATTTTTGATTCTCATTGTTGAAATATTTTTGCAGGATTTCCTGCCAGCACGGTGTTACTTTCAAACGATTTTGTAATGATAGATCCGGTACCAACCTGGCAATTATCACCTAAAGAATTTCCAGGAACAAATTTTACACCTATACCAATGTTGCAGTAATTTCCAATGGTTGTATTAGACATAACTATACTCGAACTCAGGAAACAATATTTACCGATAGCAGAATAATGTCCTAAACCACATTGAATGTAAACAATAGTGCCTTCACCAACTTCTGCCTCATTAGATATACAGGTGTAGTGCATGATGATTACACCTTTCTTTGCAATTCTTGCATACCTTCCAACAATTGCATGCTTAGAAATAAATGTGATATTGTCACCACCTAAATTTTCATATTTCTTAGATATTTGTTCACGTGCAAGATTGTTGCCAACCGCTATCACAAAGCGATTGTCTGTATGTTCAAAATAATCCTTCACTTCAGCTTCGTCTTTTAAGATCCTGAAATCATTTTGTATATAATCTGGATAAGAAATATTCAGATCATTGTACACTGCTAATTCTTCGTCTTTAAATTCTAAAGAAAGACTGCATAATAAATCTGCCAAAAAAGAACCTGAACCAATGATAAGCATAGAGTAAATTGAACTCTAAAAATACGACAATTATTTAAAAGCATACACAGACAAATTGCCAATAGAATCCTGAAATGTATAATTTGGATAATTCTTTTGCATGAAATCCGCTTTATTGGTTTGGCTGACAATATACTTTACTTTGCCATTTTTAAAGTAGTCATCGTATTTTTTGGAATCAAAAAATGTCAGTCTTGTATTGATTTCTATAGGCATCACCAGCGAAATAAACCTGCCGATGTTGTAATCATATCCATAAATCAAATTATTATTTCTGCCAAACAAACCATATTCCATATTCGGATAAAAAACTAATTCATTATTTATAACTGATTTTATTTGTTTGTTGGTTTCGATGTTCTTGTAATAAGTCGCCTTCAATTCTTCTTCTCTCTTAAAGTTATACCTGTAATTATGAATAATGGTATTTGTAGCAAACAAAAACAAAACATAGGATATTGGAAAAATCATAGCTTTACCACTCAATTTAAAAGTGCTTTCATCTAATTTTAAAAGCATAGAAAACAAGAACAACAGTAGAAAAATACTTTCATAAGCATAGTTAATATTAGAACCTGCTCTTAAAATAAATAAATGAGAAACAGCTAAAAAAGCCATAGCAGTAATAATTAAAAACAATACCATAACATCTTTTTGCAAAGCACTTTTATGCTTATACAACATGACAAATACTATTAACAATAACGGTGAAATTCTTCCTAAGCTAAATATAACCAACAGCATATTGATAGAAGTAAAAACATCATCTATTGTTTGAAAATTAAACAGGATAACATTCGTATAAAAATTATTTCCGAAGATATGCACCATTGATAAAAACACTAAAACAACCACCAATAAAAAGCTTACCAACAAAGCAATATATTTTATTTTCCTCGTCACCAGAAACATACATCCAATAAGTATGCAGCTATACACTATTGTATCTTGTTTTGTAAAAACATTCAAAACAGCAACAACCAAAAAGCCAGGCAAATAAAAAATATGCTGCTTAAAGAACTCATATTCTATTAATAAAATAAAGCCGATTGTAAACAACAAAAACTTTAGTGCATCAGGTCTTACAACATACATATGTCCTGAAATAAGCAGTAAATAAACAGCTGTTAAAATAAAAATATTTCGCCATGATGATTGAAACCTTCTTCGTACATAAGTAATAAATATGCTGATCTGCAACATGAACAATACAAAAGAAAATGCACGGCACACAACATACATAAAGTGCAGATCGGGTTGCGATGAAGCGCTGAACAAGCTTAAAACACCTTTTAAAATATAAAGATAAACCGGCACAAAAAGACAAGCCAAAAATGGAAACTCTGTTGGATTATTGTAAAGCGGTTTATGATCAATTAAACGCTGAACATGATAAACAAAAATAAACTCTGCACCGTCAAGGTCAATAGAATATGAAAAAATAAGCAATATGCGTGTGATAAGCAAATACGCTATCAGCAAAATGAATACGATATTCTGTAACCTATATTTATCTGAAAATGCCTGCAAAAGTATATTTTTTGTAATAAATTTCTTTCGCTGCAAAGGTAATATAATATTTATGGTTCTTTAAAAACAAAAAAGCAGATACTAATATCTGCTTTATATTTATCTGTTGTAATCCAACTATTACCTGTAATCCTTACCAAGCATGCCTGAAAGCTCTTTTCTTGCAAAGAAAATTCTGCTTTTCACCGTTCCAAGCGGCAGATTCAATTGTTCAGCAATTTCATGATATTTATAACCTTTGTAGTGCATCATAAACGGAACACGCAACTCGTTAGATATTTTCATCAACGCATTCCTGATGTCATTCATAATAAAAGCACGCTCACCGGCATTGCTGATAGTAGAAGAAGCATTAATATAATATAGATTTGCCGTCGTATCAATCACCACATTACGTTTAGATTTTTTACGGTAATCATTAATAAAAATGTTACGCATAATAGTAAAAAGCCATGCTCTTATATTTGTACCATCCTGAAATTTATCTTCATTTGTAAGCGCACGCACTATTGTTTCCTGTATAAGATCTTCCGCATCATTTAAATCGCGTGTTAAACGCATAGCGTGCGGTTTTAAAACTGTGGTAGCTGTTTTTACTTCTGTTTGAAAATTAAGTATCGCCATTTTGTAAAATTTATTGTTTTTAAAATTCAAATCATACTTAATCTCTCATTTAGTATGATGGTTAAATTTCATTAATAAAACTGATAAATTCTACTATACCATTAAATGATGTAACATTTTGCGGAAATTCTACAAGTCCGCAATGTCTAACCTGTTCACCTGATATAATGATACGAGAATGTTCGAAATTCTGTGATAATATTTTAAGATATGCCTTCAATGCTTCACCTTTAGGAGTTGTGGTTATACACGTTATCAGGTAGTCCGGCTTCTGATTTTCAAACACAGAAAGCAAATCATGCAAAGGAATATTTAGTCCTACA
>Ga0247804_10000110_pt1 | contig 40459 bp, 39 predicted proteins | sample UWRJL029104C1_FD_181142 | JGI IMG/M metagenome (GOLD analysis project Ga0247804, IMG submission 181142) | Plant litter microbial communities from Arlington Agricultural Research Station in Wisconsin, United States - UWRJ-L029-104C-1 | ecosystem: Environmental > Terrestrial > Plant litter >... | reverse complement strand
AATACGCCAACAAAAACCTACGGAAAAGGAAAAGGCATGGCTGCCGATTTAAAATATATAGAACTTTGTGCCAGACAAATTGCCAAAGTAGCGAAGCATAATAAAATTGTCGTAGAAAAATCAACTTTACCAGTACGTACAGCCGAAGCGATAAAAAGTATTCTGGACAATACCGGAAATGGAGTTCAGTTCCAAATCTTATCAAATCCTGAATTTTTAGCTGAAGGAACTGCTGTGACAGATTTGCTAAATCCTGATCGAATATTAATTGGTGGAGATACATCGCCGGAAGGTGAAGAAGCAATTAATGCTTTAGTTGATGTTTATGCAAATTGGGTAAGCAAAGATAAAATCCTGACGACAAATGTTTGGTCTTCTGAACTTTCTAAGCTAACTGCAAATGCATTTTTGGCACAGCGTATTTCATCTATAAATGCAATGTCTGAACTATGCGAAAAAACGGGAGCTGATGTGAGCGAAGTTGCAAAAGCAATTGGAATGGATAGCAGAATTGGGCCTAAATTTCTAAAAGCATCTGTTGGTTTTGGTGGTTCTTGTTTCCAAAAAGACATTCTGAATTTGGTCTACATCGCAAAATCTTACGGATTAAACGAGGTGGCTGATTATTGGGAACAGGTAATTATAATGAATGATCATCAAAAAAGAAGATTTTCGAATAAAATTGTGCAAACTTTATATAATACAGTTGCTGATAAGAAAATTACATTTTTGGGATGGGCTTTCAAGAAAGATACAAACGATACCAGAGAATCTGCTGCAATTTATGTTGCTGACGATCTTATCAACGAGCAGGCAAAAATTTCTGTTTATGATCCTAAAGTTTCGAGAAATAAAATGCTAAGTGATTTAGATTATTTAGAAACCAGAAGTGACGAAGCAAATAGCAAAGCCTTATCAATATTTGATAATGCCTATGAGGCATGTAAAGGCGCTCACGCCATTGCGATTCTAACAGAATGGGATGAGTTTACGACTTATGATTGGCAAAAAATTTACGATTCGATGCACAAACCAGCATTTCTTTTTGATGGAAGAAATATCCTGAATGCAAAAGAGTTAGAGTCAATAGGGTTTATTTATAAAGGAATAGGTTCTTAATTGAAAAAGATATTGAGGTGAAATTTGATATGAAATGAATAGTGAGAGATTGTTTTAAAATTTTATTTCAATAAGAGACAAAAATGAAAAATTGGTATGTAGTGTATACAAAGCCCAAGTGGGAGAAAAAAGTTGCCGAAAAACTTAATGAAATTGGAATTGAATGTTATTGTCCATTAATAATTCAAATCAAACAATGGACAGATAGAAAGAAGAAGATTGAGGTGCCGCTTTTTAACTCCTATGTTTTTGTTCAGTTAGAAGATACTGATCGTAGTTCTGTTTTTCAAGTTTCTGGCGTAGTTCGATTTCTGTTTTGGTTAGGAAAACCTGCAATTGTTCGTGATGAAGAAATTAAAATAATAAAAACAAGCTTGGCAGCTCCAAATATCAGTGATATTTCAGTAACTTCGATTCAGGTAGGGGATCGTATAAAGTTAGAATCAGGAGTTTTTAGTAATCAGGATGCAATAGTTCAGGAAATTTCAAACACCTATTATACATTAGTTTTGGAATCTTTAGGATGTGTTCTTAAAATAAAATATAAATAATGTAGTTATATTGTGTAACTATTGATACTAACAGAAGGTAAAATTTCTCTAAATAGAAAGTTTATTTTCTGTTTTTTTTATAAGGTGAATTTTTACATACTGATTGATAGAGCGTTGGTGGTTATTGGTGCTATTTATTTGGTTGTTTTTTCTGTATTACGGGAAACCGTATTGAATAGATTGACTTAATATGTTATATTTGCCGAAAATGATTTTAGAATATCTGTGTCCAATTTTTGTGACTCAGAGTGGCGAAGCCGTGAATTGTTATGACTGAAATAGATAAAAAAGATTACAAATTGAACGAAAACATAAAAATAGCCATTATTGGTTTAGGTTATGTTGGCCTGCCTTTGGCTCGATTATTTGCTACTAAATATTCAGTTATAGGTTTTGATATTAATGAAGCACGAGTAGCTTCTTTAAAATCAGGTACAGATACAACATTAGAAGTTGATGATGCTACATTGCAAGCTGTTTTAGTAGATAATTCCACTTCTGACGCGGGATTGTATTGCACGACTTCTTTAAACGATATTGCAGATTGTAATTATTTTATAGTTACGGTTCCAACTCCGGTAGATAAAAATAATCGTCCGGATTTGACTCCTTTATATAAATCGAGTGAGTCTGTTGGTAAAATATTAAAAAAAGGAGATATCGTAATTTACGAGTCAACTGTTTATCCTGGAGTTACAGAAGAGCAATGTGTTCCGGTTTTAGAAAAAGTTTCAGGATTAAAATTTAATGAGGATTTTTATGCCGGATATTCACCAGAAAGAATAAATCCGGGAGATAAAGAACATACAGTCGAAAAAATATTAAAAGTCACTTCAGGTTCAACACCTGAAATTGGTTTAAAAGTTGATAATTTATATAAGTCAGTAATTACTGCCGGAACGCATTTAGCACCAAGTATAAAAGTGGCAGAAGCAGCTAAAGTTATTGAAAACTCACAAAGAGACATTAATATCGCTTTTGTAAATGAACTGGCTAAAATATTCAATTTAATGAATATTGATACACAAGAAGTGCTAGCAGCCGCATCAACAAAATGGAACTTTTTACCATTTAAACCAGGATTAGTAGGAGGACACTGTATTGGTGTTGATCCATATTATTTAGCACAAAGAGCCCAGGAATTTGGATATCATCCCGAAATAATTTTAGCAGGACGACGTTTGAATGACAGCATGGGTGAATACGTTGCTTCTCAAATAGTAAAGCTGATGATCAAAAAAGGTATTTCAGTTAATGGAGCAAACCTTTTAATGCTTGGAATTACTTTTAAAGAAAATTGCCCAGATGTTCGTAATACAAAAATCGTAGATGTTGTAAAAGCATTAAAAGAATATGGTATTTTAGTTACCATATTTGATCCACTTGCCAATGCGAATGATGTAAGAAAAGAATATAATTTAATAACAATTAACACTATTCCTGATAATACATTTGATGCCATTGTTCTGGGAGTTGCACACGCAGAATTCTTAGAATTAAATTTTTCAGATTTGCAAAAAGAAAATAGTTTATTATATGATGTAAAAGGAGTTTTAGGCAGTATAGCTGATAATAGACTTTAATTTTTTAAATTATGAAAGTAGGAATAACTTTTAGTGCTTTTGATTTATTGCATGCCGGACATATTAAGATGTTAGAAGAAGCAAAGAGAGAATGTGATTATTTAATAGTTGGTTTGCAAACGGATCCCACACTTGATCGTCCTGACAAAAATAGTCCTTCGCAAACCGTAGTAGAAAGATATATACAACTTAAAGGTTGCAAATTTGTAGATGAAATTGTGCCTTATGCAACTGAACAAGATTTAGAAGATATTTTAAGATCCTTTAAAATAGATGTACGTATTATTGGTGATGAATATCGAGAAAAAAACTTTACAGGGCGCGCTTATTGTGAACAAAAAGGAATAACATTATACTTTAATGTTAGAGATCATCGATTTTCAAGTAGTAATCTTAGAAAAGAGGTTGCAGAAAAACAATTAAAAAAAATATAATATATGGGAGTGTCAATAACTCACGTTATTTTAACTGGTGGTGTAGGTAGCAGATTATGGCCGCTTTCAAGAAAAAGCCAGCCTAAACAATATCTTGAAATATTTGAAAATAAATCTTTGTTTGAAATGACTGTTGATCGTAATAGTCACTTAATAAATAAAGTAATGGTGGTGGGAAATGTTGATAATCATCATTTAAGTGGTAAGGTTATGGATAAAACCAAAACTTCTTATATAAACATTGTTGAAGCTACGCCCCGCAATACTGCTGCTGCAATAGCTTTTGCTGCATTTGCATCGAATCCGGATGATATATTGATTGTAACTCCGTCAGATCATATTATTGATAAAATGGAAGATTATAACAAAGCTATAAATGAGGCTGTTTTAAAAGCTCAAGATGGTTTTATTGTAACCTTTGGTATTATTCCAACCAAGCCCGAAACTGGCTATGGGTATATAGAATCTAAAGGAGATAAAGTGGTTTCATTTAGGGAAAAACCTAACGAAACTACAGCCAAAGAGTTTATTGCAAAAGGTAATTTTTTATGGAATAGTGGAATGTTTTGTTTTAAGGCCAGCGTTCTTTTGGAAGAATTAAAACAATTTCAACCAGAGGTTTATGAAAAATCAAAAACTGTTTGGGAAGCGACTAAAGATGGTTTTTTAGATTTAAACTTGTCATTAGAAATTCCATCCATTAGTATTGATTATGCTGTTATGGAACGTAGTAAAAAAATAAAAGTAGTGCCTGCAGCTTTTTCGTGGTCAGATTTAGGATCGTTTGAATCTGTTTATGACTATTTGGTATCAAAAAATCACCCTGTTGACAAAAATGGAAATATGGTTATTGGTTCAGGTAAGCATACTACATTTCTGGGATTAAAAAATACTATTTTTGTGTATACTGATACTGCAAATTTAATTTTGCAAAAAGAAAACTCACAAGATGTAAAGGACATTTATAGTGAGTTGGAGAAAATAAATTCTGATTTATTAAATTAAAACTTCAATGAAAAAAATACTTATAACTGGGGGCGCCGGTTTTATTGGTTCACATGTAATAAGACGTTTCGTTAACAAATATCCTGAATATCATATCTTCAATCTAGATGCGTTAACATATGCAGGAAATCTTGAAAATATTAAAGATGTCGAAAATGAATCAAACTATACTTTTATAAAAGGAGATATTGTAAATGAAGATTTTATAAATAAACTTTTTTCAAATCATAATTTTGATGGGGTAATTCACTTAGCTGCTGAGTCACATGTTGATCGATCAATTGAAGATCCACTTGCATTTGTTAGAACAAATGTTATAGGAACAATGAACTTATTAAATGCGGCAAAGAATTATTGGAAAGATAATTTTGCTGGGAAACGCTTTTATCACATAAGTACTGATGAAGTTTATGGCTCACTAGGAGCTGATGGACTTTTTACAGAGACAACACCCTATGATCCTAATTCTCCATATTCGGCTTCTAAAGCAAGCTCAGATCATTTTGTAAGGGCTTATGGTGAAACTTATGGGTTGCCATATGTTCTAACTAATTGTTCTAATAACTATGGTTCATATCATTTTCCTGAAAAATTAATCCCGCTTTTTATAAATAATATTATAAACAATAAGCCATTACCTGTTTATGGAGATGGTAATTATACTCGTGATTGGTTATTTGTAGAAGACCACGCAATTGCAATTGATTTAGTTTTTCATGAAGGGAAAAATCACGAAACTTACAACATTGGAGGATTTAATGAATGGAAGAATATTGATTTAGTCAAAATATTATGTCAAATTATGGATCAAAAATTAGGAAAAGAAGAAGGAACTTCACAAGAATTAATTACTTATGTTAAAGACAGACCGGGCCATGATTTGCGTTATGCGATTGATGCTTCCAAAATTAATAAAGAATTAGGATGGAAACCTACTGTGACTTTTGAGGAAGGTCTGGAAAAAACAATTAATTGGTATCTTAATAATGAAGAATGGCTGCAAAATGTAACATCAGGCTCATACAAAGATTATTATCAAAAACAATATTCATAAAAAAGAAATTCTATTAATCTCCACTTTAAGGCTCAATTATAATTATATGAAAAAGATAATATACGTTCTTACATCGATTTTAATTTTATTTATATCGCATGAAGTTAAAGCACAAGACATACTTAAATCTAAAGATTTAAGTACAATGAAAGTAGATTATCTATCTCAAGATGATCTGGTTAAAATTAATACGCAATTAAAGAGCAACAATACCACTATTGATCAAGTTGAACCTATGGCTATTTCAAAAGGCATGAGTCAGGAAGAATTTAATAAATTGAGAGTAAGATTAAATAATTTGTCAAGGGCATCAACAAGCGCAAATCATTCGGTTGATCAGGATAAATCTAAGCCTGAATTCGGAAGAACTCAAGAAAAAATTAGTAATAATAAAGTAAAAGACTCTCTAAATGCTTTAATTTTTGGCTCTGAACTTTTTGATAATCCAAATTTAAATTTTGAACCAGATTTAAAATTAGCTACACCAATGAATTATGTATTGGGGCCCGGTGATGAATTGCAAGTAAGTGTTTATGGAGTTCAAGAGTATAATGCAAATATTCCAGTAAGTGTTGAAGGAAAAATTAGTATTCAATATGTAGGGCAAATTTCTGTTTCAGGAATGTCAATTGAAGCAGCAACTCAAAAAATTAAATCAGCAATTGCTAAAGTATATAGCACGGTTAGATCTGGACAATCTCAAGTAAGCGTTAGTTTAAGTCAAATACGAACTATTAAAATTACAGTAGTAGGTGGTAAACAACCGGGAAATTATTCAATTTCGTCTTTAGCCACAGTTTATAATGCATTGCATTTAGCAGGTGGCCCAGGTAAGAATGGTAGTTATAGAAATATTGAACTAATCAGAAATAATAAAGTTTACAAAAATATAGATATCTATCGTTTCTTAGTAAAAGGAGATCAGTCTGATAATGTAAGCTTGAAGGAAAATGATGTTATTAGAATTCCAGCTTACAGTCAAAGAGTAACTGTTGAGGGACAAGTAAAACGATCAGGTATTTTTGAAATGAAGAAAGGTGAAAGCTTTACTGATTTACTAAATTTTGCATCAGGATTTAATGAATTTGCTTATACTGCTTCTGTTAATGTAACGCAAAAGACTGGAAAAGAATTTAAAGTTCATGATATAAATGAGAGTGAATTTAGTTCTTATTTACCACAATCGGGAGATGTTTTTAAAATTACTCGCATATTAAACAGATTTGAGAATCGTATTAAAATTGATGGTGCAGTTTTTAGACCGGACTATTATTCTTACAATGAAGGAATGAGAATTTCAGATCTTGTTACAAGAGCGGAAGGCTTAAAAGAAGATGCATATACAAAAAGAGCAAGAATTATCCGTTTAAAATCAGATCTAACTACTGAAATTGTAAATGTTGATTTAAACGCAGCTCTATCAGGAGATTTAAATTCTGATATAGAATTAAAAAGAGAAGATATTGTGACAGTTTATTCTATTTTGGATTTCAGAGAAGAATATAAAGTGACTATTGACGGTGAAGTAAAAAAACCGGGAATTTATGATTATTTTGAAAATCTTACATTAAATGATTTAATTGTTCAGGTTGGAGGTTTAACTGGTTCAGCATCTAAAAGGGTTGAGATTGCCAGAATGGTGAAATCTGATGTGATAGATGAGGATAATCCGAAACGTATAGAATTGCTTGAATTTGAAATTACGGCCGAAAATAATGAACAAATTAAAAACTTTATTTTAAAACCTTTCGACGTAATTAATATTCGAAGAATTGCTGTTTATGAAAAGCCAGAAATGGTTAGTATTTCTGGTGAAGTAATTTATCCTGGTAAATATGTACTAGCCAACAAAAAAGAAAAAGTATACGACATAGTAATGAGGGCTGGAGGATTAACTTCTATTTCAAATATAGAAGGGATGAAAATTAAAAGACCTATTAAACAAGAAGAAATTGATAAACTAAATAGTATAGATCTAAATTTATCTAAGAATGATTCTTTAAAGGAAAAATTAGCTGATATAAAGTTTTCTATAATACCTATTAATTGGGAAAAAATACAAAAAGATAAAAATCATTATTCTAATGTTACTTTGTTTCCAGGTGATGAAATTGAAGTAGGTGTTTATAATGAGGGAGTAAAAGTGAGAGGAAATGTTTTACTTACATCTGAAATTCCATATAGAAGTGGAAAAGGATTCAAATATTATATAAATGCAGTTGGAGGAGTTAATAATAAAGGTTGGAAGAGAAAAGCATACATAATATACCCTAATGGTAAAGCTGATGTAACGAAATCATTTTTATTTTTTAGATCGTATCCTGTTGTTGAGCCTGATTCTCAAATAGTTGTTCCTGAAAAGCCTGAGGTGAAAAAAATGAGTACAGGGGAATGGGTTAGTATCGGAAGTGTATTAACGAGTTTAGCACTATTAATTGTAACAGCATTTAGATAAAACAGATGAGTATTACAACAATTGAAAATGATGAAATTTCGATCAAAGAATTGATAGGAAAAGTGAAAGACTGGTTTTTTTATTTGCTTTCACAATGGAAAATTATCGTATTGGCTGGAATTATTGGTGCAGCTTTAGGAATTTGTTATTCATTACTTAAAAAACCCGTATATACTGCTTCTCTTTCCTTTGCATTAGAAGATGACAAGTCTGGCGGTGGTATTGGTGGTGCTTTAGGGTTAGCAAGTTCATTAGGTCTCGATGTGGGGGGAAACAGTGGTGGGATGTTTAGCGGTTCTAATTTAACAGAATTGTTTAAATCAAGGTCAATGGTAGAAAAGACTTTGCTGATGCCAGTTGTTTTTGATGGTAAAAAAATATCATTAGCTGAAATGTATATTATTAATAATAAGCTACGTGATCGCTGGAAAGAAAAACAGGACTTAAAAAGTATTGAATTTTTGCCAAATGCAGTTCGTGAAAAATTTACTCGTGTACAAGACAGTATATTAGGAACTATATATGTTAATTTGTCAACAGGAGGATTAATAGTAGAACAGAGAGATAAAAAAATATCAATTGTGAATATTGATGTAAAATCTGGAAATGAATTATTTGCAAAATTTTTTTGTGAAGGGTTAGCAAAACAAGTATCAGATTTTTACATAAGTACCAAAAGTAAAAAAGCCAGAATAAACATGGCAATATTGGAACATCAGACCGATTCTATTAGGGCTGAACTAAATGGTGCAATAACAGGTGTAGCAGTGGCAAATGATAATACTTTTAATCTTAATCCTGCTTTGAATGTCCGTCGTGCACCTTCCGTGAGGCGGCAAGTAGATGTTCAAGCTAATACAGCGATTTTAAGTGAACTAGTTAGGCAAACTGAATTAGCCAAAGTTACCTTAAGAAGGGAAACTCCATTAATTCAAGTAATTGATAGACCGATATTACCTTTGACAAAAGAGCGCTTTGGAAAATTAAAAGGAATTATTCTGGGTGGTTTTTTTGCTGGGTTTCTTAGCATATTGTTCTTGACAGTCAAAAGATTATTGCAATCAATATCTTAATAATTATAATAAATATATTTTAAGTAGTTATACAATGGAAGTTCTTAAATTAATAGGAAGGGATGCAGAAATATTTAATAATGATATTTTAATATATGAAGACAAATTAAATGAAATTATCAAAGATTCTTCTTTTTTGGTAATTGGTGGTGCTGGATCTATCGGACAGGCTGTTACAAAAGAAATTTTTAAAAGAAATCCACTAAAATTGCATATTGTTGATATAAGTGAGAACAATATGGTTGAACTTGTTCGTGATTTAAGAAGTTCTTATGGATATATAGATGGGGATTTTCAAACATTTGCACTAGATATAGGATCTGTAGAATATGATGCATTTATAAAATCTGATGGTAAGTATGATTATGTGCTAAATCTATCAGCATTAAAGCATGTTAGAAGTGAAAAAGATCCATACACTTTAATGAGAATGATTGATGTGAATATCTTTAATACGGATAAAACATTAGATCAGTCAATAAAAAATGGAGTAAAAAAATACTTTTGTGTTTCTACCGATAAAGCGGCTAACCCTGTAAATATGATGGGAGCCTCTAAGAGAATTATGGAAATGTATTTGATGAGGAAAAGTTTATCAATCAATATATCGACTGCTAGATTTGCTAATGTTGCATTTTCAGATGGCTCTTTATTACATGGATTTAATCAGCGTATTTTAAAAAAACAACCTATTGTTGCTCCAAATGACATTAAACGCTATTTTGTTACTCCAAAAGAATCTGGTGAATTATGCTTGATGTCTTGTATTTTTGGTGAAAATAGGGATGTGTTTTTCCCGAAGTTAAATGAAAATTTACATTTGATTTCTTTTGCTGAAATAGCAGTTAAATATCTTGCTGAAATTGGTTTTGAACCTTATTTATGCAAATCTGAAGATGAAGCAAGAAGTGAAGTTGATCGTCTAATTTTAGAAAAAAAATGGCCATGTCTATTTTCAACTAGTGATACTACTGGGGAAAAAGATTTTGAGGAATTTTTTACAGAAGATGAAATTCTTGATATGGAAAGGTTTCAAAATTTAGGTGTAATAAAAAACAAACCAGATTTTGATGATGAAAAATTGCAGGATTTTACTTTTAAGATTAATCAAATGAAGACCAAAGGAAGTTGGGGTAAAGAAGAAATTGTGGACTTGTTTCATAAGATGATACCCAATTTTGGACATAAGGAAACGGGTAAATATTTAGATACTAAAATGTAATTATGACAGCTATTCATTCTGTAATATCATTTATAAAAGAACAATATAAAACAGAGAGTTTTATACCTCTTCATGTTCCTCATTTTGGAGGTAATGAAAAAAAATATTTAATAGAGACGATAGATTCTACATTTGTTTCTTCTGTTGGGGCTTACGTGGATACGTTTGAATCTATGATGAAAGAAATTACCAAAACTCAGAAAGCCGTTGCTGTTGTAAATGGAACTGCTGGAATTCAGGTTGCTTTACGTTTAGCGGGAGTTAAATCTGGAGATGAGGTATTAACCCAAGCATTAACTTTTGTTGCTACAGCCAATGCCATATCTTATTTAAATGCAACGCCAGTTTTTTTAGATGTTGATCTAGATACAATGGGATTGTCTCCAAAAGCTGTCTTTTTGTTTTTAGAAGAATTTGGAGATCTAAGAGAAGATGGTTGCTATAACAGAATTACAGGAAAAAAAATTAGTGCATGTCTACCAATGCATACTTTTGGATTCCCTGTTCATTTAGATGCCTTGATTGAAATTTGTAATAATTGGAAAATTCCAATTGTCGAAGACGCGGCTGAATCATTAGGTAGTCTATATAAAGGAAAACCAACAGGTAGTTTTGGAAAACTAGGAGCTTTTTCTTTTAATGGTAATAAAATTGTTACCTGTGGTGGTGGTGGTGCGATTGTAACTAATGATTTTGATTTAGGCGATAAAGGTAAGTATTTAACAACCACAGCGAAAATCCCCCATGCTTATGAATATGTTCATGATGAGATGGGATATAACTTCAGAATGCCTAATTTAAATGCCGCTTTAGCCTGTGCACAATTAGAACAATTAGATACCTTTTTAGATAATAAGAGGAGTTTAGCTCTTGAATATAAAACTTTTTTCATGTCTAAAGGAATTAATTTTAGAACAGAAACCGCTGATACTAAGTCTAATTACTGGTTGATGTGTGTTGAATTGAAAGATAAAGCTGAAAGAGATTTGTTTTTAAAGGAAACAAATACCAATAATGTAATGACAAGACCGATTTGGCAATTAATGTATCGTCTACCAATGTACTATAATTGCCAAAGAGATAAGCAAGTTAATGCTGAATTTTTAGAAGAAAGAATAGTTAATATACCAAGTAGTGTTAGGTAAAAAAGTAGTTCTTGTTGGGTATTCAGGGCATGGTTATGTTATAGCAGAAACTGCTTTTGAAAATGATATTGAAATTGTTGGATACTCAGAAAAAGAGATACAGGACAGTAATCCATTTAATATAGAATATTTGGGCTTTGAAGGGGATGAGAATTTTATTGGTTGGAATAAAGAGTATTCATTTATTATAGGTGTTGGAAACAATATTTTAAGACAAAAAATAGCCAATTTAATTACAAGTAAAGGTAAGAGTATAGAATCTATAATTCATAAGTCTGCTTCCATTTCTAAAAGTGCTAAAATTGGAACAGGGGTATTTGTAAACAAAAATGTAGCAGTAAACTCTTTTGCGATTATTGGTAAGAATTCTATTTTAAATACGGGCTGCATTGTGGAACACGAATGTATTTTGCATGATTCCGTACATATTGCTCCGGGTGCGGTTTTGGCAGGAAATGTACGTGTTGGTGAGAGGTCATTTGTTGGAGCTAATGCAGTAATAAAACAAGGGATTATAGTCGGAAAAGATGTAATAATCGGTTCGGGTGCTGTAGTAATAAACGACATATTAGATAATGAAGTTTGGGTAGGAAATCCGGCAAAAAAAATAATTTATTTATGACAAAAGTTTTAATAATAGCAGAAGCGGGTGTAAACCATAATGGAGATTTTGATATGGCTAAAAAATTGGTGGATGCTGCCGCTAATGCAAAGGCCGATTATGTTAAATTTCAAACTTTTAAAGCTGATAAAATTGTCAGTAAAAAGGCGAAAAAGGCTGATTACCAAATTAAAAATATTAATGATAATGATGATTCTCAATATGCAATGCTGAAAAAGCTTGAATTGCCTGATGAGTGGCATTATCTTTTATCAGATTATGCAAAGTCTAAAAATATAAAATTCTTATCAACAGGTTTTGATGTTGATAGTATTGATTTTTTAGATAATTTGGGGATTGAAATTTTTAAAATACCTTCTGGAGAATTAACTAACAAACCTTATTTAGTACATATTGCAAAAAAAAATAAAGAAATAATTCTCTCTACGGGAATGGCAAGTATGCTAGAAATTAGAGAAGCTATAGATGTTTTAATTGAAGCTGGATCAAAGAAAGAGTTGATATCAGTCTTACATTGCAATACTGAATATCCTACACCTATGAAAGATGTCAATTTAAAAGCAATGAATGAAATTGCTAAAGAGTTTGATATTAAAATAGGTTATTCTGATCACACATTAGGAATAGAGGTTCCCATTGCTGCTGTAGCTATGGGAGCTAAAATTATAGAAAAACATTTTACATTAGATAGGACGTTAAGTGGTCCGGATCATTTAGCTTCCCTAGAGCCAAATGAACTTGCAAACATGGTGAAATCTATTAGAAATATTGAATTGGCAATTTCTGGAAATGGAATAAAAGAGGCAAGTGAATCTGAGAAGAAAAACATTGAAATAGTAAGGAAAAGTTTGCATTATAATTCTAATTTATATGTTGGTCATATTTTAAAAGAAGAAGATTTTTTAATTATTAGACCAGGAACAGGAATAAGCCCAATGAGAATTAATGATTACATAGGTAAAAAATTGCTTGTTTCTGTAAATGAAAATGACCTATTATCCGAAAATCATTTTTTATGAGAAAAATTTGTGTAATAACTGGTACTAGGGCTGAATATGGTCTGTTGTATTGGGTTATGAAAACTTTGAAAAATGATAAGGAAGTTGATTTATCGATTTGCGTTACAGGCATGCATTTATCTCCTGAATTTGGTCTGACATATAAGAAAATTGTAGAGGATGGGTTTTATATCAACGAAAAAGTTGAAACGTTACTTTCTTCTGATACCTCTGTTGGAATTTCAAAAAGTATTGGATTAGGTATTATTAGCTTTTCTGAAGTATTCGAAAGGTTAGGGCCTGATCTTATAGTTGTGTTAGGAGATAGATTTGAGATTTTTGCTGCATGTTCTGCAGCTATGATTTCAAAAATACCAATTGCTCATTGCCATGGAGGCGAAGCTACTGAGGGACTAATAGATGAAGCGATTAGACATTCAATTACAAAGATGTCGCAAATCCATTTTACAAGTACAGAAGAGTATAGGAATCGCGTTATCCAGCTTGGTGAGCAACCGAAGAATGTATACAATGTTGGAGCTCTAGGAATCGAAAATATAAATAAATTGAAATTACTAGATAAAGAAGAATTTGAAAAGTCGATTAATTTTAGTTTAACGAGTATTAATTTTTTAGTTACATTTCATCCAGTAACATTAGACAATTCCTCAGCAGAGGCTCAATTTAATGAGTTGCTACATGTTCTTGATGAATTTGAAAAAGCAACAATTATTTTTACAAAGCCAAATGCTGATACAGAAGGCAGAATAATAATACAGATGATTGATGATTATGTCAATAAAAATAGTCATAAATCAATCTCTTTCACCTCAATGGGACAGCTGAGATACCTTTCTGCCATACAATACATGGATGTTATAATTGGAAATTCATCAAGTGGTTTGATTGAAGTTCCAACATTTAAAAAGCCTACCATAAATATTGGCGATAGACAGCAAGGACGTGTGAAAGCAATTTCTGTAATAGATTGTAATGCTGATAAAATGGAAATTGAAAAAGCAATAAATTTTGCAATGTCGGAAGATTTTAAAGAAAAAATCAGATACTCTAAAAATCCTTATGGAGAAAGAAATTCATCAGACGAAATTGTAAAAATATTGAAAAATACCAATCTCGAAAATATAATAAAAAAACAATTCTACAATTTAAAAACATGAAAATAGTTTATATTGGTTCAGTAATTTTTTCTGCAAAAGCTTTAGAAGAATTAATTTGTATCGGAGCAGAAATTGTTGGAATTGTAAGTAAAAAAGAGTCTTCATTTAATAGTGATTTTTTTGACTTAAGACCAATTGCTGAGTATAATAAAATTTCATTTCATTATACTCTGGATATCAATTCGGAAGAAACTGTAAATTGGATAAAAAATATAAGTCCCGATGTTATTTTTTGTTTTGGATGGTCTAATTTAATTAAAAGAAATATTTTAGAAATTCCTCCATTAGGTGTAGTAGGATTTCATCCAACACTATTACCAAATAATAAGGGAAGACATCCTTTGATTTGGGCTAAAGTTTTAGGATTACAAAAAAGTGGTTCTACATTTTTCTTCATGGATGAAGGCGCGGATACGGGTGATATTCTTTCTCAAAAGGAATTTGAGATAACTTTTGAAGATGATGCTACTAGTTTATATAATAAATTAATTAATACAGCTTTAATTCAATTACAGGATTTTTACTTGAAATTAAAGAATAATTCTTTTACAAAGATTCCACAAAACGCAAGTGAAGGTAATAATTGGCGTAAACGTGGTTCTAAAGATGGATTAATTGATTTTAGAATGCATACTAAAATAATTTGTAATCTTGTAAGAGGTTTAACAAAACCTTATGTTGGAGCACATTTAGAATTTGGAAATAAAAATATAATAGTTTGGGAAGTAGAGATTAGTGAAAATGAAGAATATTTAGATAATTTAGAACCAGGAAAAGTATTAAAAGTAATAGACAATAAAATTGAGATCAAAACTGGAGATTCTTCAATTTGGTTGACAAAACATGAATTCACAGAACTGCCTCAAGTAGGAGGTTATATTCTTTAATAAAACAAATGAAAAATATTATAATTATTTCGGCTCATCCAGATGATGAAACGTTAGGAGCGGGCGGCACAATTTTGAAGCATTCCAATAATGGAGATAAAGTATATTGGCTAATTGTAACAAATGTATTTGAAAACCAAGGATTTTCTAAAGAAAGAGTAAAAAGTAGACAAATAGAAATTACAAAAGTTGAAAAAATGTTAGGCATCAATAAAACTTTTTTTCTTAATTATCCTACAATGACCTTGTCTTCGAGCAGTTTAATAAAAATGGTTCCAGAAATTTCTGCTATTTTTAATGAAGTTGAACCTGAAATAATTTATTGTTTAAATCGTTCAGATGCTCATTCAGATCATAGAGTTATTTTCGATGCAGTAATGGCATGTACAAAGTCATTTAGATATCCATTTATAAAACAAATTCTTATGTATGAATGTATATCTGAAACAGAGTTTGCGCCAGCATTGGCTGAAAAAGTTTTTTTACCAAACTATTTTGTTGATATTACAGATTACATAGATGAAAAATTAAAAATAATGGAAGTTTTTGAATCTGAAATTTCTGAACATCCTTTTCCAAGATCATTAGAAAATATTAAAGCACTTGCACATTTTAGAGGCGCAAGCGTTGGGGTAAAATATGCTGAGTCATTTCAATTATTGAAATATATAGATAAATAATTTTAAGAGAACTCTTTAATTGAAATACAAATGAGAATATATAAAAATCATTTAATTTTTTCTGGTAGTAAAATAAAAGAAGCTTTATTACAATTAAATGTATTAGCGCAGGATGCTATTCTTTTTGTTGTAGATCAAGAGGATAAGTTGATAGGTGCACTTACTGATGGAGATGTGAGAAGAGGATTGCTTAAAGGTTTTACGATTGATTGTTTGATAGATGAAATAATTCAAGAAAACCCTAAATTTATCACTAAAGGAGATAATAATTTACAAAAAATAATTAATTACAGGGAAGGTAATTTTAGAATTGTACCAGTTGTAGACGAATCAAATAAAGTAGTAAATGTTATTAATTTTAGAAAAATCAGATCATATCTTCCTATTGATGCTGTAATCATGGCAGGTGGAAGAGGACAGAGATTACAGCCTCTAACAAATACAATTCCTAAGCCACTGCTAAGAGTAGGAGAAAAGCCAATAATGGAACATAATCTAGACAGATTAGCTCTTTATGGAATTGATGATTTTTGGATTTCTGTAAAATATCTAGGCGAGCAAATTGAGAAGTATTTTGGAAAAGGAGAAGATAAAAATGTTAAAATTGAATATGTCTGGGAAAATGATCCTTTAGGAACAATAGGTGCCGTTTCTAAAATAAACAATTTTAAACATGATTATATATTAGTTACAAATTCTGATTTGCTAACAAATATTGATTATGAAAAGTTTTTTCTTGAGTTTATTAAAGAAGATGCTGATTTGGCTGTATTAACAATTCCATACCAAGTTAATATACCATATGCAGTATTAGAGACCAATAACGGACAAGTTAAGAGTTTTAAAGAAAAACCAACTTATACATATTATTCAAATGGAGGGATTTATTTGATAAAAAAAGAAATGTTAATTCATATTCCTAAGGATACTTTTTTTAATGCTACAGATTTAATGGAAGAATTGATTAAGAAAAATTTAAAAGTCATTTCTTTTCCTTTTATTGGATACTGGTTAGACGTTGGTAAACATGAGGATTTTGAAAAAGCTCAAATAGATATTGAACATATAACCTTGTAAATGAATATACTTTATCTAATACCTGCACGAGCCGGTTCGAAAGGTTTGCCAGGAAAGAATACAAAAATTCTAGGAAGCAAACCTCTAATAACTCATACTATTGATTTCGTTCAAAAGAGAATCCAAAAAGAAGATGAGTTATGTATATCAACAAATGATAATGCTGTTTTTTCAATCGCTGCCGATTTAGGAATAAATATTCCTTTTGAAAGACCTTCAGAATTAGCAACCGACACTGCTACAACTTATGATGTCATAATGCATGCCTTAAAATTTTATGAAGAACAAGGTAAGTTTTTTGATTGTGTTTTATTATTACAGGTAACTTCACCATTAAGAAGTGAATTGGATTTTGATTGTCTGATCTCATCTTATGATAAAGAAATAGATATGGTTGTAACTGTGAAACAATCTAAAGAAAATCCATATTTTACACTTTTTGAAGAGAATAATGAAGGATACATAGAAAAAAGTAAGAGTGGTGATTTTCAACGAAGACAAGATTGTCCAGCTGTTTTTGCATTCAACGGTTCAATGTATTTAATGAATGTAGAAGCTCTTAAACAAGGTCCCATTAATCAATTTAAAAAGATCAAAAAAGTAATTATGCCTGATGAAAGGAGTGTTGATGTCGATAATATGGCAGATTGGATATTACTAGAGTATTATTTTTCACATTTTTGCAAGTAATGTTTAATAATAATGCATTTAAATATATGGGGTTAAAATTTTTCTATTTTCTAGGTTTAATTGTTCTTTTTTCGTGTACAGATATTGATGATCATCCTGAGCCTAAAGTTTTTGATAAAGAATCAGACGAAGTAATTGTAACTAAGAGGATAACTCCAATTGATAATAGACATAAAGCTTTTACAGATTTAATTTATTTTAATGATAAGTGGTTTTTAACCTATAGAGAATCTGATAAACATATTTTTGGAGAAAACGGAATTGTAAGGATAATATCAAGCGAAAATGCGGATGACTGGAAATTAGTTAAAGTGTTTAAAAGTGATGGATTTGACCTTAGAGATCCAAAATTCTCGCTAAATAATAATAATTTAATGCTGTATACCCATGGTTCAAAATATATTACACAAGATATGTCTATTCCATCAGAATTTCAAGATTTTAAATTGGATTATGATAGTAAGTTAGGGTGGGAATCTTTAAAAAATGTTTATGTAAATAATGCAGGTTCTAGTGAAGCAAAAATAAAAGGCAATCAAACTTATCCATGGCGAATAACATGGTATAAAAATAAGGCCTATTCTTTTGGCTATAATTTTCAACAAAATATCTTTTCTTTTTATCAAAGTACCGATGGCGTAAATTTCAATAATCAAGGTTTTTTTCCCCCAATTGAAAGTTATCCTTCAGAAGCAACAATACGAGTTAATGATAATGGAGTGTTTTATGCACTTGTTCGTAGAGAGTATTCAAGTGCTTTATTAGGGACATCTAAAGATTTTGGACTTTCTTGGAAATGGATCAATACTATACCAATTAATCAGTTTGGTGGTCCGAATTTCATCTTTTATAAGGACGGGATTTTATTGTCGGGCAGAGAAAATCATAAATTGATACTAGGATATTATGATTTAATTTTAAAAAAATATAAAAAAATAATGACCTTAGAAAGTGGAGGAGATTGCTCGTATCCTGGAATGTATATAAAGAAAGGATTTTTATGGATTAGTTATTATTCTGAACATGAGCAAAAAAGAGGAAGTTCCATTTACCTGTCCAGGATTAATTTGAGCAAATTGGAATTATAAAGGATATAATAAAATCCTAAAAAAAATACTGGAAATTAAAAAATGTTTAAAAAAATAATATCGCATAGTCTAATTTATGGACTAGGCCCTTTTGTACCGAAAATAGTCGGTTTGTTAATGTTACCTATTTTTACAAAAGTACTTACTACAGAGGATTATGGAGTACAATCTTTAATGAATTCTAGTGTCGCTTTGATAGGTGTTCTCTCTATGCTTGGATTACAATTACCATTGAGTAATGCTTTTTATCATCATTCTCATCATTATAAAAAAAGATGGGGGCAATTTTACGGGTTTTTAAATTTATGGATGATTTTTTATTCCTTTTTACTAGCCTTAGTAATTTATTTTATTGTACCAGATGAGGCACGGAATAATCTGCCATGGATTATATTACTAAACATAATTCCGATAGTATGTTTTGGACCAGCAGATGTTATAGGACAAATGTACTATCAACTTAATCAAAAACCCAAGCAGGTCGTTATTCGAACAATTATAATATCTTTTATCACAATTGCTCTTAATTACTATACTATAGTAGTTTTAAATTTGCATTATATGGGTTGGTTTATAGCAAATTGTATATCAATGTTATTATTGCATTTTTCTTATTGGTATCCTTTACATTATGTTTTAAAAATTAAGCCTATCTATAAATTTAAAAGAAAAACAATAACGAAAGGATTAAGTGTCTCTATACCAATGATTCCTCATTTTTACAGTGGTTTTTTATTAGGTTCTGCCGATAGCCTCTTATTAAAGTTTTTTTTAATTAGTACGGCCCAAATTGGATATTATGGATTTGCAGCTTCTTTTGGAGGATTAATGGCTTTGGTAGTGGGAGCTATAAATACTGCGGCATCGCCAATTATTTCCGAGCAAATTAAATTAAAAAAATATGAAGATGTCCGCAAACTTACTTGGAGTATTCAATTTTTCTTATTAATTATATCTTCTATTGGTTGTTTTTGGTTAAAAGAAATTTTCGGATTTATTGTAAATAATGATGAACTTAAGACAACCTATTTTTTAGCGGCAGTTTTTATCATGTGTCATAATTACAGGCCAATGTATTTTGGAATTTCTACGGTTTTATTTTACAGGGAAAAAACAAAAAATTTATGGAAAGTTACTTTTGGAGCTGGAATATTCTGTTTACTGCTAAATATACTTTTAATTCCCCACTTTGGAATAAAAATTCCAGCCTTTGTTTTGTTTTTTAGTTATTTAATTATGGGCTATGGTACATTTTTCTTAAAAGATTATAAGGAAGTTGCTATCACAAATTTTAGACCAGTTATATGGTTTTTTTTTACGATTCTTTGTTTGGTGATTGTCTTATACGTAATCGACTTATCAATTTTGTACAAGATTGTGATTACAATTTTATTTTTATCAAGCCTCCTAGTATATTATTTTAAAGTTTTAAAAATAGACTAACTATAAATCCTAACTAATTATAGAATTTTATTTTTTTTAAAGAAATCAAAATATGAGATTTAGTATTAAAAGCACAATTAAATTTATTCCAAAAATTCTATATAAAATTATTTTTAGTTTTTTTTCTATATTAAAAGTATTGGTATTCAGTAAATACAATGTAAAATTGAAATTTGTCAAAGATTATGGAAAATGTTACATATTGGGAAATGGACCTTCTTTAAAGAATGATTTGGAAAATGATTTAGAATTTTTTAGTGATAAAAATATTTTTGTAGTGAATAACTTTGCAACTTCAAATTATTACAATATTATCAAACCGAAGTATTATGTTTTTGCTGATCCTGCGTATTGGAGCGAAATAGAAAATAGTACTGTAGTAAAAAATTGTAGAAAAACATTAGAAATAATAAAAGACAGTACTACGTGGGAAATGATTGTTTTTGTTCCTTGTAATGCATTAAAATCTAGTGTTTTAAATGATGTTCTGAAGCATAATAAATGTATTAAGATTGTTGATTTTAATACAACTACTATTTCTATGAAGGCATTTAATAGTATTAATTACTTATTATTTGAAAAAAATTTGGCGGCACCTCCTGTACAAAATGTTTTGATATCTTCAATTTATATATCGATAAATATTGGTTTTTCTGAGGTTAATATTTTAGGTTCTGACCATTCTTGGACAAAGGAGTTGTTTGTTAACGATAAAAATCAGGTTTGTACAATTGATCATCATTTTTACGATAATAAAGATATCAAGTATAATGTTTTTACACGAATAGATGGCAGTGTTTATAAAATGCATGAAATTTTGCGTGATTATGCTTTGATGTTTGAGGGATATCATAAACTGAGAAATTACGCAGATTATTTTAAAGTTAGAATTTATAATGTAACAAAAAACTCTTTTATTGATGCTTTTGAAAGAAAAAGGGATCTAAATAACTAAAAAATGATATTACCTCTATTAAAAAAAATAATTCCTTTTAACTTTAAATATTATATTAGAAAGAAGCTAATAGAAAAAGAGAATAAGATGTTAAAGTTAGGATGGAAAGTAACAGCTAATAATACTAACTTCGGAAAGTATAATACAATTTATGATCACGTTTGTTTAAGTAATGTGACTTTAGGTGATTTTACTTATGTTGCAGCTAATAGTTCCTTGATTAATGTGAAAATAGGAAGTTATTGCTCAATTGCAAGTAACGTTAAATGTGGATTAGGATTTCATCCCAGTAAGACATTTGTATCAACTCACCCTATATTTTTTTCTTTATCTAAACAATCACAAATAACTTTTGTTGATAAACAATATTTTGAAGAATATAGTGAAACTGAAATTGGAAATGATGTATGGATAGGCGAAAATGTTACAATTGTTGGGGGGGTAAAAATTGGAGATGGTGCAATAGTAGCTGCTGGAGCAGTTATAACTAAAGATATTCCTTCTTATGCAATAGTAGGTGGAGTTCCAGGGAAAATTATTAAATATAGATTTGAAGAAAATGAGATCCTTTTTTTATTAAAACTTAAGTGGTGGGAAATGGATTATGAAATAATAAAAGAAAATTTTCTTTTATTTCATGACATAAAAAAATTAATGAATTCAAAATTTAATAAATGAGAGATTTGGAACCATTAGTGTCTATAATTACCGTAGTTTATAATTGTGAACAAACAATAGAAAGAACAATTTTAAACATTATAAGTCAAGATTTCGAAAATTATGAATTTATAATTGTAGATGGAGGAAGTAATGATAATACTTTGAGTATTTTAAAAAAATATGAAAATCAAATTACCAAATGGGTTTCTGAACCTGATAAAGGGATTTATGATGCAATGAATAAGGGAGTTAAGATGGCAAATGGCAAGTGGATTAATTTTATGAATGCTGGTGATGAATTTGCTATTCGTAATTTCAATTCTCTGTTTGAAACAATGCAAAATGAAGAATATGGTGTTATATATGGTGATGTAATTATTAAAAAAGAAGAAGGAAGTTTTTTATTAGATAAAGCGAGGCCCTTAGATGAAATGAATTATTTACTAAATTTTTGTCATCAGAGTTCTTTTGTTAGAAGAAAAATTTTGCTAGATAATCCATTTTCTTTGAAGTATAAGATTTCATCAGACTATGATTTTTTTTTAAAAATATTTATTAAAAATTATAAGTTCTCTTATATAAATGAACCAATCTCCATTTTTGAACTTGGAGGAATTTCTACTGGTATTAGTAAAAAATACTTTAAAGAAAGAGTGTTAATAATATCTGATGCTCATCAGACTTTATATAATAAATTCTTTTTTACATTTAAATTTTTAAAAACTTTAGTACCAATTAATCGTGCTATAATTAAGAAACTATTAAAAAATTAATTTGAAAAAAATTCTTATAATTCATCATGGAATAGGTGTTGGAGGAGGTTTAATTGCATTATTAGGTTTAATCGATGAACTCAAACCAAAAAATGATATAAAAGTTTTATGTATTTTTAATAGTGAAGCTGTAGATTATATAAAAAAAACAGGAGTTGAAGTTTTTCTTCCTAAATCAAAATTCTATAAAAAATATTATAATTTATTTTTGCATAGCCAAGCCTCATATTTTAGCTTAGCAGATTTACTAAGGAACAGTAAAAATTTAATATCTTTTTATTTTAGCAAATATTTATTTGCGAAATATGAATTGCAACAATTAAACTTTACCTATGATATTGTTTATTTAAATTCGACTTTTATTTCAGATTGGTCAAAAACAGCTAAAGGCTTAAATAAAAAAACTATTATTCATATACGAGAGCCATTAGCTAATGGTATATTTGGTTTTCGTAAAGGAATTATTAAAAGAAACATTGCTAAGTATTGTGATAGTGTAATTGCAATATCTAAAGACAATAGTAAAAGAGTAGGACTATATGATAAAACAACTGTAATATATGATCCGGTAGTTTACAAAAACAGAGGTGTTCAGGGAACAATTAATGTTCAATCCGATTTAAAATATTTTTTATATTTAGGTGGTACACTGCGAATAAAAGGTTTTGAACAATTTGTAAAAGCATTACCTTATGTCGATGATAACGTAAGGATTTTTTTTCTGGGACCAGATCACTCTTATTCAAATAGTAGATTGGACAGGTTGTTTGCTATTTTTGATCCTTTTTTTTGGAAAATTAAAACTTTAAAAAACGAATTAAAGAACTCTGGAAAAATTATACATGTAGGTTTAGTAGATAATATATTTGATTATTATTATAATGTGAAGGCGGTTATTTCTCCATTTTCAAAACCACACGCTTGCTTACCTATACTTGAGGCTTTTTCAGTTAGTAAACCGGTAATAGTTTCAACTGTTTCAGGAATGGATGAGATAGTGAATGTTTATAATGGTATTTTTTTTAAAAATCGAAAATCAAAAAAATTAGGAGCGTCAATAAACAAAATGGCTACTATGACTAATGATGAATATGAGAAAATGTGTGATAGTGCAAGTTCTAAATTTAAAGAAATAATGTTAAAAAACGGATCGGTACAATTAGTTATTGATGCATTATAATAAATAGAAAGTAATTATCGTAAAATAATTTTTTAAATGATAATTACCACAAAAGAAATGGTAAAAGAAATAAATAATGAAATTAAAACTAGTTTAACATTAGCACATTATGTTATACTTTTAATCGTAATCTATATATCTGATGATACATTTAATTTTGGAACGAATGAAAATTACATGTATTTGATTATAAAATATATTATTTATTTTTTTTTAACTCTTTATTTAATTGTTGCCTCAAATTTAAAGTTTTTAACTATTTTTTCTAAAAGCCTAGTTGTTTTTTATTTGATTGTGTTCTTTGTATTTATGACTTCATTTTTTAATTTAGATTTATCGGGGGGCTACGTTTATCAAATTTGGCTATTTTTTTTAGCAATATTAATAGTAAATTTTTATTCGCATAAAGAGTTTGTTATGACTTATTCTAAATTGATATATTTTATAAGTTTAATTTCATTACTAATTTTTGTAATATCAAGTATCTCTCCATCATTTTTTCAGATATTTCCCGCGCAAACAAATTCTGCTGGAGCAACTTTTTATAATTTGGGAATTTGTATAGTTTCATTCGAAAATCTTTATGTTAGAAACATGAGTATTTTTAGGGAACCTGGAGTCTTTATGATTTATCTTAATATGGCGATAATATTTGAACTTTTCTTCAAAGAAAAAGTAAATAGACGATACCTGTTAGTATTTATTTTTGCAATATTTTCAACATTATCAACGGCTGCATTTTTAATACTAGGATCAATTCTTATCGCCTATTTATTCACAAAAAATAAAAATAAAGCAGTACTAAAAAATAAGGCACTTATTATGGGATTAGGTATAATTGCTATTGCTTTTATATTTTCATCATCGACATTTTACAGTATGATTTTTGATAAGATTGGTAAGAATTCTATTGGAGAGGGGAGTTCTTTAGCAAGAGGAATTTCTGTTGTGGCTAATTTTAATATATTCTTAGAAAATTTCATTTTTGGAACAGGTATAAAAATCTATCCTTTAGAATTTTCTAAAGCAACTTTAGCATTAATTGGAATATCATTAGATATAGGAAATAATACTAATACTATTACTACTCTTTTTGCTGTATATGGATTTTTTATTGGTTGTCTATTTATTTTTATGTTATTCAGTTTTGCAAAAAAAACATCTAATTCATTAATTGTAAGGATCATAATTTTCTTTGTACTTATAATGTTCTATAGTAATGAAGATTTGAGGTATTCATTGATGTCAGCAACATTGTTGATGTGGGGATTGAAAAACAAGCAAAAAGATAAGGTAGTAATAGGCGAATCAATTTAATTTACATTTTAATATGAAAATTTTAATACTATCATATGATTTTTACCCCGAGGGTAAACCTAACACATACCGTTGGTTTAATATTGCTAAAAGATGGGTGAAAGAAGGAAACGAAGTATACGTGATTACCGCAGATAAAAATCAATATGAAGCCTTTGAAGAAGTCGAGGGCGTTAAAATATATAGAACAACAGAGTATTTTATAGGTAACTTAAAATATCAATATAGAGACCGTGTTAATAATAATATCGTACTAAAACCTGAGGCTAGTGGAAAAGGGATGAATGCTTTATTAAAAGGTTTTGTTCGTAGAGTTTATGATATTACATGGACAAATTTATATTGGCCAGATCACTCTTTCCTGTGGACATTTTCTGCGTTTCCCTTAGCTTCTAAAATTATAGAAGAGCATAATATAGACAAGCTTGTTACAGCTTCTTGGACATTTTCTGCTCACAGAATTGGAGACAAACTTAAAAAGAAATTCCCAAATCTTTATTGGCTTGCAGATACAATTGATCCTTTCAGTTTCAATGCCAAAGTAAATAATAGTTTCTTATATGGAAGACTAAATAGGGTATATGAACACAATATATTTAAACAAGCCGATTTTAATTCGGTCTTGACTCAGAGGATAAAGAACAAATATATTTCACTATTTCCTGCTTTAAAACATAAGATAGGAGTAAACAATAATATATTTATCCCACTTGAGTTTGATTATACAAAAACCATAGCATTAAATACAAAAACACGGCTGCTTTTTTTAGGGACATTAAACAAAGTTGTTAGATCACCAGAGAACACTCTTATATTATTTAATAATTTAATAAAAAGGTACCCAAATATTAATATTCAGCTCGATTTTTATGGTGATTTCACAGATACAATAGCTGATTTTCAAAAATATCCTGAGTTATTGAATAAATACATATTTCTTCATGGATTTATAAATAAAAATGAAGTTAATAATGTTATAAAAAACGCTGATATACTTTTAAATATTGGAAATAATAATGAGTATCAAGAGCCAAGTAAATTAATAGAATACATGTATTCTGGTAAGAGGATATTAAATATTTGTTCAATATCTGAGGACACTTCTGCAGAACTTCTCAAAATGTATCCACTTAGTAAGAGTATTTCTCCTAATGAATTAGGAAATGAGATGGTCTTAGAAAACCTCATCAGCTTTTTTGATAAAAAAACTACTATTGATAAAGACTCATTACAGCTTATTTTAAAGGATTATTTATTAGAAGCGGTAGCAGATAAATATTTAAAATTTTTATCCAAGGGATAAAAATCACTAATTAATAAAGAAAATTTCGATTATGTTCAAAAATAAAATATTGTTAATAACAGGAGGGACCGGTTCTTTTGGCAATGCAGTTCTCACTAGATTTCTTACAACAGATCATTTTAAAGAAATTCGTATTTTTTCACGCGATGAGAAAAAACAAGATGATATGCGTAATCAATTAAAAAATAATAAACTTAAGTTTTATATCGGTGATGTACGAGATTATAGCAGTATTGAACGTGCAATGCGTGGAGTTGATTATGTTTTTCATGCAGCTGCATTAAAGCAGGTGCCTTCATGTGAGTTTTTTCCACTTGAAGCAACAAAAACCAATGTTATGGGAACACAAAATGTAATTGATGCTGCAGTCGTTAATAAAGTTAATAAAGTAATTTGTTTAAGTACAGATAAGGCAGCTTATCCTATAAATGCAATGGGGATTTCTAAAGCGCTTATGGAAAAAGTTGCAGTAGCAGCATCAAGGAATTTAGAAAACACTACGGTTTGCTTAACTCGATATGGTAATGTAATGGCGTCAAGAGGTTCTGTAATACCCTTATTTTTAGATCAGATAAAACAGGGAAAAGCTATTACAATAACAGATCCAAATATGACCCGTTTTTTAATGTCTCTTGATGAAGCCGTAGAATTAGTCCTATTTGCTTTTGAGCACGGAAATCCTGGCGATCTTTTTGTTAATAAAGCTCCTGCTGGTACGATAGGTGATTTGGCACAAGCATTAAAAGAACTTTGTAATGCTAATAATGAAATTAAGATAATAGGTACACGACACGGAGAAAAATTATATGAAACATTATGCACGCGAGAAGAAATGGTTAAGGCGGAAGATATGGGGGAATTTTATAGAATTCCAGCAGATAATCGAGATTTGAATTATGCGCAATATTTTTCCGAAGGAGAGAAAGATATTTCTATAATTGAAGATTATCACTCTCATAATACCGAACAGCAAGATGTTGAAGGTATGAAAAAGCTTTTGAGAACGTTGCCATTAATTAGAAAAGAAGTTTTTGGAGAGGATATTCCTTTGATGATAGGATGATTTTAATATCGAAGAAATCAAATAGTTAAGGGGTAAAGTTATTAGATTATGTAGTAGTTTTTGTGTTCTTATTTAAAGCTTACTTACTTCGATAGCACAAAGAAAAATATGGATTATTTTAGAAAAGAATAAATTTTTATTCAAGTTAGGCAAAGTAGGTATATGTTAGTTCTAAATGCTTTTCTACTTAAATGACTCAAAAATATATATTATGAAAATGAAATTAATATGTTAAGGATAGGAATAACCGGACAGGCAGGATTTATAGGCACTCATTTATTGAATACGATTGGATTACAGCCAGAAGATTTTAAAATAGTAGATTTTAAAAAAGAATACTTTAATGACGAAAATGAATTGAATAATTTTATATCACAATGTGATGTAATTGTTCACCTTGCTGCAATGAATAGGCATAATGATCCGCAGATAATTTATGACACAAATTTAGGTTTAGTAAAAAAACTTATTAGTTCTTTAGAAGTTTCAAAGAGTAAAGCTCATGTTATTTTTTCATCCTCTACTCAAGAGGATAAAGACAATCTGTATGGTAAGTCGAAAAAAGAAGGACGTGAATTAATGGTCAAATGGGCAAAAAAATCAGGCGGAAAATTTACAGGAATGATAATTCCAAATGTGTTTGGACCTTTCGGGCATCCAAATTATAATTCGGTAATAGCAACTTTCAGCCATAAGATAGCCCGAAATGAAATTCCTGTTGTTGAGATTGATTCAGATATGAAATTGATTTATGTAGGAGAACTGGTTGAAACCATACTGACAGAAATTAAGGAGAATAAAGGAAATAATCTCGTAAAAGTAAAACATACGTCAGAATCTACTGTTTCTAAGATCTTATCTTTGCTTACTTCTTTTAAAGAACAGTATCAAGACAAAGGAATAATACCAATGATTAACAATACATTTGAATTAAATCTCTTTAATACTTATCGTTGTTATATTGATATTAAAAATTATTTTCCAGTAAAATTTACTAAACATACCGATCCTAGAGGAAGTTTTGTAGAAATTATTCGTTTAGGAATAGGGGGACAAGTGTCGTTCTCTACAACTGCTTCAGGAGTAACAAGGGGAAATCATTATCATACAAGAAAAATAGAGCGCTTTGCTGTGATAAAAGGAAAGGCATTGATTCAATTAAGACGAATTGGTACTGATGAAGTATTAAATTTTTATCTTGATGGAAATGAACCTTCTTATGTAGATATGCCAATATGGTATACACATAACATCAAAAATATAGGTGATGATATACTATATACTAATTTTTGGATTAACGAATTTTTTGATCCAAATGATCCTGATACTTACTTATTAGAAGTATGATAAAAGAAATTCAAGAAAAGCTGAAAAGCAATAGAATAATATATAAACTTATCTATAAGATTAGAATATTCGTAAGTAAGCTAAGTAGAAAAATCCATGGATCAAATAACATTATAGATAATTCTAGCATCATTTCTGAAATTAACTATGATGTTAGAGGAAATAATAATTCTATTGTCTTAAAAACTGGTTCCAGAATTTTTAATCTGAAAGTATTTATCAGAGGTGATAATCATCAGATTGTTATTGGTGAAAATTGTATAATAAAAGCTGGTGAAATTTGGATTGAAGATCATAATTGCATTTTAAAAATAGGTAATTCTACAACTATTGAAGATGCGCATTTTGGAATTACAGAACCAAATAGTGTGATTGAAGTAGGAGATGATTGTATGTTTTCATCAGGAATTAAATTATTGACAGGTGATTCCCATTCAATTATAGATTTAGAAAGTCAAAAAAGAATTAACTACGCCAATAATATAAAAATTGGACCCCATGTATGGATTGGTGCTGATGTAGTTGTTTTAAAAGGTGTTGAAATTGGAAAAGATTCTATTGTTGGCAGTAGATCTATAGTGACAAAAAAATATGGACCTAATGTAATTATTGCTGGAAGTCCCGCAAAAATAATCAAAGAAAATATTACATGGGACAGAGAAAGAGTTTATATATGAAGAAATTAAAAGTTATGACGGTTGTTGGAACCCGTCCGGAGATTATTAGGCTTTCACGTGTTATGGCAGCTCTTGATATTTCAGATGCGATCGAACACATTATTGTGCATACAGGACAAAACTATGATTACGAATTAAATCAAATTTTTTTTGAAGATCTTGGGATACGAAAACCTGATCATTTTTTAGATGCTGCAGGTGTATCAGCTACTGAGACAGTAGGCCAGATTTTGATTAAAATTGATCCATTGTTGGAAATAGAAAAACCTGATGCTTTTTTGGTTTTAGGAGATACTAACAGTTGTTTATGCGCTATTCCAGCTAAAAAAAGACATATTCCTATTTTTCATATGGAAGCGGGAAATCGTTGCTTTGACCAAAGAGTCCCAGAGGAAACTAACCGCAAAATCGTTGACCATATATCTGATATTAATCTTACTTATAGTGACATTGCTCGTGAATATTTATTGCGCGAAGGCTTGCCAGCAGATAGAATTATAAAAACAGGATCACCAATGTTCGAAGTTTTAAATCATTACATGGATGATATAAAATCATCAGATGTTTTAACAAGACTTGAACTTGAGGAAGGAAAGTTTTTTGTGATATCTTCACATCGTGAAGAAAATATTAATAGTGAAAAGAATTTTAAAGGACTTATGGATAGCTTAAATATGATTGCTGAAAAATATGATTTTCCTGTGATAGTAAGCACACATCCACGCACGCGTAATATGATAGACAAAAAAGATATTGCTATGCATGAAAATGTTAGGTTTTTAAAACCATTAGGATTTAATGACTATAATGCATTGCAAATGAAATCATTTGCTGTTTTGTCAGATAGCGGCACAATTTCAGAAGAATCTTCTATCTTGAATTTTCGTGCACTTAACATACGTGATGCACATGAACGCCCAGAAGCAATGGAAGAAGCATCTGTAATGATGGTTGGTTTAAATCCTGAAAGGATTATGCAAGGGCTTATTCAGCTTCAAAATCAAAAAACGGGATGGGAAAGAAATTTTAGAGCTGTGTCAGATTATTCTATACCGAATGTTTCTGAGAAAATGGTACGTATCATTTTAAGTTATACGGATTATATTAAACGTGTAGTTTGGAGCGAGTAAAAAAAGAATAAATGGAAATATCAGTTATAATCCCAATGTACAATGCTGAAGATACTATTAAAAAGTGTATAAACTCAGTGTTGAATCAAACTTACAGTGGTCAATTAGAAATTATAGTTGTTAATGATGGATCAATAGATAATTCTGAAAAAATTGTTGATGAATTAATTAATGAAAATACCTCAAACGTAGTCATTAAAATTATTAACAAGAAAAACGGCGGAGTTTCTTCTGCCAGAAATATTGGTTTAAAGGCTGCTGAAGGGGATTTTATTGCATTATTAGACAGTGACGATGAATGGTTATGCACTAAGTTAGAAGTTCAAATGCCATATTTAATGGACAAAGGTTTTGATTTTGTTGCAGCGTGTAGAAATAATGAAAAAATTGGATTTCCTTATAGAATAATTCAGAATAAATATGCCGAAATAAAACTAAAAAAACTTTTAATTAAAGTAGTGGGACAGACATCAACAGCTATATTCAAAAGAAAAATTTTATTTAATACAGGAAACTTTGATGAAAATCAGAAATATTCAGAAGATGCAAATTATTGGATGCGAATTTCTTTAAAGAATAAAATGATCATCTTAAATCAGAATCTTGTAATAACAGGTGGAGGAAAACCTGCAGTTGGATTTTCTGGACTTTCGGCTAATATTGAGGAAATGGAAAAAGGTGTTCATAAAAATATTAGAGAAATGTATAATTTAGGGGAACTAAATTTTCTGGAATTTCAATTAATCAAATTTTTTTCAAAAATAAAGTACTTTAGAAGAAAAATAAAGATAACACGAATTTAGTATGTTTTATAAATTTTTTTGGATGATTAGAGCACTATGCTATAAATTTTTCTTTGGAAAATTTTTGATGCCATCTTATATTGGTAAGCCTGTCTTTTTATATGGGATTAAAAATATTTTTATTGAAAAAAATGTTCGGATTTTTCCAAATATAAGAATGGAAGTACATGGTAAAAATGCAAGTATAACAATTAATCAAGATGTTGGAATAGCTCAGAATGTGCATATTACCTCTGCATCTCATCTTATAATAGGAAAATCATCTACTATATTAGCAAACGTTTTTATAACCAATATAGATCATGATTATACAACTATTGGAGTAAATGTTTTAAAGCAGAAAATGATAATTAATGAGACTCAGATAGGTGAAAATTGTTTTATCGGCATTGGAGCCGCAATTCAAGCTGGAACAATATTAGGAAATCACTGCATTGTTGGAGCAAATTCCGTTGTAAAAGGAATATTCTTAGATTATTCAGTAATTGTAGGTGCTCCAGCCAAAGTTGTCAAAAGGTATAATATGGAAACAAAGTTGTGGGAGAAAACGCATTCTAATGGGGAATTTTTAAAGTAAAAAAAAATAATAATAATGAAAAACATTCTAATAACTGGAGGAGCAGGATTTATAGGTAGTAACCTTGCTCTTAAATTAATTGAAAAAGGATATAACGTTACTGTTCTTGATAATTTATCTCCTCAAATTCACGGTGAAAATCCTCAGGAGACTTCTCCTTTATATATTAGTATAAAAGATAGAGTGAAATTTATTAAAGGAACAGTTACATCAAGAGAAGATTTATCAATAGCATTCAAAGATCAGAATATCATTGTACATTTCGCAGCAGAAACGGGCACAGGTCAATCTATGTATTGCATTGAAAAATATACCGAAGTAAATATAAAAGGAACAGCTATTATGCTTGATCTTTTAGCAAATGAAAATCATTCTGTAGAAAAGTTTATAATAGCTTCATCTAGATCTATTTATGGTGAAGGCAAATATTTGCATCCTGAATTAGGAATAGTTTATCCTTCTCATAGACATGAAAAAGACATGTTAGCAGGTGATTTTGAAGTGAAATACAAAGATAATGAGATCCTGAAATTATTGCCAACCGATGAAGAATCAAAAATACATCCGTCATCTGTCTATGGTATAACTAAACAGAATCAAGAGCAAATGATTATGACGGTATGTCCAACTTTAGGAATTGCTCCAGTTGCTTTCAGGTATCAAAATGTATACGGGCCAGGGCAATCATTGTCAAATCCATATACAGGAATTCTTTCAATTTTTTCAACACAAATTAGAAATAATAATGGTATTCAGATATTTGAAGATGGTAAAGAAACAAGAGATTTTGTTTTTATTGATGATGTAATTGATGCTACAATTAAAGGAATTGAAAAAGATGAAGCGAATGGAAATGTCTTTAATGTAGGAACAGGTGTGCCAATAGATGTTTTAACCGTTGCAAATTCTTTAATTAAAGCTTATAATATTAATGTTCAAGTTAAAGTTACCGGAAGATTTCGATTAGGAGATATAAGACATAATTATGCAGACTTAACAAAAATTAATAAGGTATTAGGGTTTGAACCTAAAGTTTTTTTTGCAGAAGGGATCTCAAAATTTAGTTCTTGGGTTTTACAGCAAGATATTCAGGAAGATAAGCTTAGTAATTCTCTCGAGGAAATGAAAATGAAGGGATTGTTAAAATGAAACTTAAAGAACATTTACTGAATAAAAAGATCATTTTTTTTTCCGTTCAAACATTTGATCTTGAAAAAGAAATTATTCAAAAACTTACAGAATATGGGGCAATAGTAGACTATTATGATGAGAGACCTTCTAATAATATTTTTGCTAAAGGAATAATTAGGTTAAAAAGAAGTGTTTATCAGCACAGGATTGATAAGTATTACAGAGAAATACTTATTGATGTGACTATAAAAAAATATGATATACTATTTGTAAATAGAGGAGAAGTTATCCCAGGTTTTTTTCTTGAAGAATTTAAAAAAGTTCAGCCTCAGTGCGAGATGTTGTTTTATACATGGGATTCATTTACAAATCATAAGCATCCAGTAACAATCTTGAAATATTTTGACAAGAAGTTTACCTTCGATTCTGATGATGCAATTAAATACGGAATTAATTTTAGACCACTTTTTTATTTAGATCAATATAAAGATGTAAAATCAAAAAAGGCAACCATAAAGTATGATTTGCTTTTTTTAGGAACGGCCCATTCTGATAGATATGAAGTAAGTCAAAAAGTTATAAAATGGGGTGAAAATAATGGATTTAAATGTTTTTACTATTATTTTATACATAGCAGGCTTTTATACTTTTATAAAAAGAAATTTGATGAAACATTCAATAAATTTGATTATAAAAAATTAAGTTTTAAAAGTTTAACAAAATTTGAAATTTTAGAGTTATATAAAGAAACAAATGTAATCTTAGACATAAATCATCCTGGGCAGAAAGGGCTTACAATGAGAACATTCGAAGCATTGGGGGCTGGTAAAAAATTAATTACTACTAACGAAGAAATTAAAAAATATCCATTTTATAATCCAAAGAATATTTACGTAATAAATAGAGATAATATTGTTTTGGATAAAACCTTTTTTGACACACCATATGAAGATAGTAGTGAAGAAATATATCATAAAGCTTCAATAGAAGGATGGCTAAATTGTGTGTTTGTTGAAAAAGATTTAAATTTTTGGATAAAAGATATAGCTTAATATGAAAATTCTAATAACTGGCGCAACAGGTTTTGTTGGCAGTAACTTAACCACTTATTTAGAAAAGGAAAATAATGACCTACAGATGGCAAGTGTTCGATATTTTCCAGAACAAAAATTTGATTTTACTGAAGATGCCATAATCCATCTTGCAGGCAAGGCTCATGATCTAAAAAAAGTTTCTCAACCCTTAGATTACTACCAATCTAATTTTGAACTTACCAAACAATTATTTGATTCTTTTTTAAATTCGGATACTGAGGTTTTTATTTTTATGAGTAGTGTTAAAGCCTGCGCTGATAAAGTTGAAGGGGTTTTAATTGAAAGCAATAATTCTGATCCCAAAACTCATTATGGTATTTCTAAGTTACAGGCAGAACAATATATATTAAGTAAAACTTTACCAGTTGAAAAACGAGTCTATATTATAAGACCATGCATGATTCATGGTCCCGGAAATAAAGGTAATTTGAATTTATTATATCAAATAGTTAATAAAGGATTGCCTTGGCCATTAGGAGCTTTTAATAACCAACGTTCCTTTTTAAGTATTGAAAATCTCTGCTTTACTATTAATGAATTGTTACAAAATAAAGATATACCTAACGGAATTTATCAGGTAGCTGATGATGAGTCTATTTCGACAAATGAACTGATTGAGATAATTGGAGCTAGCTTAGGAAAGAAGAGTAAAATTTTAAAGATTCCATCATGGATAATTAGTAAAACTGCAAATCTTGGTGATTATTTGCATTTACCATTAAATTCCGAAAGGTTAGAAAAGTTAACTGAAAATTATGTGGTAAGTAATGAGAAAATTAAAAAAGCATTAAAAACAGAATTACCTATTTCAACAAAACAAGGTTTATCTATAACTATAGAATCTTTTACGAGAAATAAGTAATAATTATAAAAAGATATTAAAATTAAACACATGAAAATAGCTCTTATAACAGGTATTACGGGACAAGATGGTTCTTACTTGGCAGAATTATTATTGGAGAAAGGTTATATGGTTCACGGAGTTAAAAGGAGAGCTTCTTCTTTTAACACGCAGCGTATTGATCATATTTATCAGGATTTACATGAAGTTCATGTGAATTTTAAATTGCACTACGGAGATCTAACAGATTCCACTAATATTATTCGAATTATTCAAGAAGTACAGCCTGATGAAATCTATAACTTAGGGGCAATGAGCCATGTAAAGGTTTCCTTTGATTCACCAGAATATGTCGCAAATGTTGATGGTATTGGGACATTAAGAATCTTAGAGGCAGTACGTATTTTAGGTTTGGAAAAGAAAACACGTATTTATCAAGCATCAACTTCTGAATTGTATGGTGGTTTGGCCGAGAATAAGAATGCAAAAGGTTTGTATGATGAGCACTCACCTTTTTATCCGCGATCACCTTATGGAGTAGCTAAGATTTATGGTTTTTGGATTACCAAAAACTATCGTGAAGCTTATAATATGTTTGCTTGCAATGGAATCTTGTTTAACCACGAATCGCCACGTCGAGGAGAAACTTTTGTAACTCGTAAAATAACTATGGCTACAGCTGCCATTTCATTAGGTGAGCAAGACTGTCTGTATTTAGGGAATTTAGATGCCCAACGTGATTGGGGACATGCTAAAGATTATGTTGAAGCTATGTGGCGTATTTTGCAACAAGACGTTGCTGAAGATTATGTAATTGCTATGGGAGAAACAACGTATGTACGTGATTTTGTAAAAATGTCATTTGCAGAAGTAGGAATAGAAATAGAATTTAGAGGAGAAGGGGTAGATGAAAAAGGATATGTTGCTTCTTGCAGTAATCCTGAATTTCAGCTTGAAGTGGGTAAACAAGTTATTGCTGTTGATCCTCAATACTTCCGTCCAACAGAAGTAGACTTGCTTATTGGAGATCCTACAAAATCAAAAACTCAATTAGGATGGGTTCCGAAATATGATTTAGCTGGATTAGTACAAGAAATGATGGCATGTGATATTCAAAATGTCCGAAGAAAAAAGATGCTGGACGAAGTAAGAGCAGTTAAATATTAATTGAGATAAATCACAATGATTTTATTCTTAAATTAAAAATAGTACTATGAATTTAGAAGATAAAATATATATAGCTGGACACCGAGGAATGGTAGGATCAGCCATTTTGCGTCAATTAAAAGCTGAGGGATATACAAATTTTGTTTTAAAAACTTCTTCAGAGTTAGATTTAAGAAATCAACAAGCTGTAGCCGAATTTTTTACCAAAGAAAAACCAGATTATGTTTTTTTAGCAGCTGCAAAAGTTGGTGGAATTATTGCCAATAATACTTATAGGGGAGATTTTATTTATGAGAATTTGATGATTCAGAATAATGTAATTCATCAATCCTATCTAAATAATGTAAAGAAATTAATGTTTCTTGGGTCTTCATGTATTTATCCAAAAATGGCACCGCAGCCACTAAAAGAAGAATATATGCTTACTGGTGAGTTAGAACCAACAAACGAACCTTATGCAATTGCAAAAATTGCAGGGATTAAAATGTGTGATGCATATAGAGATCAATTTGGCTGTAACTTTATTTCAGTAATGCCAACCAATTTATATGGTCCAAATGATAACTATGATTTAAAAAATTCTCATGTATTACCCGCTATGTTGAGAAAATTTATAACAGCAAAGCGTAATCGAGATGCTTCAGTAACAATTTGGGGAACAGGTAGTCCTAAAAGAGAGTTTTTACACGCCGATGATTTGGCAGAAGCTTGCTTGTTTTTAATGCAAAATTATAATGATTCGGGATTGGTAAATATTGGAATCGGAGATGATATATCAATTTTAGACCTTGCAATTTTAGTTAAAAAAGTTGTAGGCTTTGAAGGAGAAATTTTAACAGATACTACTAAACCTGATGGAACACCTCGCAAATTGATGGATGTTTCAAAATTAAGTAGTTTTGGATGGAAAGCTAAAACAACTTTAGAAGAAGGAATTCAGAAAGTGTATCAGGAAATAAAAGACAAAATCTGGGAATAACAGCACAGGAAAGTAAATGATGGAATATACAATACTAGGAATTCTTTTAATGATTTTAATGCTTCTTTATTTTAAAGTTGCAGATCGTTTTAATATTATTGATAAACCTAATCTTCGTAGCTCGCATACAGAAGTTACGTTAAGAGGAGGAGGAATTATCTTTTGGTTCTCTGCTTTGCTTTATTTCGCACAGCATATTCAGAATAACTACCTTTTCTTTACAGGAATAACTTTAGTTAGTCTTGTGAGTTTTTGGGATGATATCCAAAGTTTATCCAATAAAATTCGAATTTCAATTCACTTCCTAGCGATTTCATTGATTTTTTTTGATTTAGGATTGTTTGATTTGGTCCCGATTTGGGGAGTTTTAATTGCCTATGTTCTTGCAATTGGATTAATTAACGCATATAATTTTATGGATGGTATTAATGGCATAACAGGGCTTTATACTCTAGCTGTTATGGGGAGTCTGCTATATGTTAATACTTATTTGCAATGGTTTACTGATGAAAGTTTTGTAAAATACGCAATGATTGCAAGTATTGTTTTCTTATTTTTTAATTATAGGAAAAGAGCGAAATGTTTCGCAGGTGATGTCGGTAGTATTGCAATCGCATTTTGGATAATTTACTTAGTTCTCAAATTAGTTTTGGTCACAAATTCTTTAATTTGGCTTTTGTTTTTAGCTATTTATGGTGTCGATGCAATTTGTACTATTGTTCATAGATTATATTTAAGACAAAATATATTTGAAGCGCATCGTCTACATTTATATCAGATTTTGAGTAACGAATATAAAATTCAGCATCGGGTGGTATCACTTTATTATGCAGTAGTTCAAATTGCTATTTCAATAGTTGTAATAGTATTATACCAAAAAGTGAATGATTTAGTACTATTTGCTATTGTTGTTATTCCGTTGCTTTTTGTGTACTCCATAAAATTTTATTTAATAAATAAAAATAATTTAAAGTTGCCTATATGAATCCAAAAGTAATTCAGGGAGGGAATTTTTTAGATCATCGTGGAAGTATTTCCTATGTAAATGATTTTAGTTTTAAGGAGATTGAAAGATTTTATATCATCAGTAATTCCGAAGAAAACCCAATTCGAGCTTGGCAGGGGCATAAATTAGATTCGAAAAATTTTTATTGTATCAATGGTTCTTTCAAAATACATTTTGTAAAAATTGATAATTGGGAAAATCCTTCAAAGGAATTGAATATAGAAACTGTTTTTGTTTCAGAATCAGAAAGTAAAATAGTTCATATTCCAGCAGGTTATGCTAACGCGATCCAATCTTTAGAATGTAATTCGAAGTTAATATCATTTTCAACTTTGCCTTTAACTGATCTCAAAGAAGATGATGTTAGATATCCTTCAGATTATTGGCTGATAAATGAATAAATCAAGAATTTATCTTTCATTAACCCAACAAAGTGGTTTTGAAAAAGAGTTTGTTTCAAAAGCATTACAAACAAACTGGTTAACATCAGGAGGACCAAATGTTGATGAGTTTGAATTAAAACTTACGGATTATCTTAATGGCGAGTTATTTGTTACCGCGTTAAATTCTGGTACGTCTGCAATACATTTAGCACTAATTTTATTAGGTGTTCAAGCTGGAGATGAGGTTATTTGCCAAACAATGACATTTTCGGCATCTGTAAATCCTGTTTTGTATCAAGGTGCGGTACCAATTTTTGTTGACAGCGAAGCTGAGACATGGAATATATGTCCCGGTTATCTTGAAGCTGCTATCAAAGATCGAATTAAAAAAGGCAAAAAGCCAAAGGCAATAATTGCTGTTCACTTATATGGAACACCTTATAAAATAAATGATATTCACTCTATTGCAGAGCGCTATGGAATACCAATTGTTGAAGACAGTGCAGAAGCTTTAGGAAGTTCGTATAAAGGAAAAAAGTGTGGAACTTTTGGCGATTTCGGGATTCTTTCTTTCAACGGAAATAAAATAATTACAACGTCTGGAGGTGGAGCTTTAATTTCAAATTCAAATGAAATGAAACAAAGAGCGATTTTTTATGCGACACAATCAAAAGATGAAGCAGTCCATTATCAACATAGTGAAATAGGTTATAACTATCGAATGAGTAATATTTGCGCAGGAGTTGGGCTAGGGCAAATTATGATTTTAGAGGATAATGTCGAGGCAAGAAGAAATAATCATCTTTTTTATAGAGAGCTCTTTTTAGAAAATAAAAATGTCGAACTTTTTGAAGTCTTTAATGAAGATTATTTTTCAAATTATTGGCTAAATACAATTTTGGTTACACAAGAGGGAAATAAAAATAAAGAGAATTTAAGATTGGCTCTTGAAGCAGAAAATATCGAAAGCCGCCCTCTTTGGAAGCCAATGCATCTGCAGCCAGTTTTTGAAAAATACCCATATTATGGTGCTGCTTTAGCGGCAGAATTATTTGAAAAAGGAATATGCCTGCCATCAGGATCAAATTTAACAAATGAAGATAAAAATAGAATAAAGGAAGTAATTACTACTTTTTTTACATCGTAAATAAAAAACTTGCATAAAGTAATATGAAAATTGAAGAAACGTATATTAAGGATTTAGTTATTGTTGAACCAACAGTTTTTGGTGATGAGAGAGGTTATTTTTTTGAATCGTACAGTAAAACTAAATTTGAAGATCTCGGAATTAATATTGAATTTGTACAAGACAATCAATCTTTTTCTAAATATGGGACTTTAAGAGGATTACATTATCAAAATCCTCCATTTGCACAAACAAAATTGGTAAGAGTTCTAGAAGGAGAAATTATTGATGTTGCTGTAGATTTAAGAAAGGATTCGCCAACTTTTGGAAGATCATTTAGCATTTTATTATCAGCTGAAAATAAAAAACAATTATTAGTCCCGCAGGGATTTGCTCATGGTTTTTCAGTAGTTAGTGAAACAGCGTCAGTGATGTATAAATGTGATCAATTTTATAATAAAGCTTCTGAAGGTGGAATTAAATTTGACGATCCATCTTTAAATATTGATTGGGGAATGGATTTGAAAGATGCAATTGTTTCCGAAAAAGATCAAATACTTCCTTTTATTGAAAATTGTAATAGTTTATTTTAATGAAAAAAATTCTTGTAACGGGAGCAAACGGACAATTAGGTTCTGAATTA
>Ga0247804_10000109_pt1 | contig 40700 bp, 22 predicted proteins | sample UWRJL029104C1_FD_181142 | JGI IMG/M metagenome (GOLD analysis project Ga0247804, IMG submission 181142) | Plant litter microbial communities from Arlington Agricultural Research Station in Wisconsin, United States - UWRJ-L029-104C-1 | ecosystem: Environmental > Terrestrial > Plant litter >... | reverse complement strand
AATAAAAGCAATTTTTTGGTCTTTATTGATTCCAAATGAAATGTTGTCAAAAAGCGTTTTTTCGCCAAATGACTTCGATATATTTTCTACAGACAGGTAATTCATGCTTATAAGTTGTTTAAAATCAAATAGTTGTAATGTTTTTAAACATACAGGTCTCTAATTTGGTCTCTAATTTTATGAGACTATTTTTCTTCATTTAAGCGGCAAAGATACCTTTTTGAACGTAACAAAAAAAGATAGCCCCACGCTATCTTTACATTATATATTTATTATTTCGCATATCTTAACCTCTTTTCATCTATTAAGGATGTAAAACTTTAATATTAAAAAACGATCACCTTATTTGTAGTAACAAAGTGTATCTAGGTATTTGCAACCAAATCAACTAGTGTTCCTTTACAGTTAGCTGTATATTCGAACCTAAACTTCTTAAGCGTATATTTTGCTGGGAATTCCATTTTTCTAAATAACACTGTGCCACGATTCTGATACAAAATTAGATTACAAGTTTTAATCATATATACATGTAATATTTTTGTCATGGTAACGGGAATCGAACCTCTATTTTTTAATTTGTGATTTGAATTAATAAGTACACAACAGTACAATCGAGAACCTAGCTTTAAAGCTATTTATTATTGGATTTTTCAAACCAACCGGAAAAATTGGTTACTTATAATTGCACTAAACATCTTGGCCGTATTTTATTACACTCCTAATTTTCAAAAAAAATATATGAAGAGTTGAAGCACATCTCTGCAGGCAATTCGAAAAATTGATCACATACTGGTCTGATAATAAAAGGGGAAATTAAATAATTAATTCCCCATTCTGAAATCCGTAATACTTTTTTGATCCAGTGTAATTTCTTCAAAAATACTTTGGCTTCCTTTATCTACAGGGCATTGTGTGCTAATTCCCATCCAGATGGTTGCGGGATAGTTGTTTTTATACAAACGAACCATCTGCCAGTTTTTTTTATCCAAAGAATAGTAACTCGCTACAGTACGAGTATCAGATGATATTTTCATATATATCGTTGGGCTTTGGACTATATCATGATTGTTATCATCTGACGTACCAATTGTGCGAACAGTTACAACACGATGATTACCACGTTCATCTTGTTCAAAGCAGAATTTCTGATAGAAATTATCATTAATATAAATATATAAAACACCAGCATTGTATAATCCTTTTTCTGTGAATTCAGGTGTTACTTTCGAGATTAAAGTGAAGGGTTTTGTATTATCGACTTTCGAGAGTAGGATAGGAGCATTATTATTGGATAATTCCCCGTTGGGATCAGAAAAATAATCTTTTTTTTCGCCAGCATGGAATACTACTTTGCCATTAGAATCGATTTTTGCAAGCGTATCTGCACCATTAACTGATTTTGTAAAATGAATATTAGGAAGTTTAATATCACAAGGACTGCCATTGACAAAGGCGGAATCTACTTTTGTACTGTTTTTAGAAGTTGCGAGATCGGTTTCTTTTTGGTTATTTTTCCCGCAACTCACAAATAAAATTAGCGCTGATAAAATGCACAGACTATAAAATTTTGATTTCATATGTTTTTTTAGTATAAAAATTATATTTTAGTTTGTCAAAAATACCACTGCTTTCTAAAAAGCACAATACGTAAAATTAACCATTTTAAGTTTCATTTATGTCAAATATTTATATCGGGAATCAATTGGCTGCTACTTTATTAGAACAATCATTTTCGATCGATGAAAGCAATGATATAGAAATATTCAAACAATTAGTAGCAAGTTATGTGAGTGTTGATCAGTGCGTGGCAGTATTGTCTGATTTTCATTCAGATTGTAGTTATATCTATGCCGGTAATTTCGGAAAAGTATTTGGATTGCCCTGTGAAAACTCCGTTATTGATTCTGCTTTTGAGGAGTGTATTTTTACCAAAATTCATCCTGATGATTTAATTGAACGCCACATATTGGAGTTAAATTATTTTCAATACCTCAAAAGTCTGCCTTATCAGGACAGCCATAAATACAGTACATCAAGCAGGATACGAACTCTAAACCCAATCAAAAGCTGTGCTTACATAAACCACCGGACAATTTACTTAAAAAGTCTCAGCAACGGGAGCGTCCGGTTGGCTTTATGTCTATATGCACCTTCAGCAGATACTCAATCCCATTCAGGAATTGACGGAAAAATAATAAACAATGAAACCGGTGAAGTTATTGCATTAGAAAAATACAAGCATTATGAACAAAGTTTACTATCTAAAAGAGAATTGGAAATACTGACGCTTGTAGCCGAAGGAAGTAGCAGTATACAAATTGCAACACAACTTAATATTTCAGTCTATACTGTACGTCGTCACAGGCAAAATATTATAGAAAAAATGAAAGTTACCAATACTACTGAAGCTGTAAAAACGGCTATGGTTATGGGAATTATTTTATAATATAGTCTAATTTAAAACAGTAGAAGCACAGATAAGTAAAGCATATAAACATTAAAAGAGAAATTAAAAAGATAATTATAGACGATTCTTCGTGCTTTTCGTTTCCTTTCATTTTCTCATTATTTGGTAACTCTTCGCCAAAAAAGTTAAGAAACACTTACTTCTCGCACCAGAGAAATTTTTATTAGCTTAGGAATAGTCAATCTTTTATCATTCTTTCCCAAACGAGTGTAAAATTCTTCGGGTAAGTATTAACTCCATTGCCATTATATTGATGAGAATTCACATTTATTATCAATAGAAAATTTTCTGGAAATCTATGTCTCTTATTTTGGCTAAATGATCTGAAAGTACTGTTAAATCTTTTTTTTTTCTTTAAAAAGTTTATTTTATCTGTGAAACAATAAATTTTAAAAAAAATTAATACATATTATTAAGTAATTTCTTTCTAAATAATTTTTTTATAATTTGTATCACTTTCGAAAACAGTCATTTATAACTTTTAAAATATCAGTTTTTTTTTGACTAAAAATCTGCTTTTTAGTCAAAAGTGTATTTTTTACACAAATAAAGTCGTTAAAATGTCTTTTTTTTTGAAAAATCATTGAGCTTTAAATATATATTTAACAATTAAATTGCTATATGCATTTTATTTATTATTTTTTTTTATAGAATTAATTTTTTTTTACCATTTTTTTTTATTTAAATTTACAAATGTAAAATTAACACTTATAATTTTTTCATTTAACCAACTTATAAACCAGTATGATAACAAAGCAAAAATTATTTTTTATTGGAATTTTGTATTACCAAAAAAAGAATGGATAATAGCATAATAACTTCAGTTTCATTGGCACAGGAAATTGTTGTTCACGACCCTGTAGTCATCAAACAAAAAGATACCTACTATTTATTTTGCACAGGCAAAGGAATCAGTGTCTTTAGTTCGAAAGATTTAAAAAAATTGAATCCCGAACCACAAGTTTTTACCGAAAAACCCGTTTGGGCAGATGGCGTTGCAGCCGATTTTAAAAACCACATTTGGGCACCGGATATTTCTTTTCATAATAACACTTATTATCTGTATTATTCGGTTTCGGCATTCGCTAAAAATACTTCGGCGATTGGTGTGGCGACAAACACAACTTTAGATCCAAAAGATAAAAATTATAAATGGGTCGATGAGGGAATCGTGATTCAGTCTCAGCCAAACCGCGATATGTGGAATGCCATTGACCCGAATTTAATTTTTGACGAAAACAATACGCCGTGGTTATCCTTTGGCTCTTTTTGGGAAGGATTAAAATTGGTAAAATTAAATCCGGATTTAAAATCGATCGCTCAGCCACAGGAATGGCATACGATTTCGAAACGTAAAAGAACTTTCGAATTAGCAGATTCAGATTCAGGAAACGGCGCGCTTGAAGCTCCTTTTATCTTTAAGAAAAATGGGTATTATTATCAATTTATTTCTTGGGATTTATGCTGCCGCGGAGAAAAAAGCACTTATAAAGTAGTAATCGGAAGATCAAATAACGTAAGGGGACCTTATCTGGATAGAGATAGAAAGCCATTAAATGAAGGTGGCGGAAGTTTAGTAGTTCAGGGCGATGAAAATTACTTTGGCGCAGGCCATAACAGCGCTTATACGTTTAATGGAAAAGATTATATGTTTTTATCACGCTTACGAAAAGAAAACAAACGGAACACCAAGATTAGTAGTAAAGAAATAAAATGGGATGCAGATTTATGGCCCGTTTTAAAATAGAGTCAAGAAAATTGATCAAAGAAGAAAGAACCAAGATTTAGCAACAGATTAAAGAATTAAAAGATTAGAAATCTGCTGGATCTGCGTGAAAAAAATTTAAACACTATAGAAATATAGGTTTTAAATGAATAAAAAAGTGGTCAATAATGCCTGAGTATAGAGAAATATGCTTTGGAGTATAATTTAATTTTAATCAACATAAATCATGAAAACAATAAAAGCCATTCTTGTTCTTCTTATTTTAAACTTCTGCTGCCAAAATGCGGTGGGTCAAGGAAACGAAAACCCTCAAAAGTTTAATCAGGATCCTAATTTAAAAAATCTGGGTATAAAAACAGAAAAGATAAAAAGTATCGATTCGTTATTACAATCCTTTGTAAAGGAAAACAAAACAAACTGTGTCTCGGCATTTGTAGCCAAAGGAGGAAATGTAATTTACAAAAAAGCATTTGGACTGAAGGATATCGAAAATAATATTCCAGCCAAAACCGATGACTATTATGTGCTGTTTTCCCAAACCAAAGCAGTAACTACTGTTGCTTTTATGACTCTTGTCGACAAGGGGTTAGTGGCTATTGATGATCCTGTATCCAAATATTTTCCTGAAATCCCTAACACAGTGGTAACAAAAGTAAACGACGATGGCACTTACGACACCCGTCCTGCAAAGAGGCCCATGACTTTTGTTGATTTAATGTCGCATTCTTCCGGACTTAGTGCAGGGCTTGCTGGTAAAATACGCAGTTCAGAAAAAAAGAAAAAAGATGCATCCGATAAAAAAACTGATGGACAACGCAGTTATGACGGTAATACCGATTCGAGATATTTAAAAGACGAGATGCTGGCCTTAGCGAAATACCCGCTCGGTTTTGATCCTGGCTCAGAGTGGAACTATCATGTAAGCACCAATATGCTGGCCTATATGGTTGAGCGTATTTCTGGTAAATCCTTAAGAGAATATGTTAAGGAAACCATATTCGAACCTTTGGGAATGAAAAACACTGACTGGTATTATACCTCAGATCAATTGACAAGATTTGTAAAGCCTTATACGGCTACTGATGGAAAATTAATTCCAGCGTCAAGTATGTTTGCCGAAGGGGCAGTTAGCAGCAATAAAACATACGCAGAAGGTGCACTTGGATTAAATGGTCCAATTGAAGATTACGCTAAATTTTGTCAGATGCTGCTTAACAAAGGCGAATTTAATGGACATAGAATTTTAAAACCAGAAACTGTTGTTGCCATGACGACCATAAATCGTTTACCGGAAATAAATTCAGGAGGTAAGGGATTTCAATTTGGATTAGGGTTTGAACTCTATAATGAATTAAAAAAGCCTGCTCCTGCTGTATCCAATTCATCTTTCGCCTGGGGGGGCATGCTTGGTACCGAGTATGTTATTGACCCAACAAATGATATGATTGTACTATTTTATGTTAATATATTTAAGAGAGAACCAATGTATCCTGCATTTTTAAAAGGCGTGTATGATCTGTTTGAAAAATAATGAAGGATAAACTTCAAATAAATTGAGACTCAAGCCGATTATTATCAATCTTCCTGAAGTAAGGTCAAAGAAGCTTTGCTGCCAATTTGGTTTGTATGCCGAAATGGTAAAAAACCGCCCATTTGAATTTATCATTCTTTAATGAATTGGGAAGAAGAGTATAATAAGATAGTCCTAAAAAGTAAAGTTCACTTTAAATAGCCTTTACGCTTTAAACATTAAATGATACTATATTAAAGCCTAGAAATTCGAAATTTAATTTCAAAAAGAAGTCTTATATATGAACCACCTAATATATCATCTTCAATTGGAATTTAATGTTTTTTATTACTAACTATTTATTAACCAAAAAATTGAATTGCTATGTTAAAAAAAATGAAAATTATTTTATTTATGAGCGTCTTAATGCTAGTGAATCAGCTACAAGCTCAGGCGCTAAAAGGAACATTAGGAGCGCATGACCCTTCTACCATTATCAAACGAAATGGTGTCTATCATGTATGGACTACCGGGAATCAAATACAGCATCTTACCTCCACCGATTTAATCAATTGGACAGCTGCATCATCTGTTTTTGCTTCAGGCACATGGCCTAGTTGGATAAACAACTATGTATCTGGTTTTGCAGGCTTTTTTTGGGCACCCGAGTGCATTTATATGAATGGTAAATATTATATGTACTATTCTTGTTCGACAGGTGCAAGACCGTGTGCAATAGGTGTTGCCACAAGTACAGATCTAACCAATTGGACAGATCAGGGAATGGTTATTTATTCTGACAATAGTAGCACTTATGGATCAATAGATCCTGCTGTTTTTTCTGATGCCAGTGGTAATTATTGGATGACCTTTGGTTCTCACCTTACTGGTATTTGGATCGCGCAATTAAACACATCAACTGGAAAACGACTCAACTCAACGCTCAAAAATATTGCCGGAAGCAATAGTAGTGAACACGAAGGCTCTTATGTAATTCGTAATGGGAATTACTACTACTTATTTTATAATCGTGGTATTTGTTGCGCTGGAACTAATAGTACATACTATGTTCAAATGGGTAGATCAACTAGCCCAAACGGAACTTACGTGGATGTTAACGGCACCAATTTATTAAGTGGGGGTGGTACAACTGTAATGAGCCGATCCAGTAATTTTTATGGAACAGGGCAAATAGGTTTCTATACAGAAGGTGGCAATAACTTTATTTCTTACCATTACTACAACAGCAATGCCAATGGTGCACCAACATTAGGAATTGCGAATATGGGATTTCAGAGTTCCGGTTGGCCCTTTATAACCCGAGACTGGATACCAAGTGGTCGTTACAAAATTATCAACAAAAATAGTGCAAAAGTTTGGGATGCCTGGGGATGTACAGGAGCCACTAATCAGGCAATTGCTCAGGGTACGAGTTCGGGTGTTTCGTGTCAACAATGGGATTTTACGCCACTAGGCGATGGTATCTATAAAATTACGTGCGCCCTAGGTGGTCTGGCAGCCGATGTTGTTAATTGTGTAGATGCTAATAGCACAAAACTGCAATTGTATCCTTCGAATAATACAAATTGCCAAAAATACAGAATTGAAAGAGCCGGTGATGGAAGTTTTGTCTTTACTTCTTTGACAGGCAACCGGGTAGTAGAAGTGCCAAATGCATCAACCACAGCCGGAACACAACTTGCTCTTTTTGATTACAATGGTAATAACTGTCAAAAATGGCTTTTGGGAACGGCAGGTACAGCCAAAATTGGAAACGTACTGAAAACCGAAGTTAATGAACCGGAAACAAGTCAAAAAATATTAATTTATCCTAATCCTGCAAGTAAAGGAGTTGGCGTGACAATCGATTTGAGCGCTACCAATATGGAAGAAGCAAATCTTATTTCGGTTATGGATATTAAAGGTGCTGTTCTTGAAAAATTAGAAATTACCAATAAATCTTCTGTCGAAGTGGGAGCAAGACTGCCAGTCGGGTTGTATATCATAAATGTAACAAACAACACCCAATCGATTACTCAAAAAGTTATTATTAAATAGATTCTTTTTCTTTAAAAAACACCTCTAAAATTTAATTTATAAAAATATATAAACTGAATTTTAGAGTGTTTTAATTAGAACTCTATTTCCATTTTTTGATTAAAAGTCCCCAAGACGAAGAATACTGGATTTTTTATTTTAAGAAATACTAATTTTACAATAAAAGAATCGTTATAAGAGCGAGGAAAGAAGAAGAATGTATAATAAATACGTATGGATATAAATTTAAATACCTCTGGAGGGGGCCAGAGGTATCTATAGGATTATTTTAAAATAAAATATAAAAATAACCCATTTACAATTAATATCTTATTTTGAATTAATTATAATTTGAGTTCCCACTAAACCGTCTCCATGAGCCTTAAGTGTAATCTCACCAGCCTTATCTGTAGATTGAATAATGGCTAAACATTTACCTTCAAATGCTTTAGTTTTATTAGATTTATAAAACATATTACTCAATAAATCTCCATTTCCAACAGCATTGAGTTTACCTGTTCCCATAACTTCAAATTTAATTTCATTGTCGGCAAAAGGTACAGGAACATTGTTTTTGTCTAGTAATAATACTTTCACATAGCACAAATCCTGCTGGTTGGCTTTAATGGATTTTCTATCTGGCACAAGTTTAATTTTATAAGCATCTCCAGCTGTTTTCAGTGTGTTAGTTACGGTCTTTCCGTTCGCTGTCTTTCCTATTGCCTCTAAAACTCCTTTCTTGTAAGGTATGTTCCAAATCAAAAATGCTTCATTATTAATGTTCCAATGTTTAGAACCTAACGATTTTCCGTTTAACTTTAATTCTACATCCGGAACATTTGTATATACTTGTACTGCTAAAGTTTCACCTTCGGTTTTATGATTCCAGTGATGATCAACTTTTGGCCAATTCCAAAATGAAGATGTGGTCCAGTCTTTTGCAGAGGGTTCTGTTTCCACAGCAATATAAACCATTGGTTCATCGTTCCATATCGCTTTTCTGAAATAATAGGATGGTTTTTCAAAGCCACAAATATCTACCAGTCCACATCTTGCACCTCTTGATGGCCATCCCGGCCAATAAAGTGGTTTATCACACTCTTTGATCACTTCTCCAATACCGGCTTCTCCAAGATAATCAAAACCAGTCCATAAAAACTCTCCTGCTATATAGTCTTTCTGCAATGTTGCAAGCCATTCTTTATAAGTACGCATTTGCCAGCAATTTCCCGCATGGTAGGGATACATAACAGTTTCTGATCCGTAAATTACCCTATTTGGAAATTTTTTGTGATCTGCTTCATACATCGATTCCTGATAATTGTAACCTACCAGATCCAGCATTTCTCCCAACCCACTTGAATTTAATCCAGGAACTCCATCGGCACCGATTGTAAAGGGTCTTGTAGTATCATATTTGCGAGCTGCAGCAAGAATTAATTTACCTATCTCGGGACCTTTAGTATTATCCCACTGCTCACGAACTTCATTGCCAATACTCCATGCTACAACACAGGGATGGTTTCTATCCCGTTTAATCCAATTTTTTACATCTCTTTCGTACCATTTATAGAAATGAGGAGCATAACCAAAATCTGTTTTCCCTTTTTCCCATTCATCAAAAATTTCATCAATAACCACGAATCCTAATTTATCAGCAGCATTTAAAAATTCAGGAGAAGGAGGATTATGGCTTGTTCGCAGGGCATTGCATCCCATCTCTTTTAGTATTTTTAACTGGCGCTCATAAGTATAATCCATACATGCAGATCCAAGCGGGCCTCCGGCATGGTGGTTATTTGTCCCTTTTAGTTTTATGTGTTCACCATTTAGCAAGAAACCTTTGTTTGGATCAAACTTGAAAGTCCTGATTCCAAATGGAGTAGTATAGGTATCCAATAATTCTCCTTCCGATTTTATATCAACTACAAGCTGATATAAATATGGATTTTTAATCGACCACAACACAGGATTCTCCACAGACAGCTGATGCGATAATTTCAAAGATTCTCCCGGCTTAATGTTAATGTCAAAACTGGTGTTGCTGACTTTTTTACCAGTGCTGTCTATGAGTGAAGCATTAATTTGGCAATCTTTTGCTATTTTGTGTTCATTGGCTAATTCAATGTCAACATTTATTAATGCATTATTATTAACTTTTTTGGTCTGTGCAAATACGCCCCATTCCTTAAAATGTACTTTGTCAGTTGTAGTTAACCAAACGTGTCGATAAATTCCAGCACCTGTATACCATCGGGAATTCATTTGTTTCTTTGTGTCTACTTTAACAGCAATGATGTTTTCTTTATCTGCCGCGTTTAAATAAGGGGTAAGATCATACGAGAAGGAAGAATAACCATATGGACGGATTCCCAGATATTTTCCATTTATCCAAACCTCACTATTGCGGTATACGCCATCAAATAAAATAACCACTTTTTTGTTTATAGTTTTCTTATCTAAGGTGAACTTTTTACGGTACCAGCCAATTCCTCCAAAAGCATAACCGCCTCCACCGCCACTCGGAGCTAATGAATCAAAAGGTTGTTCGATACTATAATCATGCGGAAGATTTAAAGTTTTCCAGCTTGTATCGTTAAAATTGGGTTTATACGCTTCTGGATAATCTCCCAAAGCAAACTTCCAGTCAAGATCAAATAATAATTTATTACTCTGAGCTTCAGGTCCCTCTTTACAGGAGAACATGAGGAACATTGAGGATAAAATCCCTATTAAAATTATTTTTTTCATACTTTATTTATTTATTTATTATTGGTTTAAATTTAAACAAATGCATTTTGTTAATGCTTATTATTAGAATGGCTCAATACGGTGCGAAGTGGTATTATATATTTGCAGTCATGAAAATTACCGGAGATGGGTTGGATATAGAAATATATAATGTAAAAACGATAACCCCGACTTTGCCGTAATCTATTTATTATTAAAGAATCGTGATAAGAACCATCTACTTCATCTATTTTTTTTACAGTCTTTTATAAAAAACGCCATTATTTTATAATCATTGCCAAACCACCGCCGTTTGCCAATCGATAGGTTAATTTGGTAGTACTGTTAACAGAAACAGTTTCTCTTTTGTAATCATTTGCAGCTTTATCGGCATTGATTCCGTCAGAGAAAATTTCGGCTTGGTATTCTTTTCCTTTTTCTAAAAAAGAAAAATCTATGGTAACTGCTCTGGAATCCCAATTGGTAATCGCTCCCAGATACCAGGTAGCTGCTTTTTTGCGTGCAATGACCACAAACTTTCCAACTTCGCCATCTAGGGCAATTGTTTGATCAAACGTAGTGGGAATTTTAGCGATGAAATTGGTACTTTCCTGTTCTTTCATGTAAGCGGTCGGACTATCAGCCATCATTTGCAAAGGCGCTTCAAAAATGGTATACAACGCCAATTGATGCGAGCGTGTTCCTTGACTCATCGGGTTGGAATGACTTAGTTTGTATTCACTTTTTGTTGCATTGCGCATTGCTCCAGGGGTATAATCCATTGGACCGGCCATCATTCTTATAAACGGAATGGAACAATCGTAAGCTGGGACATCATCATTTGGTGTCCATTTGTTATTTTCTAAACCTTTTACGCCTTCAAAATTCAAAATGTTCGGATACGTTCTTTGTATTCCCGTTGGTTTGTACATACCGTGAAAATCGAGCAGCAATTTATAATCAGCCGCTTTTTTGGCAATTTCATAAACAGAATTCACCATTTTTGCATCGTCTCTATCGATGAAATCAACTTTGAAGCCTTTGATTCCCATATCCGAATAGTTTTTGAAAACACCATCAATATTCTCGTGTAATGCCATCCAGGACGACCAAAGTATAATACCTACATTTCGTTCTTTTGCATAAGCGATTAGAGTTTTTAAATCTACATTTGGGTTGTGTTCCATTATGTTGGTTTCTGTGCTCCAACCTTCGTCCAGCACCACATATTCAACCTTGTTTTTTGAAGCAAAATCAATATAATATTTGTAGGTTTCCGTATTTATTCCTGCTTTAAAATCGATGTTGTAAATATTCCAGTCGTTCCACCAATCCCATGCTACTTTTCCGGGTTTGATCCACGTAATATCTTTTATTTTGGATGGTTCTGATAATTTCTGAACCATATCATTATTCGCTAATTGAGCATCATTTTCAGAAATAACAATGGCTCTCCACGGAAAGTTGCGTGTTCCTTTGGTTTTAATCAGATAATCAGCTCGTTCCGTAATTAGTTTGTTGAGGTAATTAAAGCCCCCGTTGGTTTCCTTTACTGGATATTTAGAAAAACGAGATTCAAATCCAGATTTTGATGCGTTATTCGTCACAAACATTCCCGGATAATCTTCGAGATTGGCTTCTAAGAAAACGGCTTTTTTATGGTTTTTATAATCAATTAAAAACGGCAAAAAAGCCAAAGTGTCTTTGGCAAATTCACTCACTTTTTTGTTTTCATAATGTGATTCAAAAGAAGAAATATAAGGATCTTTCGGATTTCTTAAATCACGAACGTAAGGCATTAAAGTGTTATAATCCTGATCGAAATTCAAAACAACTTCCTCGTTTTTTACGGTGATGTCTTTTTTTATTTTAGTGATAAAGCGATAGGCAGCGCCGTCATCAAATGCGCGAAATTCAATACTGAAGTTTCCTTTAAAAGCTAAGGTCAATTTATTGTAATGGTCTTCTACGACGCTCTTTTTATACAAAGGAGTCGAAAAAGAAGACTTTACAGTCTCATTTTCTGAGGAAGTAACCACCGCATTTTTACCCAAAACAGTGCCATCACTCAAACTCATTGACATTGGTGAAGATGCAAGTGCTACTTGATTATCGCTTACAATGCTCCAATTTACTTTTTCATTGACACTAATGCTTATTTTTATTTTTCCGTTAGGAGACAATAATGCATATTCTTGTTTCTTCTGAGAAAAAGCAGGGTTTGCCAATAAAATTATAAAGAGAATGCTAATTGTTATTTTCATAATGAGGATGTTTTTTTAAAATATATTTCAGTAATTTTTATAGATTAAATTGCTGCTTATACTCAATTGGAAACAGAAGAGATCCGACTAATTTCCAAAAACTTTGAGTTATAAACAACAAATTCTATTGACTCGGCTCGATGTACTAAACCAAGTCGAGTTATTTTCTAAGCAATTTATTATACTTTTCACAATACCTAAAGTTGATTTATCTCTAGAAAAACAGAATTTAAACCTTTTCTCTAAAGGATCTCCAGGATACGATTTTCTATCAGCAATAACGGTTCGTGTTTTTGCTCAAAGTTCAAAAATCAGCAGATTGCAACGGGCCTTTAGTATTACGGCTATCAAAAACGCGTTGAAAAATAGATCAAAGAATTGCAGTCCTTTTACGGTAACTTTTTCTTGCGTCTGACAGGAAAATGTGGCAAAAGCAAAACAACCCACAGTATTTTAAATAGTCTATTTTTCATTTGCTATTTATCACAAGCTAATCCTGCTATTTACTACAATCTTTTGTGGCTAACCCAGCCCGAAAAGGATTTCCACTTTTATAAGGGCTGGGGCAGTCAATTCTGTAACTTTCAGTTCTAATTAGATACGTCTTACTATCAATGTATTTAGATTATAATCACATCACAGAGTTGTCATTCCGATTGATTTTATAATCTAAAAATGATTAGATAAACTACTTGGGCAGCTCGTACATTTCTGGCAAAGAATTTACCAAAGCTGATTTTGGTTTAGTGGCAAAGGTTTTAAAATCAGCTGCATTAGAAACCGATGCATTGGGTACATAATACCCCTCTTTATAGTTGGTCCAAAAAACCACATAACCAATTTCAATATCATTTTTGGTTAAAGCACTGTACAAATAAGTCGAAAAAAAGTTGGCAACAGGTGGTTTTGAAGCGGTAACCTGATAACCTGTTTCTGTTAATGCAGCAATTTTCACTCTTGTTTTAGCTAAATCAGAAATCATTTTTAATTTTGAATTTGCTTTGTCTGCACCTGCTTGACCTTGGTTGTCTAAATCTCCGTAATTATCCATTCCTAAAATATCTACATAGCTGTCCCCTGGATAGCGGCTTAAGTAATCAGCTTCTTTTGTGTAGGAATTGTCAGGAGAAAAAGCGTACAGAAGGTTGTGAACCCCTTTAGTGTCTTTTAAATAATCAACAGTGAATTTGTATGCTGTTTTGTATTCTTCAGCAGTACAAAAATTAGCTCCCCACCAAAACCAACTGCCATCAAATTCATGGAAAGGCCTAAAAATAACTGGAATTAATTCACCACCAGCTCCTTTTAAACTCAGAAATACTTTAGCTACTTTGTCTAGTTTTTTCTTGTACCATTCATGATTTGCTCCGCCCGGTAAAATACTTTTAAAAGCAGTTGCTTTTTGTTCCGCAGTCATATCAGCAACATAAAAAGAATCTTCTTTATTTGGTTCTCTGATGTGCCAGGAAAAAGTATTTATCATGCCTTTGGCATAAGCAGCTTTTGTGTCAGCAACAATTTTTTGTTCTTGTTGGTAAAACCAATTGTTTGCTTGTTCATTGTTGTTCTTATCAGTAATAAACATAAAATCAGAGCTCAAAACCGCCGGATCAAATCCTGTATTTTTTTTAATATCAGATTCGCCAGCTTCATCGTTATAAAAACTGCTAAAAGCATCTTGATGGCCAATCGCAAACTTAGTTTTTGCTAATTTTTTTAGGTTATAAAACATAGCCACTGTTTCTTTAGTAGCATTTTTATCGACCATATATGTTCCCACGTTAGCTGTTGTTAATAAATCAGTCCCGGTTATGGGAGGGGTCACTACAGGATCTGTAATTACTTCGGGTTCTTTTTCAGAATCGTGTGAGCAACTAAGTACTACTAAAGTAAAGCTCAAAAATGCTATTTTAAGAAAGGAATTTTTCATTTATTTTTAATTTGGGTTAATAAGTTCTAAAGAAGAGCGAACGTTGTGACAGGGACATTTTCATAACCCGGTTTTATACATTTTACACTAGTGAATAACCTTTAATTTATTTCCCAATGCTATTTTTATGATCAATAATGTATTTTATAAATCAGATTTTTATATTTTATAAACGACATCTAAACAGTTATCATATCCAGTTAATTGGCAGGTTGTTCAAGCCTACAAGTAATTCCGCTTGTGACCAATAATGCTTTTCGGCTGCCAATTAAATGGCTCGATTCAGGATAAATTGTGCCACAATCCACCGTTACTATCAATTCCCTCTAACGGGCATGTTTTTTAAGAGTCTGGATTTTCCCTACATGCATTTTGTGCTTTCGGCGATGAGTCCGAAAATCGGTTCAAAACCAGAATCCCATATTTTGTTTGCCAATAAAAGTGTCCCATGGTTTTTAGAACGCTGATGACGCGGATTTTTAATTTTTATTGATGTCTTTCTCAAATAGAGTTTTGTCCAGATTATAAAAATCTACAAAATCTTTCTCACTTATTTGTCCGGTGTATGGGGCGTAATAATGCATTTTTTGTTCTTTTTCCTGCCATCCATGGTTTCTCCATAATAAAACATAGGATATTTTATAATCACCAATGGCTTTTTGCAATGTTCCTGTCCACCATTTAGGGTCTGGAATAGCTTCATAACCGGCTTCTGCCACAGCAATCAATTTGTGTTTTTCGATGCCAATTTCGTTTATCATTTTCAATTGGCTTTGAACTTCTGTAATGAATTTTTGACCGTCCTTATCATCGTTATTCTGATACGTATCAAAACTGATCATATCTGCATATTGGTCTCCCGGATAATGTGCCAGAAAATCTTCTTTGGACTTAAAACTGCCTGTGTTGTATACGTAAATTAAGTTGTGAACTCCTTTTTTCTGTAAATAATCGAAGGTAAATTGCCATGCAGTTTTAAATTCTTCGGACGTGCAATTTCCTTTTCCCCACCAAAACCATCCCCCGGTAAGTTCGTGATACGGTCTGAAAAGAATTGGAATATTTTTTCCTTTTTTATCTTTTAGCGATAAGAAATACTTGGCAGCTTTGTCTAGCCAGCTGGTAAATTTTTGATGATTTTCTCCGCCCGGCAAAATTGTTTTTAATGAATTTGGCGTGTTGTCCCAAGCGCTTTTTCCGGTTGCGGGATTATCAAAATGCCAGCTTATGGTTGTTATTCCGCCTCGTTCGTGACTTTCTTCAATATATTGCTTGATTTTGGTAAATGGAATTCCGTCGATATTATTTGGGCTGTCTTTTTCTAAACCTGCCAACTCCCAGCCGTAAACTCCCGGATAATCTCCAACAACATCTTTTATGTCACTTCGGCCGTCTTGATATTTCCAGTTTACGCCATATGCAAGATCATCCTGATGTCCGAATAAATAGCCTTTTTGAGCTAGTTTATTAAGTTTTTTGTAAAGAGAAACGGTTTCAGGTGTCGCTTTTTTATCGGAAAGTGACAATTTAGTATTAGTTCCGGTATTTTGTGATGAACAAAAACTTGCTATAAATACCGCCATTACTAATGTTAAGATGTTTTTTTTCATTTCTGAATATATTTTTTTTCTGATTTAGTTGATAAGGTCAAATTAGCAACAGGTTTTAACTGCTCTGAATTTCTGTTTTGTATTTTATAGTATTTCCTCTTTAAAATTATTAAAAATTTATAATTTTAGAAGATTAAAAAAGATTAATGTTTATTATTGATATACTTTTTGAAATTATGATAATTATATTTTTCAAAGATAAACGGATGTTTGGTGTCTATTTAATATTATTTTATCAATTATATATCATATTATTGCAAATAAAAAATCGAATTCATTTTCATAAAAATAGATTTAAAGATGAGTAATACTAAGAATTTTTACAGAGAAATTGCTCCGCTTTCTGCAGGAGACAGCTTTTTGGTGTTTGACAGAGTTAAGGACAGTTTTGATTTCCCGGTGCATTATCATCCGGAATTTGAGATCAATTTTATATTAAACGGAAAAGGAGTCAAGCGTGTGGTTGGTGATAATATAGAAGAAATAGATGATGTAGAATTGGTTTTAATTGGGCCAAATTTATATCACGGCTGGGAATTGAATAAATGCACCAGTAAAAAAATACACGAAATCACGATTCAGTTTCACAACGATTTATTTCATGAATCTTTATTATCCAGACGCATTATGAACCCAATCAGGGATATGTTTAACCGCTCAATTCACGGCATATTATTTTCTAAAAAAGTGTCTGAAGAACTAACGCAAAGATTGGTAACGCTCTCAAAACTAGACGGTATAGACTATTTTTTAGAGATTACATCTTTATTGTATGATCTTGCCAATTCAAGAAACCAGCGTTTGCTTTCGACCTACACGGTAGAATATGATACATTTGATGATTATGATAAAATGAAACTGGTTTATGAATATGTGCAAAAACATTTTGCCGAGAAGATTACTTTAGAAGATGCTGCCAATGTTGCCAGTATGTCTATAATATCATTTAACCGGTTTATTAAAAAACGTACCGGCAAAACTTTTGTTAATTATATTAATGACATCCGAATTGGATATGCAGCTCGTTGGCTGGTAGAAAAAGATATAAGCGTTTCTGAAGTAGCTTTTAAATCCGGATATAATAATATCGCAAATTTCAATCGTAGCTTTAAGGCTATTAAAAATTGTACACCGAGTCAATATAGAGAGGATTTTTCTGGATTAAAACGTATTTTATAATGATACTTTTTTTACACAAACAAATATTATTTTTAACGAAATCGTTTGCTTTTTAAGCAATTCATTAATTTTAATTTAAAATTTGTGTTCGACCACCGATTGCGAATTACGAATAATGCAATTTTTATCGGTTTTTATTTTAATATATGTTTTTTTAAAGTTATATAGTAAAAATATTATCATTAAATGATATAATACTATTGATTTGATGTTTAGTTGTGTTATAGATTTGTTAAATAATTTAGAAACCAAAATAGTATACTTTTTAATTTCTGAATTAAACACAATTAACCTAATCAACAATATGATGAAAAAACTAAAACTTTAATATTTTATTGGAATGAAAATCAAAAATTAATTCCAATTTTTTACTAGTGCTCTTTACAACTTAACAAGCGGTTCTGTTTCAGCAATACCAAAGTAACTGGAGTGTTACTCACAAAAAAAGGATTGACAAATATTCGGAATTAGTGCTTTAATCGAAGGCACTACGATACACTGTTTTGGCAGAAAAACTTAGAGCATTTCTTTACAGAACATTGCTAAAAAGCAATTAATTTTTATCAACGGAACTTAAATCAGCAATAAAATTCCGAAAATACAAAGAGACCCATTTTTTGTGGACAAAAAAGTGTTGCTATTGCCATTATTGCTGAATTAGCTTACAAAGTGCAAATTGGATTTTTAATCAAATCTTGCAACTAATCAGCTTATATACTAAAACCGAAAGTTATAAACTTAAATTATTTAACGCACTGAATTAGGTTATCATTCAAACTATGGAGCAAGAAGAAATTTTGCTGGCTGCAGTTAGGTAAAGTTAAAAAATGCTGAAATTAAAATAAAACAGTAAATATCGAATAATAAATTCACTTCAACTGATGGCGAAATGAAGGAAATGTCTCAATAATGAAAATAAAACAAAAATGAAAAAAACACTCTTAACATTACTTTTTAGCGGTATAACATGCCTGGGGTTTAGTCAGGGAAATACACACAAACAGACTGGTGGAAAATTCGAAGGTTTAGCAATGACGCCACCTATGGGATGGAATTCATGGAATACATTTGGAACAAGTATCGACGAAAAATTAGTGAAAGAAACTGCAGATATTATGGTCTCTTCTGGTTTAGTGGCTGCGGGTTACAATTATATTGTTTTAGATGATGGATGGATGGCTATGGAACGCGATGAAAATGGAAATTTACTTCCTGATCCCATAAAATTTCCAAGTGGAATGGAGCATCTTATTGAATATGTACACAGCAAAGGATTGAAGTTTGGTCTTTATAATTGTGCGGGAACAAAAACTTGTGCAGGATATCCTGGGACACGTGGTTATGAATATCAAGATGCTCGATTTTATGCTAAATTAAAGATTGATTTTCTAAAATATGATTGGTGTAATACCGAAGGGATCACAGCAAAAGAAGCTTACAATACTATGAGTAATGCACTAAAAACAGCAGGGCGCCCAATTGCTTTTAGTATTTGCGAGTGGGGGGATAATCAGCCTTGGGAATGGGCAAAACCTGTAGGGAATTTATGGCGGATTTCGGGTGATATTTACCCTTGCTTTGATTGTGAATACAAACATCCAGGAAATTGGTCGTCTTGGGGATTTATGAAAATTGTCGAAATGCGTAAAGATATTCGTAAATATTCGGGTCCAGATCATTGGAATGATTTTGATATGATGGAAGTGGGCAATGAGATGAATGATACAGAAGATAAAACCCATTTTACGATGTGGTGTATGTTGGCTTCCCCTTTGTTTAGTGGAAATGATTACCGAAAAATGTCCAAAGAAACTTTAGCTATTTTAACTAATAAGGAATTAATTGCTGTTAATCAGGACAAATTAGGAATCCAGGGATTTAAATATAGTGCTGAAGACGGATTGGAAGTGTGGGTAAAACCAATTTCAAATGGGAATTGGGTGGTTACTTTCTTGAATCGAAGTGAAGTTTCTAAAAAAGTCAATTTTGATTGGAAAAAACAGCTGATTAAAGATATTGATTTTGGCTATGAAGCTAATTTTAGTACAACTACCTACAAGTTAAAAGATTTATGGAAAAATAAAGAAGCAGGAACAACCAAAAAAGCATTTTCTGCCCAAATTGCTCCACATGATGTAATTACGCTTCAATTGTCGCTTTAATATAAAGCTAGGTCTACAACAAGATCATTCTTATTGTTTGTTTACACTATTTCAAACGAACAATTTGTAAAAAGAAATTTATGAGCAATTCAGAACGAAATCCAAGTAGTTTGTCAAAGAGGTTGAAGAGCTATCGCGTATTGGAATGAGTTATCATTATCAGTGGGGTAGTGAACTCAGAACTGTCGGAGAATGAATTTATAGAAAAATTAAATTAGTAATAACCAAATAACCAAAACTCTTTAATCATTATGAAAAGTAAAAAAAGTATTAGTAAAACAATCGTACCATATCTATGGTTTGTATTGTTTAGCGTATGCACAATGCAAAGTGGATTTGCTCAGGGAGAGCCACAAATTGTAACAGGAACGGTAGTATCTGCAGAGGATAACATGGGAATCCCAGGGGCAAGTATTGCTGTTCAAGGAACAAACTTAGGAACATCAACTGATTTTGATGGAAAATTTAAAATTGAAGCAAAACAGGGGAATGTAATTATAGTTAGTTTTATTGGTTATGCCCCCCAACGTATTACGGTAGGAAATCAAAAAACAATCAATGTAGCTTTGAAAACAGAATCAAACGAACTTAAAGAAATTGTAGTTATTGGTTATGGAACACAGAAGAAAGCTCTTTTGACTGGTGCTATTTCGCAAGTAAGTGGAGAAAATCTTGAAAAAACAGGCACAGCAAATGCAATTCTTGCAATGCAGGGACAAGTATCAGGTGTTCAGATCACTTCTACTTCCGGACAGCCTGGAGAGAGTTTAAATGTAGTTATCAGGGGTATGGGTTCTATTTCAGGATCAGGCCCGCTATACGTTGTGGATGGAATATTGACAGGTGATATTACTTATTTAAACAATTCAGATATTGAATCTATTTCTGTTTTAAAAGATGCTGCATCTGCCGCTATTTATGGTTCGCAAGCTTCCAATGGGGTTGTTTTAGTAACTACAAAAAAAGGAAAACGCGGTTCTGCAAGCAAAATAACTTTCGAACAATATTATGGATTACAGTCAGTAAAGAGAAAAGTTGACTTATTGAATGCAACTGAATATGCTACTATTATAAATGAAGCTGCTGTAAATTCAGGCAGAGATCCTTATTTTACCAATGATCAGATTGCATCAATGGGTGAAGGAACCAACTGGATGGACGAAATGCTGACAGATAATGCTGCTACCAAAAACTACGCATTTGGCGCTTCAGGAGGTTCAGAAAGTTCTGTTTATTCTACTTCATTGTCTTATTTTGGACAAGAAGGAGTTGTAGGAGGTAAAGATTTATCAAATTATGACCGCTATAATTTTAGGTTTAATTCTGAACATAAATTATATAAAGATGTTGTTACTTTAGGTGAAAACTTAAGTTTTGCTTATATCAACAGAAATGGAATTAGGGTCGGCAATCAATACAATAATTCTTTTAGAAGTGCTTTTCAAACTACTCCGTTATTGCCGATGCGTGATGCTAATGGAGATTTTTATAACTCTACTGCTAATGCAGAGCCTTGGTTAGCGGGTACAGCAAATCCATATGCACAAATGGTTTACAATAATCAAAATGAAAACAATAATCAAAAATTAATTGGTAATCTTTATTTACAAATTGAACCAGTACATAATTTAACCTTCAGGACCACTTTGGGACTTGATTATAATGTGGGTGAAGGACACTCTTATACGCCTATATATCGTTTGTCAACTTATGCTTTTAATGAGGTATCCAAAGTAAATCAAAACATGTATAAGGGAAAATCTATTACATGGGATAACTTAGCCACATATAAATTTGATATTAAAGAGAATAATCATTTTGAAGCCATGTTGGGGACATCCTATATAACTTATGATGGAACTTCAATGTCTGCGGGAAATGCAAATGTAATTTTTAAAGATTTAGATCATGCGTGGTTGGATAATGCTACAAATAGAGATGGAACCCTGATAACAGGCCCTAATGGTAGTAAAAATGAAACTAAAAGAATGTCTTATTTTGGAAGGTTAAATTACAATTATAAAGATACTTATTTGTTGAATGCAACCTATAGAATAGACGGTTCTTCGGTTTTCGCTCCAGAAAATGCCTGGGGATATTTCCCATCTGTATCTGCGGGTTGGGTGGTGTCAAATGAAGAATTCCTGAAAGATTCGAATGTGATAAACTATTTAAAACTTAGAGGAAGCTGGGGGCAGGTCGGAAATCAAAATGCAAGAGCTTTCCAATATTTGGCAACAATAAAATCAAATACAACTAATTATATCTTCGGAAATACTGAGGGGGTACTTACTCCTGGCGCTTATCCGGACAGATTATCAAATTTAGACTTAAAATGGGAAACTTCAGAGCAGATTAACTTTGGTTTGGATTCAAGATTTTTGAATAATTCACTAACAGCTACTTTTGATATCTACCAAAAAACCAGTAAAGACTGGTTGATTTTAGCTCCTATATTAGCAACGGCAGGTGCCCTTCCTCCATATATAAATGGCGGTGATGTAACAAACCAGGGTATTGAATTGGGTTTGACATACCAAAACAATATTGGAGATTTTAATTACAGTATTAGTGCAAACGGTGCTTATAATGAAAACAAAGTTGGGAAAATCCCCAATGCTGATGGTATCATTCATGGATTAAGCGGTGAGCTATATGATAATGCAGGTGAGTTTTACAGAGCCGAGAACGGACTCCCGTTGGGGTATTTTTGGGGATATAAAACCGGAGGTGTCTTTCAAAATCAGGATCAAATCAATAATTACAAATCAGCAAATGGTGTTGTATTGCAGCCAACTGCAGCTCCAGGAGATTTAATTTATACCAATGTTAACGGAGATGACAAAATAGATGCTCTAGACAAAACCAACATTGGAAATCCTAATCCAGACTTTACTTTTGGTTTTAGCCTGACTGCAAATTACAAAGCTTTAGATTTTAGCTTGTTGGCAAATGGCGTGGCAGGAAACCAAATTGTGCAATCCTATAGAAACCTGTCAAATGCATATGGAAATTACACATCAAGGATACTAAGCCGCTGGCATGGAGAAGGTTCCTCAAACACAATGCCGAGGGTTACCGAAGACAATAAAAATTTGACACAAATGTCAGATATCTACGTGCAAGATGGTGATTTCCTGAGAATTAGTAATATTACGATAGGATTTGATTTTGCAAAAATGAAAAACATCAAAATACCTTTGGTAAGTCAGTTAAGGATTTACGCCTCAGCATTAAACCTTTTCACTTTTACTAAATATGATGGTATGGATCCTGAAATTGGTTTTGGTTCTAATAATGACGACCAAAGGTTCTCATCAGGTGTTGATGTAGGGTATTATCCGAGACCTACAACAATAATGATGGGATTAAATGTTAAACTTTAATAAATAAAAAAATGAAAAATAAATATTTATATATTTTCTGTGTGAGTTTATTTTCTCTATGTTCTTGTAGTTTAGAAATAGAGCCTCTTACACAACTAACAGATACAAGTTTCTTTAAAACCAAAGATGATGCGTATACTGCATTAGTAGGATGTTATGACGGCCTACAAGTGGCAGCCGGTTCTTCTGGTGGTCAAGCATTCCCATTGGCCAGCGAAGTGCTTTCTGATAATTGTTTTGGTGCATCAGGTAATTCTGATGGTTTTGGACTTACAGCCATAGATGAATTCGACATTAGCCGTTCTCCGGCAGATGTAGATTTATATAATAATAACTGGATTGCTTATTACATGGCAATTTATCGTTGTAATATTTTCTTATCTAAAATGGATCAGATTGAGTGGGAAGGAGACACCGCTTTAAGAAATACTTACGAATCGGAAACTAAATTTCTTAGAGCTTACCTGTATTTTGAAATGGTACGTTTATGGGGGAATATTCCATTAATAACAGTACCTACCAGAGATAATGTTCCACAGGCACTTCCTGAGGATGTTTACAAACTTATTGCTGAAGATTTAGTTTTTGCAACAAATAATTTGCCTGCTATAGCTTATAATAATGTTCCAACTGGACGTGCTACAAAATGGGCTGCAAAATCTTTATTAGCTCGTGTTTATTTATATTACACAGGATATTATGGAACAGGTGACTTAGCTGGAGTTGTAACTAAGGCACAAGCTTTAGGGCATTTGGAAGATGTAATTTCTTCCAGTGGCCACGGATTAGTTAATAATTTCGCTGATTTATGGCCAGCTGCTTCACCGGATAGCTATGCAGGTGAAGATAATAAAGAAATTGTTTACTCTATAAGATTTACTTACACTGGTGATTATAACGGAAATAAAGATGGTAATGGCTGGATGGTAATGTTCGGTATGAGAGAGTTTTCATCATATCCATATGGACGCGGATGGGGTGTAACAGTAAACTCTAAATTATGGAATGCCTACAACGCCAATGACACTAGAAGAGTGGCATCAATGATTGGAATTGCTGAAGAAAATATACCTTTTGACAAACAAACTAACCAACGAGATTATACAGGGTATTATAATAAAAAATATTCACCTATGGTTAATAAAAGCGGGGCTGATATTCCGACCACGCCTGAAATCGGTGGAGTGGACTTTCAAATTAGCCAATTTCAGGATTATACTGTATTGAGATATGCTGATGTATTGTTAATGGCTGCCGAATTAGGAAGTGGAAATGCGCAGGCTTATTTTGATCAGGTTAGGCAAAGGGCATATAAAGCCAATTTTACACCTTTAGCAGTAACTACGGACAATATAATGAAAGAAAGGCATTTAGAGTTTGCTCTGGAAGGTATAAGATATTGGGATTTACTACGCCAGGGTATTGGTGTAGCTTCTTCAAATATTGCCGAAACGACAACGGTTTTAAGCGGAGGAGTTCCTTCAACAAAAACAATTGCTGCGGGTAATATCCAAAAAACAAAAGGGTTACAGCAAATCCCGAATACTCAAATCACATTATCCGGGGGAGTTTTAAAACAAAATGCTGGTTGGTAATTTTAACTAAAAAAATTAAAAAAAATGAAAAAGACAAAATTATTAATAACATCACTTTTGATGTCAATGATACTGCTGGTATCATCTTGTTCTCCTGAAACCTATTCCTTAGAAGATGCAACTAATAAATCAAATATCGATTTTGACATTACTCAGGATTTTGTGGTAGATCCAGGTGGAAATACAGTAATACTGAAAAACAATACCCCAGGGGTTATACTTAATTGGGATTATGGTACAGGAAAATCAAACAAATCCAACCAAATTGTAAAATATGCTTTTAAAGGTAATTATACTATTAAAATTAGAGCAGTTACTGATGGTGGTCTAGTTGAGTTAGATCCTGTTACAGTTACCGTTACCGAAGACAATTTAAGTTATGTAAACGACCCACTGTGGGATTTTCTGTCGGGTGGTGTTGGAAAGTCTAAAACTTGGCTTTTAGATTTAGATGCAAATGGAGTTTCTAAATATTTCCCTGGACCTGTCTCTTTTGCTGGAGATCAACTAGGATGGGAGAAGGTATGTCATGGAGATCCAGCGTTGTGCTCGCTATGGGAGCCCGAATGGAAAGGGAACGAATGGGTAGGTGCTAAAGGAGATTACGGCTCAATGACCTTTAGCTTAGACGGAGGTCCCTTCATCAAAGTGGAACATAAAATAACTACCCCAGGGACACAAAACGGAACTTATTTCCTTGATGTTGCAAATCATGAATTGACTTTGACAAATGCAGCCATCCTACACTCATGGGGTGACAATGATATTGATGATTGGTCTAACTATAAAATTATAACCCTGACAAAAGATGTTATGCAGATTGCAGTTCATAACAAAGCTAAACCGGAGTGGGCAATTTTTAATTTCATATCAAAAGAATACAGCGACAATTGGGTTGGAAATTAAAATATTTGTGCCTGCGTGTAAGCAGATGCAATACGGACTGGAAGGAAATTCAGGAATTCATAATCTCTGGCCTATTCCGTTCACAAAAATGGAGCATAAAACTGGTGCTGTTTTAGAACAGAATACTTGGAATATATAAGTAAATAAGTAAGTTAGTTAGTAAGTTAGTTTTGTTTGTTAGTGAGTGAGTTTTTTGCTCTTTAATCAATTGCCTGTCACAGTACCCCATATTTTACTGTGATGGGCAATTTTGTTTTATATCAGGCTGTTAAGTTGTAAATAAATAGGTTTTGACAAAATAAAAAATTTAACTGATTATATTTTCAGGATTTTCCAGTACTGCGAAGTTTTACGTTTGTGGCCTGACTAAATACTCCATTTTTATTATATTTATATGTTAATTTATGATGATTTTTAAAGAAAATAGAACGAAAATAATTTTCATTAAATGGTCATGATGGGCTTGATACTGATAAATCCCTTTTATTTTTGAATTTGTATATCGTCAATATTTTTAAAATGTATACTAACCATCAGCATGTCCTTTATGGACACAATGATTTAATTAAATAATATGAGAATTAATTATTTTTACACAGCTTTTTTTGCTTTAATTTTCGGAGCTGCAGCCCAGCAAAAGAAAATTATACCGCAGCAATTAAACTATAAGCCAGAATTAAAGGCAATGGGAACTAATGAATCGAAAATCAATCGGATTGATTCTTTGCTGCAGGGATTTGTTGATCAAAAGAAAGCCAGCAGCGTTGTTGGATTTATCGCGAAGGGGGGAAATGTTGTTTACAATAAAGCCTTTGGGTTTAAAGATGTTGAAAACAAAGTTCCGGCAAATGTAAATGATTACTATATTTTATTTTCCCAGACAAAGGCCATTGTTACCGTTTCATTTATGACTTTAGTAGAAAAGGGCCTTGTAGCAGTGGATGATCCAGTCTCAAAATATTTTCCTGAGATTTCAGATAAAGTCTTGATAGCTGTTAATGACGATGGGACCTATAAGACACGTCCTGTTTCCAAACCAATGACATTTGCAGACCTAATGTCGCATTCTTCAGGTCTTAACGCGGGTTTGGTTGGGAAGATACGCCGTGAGGAAACAGAGCGAAAAACCAATACTGGTAAAGTAGTAGCTGGGCAGCAAGAACCATCATCAGGGCAGAGGACAGGGGGAAAAGGCAGTGCGCGTTACTTAAGGGAAGAAATGACTGCTTTAGCTAAATATCCGCTCGGATTCGATCCAGGAAGCGAGTGGAGTTACCATATCAGCACTAATATGCTTGGTTATATGATTGAACTCATTTCTGGCAAATCTTTACGGGAGTATGTGAAATTATCCGTACTGGAACCCCTTGGAATGACTGAAACGGATTGGTACTATGAACCAGCAACACTTAAAAGATTTGTAAAACCTTACAGCGCAATCGACGGTAAAATAGTACCGCAGTCCACAATGTTTAGCGATGCAACAGTGAGCAGAAATCAAACCTATGCAGAAGGTGCCATTGGTCTTAACGGACCTATCGGAGACTATGCAAAATTCTGCCAGATGCTGCTTAATAAGGGTGAATATAACAATCAACGAATATTGATGGCCGAAACGATTGATAAGATGACTAAAGTAAGCCGTTTGCCTGTAGAAAATTCCGGTGGAAAAGGATTTCAGTTTGGACTGGGATTTGAGCTATATAACGCAGAAAAGAAGCCAGTGCCTGAAGTTTCCAATACTGCTTTTGCATGGGGCGGTTTATATGGTACGGACTATATTATTGATCCCGAAAACAATATGATTGCATTATTTTACCTTAATATGCCTCGTCATGAACCCCTTTATCCTCTGTTTTTAAGCAAAGCCTATCAACTGTTTGACAGAAAAGACAAAAAGTAGGCAACGCTTAGACCATTCTGCGATAGAGCGTGATTACTGCCGGGAATTAAAGTTTATTATTCTTAAAAGCATCAAGGGCAGGTGAAGGCCTGCCATCTTGTTGCCAGGCACTCAAAGAGTAGCCGCTCCATATTTTGGCGCCCTGCGGCTCCCAATATATTACCCCCAGACCTTTGTTTTCAGGAACTTTTTTAACTGCTTTTATCACTGCGGTGAGCATATCTCTGGTGTTTTCAACCAAGGTATCTTCACCTCCGACTTCAACTACCATTACTTCTTTGTTATATCGTTTTGACATATCATTCAGGTTGTTTTCTAAGTCAGATATGTTGTTTTTATAGTCTTCTTTTATCCAGTAAGGATAATATGATAATCCAATAACATCATATTTGGTATTATTTGCTACGGCATTATCAAAAAACGCTCTAAATCTTTTATTGTTGTTTCCTTGGTCTACATGAACAATTACCTTAATTTTTTTGTCAACTGCTTTTGTAGCGTCATAACCTTTATTAAGGAGCTGTGCAAGCTGGCTCCAATGGTCGGTGCTTCCTTCAGGCCAAAGCATTCCACTAGGGATTTCATTGCCGATCTGCACCCATTCTGGATTTACCCCTCTCTTTTTCAGTAAAATAAGAACATCGTAAGTATGTCTGTATACATCATTTAAAAGTTCAGCAAATGAGTGACTGTCCCAGGCTGCAGGTTTTTTCTGTTTTCCGGGATCTGCCCATGTGTCGCTGTAATGAAAATTAATCATGATTCTCATTCCCATCTTTTGTGCCCTGAGAGCCATAACTGCAGTCTCTTCTGGACTGCAGTGCCCGCTTATTTTGTCATCACTCGGATCAACCCACACTCGTAAGCGTACCGTATTGATTCCTCTTTCTTTTAAAAGCAGCAGGCAGTCTTTCTCCGACCCATCAGCATCATAGAATTTATATCCTGTTGCCTCCATTTGTGCCAGCCAGCCTATATCAGCGCCTTTTGAAAAATCATCCTTAGTTTGCATGGCTGTCTGAGATTTGCAGGATATAGAGGCTGCCATTTGAAGTAGAATAAAAAAGAATATTGTTTTAATTTTTTTCATAACTTTTATTTAGTTCTAAAATGAATTTATAATGATCATAATGCCATTGATATATTCAATTTAAATTTTGCTTAATTAACAGTAGATGTTTTGCTGATTTTCAAGATTGCTTTTGTAACTGCTTAACGGGAGAGCGGGGTTCATTAATTGTTATAATGTTGTCATTACAAATTAAAATTTTTTTGCACAGCTGCACAGGGGGGAAAATCATTTATAAAAGGGTGCAAAATCGTAACTGAATATAAAATCTGCATTAAATCATGAATTTATTATGTACCTCGCAGATAGAATTCACGAGTGAAATGATTAATTTCTTTATAAAAAAAAGCAGTTATAAGTTTTAAAATATTAGTAGATCTTAATTATGATCTATATCTCTTTTCTGAATTATATTGAGTTCTTTATTGAATGAATTTCTGTATTTTTTAATATACTCTGACGGTTTCATGCCAAATAGTTTTACGAACTGCTGGCGAAAATGTTTTTGGTCTTCAATTCCAACCAATGGCCCGACCTGTGCAATATTAATATTTTCAGTAAGCATAATTACAGCTGCTTTGCGTAGTCGTATAGATCTTATAAATCCATTTGCCGTTTCACCTGAAATCGCCCTTATTTTTTTATAAAGGCTTGAATGGCTCATACCCATTGCAGAACAAAAAGATTTTAGAGTGAATTCATTATTATCGATATTAGCTTCCACTATTTTAATGCATTTATCCATAAAATCTTTGTATTCGGATGGAACTTTATTTACATTCTCGCGCAATGTTATGCTGTCAAGAAAATATTTCCGAAGCTGTCCTCTGCTGCGAATTACCGAGTCAAGCCGAGCTTGTAAAATCTCACTGTCGAAGGGTTTAGTAATATAATCATCTGCCCCTTCAGTAATGCTTTGAAGATGGACATCGCTGCTGCTTGTTGCTGTCAATAATATAACTGGGATATGACTGAAATTATCATTGCTCTTGATTTGCCTGCATAAATCCAAACCACTCATTCCCTCCATTGAGATATCACTCAGTACAGCATCAGGCATGTGTTTTTCTAAAAGTTTTAACCCATCTGTGCCATTCTCAGCACTGTACACAATATAGCTTTTCGAAAAAAGCTGTACTAAATATTGATTCATTTCAGGATTGTCTTCAACGATTAAAAGTGCTTTTTTAGCGCTTATTAATTCTTCTTGCATCTTATCCATATGAGGCTGCATGTCTTTGCCTAAAGAACGTTGACTACCTGAGTTTATTCCATCCACAAGTTCATCCATCAGCAAAGATCTTTGCGGAATGTTCTCGTAAATAGTTAATCCTGCGAAATGCTCTTTTCCTTTTGGCAGCCTGACAGTAAAGTCAGTGCCTTTTCCCAGTTCACTTTTGCAGTAAATCTCGCCATGATGTTTAGTTACAAAATAGTTGGCTACATAGAGCCCTATTCCAAATCCATTACTGGACTTAGATCGAACCTGCTTAAATTTTTCAAAAATATTTCCAATTTGATTCTGGTCTATACCAATTCCTGTATCGGAAATAATAATATTCGCGTCTGATACATCCGCTTTAATTTCCAGAGATATCATTCCCTTTTTTGCGGTAAATTTAAAAGCATTAGATAATAAATTAAAAAGAGTAATCTCTATTTTTTCATAATCGCCAAATATTTCAATGATTGCTTTAGGCTCTTTAAAACAATAGGTTATTTCCATGTTATCAGCCATTTCGGTAAAACAGCTGAATACTTCCCGGCAGAGATTATTAAGGTCAATTTTAAAAATTTTGAGTTCATCAAGATCTGTTTCTGCCTTTCGGAACAGCAGCAGCTGATCGGTCATGCTGATTAATCTTTTCGCATTTTTATAGGCAAGGTTCAGATCGACATCTTCAGTGCTCTTGTTTTTTTTCTCAACAGCGGTTTTAAGCGGATTAATAATTAATGACAATGGCGTTCGGAGTTCATGTGCCATATAGGTAAACATGGAAAACTGTTTTTCAGCAAGCTCTCTTTCTTTTTTGCTTTCCATACGTGTGAGCTTAATTTCGTAACGAAGTCTTTCTCTATTAGTATTGTAGCGCACATATAAAAAGATCAACCCGGCAGCGGCTGCGAAATATATCATATATGCCCACCAGGTTCTGTACCAGGGTGGTAAAATTTTTATAGTCGCAAGGATAACTTCGCCGGTCCATTTACCGGTTATATCAATTGTTTTTACTTTAAAAAGATAAGTGCCTTCAGTTAGCCTTGAATAATTTGCTTTATTATCTTTTGATGTATAATTCCATTGCTTGTCCCAGCCCTCAAGAAAATACGCTGTAGTAATTTTTTCTGAATTAACATAATCCAGATATACGTAGTCAAAACCTACTGAAGATTTATCATAAGGGATTTCGGCGCTTATAATTGTTTCAAGCTTTTTTCTAGTTATATAAGCGCTGTTTAATTTTAGAGGCTGATTGTTTACCAATAAATCATTTAATAAAAATTTGCCCTTGTTTTTTTTGTCTTTAATATCATCAGGATTAAAAACATTAAATCCGTTAATTCCTCCAAAGATAAATTCGCCTGTGGAAAGTGCCGTACCCGCATTCCAGTTAAACTGATTGCTCTGCAGTCCGTCAGAGGTGCTGAAATTTCTAAAAGCTTTTTTTTGGGGATCAAATCTTGAAATGCCATGGTATGTACTCATCCACAAAGTGCCATTTTTATCTTCTAAAATCCGAAGCACAGTATTGCTTGAAAGTCCATTTTGGGTTGTGTACTTTTTGAAAGTTTTTTTATTGCGGTTATACAGCCACAGCCCGCCTCCAGCGGTACCAAACCAAAGATTCTTATTGCGGTCCTCAAGCACGCACCTGACAGCATAATCAACGGGAAAAGTCTTTATATTTTTTGTATGAGGATTAATTTCAATAATTGAATTTAGGTTTCCTCCCCAAATTTTTCCGTCATTTGTTTCATAAAGACATGTTACGTCCCGAACTGCCGGATCATAACATATAAAATTTTTCGTGTTTTTATCAAACTGGTACAGCGCTCCTCCGTTGGCCACCGTTAGCCAAAGTCTTTGTTTAGAGTCTATATACAGAAGCCAGGATTCTGTTTCGGCTCTTCTTGTATAAGGATTATAAACTGAAAAATTCTGAATCTCTTTAGTTTTAGGGTCAATTCGGGAAACACCTCCTTTCCACATTGCAACCCAGATTGCATTGGTGCTGTCCCTGACAATGCTGGTTACAAAATTGCTTGGTATTCTGTTTGCGCTGGCTGAATTTGCAGAATAAATACTGTACGTATTGTTTTTTCTATTCCAATAGCGCATACCTGCGCCATCTGTTCCGATCCAGATGTTTTTCTTTTCATCTTCGCAAAAAGAAAGCATAAAATTATTTGCCGGGTCCGCATCCTCGCTATCAGATTGGAAATCCCTGTTTTTGAAATGGGTAAAATAAAAAGGGTCTTTTCCCATCATGCTTACGCCTCCTCGCAGGGTGCCGAACCATTTCTCACCAGTCCTGCTTTCAAATACAGCCCATACGGATTTACTTTTAAGAAGCGGAACAGGACCGGAAGAGGTAAAGACGGACGGATTGATTTGGCTTTTTTCAAGGGAATATACCCCTGATCCGTCAGTTGCAATCCACATCTTGTTTTTTTCACTTAAAAAATTCCGTACAACTTTTTTACTTGAAAAATAATTTTTTGAATATTGATTAGTGCGTGGGCTATATAAAAAAGCCCCTTCATCTGTTCCTATCCAAAGTCCTTCCTCTGTGATTTTTAAACAGTTGGCAATTGTTATTTCAGGATTAAGTATTTTTATTTTTTTTGATGAAAGGCTAAACTGGCATAATCCGATTCCGTTTATAAAAACATAGGAAATGTTTTTTTTGCTGTCGTAGGCCAGCGCGCGGGTGAAATAATTAAATTTCCCATTCAACGCAACAGGAGTGCCGATAAGTTCATTCTTTTTATAAACTATGAGCATTTTTTTAGTTGCTACGAGAATTACATTTTTCGCAGGCACATTTAAAATTTGAAAAGCAGTGGTATTTATTGCTGCAATTTTCCCGTCAGTTTTAAAATATTTCAGCGGGACAAATGACGAACGTTCTGCATTAAAAACCGCAACTCCGTTTGTTGTGCCTATCCACAAATTGCTTTTTTCATCTCCTTCAATACAGCTGATTTCATCCCCAGGTAAGGAATTAGGGTCAGAACGATTATTACGGTAGATCTTAAAATCATTACCGTCAAATCTATTAAGTCCGTCAAATGTACCAAACCACATATATCCGCTTTGATCCTGGTATATGCTTGTTACTGAATTATTAGAAAGTCCTGAGGAAATATCTAAATGTCTTATTGGGAAATTCTGCGCGTTTATAAAGGTATAAGACAGGATAATCAGATATAAAAATTTTGAGTTGTTCATATGTTTTTTATTGAAAAAAACGGTGTATGGATTTATATGTCCTTCTGTAAAAATATTTTTGGAAAATAGGGTGAATTTAGCTCTGATATGAAGTTTTAAGTATCGCAAATTTACGCTATTATTCTCTAAAGAGAGCACAATCAGTTATTTCCCAGTTGACGAACGCTCATCCATAGAAATGAATCGCTGCTTTTAAATTTGGAATGGAATACTGAAAACAATCGATTCTATCTAGTGCAATGATATAATTATGGTTTTTTAAAAAGAATTTCTCCCTGAGGGCTGCGGCCTGGAAAAAACTATTCTGCACAGAAGGCAAAATTACATAAAAATTCCTTGTTTTGTCAAATCTATGATAATAGTTGTAAATAATTGTTTTTTCTGTCTTTTTTTATTATTAAAATTATGTAATGTGTTTTTATTTCCTGAAAAAATGGGTGCCAATACGAAATTGCCCCCGTTTATAAATGATTATTCCCCTGTTCTTAAACCTCAATCTAACCTTAAATTTGCAGAATTAGGCCATCAAAATTAAGTGATATAGAAAAAGCAAAAATGCTTTCAACTCACCGCTGGGACCTTTACAAAAAATACTAACTAATTATCTAACCAAAAAAAGGCAACATGACACACAATCTTAAAAAAAATCAATTTTAGGAAAATGCTTTCTTTTCTCTTTTTTATAACATCTGCCAGATAGGCTTTTTAAGAATATAAGCTTTAAAATAATATGCAGAAAGAGGAGATTAAAAAAAGGAAAGCAACTGCCGCTTTCAAAAGGCAGTAAATTAAGCACAATTTTTCTAACTAAAAACCAATCAATATTTATGAGAATTATTAAAAGATGTATGGCAATACAAAGCAAATTGCTGCTGCTGTTTTTATTTTTGAGTATCAAAGTACTCGCCGCAGAACCCTCAGTAAGCGTGAATTTTCAGACGCCTGTTAAAGGTAAAATAACTTCCGCAACCGACGGATTGGGACTTCCGGGCGCTACCATACTTGTAAAAGGTACTAAAACCAGCACTACAACTGATTTTGATGGAAATTTCACAATTGATGTGCCAAATACAGATGCAGTCCTTATTATTTCATTTACCGGATTTAAGACCCAAGAGATTGCATTAAAGGGCAGAACTACACTTAATGCCGCTCTGAGTGAAGAGACTACAGCCCTTGATGAAATTGTAATTGTCGGCTATGGCACCATGCGTAAAAAAGATCTTACAGGTGCAGTAGCTTCAGTAAAAACAAAAGATTTAAATACTGTAGCTTCTTCCAGTATTGACAAGATGCTGCAGGGGCGTGTAGCAGGTATGACAGTAGTGCAGAGAAGCACACAGCCAGGCGCCGGAATTTCTGTGAACATCCGTGGTGCAATTTCCCCTAACGGAAATAACGCTCCTTTATATGTAATTGACGGTGTTCCGATTTTAAATGCGGCAAGCGCTGATCAGACCAATACAGGAACTTATGATTTAAAGACAGGTATTGACAGAGATCCGCTCAATTCACTTAATCCAAGCGACATCGAAAGCATTGAGGTATTAAAAGATGCTTCTGCAGCAGCCATTTATGGGGCATCTGCAGCTAACGGAGTAGTTTTAATCACTACAAAAAGCGGAAAAAACGGCAAGATAAAAGTAGAGTACAGAAGTACTGTGACGGGACAGATGATGAAAAAATATCCTGAGGTTCTGGGAGCAAAAAACTTTAGGGAGCAGGCTAATTTTTGGTCCAAAGAATATTATTTGTATGCACAGAAAATGGGAGTTTACGGAAACAATCCCGTTAATTTGAGCGGATACAATCCTATCTTTGCTGATGTGAACAATTACAAGACGGAAACAAACTGGATGGATGAAGTGAGCCGTGATGGATTTATAATTGATCAGAATTTATCTGTGAGCGGCGGAACGGAAAAAACGAAATATTTTCTGGCGTATAATTACTATAAGAATGATGGACTGCTGAAGAATTCTGATTTCAAAAGAAACAGCATCCGCCTTAACCTTGATCAGGAATTTTCCCCAAAATTAAAAGGTGGAGTTAAATTAAGCTATGCCATGACCGGTGCCAATAGTGCTTCTTTTGGTCCTGAAGGGAATGGGGATAATATGATTTTAAATGCACTTCGATATGCTCCGGATATCCCGGTTCTGGATGAAAATGGGTTTTATTCTAAATCATACCGCCAGAATATCAATAATCCTGCTTCCTTCCTTTCTTTCACTGATGATACTAAAACAAACAGAATTTTTATAGCTCCGTATATAGAGTACAAAATAGCCGGCGGATTAAGTTTCAAAGCGCAGGGTGGGTATGACGGGCAGCAGAGCACACGTGAATTTTATATTCCTGTGGCGGCAAGAAATACTACTGTTACTACTGGTTTTGGACAATGGGGATCGACAAATCTGTCAAGCGGTAGTGCAGAGGGATTTTTAAATTATGATAAAACTTTCAATGGCAAACATCGAATTTCTGCGGTTCTGGGTGCTGGATACTACCAGAATTCAGGTTATGGATTTGGACTGGGAGGCTATGGCTTTTTTACAGATGCTTTCGGAGCAAGTAATGTAGGTATTGCAGAAGAGAGATCACGAAGTGAAATCCGTTCATGGAGAAATGAAAGAACAAAGCTTTCGCAGTTTTTCAGATTTAATTATGGGTATGATGACAAATACATTTTAACTTTTACAGGACGACGCGATGGTTCAAGTTATTTTTCAGAGAATAACAAATGGGCATTTTTCCCAAGTGTTTCCGCTGCATGGAGAATCAGCGGAGAATCTTTCCTTAAAGATTCTAAGACTTTAAGTGATCTTAAATTCAGAGTAGGTTACGGAACTTCTGGAAATGAGAATATTTTAGGTGCAAATTCGCTTTCTTTATACCAGTCAGGCTATAATTATCTCTTTGGAGATACCATGAATACGGGACTTGCTTTGACACAGATTTCCAATCCTGATCTGAAATGGGAAACGGATTACACTATCAATATTGGTATAGATTACGGATTTTTTAATCAAAGACTTACCGGAGCTGTAGAATTATATCAAAGAGGAGCAAAGGACTTACTGGATTACCGTACCCTTCCTTCAAATAATGCAGTAGGGCGTGTGGCGGCAAATATTGGTGAGACACAGAGCCGAGGTATCGAGATTTCACTAAAAAGTTTAAATATTGAAACAGAAACATTTACCTGGAACACCACTTTAGATTTTTCTAAATTTAAAACTACCTGGGTTAAGAGAAATCCGGCAGTTTCTCTGCCTGTTTATGTTGGTGAAAAAGATCAGCTGGGCACGATTTATGGATGGAAAACAAACGGAATAATCAAGACACAGGCTGATAAACCAAGCTATATGCCAAATGCGGAACTTGGAAATATCAGATACGAGGATATCAATAATGACGGGGTACTGGATTCCAAAGATGTGGTAAAGCTGGGTATTGGCCTTCCCAACACCACTTTGGGTTTTGGAAATACGCTGGCCTACCGCAATTTTGACCTGAATTTCTTTTTCTATGGCGCATTTGGATTCAAAAGATCCCTTGGGCAGATTCCTGATACATGGGTGATTGGAAACAATGGCGTAGCCCCAGGTAATACTTTTACCAGTATTTCCGAAGTCTGGAACAGCCAAAATTCAAATGGATGGATGCCTGGAGTTGCTGTTAATCCTTATGACAATTCAAATCCTACCGCAACAAACGACTTTTTCCTTACCGAGGCCAGCTATATAAGATTAAGCAGTATTACATTGGGGTATACTATGCCGGCCAAATTGTTTGAAAACAAAACTATACAGGGACTGCGTTTCTTTCTGGATGCGCAAAATGTGGCAACAATAACAAAATACAAAGGTTTTGATCCTGAATTTGCTGTACAGAACCCGTACCCGCAGGCACTCTCAATTTCATTAGGAGTAAATGTTAATTTTTAAATTTTGAATCATGAAAAAAAATATATTTAAGCAATATGGGCTTTATTTAGTGATTGGATGTATGCTTTTTACATCCTGTGAAGATGCCCTGGATACAAAAATTTATTCGGATATGACTCCGGAAAATTTCTTTAAGACAGAAGGCGATATCAAATCAGGTGTTACCGGCCTATACGTTCCATGTACTACCAATTGGGGATATTCGGACGGAGGCACCGGTTCCTGGTATAATGCACTATTCAATGCAGACACCAATGCCTATCTGGCAGCGGGTTTTTATTCAACAGATGAGGGGCTTGCCTATGGTGAGGGAAATGTTTATGAAAATTTCACCATAGGACCTGCCTCGGGAGGAGCACTGAACAACACGTATAATGTTATCCGTTTTGTGGCAAGATGCACCGATATTATTAATCAAATTGCAAAGAGTCCGGTAAGCGATGCTGTTAAAGATCATTATACCGCAGAAGTAAAGACACTTCGTGCGTATTATATGTTTGCGCTTTTAGACTGGTTTGGGCCCGTGAATGTAAAACTGGATCCTTCAACATTAGGTGACAATACCATTCTGCCGCGTCCAGATCTTGCAACCTATGTCGGATATATCGAGAGTGATCTCAATGACGCTGTAGCATCCTCTAACTTTCCTGATAAATATAATGGTGATAATGCAAATTGGGGACATATGTCTAAGGCTATTGCTTATGGAATACAAATGAAGCTCTATTTACATCAAAAAAACTGGAACAAGGTAAAGACTGCCACTGAAAAATTAATGACCATGGGCTTCAGCCTGCTTCCCAATTATGAGGATGTATTTAACAATGCTCGAAATAATGAACAAATATGGGCAATCCCTTCAAATACTGCGTCAGATAATTATTTTGTGACAGAAATACTTCCTGCGGATTTTAAAAAAGGGTACAATCTTAATAATACGCCCTATATCAGAGGAGACGAAAAAGTATTTATTTCAGGATGGCAGGTTTACTGCATGCGCTGGGATTTTTATGATACTTTTCAAAATACGGATAAGAGAAAAAAATCAATGTTGGAGAGGTATACAACACAAAGCGGTGAACTGAAAACAAGAACAGTCATGCGAGGCGCAATTCCTTTGAAATTTACAAATACCCAATTTGCTTTATACGGTATCCAGAAAGAGCAGCCGATTATCAGATATGCAGAAGTCTTACTGTCTTATGCGGAAGCTGAAAATCAGCTTAATGGTCCCACGACAAATGCAGTTAATGCTGCAGCACTTGTTACAGAACGTGCCAATGTAAGCATTCCTGATGCTGCAAAAGCGGGTAAACAGGCATTTGATGATTTTTTGTTGGCAGAGCGCGGCCGAGAACTTTATTTTGAAGGACAGCGCAGACAGGATTTAATACGTCATGGAAAGTATATAAGCGGAGCTGTATCAAGGGGTAAAAATGCCCAGGACTTTAATGTGCTATATCCAATACCTCAGTATGTAATTATCGAATCAAACAAAATTGTTAAACAGAACGAGGGATACACTAATTAATTCTCAAGGGCTGAAAATAACAATTTATTTAAGTAGTATAACAAGTTTAAAGTTAAGTTTGAGTAGTTAGTTTTGTTTGAAATCCTGCCAGTATTTAATAAGAACTGGCAGGTTTTTTATTGATAAAAAAAATTACTTGGGCTGCAAAGGTCTAAATGGAAAATTTGATAAAAAAACAAAATAATAAAGTAAATAGTATACTGCTGATTTTCGCCATTGGAATGTTTTCCTGCTGCACGACAATAAAAAAGGCAGATATTCGCAGCACCCTTACCTTATCAGACAATTGGAAGTTTAGCAAGGGAGCTAATGAAAATGCTGCCATGATTGATTGTGATGATTCCAAATGGGAGTCTGTAGCTGTTCCGCATGACTGGGCTATCTATGGCCCGTTTGACAAAGAAGTGGACAAACAAACTACTGCAATTATTCAAAATGGAGAGAAGGTTGCCACTGAAAAAACAGGCAGAACAGGCTCTTTGCCTTATATAGGGGAAGCTTGGTATAGGAACCAGTTTTCGGTACAGAATCTTGATAAAGACAAAAAGGTGATACTCCTTTTCGAGGGAGCGATGAGCGAGCCCAAAGTATATTTGAATAACAGAAAAGTAGGAGAGTGGAATTACGGTTACAATTATTTTTATTTTGATATTACCGATTTTATTTTGACTGATAAACAAAACTCCCTGGCGGTTCATTTGTCCAATATGGGACAGTCTTCCCGCTGGTATCCGGGTGCAGGCTTGTACAGAAAAGTAAAATTAATTGTCAAGAATAAAGAAAGCATAGACCAATGGGGAACATTTGTTACAACTCCCTTGGTTTCAAAAGATCTGGCAAAGGTCAATATAAAAACAAAAGTTACAGGTGAAAATCTCCGGCTTGTCACCAAGATTATAGATGCCGATGGAAAGGAAGTCGCCGCAAATGAGTCGAATACTCTTTTTGCAAATGAATTTGAACAAAATATAGCCGTAAAAAAACCGCATTTGTGGTGTCCGGAAACACCTTATCTTTATACAGCAATATCTCAATTGTTTGATGGGAATGTTCTCAAAGATGAGACCAGGACACGTTTCGGAATAAGGACCATAAAATTTGAACCTCAAAAAGGCTTTACCCTTAACGGAGAGATCAGAAAATTTAAAGGTGTCTGCCTGCATCATGATTTGGGACCGCTGGGTACTGCAATCAACAAAGCGGCTTTACGCAGGCAACTGACAATTTTAAAAGATTTGGGTTGTAATGCGATTCGCAGCTCACATAATATGCCTTCACTGGAACAGCTTGAATTGTGTGATGAAATGGGATTTATGTTCCTTGCAGAAAGTTTTGATGAATGGGCAAAGCCAAAAGTTAAAAACGGCTATAATCGTTTTTTTGAGAAGGATGCCGAAAAAGACATTGTAAACTTAGTGAGGGCGACACGGAACCATCCTTCAATTGTAATGTGGAGTTCCGGCAATGAAGTTCCTGATCAAAAGGGGGAAGAAGGAGTTAAACGTGCAAAATGGCTGCAAGGAATTTTCCACAGGGAAGATCCGACAAGACCAGTAACCGTAGGAATGGATCAGGTTAAGGCTACAATGGAATCCGGATTTGCGGCATTGATGGATATTCCGGGACTAAATTATCGTGTGCATTTATATGAAGAAGCCTTTAAAAAATTCCCGCAGGGATTTATTTTAGGTTCAGAAACCGCATCAACAGTGAGTTCGCGAGGCATTTATAAATTTCCGGTCGAGAAAGCAGTATTTAAACAATATGATGATTTTCAAACTTCCTCTTATGATTTAGAGTACTGCAGCTGGTCTAATCTGCCCGAAGATGATTTTATTCTGCAGGATGATAAACCCTGGGTGATTGGTGAATTCGTTTGGACAGGTTTTGATTATCTGGGAGAACCAACACCTTATGATGAAAAATGGCCTTCGAGAAGTTCGTATTTCGGAATAAGTGATTTGGCAGGTTTGCCGAAAGATAGGTTTTACCTGTACAGAAGCCGTTGGAATACTATTGATAAGACCTTGCATATTTTGCCTCATTGGAATTGGGAAGGCAGAGAAGGGCAGGCAACACCGGTTTTTGTCTACACCAATTATGACAGTGCCGAGCTTTTTGTGAATGGAAAAAGTATGGGAATCCAGAAAAAAAACAATGCAACACCACAAAGCAGATATCGTTTGATGTGGATGGATGTCAAATACGAACCCGGAACGCTAAAAGTGGTTGCGTTTGACAAAGATGGAAAAGCAGCTGCGGAACAAGAAGTACATACTGCTGGAAAACCTT
>Ga0247804_10000108_pt1 | contig 41296 bp, 47 predicted proteins | sample UWRJL029104C1_FD_181142 | JGI IMG/M metagenome (GOLD analysis project Ga0247804, IMG submission 181142) | Plant litter microbial communities from Arlington Agricultural Research Station in Wisconsin, United States - UWRJ-L029-104C-1 | ecosystem: Environmental > Terrestrial > Plant litter >... | reverse complement strand
GGTCTTCAACCGCTCCATCGTGAGGATGTCGTCGACCTTCGGCATCGCGGGATCGATCGAGAAGTCCACATCGATGAGCTCGCCGGCGGCCGACGCGAAGAGCGCCTCGTCCATGACCTCGAGCAGTCGCGCGCGCACGTTGTCGGCGACGCCGCTCTTGTCGATGAGGCGGTAGGAGTTGAAGAGCGCGAGATCGCCGGCGATGACCGCCGCGGCGATGCCCGCGTGCTCGGAGACCGTCTGGTCGTTGCCCTTGCTGCCGGCGAGGTCGCGATAGACCCCGGAGATGTTGGCGACACCTCGCCGCACGAAGTCGTGGTCGATGACGTCGTCGTGCACGATGAGGGCCGTGTGCAGCAGCTCGAACGCTGCACCAACGTAGGCGGCGGCCTCGAAGTCCTCGCCGCCGAGCGACTGGTAGGCGGCGAACACCATGCGCGGCCGGAATCGCTTGCCGCCGGTGGTGTTGGCCTCGAGCGTCTCCCACAGGTGCACATAGCGGTCGCCGAAGGGTGTCGCGCGGTTCTTGGCTAGGCTGAAGAAGCGCTCGAGCACAAGGTCGACCCTGGCCTGCCGCTCCGCAGCAGTGGATGTCACCTCGGCTCCACTCATCTAGGCAGGATACCGCGACAATGCACGCACCAATCGAGCAGGTTGTGCTCGTCGCGGAGGACGGCAAGGCCATCGGCGCCGCTGACAAGGCGCTCGTACATACCGAGGAGACGCCGCTGCATCTCGCCTTCTCGTGCCACGTCTACGGACTGGACGGCCGTGTGCTCGTCACGCGCCGGGCCCTCGGCAAACGCACCTGGCCCGGGGTCTGGACGAACTCCTTCTGTGGGCACCCCGCACCCGGCGAGCGCCAGGAGGACGCGATCGCACGTCGGGCCGCCCACGAGCTCGCGCTCGAGCTCTCGAACATCGAGCTCGTGCTGCCGGACTTCCGCTACCGCGCGGTCGACGCGTCGGGCATCGTCGAGAACGAGATCTGCCCCGTCTACCGCGCGGTGACGACGTCAGACCCCGTCGCCAACCCCGACGAGGTCGCCGAGTGGGCGTGGCTCGAGCCCTCCGCGCTGCTGACCGCAGCCGCCGCGGCGCCCTTCGCGTTCAGCCCCTGGCTCGTCTGGCAGCTCGAGCAGCTGCGCTGACGCTCTGGCGGTACCCTAGAAGCAGTGGTCACCGCTGCCCGCGCATCTCTTTCCGCGGGCGACAGCCCTCTCTCGTGAGGCCACCATGACTTCTCTCATCGCACCCCTCGTCGACCACACCCTGCTGAAGCCCGAGGCGACCGTCGAGGATGTCGCGGCGCTCGTCACCGAGGCCATCGAGCTCGGCGTCTACTCGGTGTGCGTCTCGCCGTCGATGCTGCCCCTGCAGCTGCCCGCGGGAACGGACCTCAAGATCGCCGTGGTCTGCGGGTTCCCGCTCGGCACCCACACCACGGCCGTCAAGGTCGCCGAGGCCCGCGAGTCGATCGAGCTGGGCGCGGACGAGGTCGACATGGTCATCGACCTGGGTGCCGCGAAGGCCGGTCGCTACGAACTCATCGAGGCCGACATCGCAGCGGTGCGCGCCGTCATCCCAGCCCCGCGCATCCTCAAGGTCATCATCGAGTCGGCGATGCTCACCGACGAGCAGATCGTCGCCACCTGCCGTGCTGCCGCCGCTGCCGGCGCCGACTTCGTGAAGACCTCGACGGGCTTCTCCCCCGCGGGCGGCGCGACCCTCGAGGCCGTGCGGCTCATGGTCGAGGCCGTCGACGGCAGGCTCGGCGTGAAGGCGAGCGGCGGCATCCGGTCTGCGGATGACGCGCGCGCGATGATCGCGGCGGGCGCGACCCGGCTCGGGCTCTCGAGCACCGCGGCGATCCTGGCCGAGGAGGCCGGGCTGTCACTCGTCGGAGCGGCGAGCGACGCGTACTAGAAGCCGAGCACAACCTGAGAAAGCGCTCCTCATGCCCCCCTTTCGGGGGTATGCAGCCGTAACATCGCTCGAATGCTGAACACACTCTGGCCCGGCCTCTCGGCCATTCTCACCGCCGCCCTGCTCACAACCGGTGTCTCCGCCCAAGCGACCGCGACGGCGACCCCGCCGCCCGACGCGACCCCGACGCAGACCGTCGAGGGGATGAACGACATCGGCCGCTTCGGACCCACTGGCGAGCATTGGCCCGCCCTCACGCCGAAGCCGTCGGACGCCTTCGAGCAGGTCGTGAACGTACCCGCCGACTGGGACGCGATCGCCGCGGCGATCCGCAACGCTCCCGCCGGAAACGTGAAGATCCTCGTCGACCCGGGCGTGCTGCCCGCCGGCCACGGCGGCAACTCGAGCGATCGCGGCGTGCTCGCCGACCTCGGGGCGGCCGACCGGTCGAGCCGCATCCTCGTCATGCCCCGCGACGGATACGGCACTGTCACCGGCACCGGCACCATCGCCCAGGGCGACGACCTCGGGTACGCGTTTGTGAACGTCAACGGCGTCTCGCTCGTGGGCTTCGATTTCGGCGACCAGACGGTCACCTTCCGCAACGCGCAGAACTCCTCCTTCGCCTGGTCGACCTTCGGACTGCTGAACGTCGTCGGGTCGAAGGGCTCGGTCGAGGACTTCCAGCTGGTCGAGGTCGTCGCATCCGATGTCGCCGACTTCGACGGAGACCGGGCGGCGTTCCGCACTGGCGCCGGATCGTCGATCACCGACGTCGACGTGATCGGGTCGTACTTCGCACCGGTCTACAAGCGCGCTGGCAGCAGTGCCCACTCCGACACACTCCAGTTCTCCGGCTCGGGCCCGATCACCGGGATCGACATCGTTGACAGTGTGTTCTTCCACTCCTCGTCGCAGATCATCATGGCCGAGCAGCTCTCCGACCTACGCCTCGACAACTCGCTCCTGCTCGCCGACAAGGGCGTGACCCGCTACCCGATCTCGGGTGACCGGCACCGCATCCTGTACACCAACTCCCTCTGGGGCGGCAGCGAGGGCACGGTCGCGGAGAACTCGATCCTCATCGGCTCGGTGAGCTCGGCGCACCAGTTCGACTCGGTGCAGGGCACCCAGGTGTCGCAGTCGAACTCGGCGCCGGTCGACGCCGGTGCCTTCACCGTCGACGCGCCCCCGGTCACCGCGGCGTGGCTCGACGAGGCGTCACCGCAGCCGGATGCCGCGTTCCTGTCGAGCACCTGGAAGTACTGACCCCGACTAGGCCCCGGGCGCTCCGAGGTCGGTGGCCGTGACATCCGTGCGGTGGAAGTTCTGGAAGCTCCGGCTGGCCGTCGGACCACGCTGGCCCTGGTAGCGGGAGCCGTACTGGCCGGAGCCGTACGGGTTCTCGACGGGCGAGCTCGTCTTGATGAAGCAGAGCTGGCCGATCTTCATCCCGGGCCAGAGCTTGATCGGCAGGGTCGCGACGTTGCTGAGTTCGAGCGTGACGTGACCGGAGAAGCCGGGGTCGACGAAGCCGGCGGTGGAGTGCGTGAGCAGGCCGAGGCGGCCGAGGCTCGACTTGCCCTCGAGGCGGGCGGCGATGTCGTCGGGCAGGGTGACGAGCTCGTAGGTGCTGCCGAGCACGAACTCGCCCGGGTGCAGGATGAACGGGTCGCCCTCCTTCGCCTCGACGAGGCGGGTGAGGTCGGGCTGGTCCTCGGCCGGGTCGATGAACGGGTACTTGTGGTTGTCGAACAGGCGGAAGAACCTGTCGAGGCGCACGTCGATGCTCGACGGCTGGATCATCTCGAGCTCGAGCGGATCGAGGCCGATGCGGCCGGCTTCGAGCTCGGCCTTGATGTCCCTGTCAGAAAGCAGCATGGGCACATTCTATTGAGCGCCAGGGCGGATCGAGCTTGTCGAGATCTCACCGCCGCGAGACTCGCTCAGCTCGCCCGATCTCGACTTCGCTCGATCACCCAGTCGACGTCGGGTTAAGCTGGTACCGCAGCTCACCCTGCAACGCGGATGTAGTTCAATGGCAGAACTTCAGCTTCCCAAGCTGATAGCGCGGGTTCGATTCCCGTCATCCGCTCTCATTGTCGGGCCGCTGCCGCTGCTGCTTGGTCTGGGACCGCCGCTGCTTCGCCGCAAGGTGCCGGCGTGCCGAGCCGCGCGTCGGCCGGGTCGGTCTGCGGATCGGCCCTGGCGGCGCGAGCGCGGCGCGTACGAGATCGGCCAGGGTGTCGAGGGCGGTCTCGCGGTTGCGCAACTGGGACCGCTGCGTCGAGACGGTCACCGTGATCGCGCCGCCGACGAGCCGGCGCCCCAGTCGCGTGAGCAGCAGCGAGCGGTCGTCCTCGCCGAGTACGGCCGAGTCGGCCACGCTCCAAGTGAGCTGCACTCGGCTGTCCGAGGTGTTGACGTGCTGGCCGCCGGGTCCGGACGAGCGGGAGAACTTCCAGCGCAACTCGGACTCGGGGATGGTCAGCGTCGCCGAGACCTCGAGATCCATGCCGCAACTGTACGCTCGCGCTACTCCTCCCGCAGTGCCCTGACCACCGTCGCCCAGCGCACGAGGAAGGCGGGCTCGTCGAGGCGGCGGCGTCGCATCCACGAGGTCACCTCGCCGTTCGACTTGCTCGCGTTGCACGAGGCGCACGCCGGCACGACGTTCTCGAGCGTGTACCGCCCGCCGCGGGAGATGGGCAGCACGCAGTCGCGCTGCAGCGGCACGCCCGTGGCACCGCAGTAGCAGCATCCGTCCCACCCGGCGAGGATGCCCGCCCATTCGGCAGGCGTCAGATCGTTGTCGGCGGCGGCCACCCGGCGCACACGACGTCGCTGCGCGCGGGCGCGACGACTCTGCGGGACTGCCATGGGTGAGAGCGTAGCGGGAGGTTTGGCGTTGGTGAGATCTCGACGGGCTCGATCCGCCTCTCTCCCACCTCGATAGAATAGAGGCCGGTGAGCCGGGAAGTCTGGTCGGCACGGGGAGACCCGTCGTCGCTTTCCCCAACCCACTCGAAGGATCCCCATGACCGAGACTCCGCCATCCGCTCGCCCAGTGTTCGGGCGCGGTCGATACTCCGAGGTGCTGCGGATCGGCCGCATCCTCCGCATGGAGACCGTCGGCGGCGGCCTGCTCGTCGTCGCGGCGATCATCGCGATCATCTGGGCGAACTCGCCGTGGGCCGACGCGTACTTCGCGCTGCGCGACGTGCGCTTCGGCCCCGAGGAGCTGCACCTGAACCTCAGCCTCGGCGCGTGGGCTGCCGACGGCCTGCTCGCGATCTTCTTCTTCATGGTGGGGCTCGAGCTCAAGCGCGAGTTCGTCGCGGGCGAGTTGCGCAACTTCAGCCAGGCGGTTGTGCCGATCGCCGCAGCGGTCGGCGGGGTCATCGTGCCGGCGGTCATCTACGCGATCATCAACTCGGGTGACCCGGCGGCCATCCGCGGCTGGGCGATCCCGACCGCCACCGACATCGCCTTCGCCGTCGCGGTGCTCGCGGTCATCGGCTCGCACCTGCCGGCGGCCCTCCGCCTGTTCCTGCTGACCCTCGCGGTCGTCGACGACCTGCTCGCGATCACGATCATCGCCATCTTCTACACCGACGAGATCGACCTCGCCCCACTCTTCGGCGCCCTCGCCGTGATCGCCGTCTACGGACTGCTCGTGCAGCGCTTCCGCACGTTCTTCGCGCGCAATACGCTCGCGCCGTGGCTCATCCTGCTGCCCATCGGCTTCGTCGCGTGGGCGCTGCTGCACGCGTCCGGCATCCACGCGACGGTCGCCGGCGTACTGCTCGCCTTCACCGTCCCCGTGCTGCACCGCAAACGCGATGCGATGGATGCCTCGGCGCACGGTCTCGCCGAGGTCTTCGAGCACCGCTTCCGGCCGCTCTCCGCGGGCTTCGCCGTGCCGGTCTTCGCCTTCCTCTCCGCGGGTGTCGCGATCGGCGGGGGCGGGGGATTCATCGAGGCGCTCACCGACCCGGTGACCATCGGCATCATCATCGCCCTCGTCGTCGGCAAGCCCATCGGCATCGTCGCCTCCACCTGGATCATCACGCGCGTCACGCGGGCCCAGCTCGATCCGACCGTCAAATGGATCGACCTCGTCGGCGTCGGGCTGCTCGCCGGCATCGGGTTCACGGTCTCGCTGCTCGTCGCCGAACTGAGCTTCGGGCTCGGCAGCGAGTTCGACGACCACGCCAAGATCGGCATCCTGCTCGCCTCGGTGCTCGCTGCGCTCTTCGCCGCAGCGATCCTCGTAACCCGCAACCGCCGGTACCGCGCCATCGCACGGCTCGAGACCATCGACGAGGACGGCGACGGCATTCCCGATGTCTACCAGGAGGACCGGCGCTCGTGAGCTGGCGACCGGGTACTGTGGCGGGATGACCCACCTCGTGCCGGTGCCCTCGCCGGGTGAGACGCTGTACTTCGGTCGCTCAGGGCATCCCCTCGTGGTCGTGCTGCACGACTGGTACGGACGACTGCCGTGGCTCACGCCGTTCGCCGAGGCGCTCGCGAGCCGCGGGTTCCAGGTCGCCGTGCCCGACCTCTACGACGGCGTCTGCACGATCGACGCCGCGACCGCCGACGGCCTCATGCAGCAGCTCGATGTGGGCGCGAGCCTCGCGATCATCGATGAGATCATCGAGTTCGCCCGGCTCGACAGTGCGGTGCGCGTCGGGACGGTCGGGTTCTCCCTCGGCGGCTGGCTCGCCCTGCTGCACGCCCAGGGCGGCGCCGTCGATGCCGTCACCGCCTACTACGCGACCCTCGGCGAGAAGGATCACGGCGTCATCCCGAGCCCGGTGCAACTGCACCTCGCCGAGACCGACGAGTTCGACGGCAGTGACGAGCCCCCGCGCTTCATCGCCCGCCTCGACGAGCACGGCACGCCAGTGAGCAGCTTCACCTATCTGGGCACCGCGCACTCCTTCGCCAACGCCACGATCGCTGCGACCGTCGACACCCGTGCCGCGGCACTCGCCTTCGCCCGCACTGTCGGCTTCCTGCAGAGCCACCTGCTCGACTGACGACAGTCGCAGGGGCCGGATGACGCTGTACCGTTGATCTCGTGGCAACCTTCGAACCAGCGATCATCAGCGGCGTCCTCGGACACATGAACGGCGACCATCCGGAGGACAGCCTCCTCATCGCCCAGGCATTCGGCAATCCTGCCGCCGACTCCGCGATCATGACCGGGCTCGACGGCACCGGCGGAACCTGGTCGTACACCGTCGGCGACGCGACGCACACCCTCACCGTGCCGTGGACGGCCCCGATCAGCGAGCGACCGGAGATCCGGCGCGAGATCGTCGTGCTCTACGACGCCGCCTGCGCGAGGCTCGGCATCGAACCGCGCCCACACTGACCGTGCTCGCCTCACGCAATCGCCAGCTCGGTCTCGCCGTCGGGGTGCTCTGGATCGCCCTCGGCGTGCTCGGCCTCCTGGGCGCTCCGGACGGACTCCTGCTCGGCGTGCTCACCGTGAGCCTCGGCCAGAACGTCATCCATGTCTGCGTGGGCGCGGCGCTGGCAGCGGCAGCGCTCGTGGGACTCCGGAGTGCACGCGCCATCAACCTCACCGTCGGCATCCTGGCCCTCGCCCTCGGCATGGTCGGGCTGTTCACGTCGGGCACCGAGGCCAACCTGCTCAACCTCAACGGCGCCGGCAACGTTGTGCACTTCGGCACGGCCACCGTGCTGCTCATCGCTGCACTCGGCACCGATCGGCCGCATCGCGGGTAGCCGCGCCACGGGCGCACCACTATGCTGAGGGTACCCTAACCTCAGCCCTCAGGAGCGAGCCCGTGTCTGTTGTCATCCCGTTCTCCCAGGCCCTCCGCGAGCGCACCCGTGGAGGCCACAGCGAGAGCGAGGGCGCCACGTTCATGGACGACCTCATGACGGGCAAGGGCTCGCGCGACGACTACATCGCGCTCGTCGCGCAGCACTACTTCATCTACGAGGCACTCGAGGCCGCTGCCGCCGCGATGCAGGATGACGCGGTCGCCGCCGCCTTCATCTCGCCATCCCTCACCCGCCTCCCCGCCCTCGAGAGCGACCTCGAATTCCTGCTCGGGTCCGACTGGCGGTCGGCGATCGCCCCGCTGCCCACCACCGTGCGGTACGTGGAGCGCATCGACACCGTCGCCGCCACCTGGGCCGGCGGCTTCGTCGCGCACCACTACACGCGCTACCTCGGCGACCTCTCGGGCGGGCAGATCATCCGCACGCTCATGCAGCGCCAGTTCGGGTTCGAGACGAACGGGGTCGGTTTCTATCTCTTCGACGAGATCGCGAAGCCCAAGGAGTTCAAGGACACCTACCGCGACCAGCTCGACTCGGTCGGCTGGAGCGACGAGGAGCGGGAGCGCGTGATCGACGAGGTCATGATCGCGTACCGCTTCAACACCGAGCTCTTCGTCGACCTCGCGACGGCGAAGGCGACCGCCGCCGCGTAGCGGTGATCGAGCTTGTCGAGATCAGATCGAGCGCAGCGAGATCTCACTTCGTTCGATCTGATCTCGGCTCCGCTCGATCACCGACCAGCGCTCAGGCCCTGATCCCCGGGATCGCCGTCACGCGCGACATGAAGCGCTGCACGTGCTCGTCGACGATGATGTCGCTCGGCCGCAGCGGCCGCGAGAGGTACAGGCCGTCGAGGGCGCTGATGCGGCTGAGCGCGACGTAGGTCTGTCCGGGGGCGAACGAGCGCTGCCCGAGGTCGACGACCGCGCTGTCGTAGGTCTTGCCCTGCGACTTGTGGATGGTCACCGCCCACGCGAGGCGGAGGGGGAACTGGGTGAACTCCGCGACGATGTCGCGCTTGAGCTCGCGAGTGACGGCCGAGTACGAGTACTTGTACTTCTCCCACACCGCCGGACTCACCTCGTGCTCGACCCCGTCGACCTCCACAAACACCGTCGCCGCGATCTTGGTGACGATGCCGACCGAGCCGTTCACCCAGCGCTGGTCGGGGTCGTTGCGCAGGAACATCACCTGCGCACCGACCTTGAGCTCGAGGCTCTCGTCGGCGGGGAAGGCGCGGCCGCCGAACTCTCCGGCGATGTCGGCGCGCGCCGTCTTGACCCTGCCAGGCAGGCGCGCGAGTTCGGTGGCGTTGATGCGGTTGACCGTGGCGTTGGTCGTGGCGAGAGTGATCGTGCCATCCGTCGGCGGTGTTCGCGCTCCGGTGTCGTTGAGGCGGCCCGCGATCTCCGCCGTGACCATGCCGTGGCGCACGGCGTTGAGCATGTACTTGAACTCGTCCTCGTGCTGCCGGTGGATCGTGGTGAGCTCATAGATGCGGAGGTCCGCAGCATCCCACACCTTCGCGTCGAAGAACCACATCGAGCGGTACTGATCGGCGAAGTAGGCGCGCTCGTCGGCATCACCGGGCACCGGTGCGAGCTGGTACGGGTCGCCGAACAGCACAACCTGCACTCCCCCGAACGGCTCGAGCGGGCGCTGGCGGGCCTGGCGCAGGGCGCGGTCGATCGCGTCGAGCAGGTCGGCATTGACCATCGAGACCTCGTCGATGACGATCGTCTCGATCGTGTTGAGCAGCTTGCGCAGCTCTGCGCCCTGCTCGATCTCGTGGTCGGCGATGACCCCGATCGGCAGGCGGAGCAGCGAGTGGATGGTCTGCCCGCCGACGTTGAGCGCGGCGACCCCGGTCGGCGCGCAGATCACAAGCTGCTTCGAGGTGTTCCAGGAGAGGTGGTTGAGCAGCGTCGACTTGCCGGTGCCCGCGCGCCCGGTCACGAAGATGTGCTCTTGGGTCGTCTCGATGGCGGCGAAGACGGCGGCCTGCTCGGGCGACAGTTCAGGTGAATTCTCGATGCCCCCAATCTACCCGCTCGCCCTGCTGGCGGGTCCCTGGCCCCCGGACCGGTGGATCGCTGCTTAGGATGTGAGCATGCGCCGATCCGTCATCGCCTGGTCGGTCGTCTTCGCCGTGCTGCTCGCCGCCTTCGCCGTCACGGTGCTCGCGCTCAACGGCACCGTCTACAGCGCCGGCGGGTTCGTGCGCGGCTACCTCGACGCCCTCTCGCGCAAAGACACCGTCGCGGCACTCGAGATTCCCGGTGTGCGGCCGGCGAGCGACGCGGATGCCACGTTCCTCACCGCGGCGGCGCTGGGCGATCTCGACCACTACGACGTGGTGAGCGACACCGCCGGAGCGAACGGCGCGCGCATCATCGGGGTCGAGTACACACTCGGCGACACGCAGCACAGCACCGAGTTCGAGGTGACCCCCCAGCCGGCACGATTCGCCCTGTTCTCGAACTGGCGGTTCCAGACCAGTCCGCTGACCGCGATCTCCGTCACCGTGCTCAACGATCAGGATTTCGAGATCAACGGAGTCGAGGCGACCAGCAGTGCGCAGCCCAACCAACCGTCCTCGTACCTCGTCTTCACGCCCGGCCTGTACGAGCTCGGCCACACCTCGACGTTCCTCACCGCAGCGCCTGTCGAACTGCCGGTGACCTCAGTCGGGGTCATTCTCGATGCGACGGTCGACGTACAGGCGAACGACGAGTTCGTGGAGAAGATCCAGTCGGAACTCGCCGGGTTCCTCGACGAGTGCGCCACCCAGACGGTGCTCATGCCGACCGGGTGCCCGTTCGGGCAGCAGATCGCCAATCGTGTGGTGTCGCAGCCGAGCTGGTCGATCGCCGACTACCCGACAGCAGCGATCGTGCCGGGCATCACCTACGGCACATGGGCGATGCCGCCGACCGAGGGGATGGCGCAGCTCACCGTCGACGTGCAATCGCTGTTCGACGGCACGGTGTCGGCCCGCAACGACGAGGTTCCCTTCACGGTCGAGTACCTCATCGAGTTCCGGGCGGGCAACACCCTTGTCATCACCGCAGTGCCGACGGACTAGTCCCGAGCCTTCGATGACGCCCGCTTCGCGAGCATGTCGTTGTACGCGGTGAGCTCGGCATCCCCATCCCGATCCGCCTTGCGGTCGTATCGCTTCGAGTCACGGGCGTCGCTGCGGGACCACATGAACGCGACGGCGATCGCGAGGGCGACCGTCGGGATCTCGCCGACGCTCCAGGCGATGCCACCGCCGGCCTGTTGGTCGGCGATCGCGCTCGTGCCCCAGCCCATCGCCCCGTACCAGTCGGCGAGCAGCAGCCCGGTGCCGGTCATGAGCGACAGGCCGAAGAACGCGTGGAACGCCATGGTCGCGAGCAGCACGAGCAGCCGCAGCGGGAACGGCGGCCGCGACGGCACCGGGTCGATGCCGATGAGCGTCTGCACAAACAGATAGCCGGTGGCGACGAAGTGGATGATCATCCACTGGTGACCGATGTGGTCGGTCGTCGCCCAGCGGAACAGCGGCGAGTAGTAGAAGAGCCAGAGCGACCCGGCGAACAGTACGGCCGCGACGATGGGATTGGCGAGCGCCGCGAAGTACTTCGAGTGCACGAGCAGCATGATCCACTCGCGCGCTCCCCGGCTGTCGTCGCTGCGCTTGCGGATGGCGCGGAGGGCGAGGGTGACTGGAGCGCCCGGCACGAGCAGCACCGGGATCATCATGCCGAGCACCATGTGGGCGAGCATGTGCACACTGAACAGGTACTTCTCGTAGGTGTTCACGCCGCTCGACGTGATGAAGAACAGCAGGGCGAGCCCGACGAGCCACGACACCGTGCGCAGCACCGGCCACGCGTCGCCGCGCTGCCTGAGTCGCCAGACTCCGGCGAGGTAGAAGAACGCGCCGAACGCGCAGACGAGCACCCAGATGAGGTCGATGTTCCAGAGGGTCAGGAGGTTCTCGAGGGAGACCGGCGGCGGGAGCTGTGCACCCGTGAGGATCTGCGCGGGCGTCGACGACTCGAGCTGGCTCGCCGGCACCTCGGCGGTCGGCGGCACGGAGCGCGCGAGGCCCGCCGCGACACCCGAGGCGAGTCCCATGAACGCGAGCTCGGCAACGACGAGTGCCCAGAACCACGGCCCACGCCCGGCGTCGCTCCGCGCCATCCTGCCGAGGAAGAAGCGGCGCTGCACGATGCCGAACCCGCCGAGGGCGATGAGTGCGGCGACCTTGACGAGCACGAGGATGCCGTAGGGCGTCGCGAGGTTCTCGAGCGACGTCACCCGGATCTCCGCGCTCACGTATCCCGATGCCGCGACCACGACGAAGCTCACGATCGCCAGCGTCGAGTACCGCTCGACGATGGTGCGCAGCCGCCCGCCCTCGAGCCGCATCGAGAGCAGCGCGATGGTCAGGAGCCCGCCGAGCCAGATCGCCGCGAAGACGATGTGCAGCCAGATCGCGCTCGTGGCGGCGTCATGGCTCTCGGTTCCGCCGGCGTGCCCCTGCAGGGCCATCGGGATGAGGCCGAGCACGGCGACGATCGTCATCGCAAGCACCACGGCCTGGTTGCGCACGGCGAAGCAGAGCACCGTGAGGGCCGCGGCGACGAGGGTCGTCGCGAGCCAGGCGCGGCCGAGCTCGGTGTCGGTGAGGTAGAGCGCGAGCACCTGGCCGAATCGATCGTCGAGCGAGACCGGCTGCTGGTAGGCGGTGAGGAAGGCGAAGAAGCCCGTCGCGGCGGAGCCGACGGTCCAGACCCCGGCGGATCCGGCGGCGACATCCATCGCGAAGGAGAACTCCGGCTTCGTGCGTCGGAGCGCGAACGACGCGATGGCGAGGGCGCCGATCGTGCCGGCGGCACCGAGGTTCACGATGAGCTTGGCGATCGGGAATCCGAGCCGCACGGTATCGCCCACGTCCGCGATCGGCTGTGGTTCGAGCGCCCCGGAGAACCCGAGGGAGGCGACGACGGAAACGAGTGCGACGAAGAGCAGGACCGCTGGTCCGAGAACGCGAATCCCTCGAGGCATCGGTCAAGCCTAACGCTCCGCGATTGGCAGGAGGCCGGGAGGAATGCACAAAGGGCACGGACCGCAATGGTCCGTGCCCTTCGTGAGTGAAGCTGGGGAGACTAGCCCTTGGCCGCGGCCTTGAGCTTGGAGCCGGCGCTGATCTTGACGCCCTTGCTTGCCTTGATCTCGATCGACTCACCGGTCTGCGGGTTGCGACCGGTGCGTGCTGCACGGTCGGTGCGCTCGACGGCGATCCATCCGGGGATGGTGACCTTCACGCCATCAGACAGGCTGGATGCGAGGGTGGCGAACAGTGCGTCAACAACGCCATTGACGACTACCTGGCTCTGGCCAGACTCTGCGGCAACTGCCGCGACGAGCTCGGTACGGTTTAGTGACTTGTCAGCCATTGAATGTCCTCCTAGGACCTTGAGCATTGATGTGGCTCCACGGCATCACACCGAGGGAACCGCAAGCAATCTACCAGCTTGACTTGGTAATTCCGGGCAATTCTCCCCGGTGTGCCATATCGCGGAAGCGAACACGGCTGACACCGAACTGGCTGAGGAAGCCGCGGGGGCGTCCGTCGATGGCGTCACGACCGCGGACGCGGACCGGTGACGCGTTGCGGGGGAGCTTCTGCAGGCCGAGGCGTGCGGCCTCGCGGGACTCGTCGGTACCCGCCGGGTCGACGAGTGCCTTCTTCAGCTCGAGGCGCTTCGCGGCGTAGCGCGCGACGATGACCTTCCGCTGCTCGTTCTTGGCGATCATGCTCTTCTTGGCCATTGTTAGCGCTCCTCGCGGAATTCGACGTGCTTGCGGACGACGGGGTCGTACTTCTTCAGCACCAGTCGGTCTGGGTTGTTGCGACGGTTCTTCTTGGTCACGTACGTGTAACCGGTGCCCGCCGTCGAGCGGAGCTTGATGATCGGACGGACGTCCTGTGCCTTGGCCATTAGATCTTCACCCCACGAGCGAGAATGTCCTTGACGACAGACTCGATGCCACGGGCGTCAATAACCTTGATGCCCTTTGCGGAAAGCTGCAACGTGACGTTGCGACGAAGCGACGGCACGTAGTACGTCTTCTTCTGGATGTTCGGGTCGAAGCGACGCTTGGTGCGTCGGTGCGAGTGCGAGATGTTGTGACCGAAGCCGGGAATGGCTCCTGTCACCTGGCATGTAGCTGCCATGACGGTCTTCTCCTTAGATACCGTAGGACGAGGTGCCCTACCCAAGATTTCTTGTCGGCACGCGCAGAATCCCCTGGCTTCCGTATGGAATGGAGGATTGGCGTACAAAGGGCCGGAAATGATTCCGGACCAACCGCCAATCGTACGGCACGATCGCGCACCGGGCAAGCTACCGTTGGGGCATGCGCATCGGCTATGCAACCGGATACTGGAAGCAGGGGCCGCCGGCAGGAGCACTGCGGGCCGTGCGCACAGCGGAACGACTCGGTTACGAGTCGGTGTGGACCGCGGAGGCCTACGGCTCCGATGCCTTCACGCCCCTCGCATGGTGGGGTTCGCGCACCCGCCGCATCGCGCTCGGCACGGGCATCGCGCAACTCTCCGCGCGCACCCCGGCTGCGACGGCGATGGCCGCGCTCACCCTCGATCACCTGTCGGAGGGCCGCGTCATCCTCGGACTCGGTGCATCCGGCCCGCAGGTCGTCGAGGGCTGGTACGGGCAGCCGTACCCGAAGCCGCTCGCCCGCACGCGCGAATACGTCGGGATCGTGCGCGACATCCTGGCCCGGGATGGCGCGGTGACGGCGGCCGGCCCGCACTACCCGCTGCCCTATGCGGGCGAGGATGCGACGGGCCTCGGCAAGTCGCTGCGATCGACCGTGCACCCGCTGCGGGCCGACCTGCCCATCTACCTGGCCGCCGAGGGGCCCAAGAATGTCGCCCTCGCGGCGGAGATCGCCGACGGCTGGCTGCCGTTCCTGTTCTCGCCGCGCGCCAACGCCGAGTTCGCGGGATACCTCGACGAGGGGTTCGCCCGTCGGGCGCCCGAACGCTCGCCGCGGTCGGACTTCGAAGTCGCGGTGCAGCTCGCCGTCATCCCGCACCCCGACGTGGAGAAGGCCGCCGACCTCGTGCGGCCGATCATCGCGCTGTACGTCGGCGGCATGGGCGCGAAGGGCGCCAACTTCCATCGCAATGTCATCGACAGGCTCGGCTACTCGGCGGAGTGCGACCGCATCCAGGAGCTCTACCTCGCGGGAAGGAAGGCCGAGGCGATCGCCGCGGTGCCCACGAGGCTCGTCGAGGAGATCGCGCTCATCGGGCCGCCGGAGAAGATCCGCGACGAGCTGCAGGCCTGGGAGGAGTCGGTCGTGACGACGCTGCTCGTGCAGGGCCCGGCGTTCGCGCTGCGGACGATCCGGGATGTCGTCACGGGCTCAGGCTCGCTCACCCGCTCGAAGCTCGGGGCGCTCGCGTTCGCGTGGAGTCAGGCGCGTCGCGGCTAGCGGGTCGAGCCTGTAGGGCGGGTCGAGCTCGTCGAGACCTCACCGGCGCACGACCTCGTCCGTGAGATCTCGACAAGCTCGATCCGCGAAAGGGCTCGATCCGCTAGAGCTTGGCCGAGCAGTCCGCGCAGAGCCCGAACACGTCGACGACGTGATTCGGCTGGGTGAAGCCGTGCTCGGCGGCGACCGACTGTGCCCACGTCTCGACGGCATCCGCCTCGATCTCGACGGTCAGTCCGCAGTTGCGGCAGATGAGGTGGTGGTGGTGGCTGCCGGGGGTGCAGGCGCGGTAGAGGCTCTCGCCGTCCTGCTGCAGCGAGTCGGCCTCGCCCTCGGTCGCGAGATCGGTGAGGGCGCGGTACACGGTCGCGAGGCCGATCGGTGAACCGGACTCCCGCAGGCTCGAGTGCAGCGATTGCGCGCTGACGAAACTCTCCGAGTCGCCGAGGGCCTCGCGCACAGCCTCACGCTGCCAGGTGTTCCGTTTCACGAGGGAATCCTACCCGCGAGCGGCGACCGGATGCTGGGGACGCCGCGAGCGTGCCCGGCCCGCTCCGATGATCCGGCAGACCAGGTAGATCAGGAACGAGATCGTTGTGATGTACGGGCTGATCGGCAGCGAGCCGCCGAGCGCGAGCAGCACACCACCGACAGCTGCCACGAACCCGAACACCATGCTCAGCACCGGCACGAGCACCGGCGACGACGAGACCCGCAGGGCGGCGGCGGCCGGGGTCACGAGCAGCGCGAGCACCAGCAGGGACCCGATGATCTGCACCGACACCGCGACGGTGAGCCCGAGCAGCACCATGAAGCCGAGTGAGAGGGTGCGGGATGGCACCCCTCGCGCCGCGGCGACATCCGGGTCGAGGCTGTCGAACGCGAGCGGGCGCCACACGATGAGCAGCGCGATGAGCACGACGATCGAGATCGCGATGAGCAGCCCGAGCTGCGGGATGTCGACGGAGATGATCTGCCCGGTGAGCAGCCCGAATTTGTTGGCGCTGCGCCCCGGGTACAGGGCGAGGAACAGGATGCCGAGACCGAGACCGAACGGCATGAGCACGCCGATGATCGAGTTGCGATCGCGGGCCTTCGCCCCGAGCACCCCGATGAGGATCGCGGCGATGAGGGACCCGACGAGTGAGCCCGCGACGACGTTGACCCCGAGCAGCAGGGCGGCGGCGGCACCCGCGAACGAGAGCTCGCTGATGCCGTGCACGGCGAAGGCCATGTCGCGCTGCATCACGAAGACGCCGATGAGGCCGCCGACGATACCGAGCACGGCCGCGGCGATGATCGAGTTCTGCAGCAGCACGAGCAGTTCGCCGTAGTTCGCGAAGTCGAAGAGCGTCACGATGCCACCTCGTCGTGGTGGTCGTGCGCATCGGGCACACCGACGACGATGACCCGGCCGTGGCTGCGGATCACGTCGACCGGGGTGCCGTACAACTCGCTCAGCACGTCCGACTGCAGCACCTCGTCCGGCGTGCCCTGCCGGAACTCGCCCTCGGCGAGGTAGAGGATCCGGTCGACGATGTCGAGCACGGGGTTGACGTCGTGGGTGACGAAGACCACCGCGGTGTCGTGTTCGCGACGGCGCCGGTCGATGAGCCCGGAGACCGCGCGCTGGTGCTGCAGGTCGAGACTCAGCAGCGGCTCGTCGCACAGCAGCAGCACGGGGTCGGCGGCGAGCGCCTGCCCGACGCGGAGCCGCTGCTGCTCACCGCCCGAGAGCAGCCCGACGGGGCGATCCGCGAAGCCCGTTGCGCCGACATCCGCCAGCAGCTCGTCGACGCGGTCGCGGTCCTCCCGGCGTGAGACCGGCAGGCCGAAACGGTGCCCGTTGACGCCGAGCATGACGAGGTCCCTGCCGCGCAGCGGGGTACCGGGTGCGACGAGCTTCTGCTGCGGGATGTAGCCGACTCGGCGATCGCCGCGGGTGACAGCCCGCCCGCCGAGGCGGATGCTGCCCGCGTCGAGGCGCTGCTGGCCGAGGATCGTCTTCAGAAGGCTCGTCTTGCCCGAGCCGTTCGGGCCGAGCACGGCGAGGAACTCTCCGGGGGCGACGGTCAGGTCGAGATCGCTCCACAGGGTTCGCCCGCCAAAGCCGAGCGCCCCGTGCTCGATGTCGAGAACTGGGGCGGCCAGTGGTGCGGGGACTGCTGCGCTCACTCCTCGAGCGAGGCTGCGATCGCGCGCAGGTTGTCCGTCATCCACGAGAGATAGTCTGCGCCATCCGGCAGCGTCTCGCCGAACTCGACGACGGGGACGCCCGCGGCCTCGGCCGCCTCGCGCACGCGCTCGGTCTCCGGGCTCGCCGTCTGGCTGTTGTAGGCGAGCAGGGAGACCTCGCCGTTCTCGAACAGAGCGAGCGTCTCGCTGAGGGCGAGCGGCGGGACATCAGTTCCCTCCTCGATCGCCTCGGAGAAGTCGGCCGGGGTCAGGTTGGTGAGGCCAGCGGCCTCGAGCAGGTAGAGCGGCACCGGCTCGGTGATCGCGGCGCCGAGACCCTCGGTCGTCGCGTGCAGCGCCTCGGCCTCTGCCTCGAGACCCTCGATGCCGGCGACGAACGCCGCGAGGTTCTGCTCGTAGGTCGCCGCATTGCCGGCATCGAGCTCGACGAGCTCCTCCGCGATGTGCTCGGCGACGTGCTCCATACCGTGCAGGCTGTACCAGACGTGCTCGTTGAATCCCTCGATGTGGTTGTGGCCGTCGTCCTCGGCGTGCTCCTCCTCCGAGTGCTCCTCCTCGGCGTGCTCCTCCTCGCCTTCGTGGGCGTGGTCGTCGCCCTCGAGCAGGCCGGACGCCTCGCTGGCGTTGACGACGTGGGCGGTGGATGAGCCGGCCTCGAGCAGCGCGTCGATGAACGGGTCGTAGCCGCCGCCGTTCTCGATGACGATGTCGGCCTTGGAGAGCGCGAGCTGGTCCTGGGCCGAGGCCTCGAAGCTGTGCGGGTCCTGGGTCGCGCTGTCGATGATGCTCGTGACGCTGACGAGGTCGCCGCCGATCGCCTCGGCGATGCTGCCGTAGACGTTGGTCGACGCGACGATGCTGATCGTGTCGTCCGTGGACTCTGCGGCCGGTGTCGATGCACAACCCGCGAGAGCGAGTGCTGCGACGGCCGTGGTGGCGAGGAGTGCTGTGCGGTTCATGGGAGGCTTTCTGGTGCCGTGATGCGAACGGTAATGAGATTCGTTATCAAGAGTGTGACACACAGGACCCGCGCGCGCCAAGTCGGGCGGATTGAGCTTGTCGAAATCTCACCGACGTCCAACGTTGTTGAGATTTCGAGAGGCTCAATCCGCTGAACACCGGCTCGATCAGCGCCGAGCGTCAGTCGAGCAGCAGCGCCGGCTCCTCGAGCACGCTCGCGACATCCGCGACGAACCGGCTCACGACATCCCCGTCGACGACGCGGTGATCGAAGCTGCCGCCGAGCGTCGTCACGAACCGCGGACGCACCTCGCCGTCGACGACCCAGGGCTTCTGCTTGATCGTGCCGAGCGCGATGATCCCGACCTCGCCGGGGTTCAGGATCGGGGTGCCGGTGTCCATGCCGAACGAACCGAGGTTGGTGATCGTGATCGTGCCGCCGGCCATCGCCGCCGGGCTCGTCTTGCCGTCGCGTGCGGTGATGGTGAGCTGCTCGAGCGCCATCGCGAGGTCGCGCAGCGAGAGGTCCTGCGCGTCCTTGACGTTCGGCACGACGAGGCCACGCGGGGTCGCCGCGGCGATGCCGAGGTTGACGTAGTGGTGCACGGTGATCTGCTGGTCGGTCCAGGTGGAGTTGACCATGGGGTTGCGGCGCACGGCCCAGATGAGCGCCTTCGCCGCGATGAGCAGCGGGGAGACGCGGATGCCCGCGAAGTCGGGGGAGTTCTTGAGGCGCTTGACGAACTCCATCGTGCGCGTGGCGTCGACGTCGACGAAGACGCTCACGTGCGGGGCGGTGAAGGCGCTGTTGACCATGGCCGTGGCGATCGCCTTGCGCATGCCCTTGACCGGGATGACCTCTTCGCGCTCGTCCGACCACGCCGGGGTCTCGATATTGCGGAAGACGCTCGCCTGCGACGCGTGGCGGATGACGTCGTCACGCGTGGTCTCCCCGGCGAGACCCGTCGCGAGCACCTCGGAGAGGGTCACGCCGAGATCCTTGGCGAGCTTGCGGATCGGCGGCTTCGCGATGATGGCGGATGCCGCGGCCGCCGGCACCGATGACGGCCTGCTCTGCGGCGCGACGGTCGGGGTGACGGCGGGCGCAGCCGCTCGGCCGCCCGCGCGGCGACGGGACACCCCGTGGCCCTTGATGCCGTAGCCGACGAGCACGGCGCCCGGCTTCTCCTCTGCGGCATCGGCCGCGGGCTCGCTCGAGATGCTGCCGGCGGTGTCGGCGACGGCACCGAGCGCGTCCTCGTCGGTCGCGGGCACCTGCGCTGGCGCATCCGACGTGTCCGAGGCGACCCGGATGATGACCGCGCCGACCTCGACGACCTGGCCCTGCTCGGCGAGCAGCTCGCTCACGACGCCGGCGAACGGCGAGGGCAGCTCGACAAGCGACTTCGCCGTCTCGATCTCCACGAGCACCTGGTTGATCACGACGGTGTCGCCAGGGGCCACCCGCCACTCGACGATCTCGGCCTCGGTCAGGCCCTCGCCCACATCGGGGAGGGTGAATTCGGAGTGGCTCATGCTGTCTTCTCTCGTGCCTCAGTAGGCGAGCGCGCGGTCGACGGCTTCGAGCACGCGGTCGGCGTCGGGCAGGTAGATCGTCTCGAGTTTCGCGGGGGGGAACGGTGCATCGAAACCGGTGACCCGCAGCACGGGTGCCTCGAGCGAGTAGAACGCGCGCTCGGTGACCGTCGCGGCGATCTCGGAGGACAGCGAGACGAACCCGGGGGCCTCGGATGCGACAACGAGCCGGCCGGTCTTCCTAACGGAGGCGAGGATGGGCTCGTAGTCGATGGGGGAGAGGGACCGCAGGTCGATCACCTCGACGCTCGTGCCCTCGACGCCCGCGAGCTCGGCGGCCTGCAGCAGGGTCGCGACCATCGCACCGTGGCCGACGATCGTGACCTCGGTGCCCTCGCGAACGACCCGGGTCGAGTGCAGCGGGGTGCTGTTGCCGTCGAGGTCGACGTCGCCCTTCGGCCAGTAGCGGCTCTTCGGCTCGAAGAACATGACCGGGTCGTTGCTCCGGATGGCCTCCTGGATCATCCAATAGGCGTCGTTCGGCGTGCTCGGGCTGACCAGGCGCAGGCCCGGGGTGTGCGCGAAGTACGCCTCGGGGCTCTCCTGGTGGTGCTCGACGGCACCGATGTGCCCGCCGTACGGCACCCGGATGACGACGGGCAGGGTGATCGCGCCCTCGTGTCGATTGGTGAGCTTCGCGAGCTGCGTGGTGATCTGGTCGAAGCCAGGGAAGATGAACCCGTCGAACTGGATCTCGCACACCGGGCGGAAGCCGGCCATCGCGAGCCCGATCGCCGTGCCGACGATGCCCGACTCGGCGAGCGGCGTATCCATCACCCGGGTCTTGGCGAACTCGGCCTGCAGGCCCTCGGTCACCCTGAAGACGCCGCCGAGCGGACCGATGTCCTCGCCCATGAGCAGCACGGTCGGGTCGTCGCCCATCGCCTTGCGCAGCCCGGCGTTGAGGGCCTTCGCCATGGGCATCGTCGCGATGCCGGCCGGTGCGGCGGCGGTCTCCACCGTTGGTGTTGTGTCGATGCTCATGCGTCGCCTCCGAACGATGCCTCGTAGTCGGCAAGCCACTGTTTCTGGGCGGCCATGACGGGGTGCGGCTCCGCGTACACGAAGTCGAAGATGGTGTCGCTGGGCGGGCTGTCGAGCGCGAGCGTGCGGGTGCGGATGTCGGAGGCGAAATCCTCGGCCTCGGTGCGCACCTCGGCGAAGAACGCGTCGCCCTCGCCACGCGTTCGGAGGTAGGCCTCGAAGCGGGCGATCGGGTCGCGCTCCTGCCAGTAGTGCAGCTCCGCGTCATCCCGATACTTGGTCGGGTCGTCCGAGGAGGTGTGCGGGCCCATGCGGTAGGTGAGCGCCTCGATGAGCTTCGGGCCGGAGCCCGCGCGGATCGCGTCGAGGTTCGCGGCGGAGACCGCGTAGCTCGCGAGCACGTCGTTGCCGTCGATCTGCACGCTCGGGATGCCGAAGCCCTCAGAGCGCAGGTACAGCGGGGTGCGCGACTGCGTCGTCACCGGCACCGAGATCGCCCAGTGGTTGTTCTGCAGGAAGAAGAGCACCGGCGCCTGGTAGCTCGCGGCGAAGACGAAGGCCTCGCTCACGTCTCCCTGGCTCGTCGCGCCATCGCCGAAGTAGGCGACGACCGCGGCATCCGTCTCCGGATTGCCCGTCGCGGTCTCGCCCTTGAGGGCGAGGCCCATCGCCATGCCCGTCGCGTGCAGGGTGTGCGAGCCGATCACGAGCGTGTAGAGGTGGAAGTTGTTGTGGTCGGCCGGATTCCAGCCGCCGTGGGTGATTCCGCGCAGCATGCGGATGATGTTGAGCACGTCGACACCGCGAATACGGGCGACCGCGTGCTCGCGGTAGGCGGGGAAGATGTGGTCCTGCGGTCGCGCGGCGAAGGCCGAGCCGACCTGGGCCGCCTCCTGGCCGAAGCTCGGCACCCAGAGGCCGAGCTGCCCCTGGCGCTGCAGGTTGGTGGCCTCGACATCGAACCTGCGGATGACCACCATCTGGCGGTGGAACTCGCGCAGCTGCTCGTCGCTCAGCGCTTCGACGAGCGGGAGGTAGGCAGCCGTTGCGTCGCTTTCGACGAGTGTGCCCTCCGGCGAGAGCAACTGGACCGTCGCGGCGGTGTATGACATTCGACTAATCTAACGCGCTCTTGTGGCCGAATACTTTCAGGTTCTGTACAACAGTTGCCGCGGCGGTGAGGAGTTTGTCGACAGAACCCGACTCGCCGATGCTGATCCGCAGGCCCTCGTTCGCGAACGGACGGGTGACGATTCCGTGCTCGGCGAAGGTCTCGGCGGCATCCAGCGTGTGCGCACCGGTCGCGAGCCAGACGAAGTTGCCGTGCGGTCTCGGCACCGCCCAGCCCTGGTCGATGAGCGCCTGCCAGACCTGGTCGCGCAGCACCGTGATGCGGCCGACGCGTTCGAGCAGCTCCTCCTCGTGCTCGAGGGAGGCGATCGCCGCGCGCTGCGCCGGCTCGATGACCGAGAGCGGGATGGCCGCCGCACGCGCGGCATCCATGAGGTATTCGGCACCCATCGCGTAGCCGACCCTGAGCCCGGCGAGCCCGTAGGCCTTCGAGAAGGTGCGCAGCACCACGAGGTTCGGGTACCGGGCGAGCAGCGCCGGACCGCGCACGGCCGAGTCGTCGGTCTCGAACTCCGCGTACGCCTCGTCGAGCAGCACGAGCACGGAGTCGGGCACCACGGCCATGAACGCGGCGAACTCCTCGCCGGTGACCGCGGTACCGGTGGGGTTGTTCGGGCTGCAGACGATGACGACGCGCGTACGGTCGGTGATCGCGGCGGCCATCGCCGGAAGGTCGTGACGGGCATCCGCGGTGTTCGGCACCTGCACACTCGTCGCGCCGGCGACCGTCACGAGGCTCGGGTAGGCCTCGAAGCTCCGCCAGGCGTAGACGACCTCGTCGCCGTGACCCGCGGCTGCGGTGATGAGCTGGGAGAGGATGGCGACCGAGCCTGCACCGACCTGCAGCTCCTCCGGGCGGATGCCGTACCGCGCGGCGAGCACCGTGCGCAGACCGAGCGCCGTGGCATCCGGATAGCGGTTCAGACTCGATGCGATCAGGGCCTCGAGCACGGCGGGAATCGGCTCGAACGGGTTCTCGTTCGACGACAGCTTGTAGGCGTCCGCGTCCGCCGGCCTGCCCTGACGGTACGGACTCATCGATTCGATCTCGGGCCGGAGCCGTACACGGGAAGCGTTCACGAGCCCAGCCTAATTGCGGTGATCCGGCACCCCGGTGCATAGTTGGCTCATGCAGCGATTCATCGTCCGGCTCATCGTCAACGCCATCGCCCTCTGGCTGACAACCCTCATCGTCTCCGGCGGAATCTCCGTGACCCCGTTCGCCCCCGGCGAGCTGCTCCAGGTGGTGCTCACCTACCTGCTCGTTGCCTTCATCTTCGGGCTCGTGAACGGCATCATCGGCAACGCGATCCGCATCGTCGCCTTCCCGCTGTACGTGCTGACCCTCGGGCTCGTCGCCCTCATCGTGAACGGGCTCCTCCTGCTCATCGTGCACTGGATCTCGAGTCTGCTCGGCTTCGGGCTCGTCGTGAACGGGTTCTGGTGGGGTGTGCTCGCCGCGATCGTGCTCGGCTTCATCAGCTGGCTGCTCGGCCTCTTCGCTCGGCCGCTGACGAAGTCCGACCGCCGCTAGCCCTCCGCTCGCACCCGCTCGGCGAGATACATCGTCGACGTGACTGTGGCGCCGTCGTGCCCGTGGTCGTCGAGCACCCGCATCGCCTCCCGCAACCGCTCGTCGGACGACTGCTCGGCGAGCACGGCGGTCTCCCGATACACACCGAGATAGTGTGCGGCGACCGGCACACCCGGCGGGGGAGCCGTCGACGCGAACGCCTCGCGCGAGACGACGACCGAGTCCCGGTCGGGGCGTGCCCCGCCGAGCACTGTCACGAGGTCGTCGGTGTGCTCGAGTTCGATGACTGGGATGCCCTCCGGCACGTCCACGGCCCCGAACGGCCCGCCGACTGCGAGCACGCCGACCGTCGAGTAGTCGCCGGAGGCTGCGAGCGCCATGGCGAGGGTCGCGCCCTGCGAGTAGCCGGTGAAGGCGATCTCGCTCGTCGATGTGACGCCCGCGTCCGCAAGGGCGGCCTCGACGGCCCGGTATGAGCCGGCCGGCAGCGGCGTCATCGCGACGACATTGCTCGTCATGTCGAACGGCTCGTCGCCCGCGACCGGCGAGAAGTCCGCGGTGCCACCGATGAAGACGTCGAACCTGTCCGGCGCCCCGGGCGAGCTGTAGCGGTCGATACGGACCTGCTCGCCGTGCTCGTTCGCGGCGGCGTCGGGGATGCGGTCGATCCTGTCGGCGAGGCCCGTGGGCGCCGCATCCACCCGGCCGGTCACCGTGGATCTCGCCGTCACGGGCGACTCGGCGAAGATGCCGAAGGGGCCCGCCGCGAGGAGCGCGGTCGCGGTGCTGGAGACCCCGAGCACGCCGAGTCCCTCGTCGCCGAGGAGCGACTGCAGCAGCGGGGGAAGGCGCAGCGCTCCGGCAGCGACATCGTCGACGGAGGTGACGAGGCCGCCGACGAGCGCGACGGTGATCGGGCTGTTGAGCAGGTCGCTGTTGTCGCGAAGCCAGGCCCGCACGCCGTGGGAAAGGCTCTTCGGGCCGCCAGGTGCGAGGAGCGACGCGGAGAGGATCCCCGCGGCCGCGGCGACGGCAGCGGGGATCGCGACCGCCGCCAGCAGCGGGAGCACGAACCCGACGCCATAGCCGAGCCGGGCGAGCACCGCTCGCGTGATCTGCTCGACGGAGTGCTCGACGGTGCCGTAGGCATCCGCCGACAGTCGGAGCGCCGTCGCCGTGGTCGCAGAGAGTGATTCGAGGCGCGCGGCCAGGGCCATCGCGCGGTCGAGCTGCTGCTCGGCGCGCGCGGCGCTCGAGGGAGCGGCTGCGGCGCCCAGGAGTGCACCCCCGACCATCCGATCGATCGTCGCGAGCTGCCGGGCGGCGGTCGCCGCGAGATCCCGGGCCTGCTCGAGGGCCAGTGCCGCGGCCGAGACCTCCTCCGTCGCGACGGTGATGGCGCCGCCCCCGGAGACCATGATGGATTCGGTCATGGTCAGAACCGCCGCGCGGCGAGGGTCGTAATGGCGGCAACCGTCTCGGTTCGTGCATCGACGACCGCGAACACGGCGCTGTCGGCGGCCTCACGCAGTTCGACGATGACGGCGTCGAAGGCGAACCTGGCCGGGCCGTTCCACTCCCCGGGCCGTGCGGTGCCGGGGAGCACGAGCCGCAGCTCCCGGAGCCGCTCGGCGACCGGCTCGAGCGCGTCCCGTTGCCGTTCGAGGGCCGCGATCGCCGCCTGGGTGGCCGGGTCGGGAAGGATGCTGGGGGCGAGGAAGCTCATGCCGCAATGATCGGGTCGTCATGCGGCTCCCGGTCGGTCGAACAAGCGCTGTCGGCATGCGTGCGGGTGAATGCGCGCTGTGGAGGAGCTCGGTTGTGCACGACAATGGTGCAATGGGATACGGCCGGATCGTCGAAGCGTCATCCCGATTCCGCATCTGCTTCGTCTGCACGGGAAACATCTGCCGCTCACCGATGGCGGCGACGATCTTCTCCGAGGTGGCGAGACGGGCCGGGTTCGCGGGTGCGATCACGGTGAGCTCGGCCGGCACCGGCGACTGGCACGTGGGCGAGCGTTCCGACGACCGCACGATCGCCGCCCTCGCGGCATCCGGGTACGACGGGTCGAAGCACCGCGCGAAGCAGTTCGACCCGGAATGGTTCGACGAACTCGACCTCATCGTCGTCTTCGACCGCAGCCAGGAACGTATCCTGAAGGCTTGGGCGACCACGGAGCACGACCGCTCCAAGGTGCAGATGCTCCTGTCGTTCGACAAGGAGCAATCGCACCTCCTCGATGTGCCGGACCCGTACTATTCGGATGCGGCCCTCTTCGAGCGGGTCCTGGCCATGATCGAGAACGCCAGCATCGCCCTCTTCAACCAGATCAAACCCGGAATAAGCCAGGGAGCCTGACCACATGAGCCCACTGCCAGAACAACCGATCAGCCCCCTCGACGGCCGCTACCGCGCCGCCGTCACGGGCCTCGGCGAGTACCTCTCGGAGGCCGGCCTCAACCGCGCACGGGTGCAGGTCGAGGTCGAGTGGCTCATCTTCCTCACCGACCGGGAGCTCTTCGGGTCCACGAGGCTCACCGCCGAGCAGGCCCGCGCGCTGCGCGCCGTGGTGAGCGAGTTCGGGCAGGCCGAGATCGACGAGCTCGCGACCCTCGAGGCGACCACCCGCCACGACGTCAAGGCCGTCGAGTACCTCGTGCGGAAGAAGCTCGCCGACCTCGGGCTCTGGAACGTCGCCGAGCTCACGCACTTCGCCTGCACGAGCGAGGACATCAACAACCTCTCCTACGCGCTCACCATCGGTTCGGCGGTGCGCGAGGTGTGGATGCCGCGCTTCCGCGGCGTGGTCGACGCGCTGCGTGCCCTCGCCCTCGAGCACCGCGACGTGCCGATGCTCGCGCACACGCACGGGCAGCCCGCCACGCCGACCACCGTCGGCAAGGAGTTCGCGGTGTTCGTGCACAGGCTCGAGCGGATCTCCGCCCAGATCGCCGCGACCGAGTACCTCGGCAAGTTCAGCGGCGCCACGGGCACCTTCGCGGCGCACGTCGCGGCTGACGGCAGCCAGGACTGGCCGGCGCTCTCACGGGAGTTCGTGACATCCCTCGGTCTCGACTGGAACCCGCTCACCACCCAGATCGAGTCGCACGACTGGCAGGCAGAGCTGTACTCGCGCATCAGCCACGCCAACCGCGTGCTGCACAACCTGTGCACCGACATCTGGACGTACATCTCGATGGGCTACTTCACGCAGATCCCGCAGGCCGGGGCCACGGGGTCGTCGACGATGCCGCACAAGATCAACCCGATCCGGTTCGAGAACGCCGAGGCGAACCTCGAGCTCTCGAGCGCCCTGCTCGACTCCCTCGCCCAGACGCTCGTGACGAGCCGCCTGCAGCGGGATCTCACCGACTCCACCACGCAGCGCAACATCGGCGTCGCGCTCGGGCACTCGCAGCTCGCCCTCGACAACATCACGCGCGGGCTCGGGGAGTTCTCCGTGCACACGGAGGCGCTTGCCGCCGATCTCGACGGCAACTGGGAGATTCTGGGCGAGGCGATCCAGACGGTCATCCGCGCCGAGGTCACCGCCGGTCGCAGCTCGATCGCCGACCCGTACGCCATGCTCAAGGAGCTCACGCGCGGTCGTCGCGTCGGCCAGGCCGAGCTCATCGAGTTCGTCGACGCCCTCGACATCGGGCAGGACGCGAAGGATCGGCTGCGCGCGCTGACCCCGGCAACGTACGCCGGGCTCGCGAGCGACCTCGTCGACTACCTCGAGCCGCGCTGACCGCTCCCGCCCTCGCACGTCCCGCACGTCCGCACGCGCGTCCTACTCGCGTTGAGTGCGCAGAAATCGTGGGTGCGAGTCTGCTGCACCCACGATTCTTGCGCTCTCGACGAGGAGGAGGGGCGCCCGGATTGGCCAGGCGTCTGGGTGCACGCCGCTAGTGGCCGCGGTCCTGCTCGTCGAGGTCGAGCTTCTCGTCGTCGTTGGGGCGGGTAGCGAGGGCCAGCATCGCGAGCACCATGAGCACCACGATGAACGCGATGCCGAAGAAGATGAGCGACAGCACGAAGTCGCGCGTTGACATGAGCACGATGAGGGCGGTGAAGAGCGCGAGCCCTCCCGACAGGGCGAGCAGCTCCGCCGGCTTCGTGCGATCCTTACGGCTTGGGGTGGTCATGACTGTTCGGGGCCTTCCGCCTCGGAAACCGGTGGGCGGTCGACCGCCCATTTGAGCGAGAGCCCAGCGATGACGAGGTAGACCCCGACGACTGCGGCGTATGCGCCGAACGCGCCGACGGAGACGACCGAGGCCGTGAGCACACCCTCGACGCCGGACTCGTTCGCCCAGCTGTCCTGCAGGTCGGCCGGAATGAGGAACGCGACGACGGCGAGCACGACCGTGAGTGCGCCGACGAAGGTCCAGTCGCGGGATGCGGCGTGCCGACGCCGGTTGCGCAGGCCGATGTACAGCTCCGCAGCCCCGGCGACCGCGGCCCACAGGCTGAGCAGCTGCAGGAAGAACGGGAGGTCACTGGCCACGAACACGATCGCCGCGATTCCCGCGACGATGCTCACCGATCCCTGCACGATCGTCGGCGACCGGTCGGCCGCGGGCAGCGCGCCGCGCAGTGCCGAGGCCAGCAGCACCGCTCCGGTCAGCAGGGCGAACACGGCGAACGCCGTGAGCCCGAGCGACTGGGAGTGGTCGGAGGAGAAGGTGATGAATCCGCCGACGACCAGGGCGGGGATCGCCCTGACGACGACAAACGGCCAGAGACGGGTGTCTGTGCGGGATGCCGGTGCGAGCGTGGTCACACGGGCAAGTTTACGCCCCGGCCGTCTGGCACCTCGCCGTGAGCCGGGAGACGCGGGTCAGGGGAGCACCGGGAACACGAGGTGGGTGACGCGTGCGCTCGGGATGACGCTGGTCGGATCGCCGAGTCGCACCCGCGAGGGTTCCACATCCGCGAAGTAGCGGTGGCCCTCACCGAGCACGACCGGGACGAGGTCGATGGCGACCTCGTCGACGAGCCCCGCCTCGAGCGCCTGCCCGGCAATGGTGCCGGCGGCGAGCCCGACAACGCGGTCGCCCGCGATCTCCTTGGCGCGCGCGATCGCATCCTTGATGCCGCCCGCGACGAAATGCGCGTTCCCGGTGTGCGCCCAATGCCAGTCGATCGGTGGGTCGTGGGTGAGCACGACGAACGGAACGCCGAGCGGATGCTGCCCCCTCCAACCGTCGGTCGCATCGAAGAGCACGCGGCCGACGACGAGGCAGCCGAGTTGCAAGGTCCAGTCCCGCCAGAACGCCGCGCTCGCCTCGGTGAGATGGAAGGGCGGGAGGTCGCCCTCATTCACCACCTCGATGTCGCCCGCTTCGTACCAGTCGAACAGCGGACCAGGATCGTTGTCCGGCCTGGCCACGAACCCGTCGAGCGACATCGATGCCGAACTGATGACCTTTGCCATGGTGTGCCCCTTTCGCCGTCCCTGTGAGGGATGGGGACCATGCTCCTCAACCGGCAGGCCGATCGCAAGCGCTGGTGCCGGGCTGGATTATGCGCCGTCGGACCGCTGTCCCGGTGATCACTGGAGGTCGACCCGAACAACGAAGTCCCGCTGCCATGGCGTCTCCACCGCACGCGCACGGTAGTTCGCGCGGACCCAGCCGACCGCCTCGCCCGCCGGCACCCCGGCAAGACGGGCGAGGAGGGCGATGGCCGTGCCCGTTCGCCCCGTGCCGCCATCACACGCGATCTCGACCCTCGCGGTGGTCGACCTGTCGAACGCCTCCCGGAGCACCGCGACCGCCGCACTCGACGACCTCGGCAGCCGGAAGTCCGGCCACGGGATCCACCGGGACTCCCACGCTGTCTCCGGGTGAGGTCTCGCCGTGAGGTAGACGCCAAACTCCGGGAGCTCGTCTCCCGCGGGCAGGCCCGATCGCAGCCCGCGCCCGCGAATGCTGCGCCCGTCCGGCAGCACCACTCGACCCGTCGAGCTCTCCAGTCAGTCGCCCATCGGTCTGCGCGCGGTCAGGAACCCGGCGGCAGGTCGACGAAACGCGAGAAGTGGCCGTGGAAGCCGACGGTCAGGGTGTCGGTCGGGCCGTTGCGGTGCTTCGCGATGATGAGGTCGGCCTCGCCAGCACGGGGACTGTCCTTCTCGTATGCGCTCTCGCGGTGCAGCAGGATCACCATGTCGGCATCCTGCTCGAGCGAACCCGACTCGCGGAGGTCGGAGAGGGCGGGCTTCTTGTCGGCGCGCTGCTCCGGACCACGGTTGAGCTGAGAGATCGCGATGACCGGCACACCGATCTCCTTCGCGAGCAGCTTGAGCGCTCGGGAGAACTCGCTGACCTCCTGCTGGCGCGACTCGACCTTCTTGCCGCTCGTCATGAGCTGCAGGTAGTCGATGATCACCATCTTGAGGCCCACGCGCTGCTTGAGCCGCCGGCACTTGGCGCGGATCTCGACGAGCGTCATGTTCGGGCTGTCGTCGATGTAGAGCGGTGCGTCGTTGATGCGGCCGCGGGTGCTCGCGATCGTGGTCCAGTCGTGGTTCTGCACGGTGCCCTTGCGCATCGACTGCAGGGGAATGGATGCCTCGGCCGAGAGCAGGCGCATCGCGATCTCGCTGCGCCCCATCTCGAGTGAGAAGACGATCGTCGGCATGTCGTGGTGGATGGCGGCCGCGCGGGCGAAGTCGAGCGCGAGCGTCGACTTTCCGATGGCCGGGCGGGCGGCGAGGATGATGAGCTGCCCGGGGTGAAGACCGTTGGTGAGTGCGTCGAGGTCGGCGAAGCCCGTCGGCACCCCGATCATCTGGCCGTCGCGGCCCTTCGCGGCCTCGATCTCGTCGACGGCCGCGGTGACCGCGTCGCTGAGCGGCACGTAGTCCTCGCTCTCGACGCCGCCGGTGACCCCGTAGATCTCGGCCTGCGCATTGTTGACGAGGTCGACGACCTCGCCTTCGCTCGCGTAGCCCATCTGCACGATGCGGGTGCCGGCCTCGACGAGCCTGCGGAGCACGGCCTTCTCGGCGACGATCGACGAGTAGAAGCCGGCGTTGGCCGCCGTCGGCACGAGGCCGGTGAGCGTGTGGAGGTACTCGGCGCCACCGGCCCGCTGGAGTTCCCCGGTCTTGGTGAGCTCGTCGGTGACCGCGATGACGTCGGTCGGCTCACCGTGGGAGTAGAGGTTGAGGATCGCGTCGAACACGATCTCGTGTTTGGGGATGTAGAAGTCGACGCCCCTGACGACCTCGACGACGTCGGCAACGGCATCCTTGCTCAGCAGCATGCCGCCGATCGCACTCTGCTCGGCCAGGAGGTCGTGCGGAGGAACCCGGTCGCCGCGGTCGCCGCCACGCGTCTCGCCCTGCTGACGCTGGTCTCCGGCAAGACCGAGGTGGGCTATCGACACGTGCACCTCCTGGTGACTGTTGGGTGGTTCCCCTGCTACTGCTACGCGGTGCTGATTCTCGCTACTGCTCTGTGTAGTCGGGTCCACCGACACGGGTCGTGGCTGGTCCGGCTGCACACGCAATCGCGAGGGGCTGGTACACGATACGGACGGGCTCCTGCGGGCCTCAACTCACCCTGTGCAATGGCATGTGGATAACCCGGGCGAAACGCCGGAATCCTTGGGGGCAACCTGTGCACTGGACTGTGGAGAACTCGTGGGTTTTCGCCGCGTTATATACACTGACCAGCATTTTTCATTTTCACACGATGTGTGTAGAAACATGTTTAGAGTGCACGTTGAGACTTGGTCAAACTCGGTCGAGACCTGTGCACAAAACACTTGACACCGGGCCTTAACGAGCGATAGCGACGAGCTCTCGCTCGTCGCTATCGCCGGTGTTCCGAAGGGCTACTTCGCAGCAACCACCGCGAGGGTGATCGTCGCGACGAGGTCGTCACGGAGACGCACCGTGGCCTCGTGCGTTCCGGTCGCCTTGATGGCGTTCGGGATCTCGATCTTGCGCTTGTCGAGCGAGCCGAGGCCGGCGGCTGCAGCTGCATCCGCGACATCCGCCGTCTTGACCGAACCGAAGAGGCGTCCGCCCTCGCCGGCCTTGACGGTCAGCGAGATCGTCGTGGCTTCGAGGCGGGCCTTGAGGTCCTGTGCTTCTTCGAGGGTGGCGTGCTCGCGGCTCGCGCGCGCTGCCTTGATGGACTCGATCTGCTTTTCGCCACCGCGCGTCCACGGGACAGCGAAGCCCTTGGGGACGAGGTAGTTGCGGGCAAAACCGTTCTTGACGTCAACGACGTCGCCGGGGGCACCGAGACCGGTGACCTCGTGCGTGAGGATGAGCTTCGACATGGTGATACTCCTTAACGGCCTGAGCCGGCGTAGGGGAGCAGTGCCATCTCACGCGCGTTCTTGACGGCACGGGCGATGAGGCGCTGTTCCTGGACGGAGACACCGGTGATGCGACGGGCGCGGATCTTTCCACGCTCCGAGATGAACTTGCGAAGGGTTGCAACATCCTTGTAGTCGATGACGCCTACGCGGATCGACTTGGCGGGGGCGGCGTTCTTGCCGTCCTTGCCCTTGCGGATGGGCTTGCGGCGATCGCCGCTGCTCTTTCCAGCCATTGTGTGTTTTCTGCTTTCTGAAGAATTGGTGGACGCCTAGAAGGGCGTCTCGTCTGAGTAGTTGCCCGGCGTGTTCCACACGTCGCCGCCGCTCGCGCCACCGGCCGCCGGCGCACTGGGCGCCCACGGCTCGTCGGCGACCTGGCCCTGCGAACCACCGCGAGGTGCTCCGCCGCCAGACCCGCCACCGTCGCGCGACGATGCCGCACGGGTGACCTGAGCTGTCGCGTAGCGCAGCGATGGACCGATCTCGTCGACCTCCAGCTCGAAGCTTGTGCGCTTCTCGCCTTCCTTCGTCTCGTACGAGCGCTGCTTGAGGCGGCCCTGCACGATGACACGCGATCCCTTGGTCAACGAACCGGCGACGTGCTCGGCGAACTCGCGCCAAACGCTTGCGCGCAGGAACAGTGCCTCACCGTCCTTCCACTCGTTGGACCCACGGTCGAGCGTGCGAGGTGTCGATGCGATTGTGAAGTTCGCAACCGCCAGCCCGTTCTGCGTGTAGCGCAGTTCGGGGTCACTGGTGAGGTTTCCCACCACGGTGATAACGGTTTCGCCAGCCATGACTACTCGGCGGCCTTCTCGGGTGCAGGAGTCGCGTCGGCGGCAGGCTTCGACGGGGCGGCAGCCTTGCGGGCGGCCTTCTCGTCAGCGGCGAGCTTTGCGGCGGCGACCTGGGCGATGCCCTCTTCGGCGCGCAGCACCTTCGTGCGCATAACCGCTTCGCTGAGGGACAGCTGGCGGTCGAGCTCGACGGTCGACTTGGACTCTGCGGTGAAGTTGACGACGGCGTAGATGCCCTCGGTCTTCTTGTTGATCTCGTAGGCAAGGCGACGACGGCCCCAAATGTCTACGCTGTCGATGGTTCCACCGTCGTTGCGGATGACGTTGAGGAACTTGTCGAGGCTTGGCGCCACGGTTCGCTCATCGATCTCTGGATCGAGGATCACCATGAGTTCGTACTGATGCGTCACTAACCCACCTCCTTCGGACTTGAACGGCCACAGACGATCTGTGACAGGAGGGTGTTGACGTGCGCTCGGGTGAGAATCACCCGGGCAACCTGCCTAGTGTAGTTGCAGAACGCACCATCACTCAAGGAGCACCATCACAATGCCGATCCGAGTCGCCATCGCAGGGGTCGGCAATTGCGCCAACGCCATCATCCAGGGCGTCGCCTTCTACGGCGACGGCAGCGACGAGACGACGGTTCCCGGGCTCATGCACGTGCGGTTCGGCAGCCACACGGTCGGCGACATCCAGTTCGTCTCGGCCTTCGATGTCGACGCCGCCAAGGTCGGACTCGACCTCGCCGACGCGATGTGGGCGGGGGAGAACGACACGTTCCGCTTCGCCGAGGTGCCATCGACCGGGGTGACCGTGCAGCGCGGACCGACCCTCGACGGCCTCGGCGAGTACTACCGGGCGGCGATCACGGAATCGGATGCGCCAGCCGTCGACATCGCACAGGCACTGCGCGACAGTGGTGCCGACGTGCTCGTCTGCTACCTGCCGGTGGGCTCGGAGCAGGCGGCGAAGCACTACGCCCAGGCGGCAATCGACGCGGGTGTCGCCTTCGTCAACGCGCTGCCGGTCTTCATCGCGAGCGACCCGGAATGGGCCGCGAGGTTCCGGGACGCCGGGGTGCCGATCGTCGGCGACGACATCAAGAGCCAGCTCGGCGCCACCATCACGCATCGGGTGCTCGCGCGGCTGTTCGAGGAGCGAGGCCTCGTGCTCGACCGCACCTACCAGCTCAACGTCGGCGGCAACATGGACTTCCAGAACATGCTCGAGCGGTCGCGACTCGAGTCGAAGAAGATCTCGAAGACGCGGGCGGTGACGAGCAATCTCGACTCGACGACGATCGAGCCGAGGAACGTGCACATCGGCCCGAGCGACCACGTGCCGTGGCTCACCGACCGCAAGCTCGCGTTTGTGCGGCTCGAGGGGCGCGGATTCGGCAATGCCCCGACGAGCCTCGAGTACAAGCTCGAGGTGTGGGACTCGCCGAACTCGGCCGGGGTCGTGATCGATGCGATCCGGGCGGCGAAGGTCGCCCTCGACGCCGGGCTCGGTGGGCCGCTCGAGGCCGCATCGGCGGCGTTCATGAAGTCGCCGGCGGTGCAGCATCCCGATCCTGTTGCCCGCGCGATGCTCGAGGAGTTCATCGCGGAGCACGGCTCGTAGGCGGGTCGAGCTTGTCGAGACCTCACGCGGTCTCACTTGAGCGTCGGTGAGATTTCGACAAGCTCAATCCGCGCTTGAGCGCGCGACCCACCAGGCTGTGAGCCGACGCTCCGCCTCCTCGGCTCCGAGCGGTCCCTCGTCGAGCCGCAGCTCCATGAGGAACCGGTACGCCTCGCCGACCTCCCGGCCGGGGGAGAGGCCGAGGACGCGCATGATCTCCTCGCCGTCGAGGTCGGGCCGGAGGGCCGCGATGCCCTCCTGCTCACGCAGGTCGGCGATCCGCTCCTCGAGATTGTCGTAGGCGAACGACAGGCGGTCGGCCTTGCGCACGTTGCGGGTCGTCACGTCCGCCCTGGTCAGGATGTGCAGGCGTTCGAGCTGGTCGCCGGCGTCGCGCACGTAGCGTCGCACCGCCGAATCCGTCCAGGCCCCCTCGGTGTAGCCGAAGAAACGCAGGTGCAGCTCGATGAGCCGTGCGACGGCGGTTGTGGTGTCCTTGTCGAAGCGCAGCGCCTTCAGGCGTCGGCTCGCGAGCTTCGCCCCGACGACATCGTGGTGGTGGAAGGTCACCACGCCACCGGCCTCGATGCGCCTCGTCGACGGCTTGCCGATGTCGTGCAGCAGCGCGGCGATTCGCAGGGTGAGGTCGGGCGCCGTAATGCCGGGCCGTGTCCGTTCGAGGTCGATCGCCTGGCGCAGCACCGTGAGGCTGTGCTCGTACACGTCCTTGTGGTGCGCGTGCTCGTCGACCTCGAGTTGAAGGGCCGGGACCTCCGGCAGCACGAGTGCCGCGATGCCGGTCTCGACGAGCAACCGGATACCCGGCACCGGATCGTCGGTCAGCAGCAGTTTCGTGAGCTCGTCGCTCACCCGCTCGACACTTACGATCGGCAGGCGGTCGGCGAGCGCGTGCATCGCGGCGACTGTCGCCTCGTCGACGGTGAACCCGAGCTGGGAGGCGAACCGTGCGGCACGCATCATCCGCAGCGGGTCGTCGCCGAAGGAGATGTCGGGGCCGCCGGGGGTGGTGAGGATGCCCGCAAGCAGGTGCTCCATGCCGCCGGAGGGGTCCACGAGCACCTGCTCGGGCAACCGGAGTGCCATGGCATTCACGGTGAAGTCGCGGCGGGCGAGATCGGCCTCGAGCGAGTCGCCGAATGCGACCGCCGGCTTGCGCGATGCCCCGTCGTACGAGTCGGCGCGGTAGGTGGTGATCTCGACGGTGTCCCGGCCGATCCGGGCGCCGATCGTGCCGAACGCGCGCCCGATGTCCCACTGCGCGTCGGTGACCGCCGTGATGATCGCGAGGATCTCATCCGGGCTCGCGTTGGTCGTGAAGTCGAGGTCGCTGACCGGCCTGCCGAGGAAGGCATCGCGCACCGGGCCGCCGACGAGGGCGAACTCCTTGCCCGCCGCGGCGAAGGCCGTCGCGAGTCGCGCCACCGGCGGGGATGCTGCGAGTTCCCCGAGTCGCTGAATTGCCGAAGCGACGCTCTCCATAGCCAAGAGAATAGACTCTCCCCATGTCGGCCAAGCGCAACTCCCCGGGCTTGCGCGCGCCGATCGTGCGTCTGGGTGTCGTGCTGGCCACCGTCGTGTGCACCGCCCTCGGGGCCCTCTCGGGCGCGCCGGTTGCAGCGGCCCCATCCGCCGGACCCTCCGGTCCGACCCAGGTCGCCATCATCATGCCGATGACCGTTCCCGACGCGCGGAACGGCCTCCTGAGCGCGTCGACCCTCGCCGCGTACACCGCGCCGAACGGGCTGCTGACGCGCGAACTCGATGCCGTCGTCAACACGCAGGCCGTGCTCGGCATCGACCCGCTCATCATCGCGTCGATCAGGCTGCTCGGCACGGCGGCCCCTGCCTCGGCGACGGAGTGGCTCGCCAGGCTCGGTGCTGCGACGAACGAGACCTTCGCACTGACCTGGGCCGACTCCGACATCACCGCGGCGGTGCAGGCCGGGAGTCCGACGGTGCTCGCCCCGACGTCGCTCGAGTTCGTGATCGACCCGGCGCTCTTCGGCCCGGCCGAGCCGGCCGCGACGAACGCGCCAGGCGGCGACGCGCCATCGACCGCTCCTCCGCTCCCGGACACCGAGTCGCTGCTCGCCTGGGACTACACACTCGGCGACGTCGCCTGGCCGATCGCCGGCACTGTCGTCGCGTCGGACCTGCCCGTGATCACCGCGAGCGGCTTCACGACCACGGTGCTCGGCTCCGGCAACGTGCAGCGCGACAACGCCGGATTCGCTGCAGCGAGCGTCGACGACGAGGCTGCGATCGTCACGGATGATGCGGCCTCGCAGTTGCTCGCCACAGCCTCCGCCGCGACCACCCTCACCACCTGGCAGGACGACCTCGCGGCCCTCGGGGCGACGATCGACGCGAGCGGCGCGACATCGATGGTGCTCGCCGTCGATCGCGGCGCGATCGGGGGAGCCGCCCGGCTTCGATCCACGATCACGGCACTCGACGTGATCGACGGCATCACGGTCTCCTCGCTCTCCGATACGCTCGCCGCCGGCTCTTCGACGGCGACGCTCGTCGAGACCCCGCACAGCCCCGAGCGGATCGCACTGACGGCGGCGGCGCTCGCGGCCGAGGCAGCCGATGCGGCGTTCGCCCAGATCGCCGTCGATCCGACCCCCATCACCGCCGAGCGTCGACTCTCCCTGCTCTCATCGCTCGCGCCGACCTGGGACCGCTACCCGACAGGCGCGGACGGAGCGCTCGTCGCGTTCACCGACGACTCCCTCGCCCTGCGCGATTCGGTGCAGATCCTGTCGGAGAGCGACATCATCTTCCCCGACCGCGGATTCCTCCCGGTGACGGTGAGCAACACGCTCGACCAGCCGGTGACCGTCTACGTCGTCGTGACGGCCCTCTCGCCGCTGCTCGACATCGAGAACGGGTGGGTCGAGACGACCATCGAGCCCAACTCGCAGCGCCGCGCCCTCATCCCGGCCGTCGCACGCTCGAACGGCATCGTCACCCTCTCGGTCGGACTCGCGAGCGCGGCGGGCGTGCCCGTCGGCACTCCGGTCACCGTCACCGCGAACGTGCAGGCCGGTTGGGAGACCCCCCTCACCATCGGGCTCGGAATCATCATCTTCCTCGTCTTCGCCGGGGGAATCTACCGGACGATCCTCCGACGCCGGAAGGCGCGGGTGGCAGACACCGACGGCGCGACGGCGGAGCGCCGAGGGGCAGAGGCATGACCCAGCCGGCGTCGGACGGCGCCCGCGGGCTCGGCCGGGCGACGGCACTGCTCGCGAGTGGCACCTTCGTGTCGCGCATCCTCGGGTTCGTGAGCGCGCTCATCCTCGCCCAGACGCTCGGCACCGCGGGCGCAGGGGCCGACACCTTCGCACTCGCCAACCAGCTGCCGAACAACATCTACGCGATCATCGCCGGTGGCCTGCTCAGCGCGATCCTCGTGCCGCAGATCGTTCGTGCCGGCCTCCACGCCGACGGGGGCAACTCCTACGTCAACCGACTCGTCACCCTCGGCGTGGTCGTGTTCGTCGCCGCAGCAGTGCTCGCGACCCTCGCGGCGCCGCTGCTCGTCTCGCTCTACGCGCAGCAGGGCGGTGCAGATGGTCGCGGCTTCTCGCCCGAGGAGATGGCCCTCGCGACCGCCTTCGCCTACTGGTGCCTACCCCAGGTGCTCTTCTACGCGATCTACAGCCTGCTCGGCGAGGTGCTCAATGCCCGCAGGATGTTCGGCCCGTTCACCTGGGCCCCAGTGCTCAACAACGTTGTCGCGATCGGCGGCATGGTCGTCTTCATCGCCGCGTTCGGCGGGGACCCTGCCCACCGGGATGCGGCGACCTGGACCCCGGGAATGGTCGCGCTCATCGGCGGCAGCGCGACCCTCGGCGTCGCCGCCCAGGCGCTGGTGCTCGGGTTCTTCTGGCGCCGCGCGGGACTCAGCTACCGGCCCGACTTCCGGTGGCGCGGCGTCGGTCTCGGTCGTGCCGGCAAGGCTGCAGCGTGGACATTCGGCATGATCGTCATCACGCAGCTCGCCGGCATCGTGCAGACCCAGGTGGCCTCGCTCGCCGCCGGCGATGACGATGCCTCGCTCGCGGTGCTCCGCTTCTCCTGGCTCATCTTCATGCTGCCGCACTCGATCGTCGCGGTCTCGATCGCCACCGCGTACTTCACGCGGATGAGCGGCCACGCCCGCGACGGCGACCTCGACGCGGTGCGTCGCGACGTCTCATCCTCGTTGCGGGTCATCGGCCTCGTGATCGTCTTCTCGGCGGTCGGGCTCATCGTGCTCGCCTTCCCCTTCAGCACCCTGTTCGCGAGCGACTTCGACGCGACCCGGGCGATGGCGCTCGTGCTCATCGCCTACCTGCCCGGGCTTGTGCCGTTCAGCATCCTGTTCGTGCTGCAGCGGAGCTTCTACTCCCTCGAGGACACACGAACCCCGTTCTTCCTGCAGGCGCTGCAGGCCGGGCTGTTCGTCGGGGGTGCTGCGATCGTGTCGACGTTCCCCTCGGCCTGGATCGCCGTCGGCATCGCCGCCGTCACCACCATTGCCGGCACGGTGCAGGCGATCGTCGCGGGCGCGCTGCTGCACCACCGGCTCGGCGGGATCGACGGTCGCGCGCTCCTGCGCGCGCACGCCAGCTACGCGCTCGCGAGCCTGCCCGCCGCGGTGGTCGGCGTGGTCCTGCTCCTCGCCCTCGGCGGGCTGGAGCGCGGCGGCTTCGCCGTGTCGAGCTGGGCGGGGGCTGCGGCATCCATGGCGGTGATCGGGATGGCCATGGCGATCGTCTACGGCCTGGCCCTCGTGCTGCTGCGCAACCCGGAGTTGCGCACTGTTTCCGAGCCGTTCACCTCGCGACTCCGCCGCTCACGGTAGGCGGAATACCGGCACCCTAGGATGGGTTGTACCGGCAAGAAGCCACTGCTCAAGGAGAATCGACGTGCGTCAGCTCATCATCATCGGCTCCGGTCCCGCCGGATACACCGCCGCAATCTACGCGGCGAGGGCAAACCTTGCTCCCCTGCTCATCGCGAGCTCGGTCGAGTTCGGCGGCGAGCTCATGAAGACGACCGAGGTCGAGAACTACCCGGGCTTCCCCGAGGGCGTCATGGGCCCCGACCTCATGATGAACATGCAGAAGCAGGCCGAGCGCTTCGGCACCGAGATCGTCTACGACGATGTCGTCTCGCTGCAGCTCGAGGGCCAGGTCAAGTCGGTCACGCTCGGCAACGGCGACACCCACGAGGCGCTCGCGGTCATCTTCGCGACCGGATCGGCCTACCGCAAGCTCGGCCTCGAGGATGAAACCCGCTTGAGCGGTTACGGCGTCTCATGGTGCGCGACGTGTGATGGCGCGTTCTTCCGGCAGAAGACCGTCGCGGTCGTCGGCGGTGGCGACTCGGCGATGGAGGAGGCCACCTTCCTCACCCGCTTCGCCGACAAGGTCTACGTCGTGCACCGCAACGACACCCTCCGCGCCTCGAAGGCCATGCAGGATCGCGCATTCGCCGACCCCAAGATCGAGTTCCTCTTCAACAAGCAGGTTGCGCACGTCTACGGCGACCAGCTCGTGAACGGCATCGGCATCGTCGACACCGTCGACGGCACCGAGACCACGATCGACCTGAGCGGGATGTTCGTCGCGATCGGCGCCGACCCGCGCACGCACCTCGTGCACGGGCAGCTCGACCTCAACGAGGACGGCACGATCGCCGTCGACGGCCGCAGCTCGCGCACCAACCTCATCGGTGTGTTCGCTGCCGGCGACGTCATCGACCCGACCTACCGGCAGGCCGTTACCGCGGCCGGCTCCGGCACCGTCGCGGCGCTCGACGCCGAGCACTACCTCGCCTCACTCCCCAAGGAGCTCGTGGGTTCGGCCGTCCAGCCGGAACCCGTCGCGGTCTCCGTCTAGCGCTCACTTCAGTCAGAAAGTAGGAACACGCATGTCAGCAGCACACGACGTCACCGACGCAACCTTCGCAGACGAGGTCCTCAACTCGGAGGACACCATCATGGTGGACTTCTGGGCGGAGTGGTGCGGCCCCTGTCGCGCGGTCTCCCCGATCCTCGACGCGATCGCGACCGAGCACGCCGACAAGATCAAGATCGTCAAGCTCAATGTCGACGACAACCCGCAGATCGCGATGAAGTACCAGATCACGTCGATCCCCGCCATGAAGGTGTTCAGGGGCGGCGAGGTCGTCAAGACCATCATCGGCGCTAAGCCCAAGCCGGCCATCGAGGCCGACCTCGCGGAGTTCCTCGCGTAGAGCCGACAGCTCGCACGACGAAGCCCCGCCTGATCTCAGGCGGGGCTTTTGTCATTCCTGCGACGCACAGACCGTATTCTTGAACGATTCGACGAACGGGAACCCGATGACACAGGGCACGACGAGCCAGGGGAACAACCTCGACCCCTGGTACGACCACTACGCGGACCGCACGGCGGGCCTCAGCGCCTCGGAGGTCCGTGCCCTCTTCGCCGTGGCCTCGCGCCCGGAGGTCGTCTCGCTCGCCGGCGGGATGCCGTACGTCTCCGCCCTCCCCACAGAACTCGTCACCGCCGCCCTCGACAGGGTGCTGCGCGACCACGGCCCCACGGCCCTCCAGTACGGCTCCGGCCAGGGCACGCCGGCCATTCGGGAGCAGATCCTCGAGGTCATGGCCCTCGAGGGCATCCGCGCGAGCATCGACGACGTCGTCGTGACGACCGGATCGCAGCAGGGGCTCGACCTCGTCACCAAGCTCTTCATCAACCCGGGCGACGTGATCCTCGCCGAGTCACCGAGCTACGTCGGCGCGATCGGCGTGTTCCGGTCGTACCAGGCCGAGATGGTGCACGTGGCGACCGATAAC
>Ga0247804_10000107_pt1 | contig 41307 bp, 39 predicted proteins | sample UWRJL029104C1_FD_181142 | JGI IMG/M metagenome (GOLD analysis project Ga0247804, IMG submission 181142) | Plant litter microbial communities from Arlington Agricultural Research Station in Wisconsin, United States - UWRJ-L029-104C-1 | ecosystem: Environmental > Terrestrial > Plant litter >... | reverse complement strand
TTGATTATATCGAGATGTTCTACAATCAAACCCGCCGCCATAGCCACCTCGGTGGAGTCAGTCCGGAGGCATTTGAACGTGCCTCAAAATGAGCTTTGGATTTGTCTATGAAAGCCTGGGAAGTCCAGGTTTGCTGCGCAAAAGTATTTCACAAAATCACAACTTACAAACGCTGTTGTGTTTAACGTTATGCGCGCCATATCAAAAATTACACGAAATATTGCCTTTGGCGGGAATTTGGCGGGTTCTGTCGTCACCGACAGTGAGTCAAGTGATCTAGAGTTGATGCGTCGCAACTGGAGGTTGACATGCTAATTAGAAAACTTAGAGAAGAACGAGGTATTTCCCAAGAACAGCTCGCTGAAACAACCCAATTAAGTCTTCGTACAATTCAGCGCGTTGAAGCGGGTCATCGAGTGAGTTATGCATCGCTTCGGGCTCTGGTAGCGACATTTGATCTTAATATCGACTTACTAGAGCGGGAGTTATATGCAATGAAAACTACAAAAGATGAATATATCGAGAAACCACTATGGGTTAGGCTTATGTTTGGTCTACCTTCACTAGGCCGTTTGAATCGCTCTGGCCTAATAAGGCACGAGGCAAGTCTTGTTGCGTATGCAATATTTGCCTATATGGCATCCTTCATTGTGCCAAGAGTAGAGATCGCATATTGGAGTTTAACCACTGTCGATCTATTACATTTCAGTGCCTTCTCTGCATTATTCGTTGCCTATATTGCGTCTGTAACTTTTCGCCTTCGAGACAAATTCAAAACGTGGGCGCTAACTTAAATTCTGCTGTTTACGACGGAAATTAATTGATCGGGTTACCCTCGATTTATAAACTCCTTATATGGTGAGAAAATCCTATATGGAGATACTACAAGCATTCAGTTCGATAAGATGAGGTATTAAAAGAAGCTCTATGTACGTTCCAAAATCAAATGAAGAAAATAATATCACTGTGCTTCATGCGTTAATTCGTGAAAAGCCTTTGGGTACTTGGGCTTGTATTGTAAATGGGCAAATTGAAGTAAATCATATTCCTTTTGTCATTAAGGAAACTGTGGGTGAGTTTGGAACTCTTGTTTGCCATGTTGCAAAGGCAAATTCAATTTGGAAAACATTCTCACAGGTTAGTGATTCTGTAATAACCTTTCACGGTGATCAGTCGTATATTTCACCATCATGGTATCCGAGTAAGCATGAAACTGGCAAAGCTGTTCCTACATGGAATTATTGTGTGGTTCATGCCTATGGTGTGCCCAGAATAATTCAAGATGAAAATGAACTTTTCGCTCATTTAAATGAATTAACTGATCTTCATGAGTCTAAGCAAGCGATTCCTTGGCAGGTTAGTGATGCACCTACTGATTTTATTGAAAAATTAAGTGCTGCCATTGTTGGTATTGAAATTCCAATCAAGAAAATCGTTGGCAAGTGGAAGCTTGGACAGAGTCGATCTGAGTCTGACAAATTAGGAACAATCGCTGGTCTAAAGTCAGGTAGTGATGCACAGCAACACGGCTTGGCAAATGAATTGCTTAAGACCATTAAATTTTAAAGAAGCATTTAGGCAATCGCTTTATTCAGGCTTCCAATTCCAAACATCAACTCAAATTGCGGTGCTGACATAGGTTTGCCAAATAGGTAGCCTTGGCCTTCTTCGCATTTTTCTTTGCGCAGGTAGTTGTATTCTGCTTCTGTTTCAATGCCTTCGGCGATAGTTTCCAAATCGAAATTTTTTGCCATGTCGATAATGGCGCGAACTACTGACGCGTCGCGTTTGGATGTCAAAATACCGCGCACAAAGGATTGGTCTATTTTAATACGCGAGAGTGGATAGGATTTTAAAAGGCTCAGTGATGCGTAGCCGGTACCAAAATCATCAAACGCGATGCCGACTCCGTGTTGATGTAAGCGCTGCAAGATTTCCAACACAATATCGTCGTTATCGAGAACGATATTTTCAGTGATTTCCAACTCTAATGCTTCTGCGGGTAGCCCATGCCTCGCGAGAGTTTCAATTACCTCTGCAGCTAAATCCCCTATACGAAATTGTGCGCTACACAAGTTGATACCGATGCGAAACCTTGGTAATCCGCTGCGGCGCCAATAGGCGGCTTGTGCACAGGCTTCGTTAAGAATCCAGGAGCCGACAGTGGCGGCAAGTGGGCCACCTTCCAGCGCAGGCAAAAAAGCAGCGGGCGATAATATTCCCCGTTCCGGGTGATGCCAGCGAATTAATGCTTCGGCGCCGGTAATGGAGCCATCTATCATGCTGATTTGTGGTTGATAGAAGAGCAGAAACTCGCCTTTGTCTACTGCGCGGTGCAATTCAAGCCCGTACAGCCGGCGTGCCATCGCTTCCATACGCAATGTGGGGACGAATAAAAATACGCGGCCACGGCCAATGCTTTTTGCTTTGAATAACGCCAAATCTGCATCGCTCACTAATTCCAACGCTTCCTGTGCTTGAGCGGGAGCCAGCGCTACACCACAACTCGCTGCCACACGTATTTCATTGCCATCAATATTGATCGGTTGTGCAATTGCAGTGGTCATCGCATTAGCACATTGCATGGCGGTAGTTGAATCCGTTACGTTCGCTAACATGATGCCGAATTCGTCACCGCCAATACGTGCGACTACATCATTGCTTCCTGTCAATTGCTGTAAGCGGTTGGCAACTTCGCGCAGGATGGCATCACCCAAGGTATGGCCGAGGGTGTCGTTTACATCTTTGAAGCCATCGAGATCGATCATTAACACCGCGGCAGGGGCAGGGGAGATCAGCATGGTGGCGACACTGCGATAAAATTTTCCACGATTGGCAAGACCGGTGAGACCATCAATGTTGGCTTGCTGGTGCAGTTCTTCCTCTTCGCGTTGCTGCGCACTCAAGTCTTTTAAGATGGCTTCAAATTTCATATGGCCTGCATCACGCCAGCCAAACAATGAAAAACCAAAACGAAACTCGCTGCCGTCTTTGCGTAGTCCGTTTGCCTCTGTGGGAATATTGATGTGGTCGAGTGAGCGAGCTTCGATTATTTGTTCAATCAGCTCGCGAAAACCGGTGCGGTCGCCTTCGGGTAACAGCATGTCAAATTGCAGTGCTCTTTTATCGCGGAGTGTGTAGCCATGTGCAGTCGCGGCTGCCTGGTTCCATTCGATAATTTGCAGCTGTTCGTCAAACCAAATGACAGATGAGGAAGAATTGCCAGCGTATTCTTCAAACGGAGGGCGGGTGCGTTCGCTTGATACTTCAATGCGTCGCAACTCCAATCGGTCAGATGCCATTTTGGCTAATTCAGCCAGACGCTGCCGATCTTCCTGGGAGAAATCGGTGTGTGGTCGATCATCGATTACACAGAGTGCGCCTAAGGCAAGCCCGTCGGGCGATAGCAGCGGCACACCGGCGTAGAAACGCAGATTGGTATCGCCAGTGACCAGTGGGTTATCGTGAAAGCGTTCGTCGAGGGTTGCATCGGGCACAACCATGACCCCAGTTTGGGTTATAGCGTGCGCGCAAAATGAAACATCGCGGCGCATATCCACTTTGCCTACCCCCACACTCGCGGCAAAAAACACATGGTCACTGCCAATCATGTTGACTGCTGCAACCGGCATATCAAACATACGCGATGCAATATGTACTACTGGGTCGAGGCTCTGTAGCATCTTCTCTTCGTCAAGCCCGTAATCGGATAACGCCTTCAATCGTTTGGATTCGTTTGAAAAAATTACCGGGCACTTCATTGGCACATCCTCATAGTTGTTTTTTCCTGAAAGCACTTTCGAAATTCAGTATAGGAAAAGAAAAAACAGAGGCATTAAGATGTAAATATATGCGCCACTTTTTTTATCACTCTTTAGGGTGATCAAGATCCAACTCGCTACCAGGATTCAGGTGCGGTTACCATTACAGTTGGTATTTTCCGCTGATTACACATACGCATAGGTGCAACCACAATGATTGATCCAGAAGAATCGCAATCACGACCAGTAACTCCTGTTTCAAGCCATCAACCAACGCCAAAACCCCAACCGGTTCCGGTAAGGCGCGGGGCAAATCTCTGGCCCTTGGGATTGGCGATTGTGGCGATTGGCGGGTTGCTGTTGGCGCGCAACCTCGGCTTCGAGTTGTTCTTTTTGAACATCCATAACTGGTGGGCATTTTTTATCTTGCTGGCGGCAGTAGGGCCTTTAACACAGGCGTTTAATGCGTTCAGAAAAGAGGGCTTGGGTGCGGCAGTGGCGAATTCATTGGTGTCGGCGGGGGCGATTGTTTTTGTCGCGCTGCTGTTTTTACTCGATTTATCAATCTTCACCTGGTGGCCGATTTTTGTGATCATCGGCGGCCTGTATATGATGACCAGCCGCAACCGCAGTTAATGGCGGTTGAGCCGGCTGCGTCAAAACCCCACCAGCAGCAGTGGATTGCGACCGGTCATTCACGGCGTTAACAGCGGATCTGCTGCTGGCAGATAAAATCGGTACGCTTCTTGCGATGACCCGGATAAATGACCCAACCGTCAAGAATCCGTGCATATGGCCCTACCAACGTTTAACCAGTTTAATAACTTCAACGGCAAAGCCGCGCTGGGTTCCCTGCGGGGGATGGGGCGCGGGAATCTGGGTATTCCGATTCTGCTGATGATGCTCCTGGCAATGATCATATTGCCCATCCCGCCGTTGCTGCTAGATGCCTTCTTTACCTTCAATATCGCGCTCTCGCTGGTGGTATTGCTGGTGTCGGTATATGCCATGCGGCCGCTGGATTTTGCTGCTTTCCCCACTATTTTGTTGATCGCCACCTTGCTGCGTTTGGGTTTGAACGTAGCATCTACCCGCGTGGTGTTATTAGAAGGCCATAACGGTGGCGATGCCGCCGGTAAGGTAATCGAGGCGTTTGGCCATGTGGTCATCGGCGGCAATCTCGCCGTGGGCATCGTGGTGTTTATCATTTTGATGATTATCAACTTCGTGGTAATCACCAAAGGTGCAGGGCGTATATCGGAAGTGAGCGCGCGGTTTACCTTGGACGCCATGCCCGGCAAACAAATGGCGATTGATGCGGATTTGAACGCGGGTTTGATCGACCAAGACCAAGCGCGCACCCGCCGTCAGGAAGTGTCTGCAGAAGCGGACTTCTACGGTGCGATGGACGGTGCGAGTAAGTTTGTACGCGGTGATGCGGTCGCGGGCATCATGATTATGTTTATCAATATCTTCGGCGGCTTGGCGATCGGCATGATGCAGCACGATCTGGAGTTCGGTGACGCCTTCGAGAAATACACCATCCTCACCATTGGTGACGGCTTGGTTGCGCAAATCCCCGGCCTGCTGTTGTCCGTTGCTTCTGCCATTTTGGTTACCCGCGTTAATAGTTCAGAAGACATGGGCAAGCTGGTTGTTAGCCAAATGTTTACCTCGCCCAAAGCATTAGCAGTTGCCGCTATCATGTTGATTATTATGGGTTCTGTTCCAGGTATGCCTCATGTTGCGTTTCTGGGTCTGGGTCTGTTGTGTGCCGGCTTGGCCTACTACATTCACTGGCGTAAACAACAACCGGCTGTAGTGGAAGATAACTCCTTTATTCCTGCTGGCACTCGCAGCGCCAATGAAATGATGCCTTCCGGCAACGCGAATATCGCTCCGCAACGCTCAATGCCAGCCTTACCTGCCGGTACACCTGAATCACCCGAATTAGGTTGGGATGATGTACAACCGGTAGATGTGATCGGTTTGGAAGTAGGCTACCGCTTGATCCCCATGGTCGATAAAAACCAAGGCGGTGAATTGCTTGGCCGTATCAAAGGTGTCCGTAAAAAGCTCTCGCAAGAGATGGGCTTCCTGATTCCGTCAGTTCATATCCGTGACAATCTCGATTTAAATCCCACCGGTTATCGCCTGAGTTTGATGGGTGTTTCTATGGCCGAGGCCGATGTGTATCCCGACCGCGAATTGGCGATTAATCCCGGGCAAGTGTTCGGCACGCTGGACGGGATCAAAACCAAAGACCCGGCGTTTGGTTTGGATGCTATCTGGATTAACCCCAACCAACGTGAACAAGCACAAACGCTGGGTTACACCGTGGTTGATCCGAGCACTGTGGTGGCAACGCACCTTAACCAAATCCTGCAACAACATACGTTTGAATTGCTCGGTCACGAAGACGTACAGAAGCTGCTGGATATGTTGGCCAAGACATCGCCCAAGTTAGTGGAAGAGTTGGTGCCCAACACCATCAGCATCAATGTGCTGCTCAAAGTCTTGCAAAACCTGCTACGCGAGCGGGTGCCGATCCGCGATATTCGCTCGATCGCCGAAGCCTTGGCGGGTACCGGCGGTAAGAGTCAAGATCCCGCCGCTTTAACTGCATTGGCGCGGGTGGCGCTGAGCCGTCAAATCGTGCAAAACATCATTGGAAACGAGCGAAACCTGCCTGTTATCACGCTCGAACCGAGTTTGGAACAGTTGTTGCTAAATACCGTTCAGCAGGCACAAAAAGCTGGCGCTGATGACAGCGCGTTTATTGAGCCGGGTCTGGCAGATCGTTTGCAACAATCGCTGATTAATGCAGCGCAGAAGCAAGAACTGTCGGGCAAACCACTGGTAATGCTGGTTGCTGCGCCGCTCAGGCCAATGCTGTCGCGTTTTGTTCGTCACAGTGTTCCCGATATGCGCGTGCTGGCTTATACCGAAGTCCCAGACAACAAACAGATCAGTATCGACGTGAGTGTCGGTGCGGATAAAAAGTAGCCCAAGCGGTAGGAGTTGAATATGCAAGTCAAACGTTTTGTAGCGGCTGATATGCGTCGTGCGCTGGAATTGGTTCGTCAGGAACTGGGGTCAGATGCCATTATTCTCTCCAGCAATCGCATCCCGGAAGGGGTGGAATTGCTGACAACGATGGGCTCTGATCACGAGCTCAAGCAACTGCAAAATCGCCCGTTTGCCGAATCGACCTTCGCGGGCAGTGAGCCGTTATTAAGCGATGGCGAAATTTCTCCACGCGCCTTGGCCAATCCCCAGCCGCGCAGAACCGCACCCGTGATTAGCCAAGTCGCAGATCATCGGGGTGCCGACCATCGGAGTGCCGCCCAGCGGAGTGCCGCGCATCCCAATGCAGGAAAGACCGGTGCGCAATTGGCCGACGATATTGAAAAAGCGCGTTTGCGTATGCTCGCCGCGCGTAAAGCAGAAGACTCTGCCAAAGAATTTTTAGTGGGCAAAAACACCGTGGTGAATGCCGGTATTCCACGCAATATTCAAATGCCGCCAGTGCAAAAGCCGAAAGCAGGTATGAGTGCAGCAGAAAAATATCCCTTGGTTGATGCTGCACCTGTCTCCATCAAACCAGCATTTACCGCAGCGGCATCGGTAAACGACAGCCCGGAGCAAAATGCGCAGCTAACCGAACTGCAAGCAGAAATCGCCGATATGCGTTTCTTGCTCGAGCAACAATTGGATCGCCTGACCGGCCAACAATCCGCGCCGATAGATTCACCGGTACTGGCCAGTGTTGCCCGTCGCCTTGAGCGCTTGAACCTGCCAAAAGACGTGATTGGCAAAGTCATCAGCGCCTGTACTAAAACCAAAACCCTGAGCGATGCCTGGCCCGATGCGCTGGCAAACCTCGCGCATCAATTACCGATTAACGGCCGCGATGTTGTCGATCAAGGCGGCGTGTTTGCGTTTGTAGGCCCAACCGGTGTAGGCAAAACCACCACTATCGGCAAATTGGCTGCGCGTTATGTATTGCAGCACGGCGCCGACAAAGTTGCACTGATCACTACCGATACCTATCGCATAGCCGCTCACGACCAATTGCGTTCACTTGCGCGTATTTTACGTGTGCCAGTGCGTGTGGTTGATGAAGCTAATCCGCTCGATAACGTCTTGCGCAGCCTGCGCCATTGCTCCTTGGTATTGATCGATACTGCCGGTTTCCGCCATGGCGACCCGCATTTGAAAGCGCAACTTCAAGCGCTAGCTGAACAGCAAACAGTAAAAACGTATCTGGTGATGTCCTGCAACAGTCAGGCGCAAATGTTGAAAGCGTCCATTCACGCCTACGGCACTGCACGCCTGCAAGGGTGCATCCTCACTAAACTGGATGAAACCGCCAGCATCGGCGAGGCTTTAGGTGTGGTAATGCAAAACCGCTTGTCCATTGCCTATACCACTGACGGGCAGGATATTCCCAAGAATTTGGAGGTCGCGCGTGCGCATCAGCTGGTAGCAAAAGCTGTCGCCTTGCTCAAAGCGAATCCAACCTCGGCGGTTTCTTAAGCAGATACGGTATAACCACAGGAATTTGGCGGTGAAACTGAAATTAGTCGGATGGGTTGCTAATCCCTATCTATACTCAGATCACCATTGATGTACCCCACCCAAGTCACAACAACCCTGTGATCTTCGGGCGTACAACACAAAGAACAGGTTTGGAGTTATGTGTAGATGAGTCAAACGCGACCCGTACAAGTGATCGCTGTATCCGGCGGCAAAGGCGGAGTAGGTAAGAGCAATATCTCCGTCAACCTCAGTATCGCTTTGGCCGAATTGCGCCGCAGAGTGGTGTTGTTAGATGCCGACCTCGGGCTGGCAAATGTGGATGTGCTGCTGGGAATCAGAGCCACACACACCTTGGCCGATGTGCTCGCTGGAACCCACAGCCTCACTGATGTATTAGTCACAGGTCCCGCCGGTGTAAAAATTGTACCTGCCTCTTCTGGTGTACAGCGTATGGCGGAATTAAGCCCCGCTGAGCACAGCGGTTTGATCAACGCCTTCAATGAACTTTCCGATCAAGTTGATATTTTAGTAATCGATACCGCTGCCGGTATTTCCGATACGGTGGTGAGTTTTGTGCGCGCCGCGAATGAAGTCATTATCGTGGTGTGTGACGAGCCTTCATCGATTACCGATTCCTACGCATTGATCAAATTGCTCAATAAAGAGTACGGAATGCAACGCTTCCGTGTGGTCGCCAACATGACGCGCACTCCGCAGGAAGGTATCAATATGTTTAACAAATTAAATACTGTATGCGAACGTTTTCTGGATGTGACTATGCAGTTTGTCGGTCAAATTCCGTTTGATGAAAACGTGCGTAAAGCCGTGCAAAAACAAAAAGCCTTAATCGAATTTGCGCCTACATCTAAAGCTTCAATCGCTATTCGCGCACTGGCACAAGCGGTAGACAAATGGCCGTTGCCCAACTCGCCCACAGGTCGCCTGGAATTTTTTGTTGAGCGTTTATTGCAGGCTGCGAATGGGCGTTAGCACGCGAGAAATTGAACACACTACGATGGATGTAAAAAGTTGCGCCGCCGGGATGTTGGTGAAACACCCTGATCTTAAAAAGAAGGTGCTCAATGGCCGCAGTCAATGGTTTAGCCATGTACGATAAAAAAACGTCACTCGATGCGCAGATAAATATTGAAGACTACGCGCCTTTGGTTAAGCGTATCGCCTACCACATGATGATGCGTTTGCCTGCCAGTGTGCAGGTGGATGACCTTATCCAAGCCGGCATGATCGGCCTTATCGAAGCCTCCCAAAAATACGATGCCTCCCGCGGTGCTAGTTTTGAAACCTATGCGGGTATTCGCATTCGCGGTGCAATTGTCGATGAAATGCGCCGGGGCGATTGGGTGCCGCGTTCAGTGCATCGCAACGCACGGCGAGTTTCGCGCGCCGTTGCCGCCGTTGAAGCGCGTACCGGACGGGATGCGACTGACGCTCAAATTGCAGCGGAGTTGGGTGTTGAGCTCGATGAATATTTTGTGATGTTGCAAGACTCCAACGGCAGTCGTCTCTTCAGTTATGAAGAAACCTTTGGTGAAGAAGACAGCAATATCGATGCCTCTGAACACAGCAGTGCATTTGTTAGCCCCTTTGATGGCCTCCAGCGCGACGGTTTGAAAAAAGCCTTGGCCGGTGCAATTGCCTTGTTGCCCGAACGTGAGCGTATGGTGTTGGCGCTCTATTACGATCAAGAGTTAAACCTGAAAGAAATCGGTTTGGTGCTTGGGGTGAGTGAATCCCGCGTGAGCCAGATTCACAGCCAAGCCGCCGCACGTTTACGCCATAAGCTGGCCGATTGGCAATCGAGTTAAGGTTGTTTAAATAACAAACGACTCGAGTAAACGCCGCCGTTTATACCGCCGGTATCGAGTAATAATTTCCTGTACTTTCAGCGGTTTGAACTAAGATTCGAATTAAAAGTTGAAGATTTACATGCCTGAACTGGCCGAAGCTTCAACTCCTACTAGACTATGATTAAATGAAATTCCCGTCAGGGTGAGTGGAGGTTGCGTTGGATAAGAATATGAAAATCTTAATTGTTGATGACTTTTCAACAATGCGACGGATTATTAAAAACTTGCTGCGGGATTTGGGTTTTTCCAATACCCATGAAGCAGACGATGGTGTTACGGCATTGCCTATGTTGAAAAACGGCGATTTCCAATTTCTGGTAACAGATTGGAATATGCCCGGCATGACGGGGATAGATTTATTAAAAGCAGTACGTGCCGACGAAAAGTTGCGCACCTTGCCCGTGCTAATGGTAACGGCAGAAGCCAAGCGCGATCAGATTATCGAGGCAGCGCAAGCGGGTGTGAATGGCTATGTAGTCAAGCCATTTACCGCGCAAGCACTCAAGGAAAAAATCGAGAAGATTTTTGATCGGGTAGGGTAGTTTCGCTCGGTCAAATAATAAATAAGGCGTTGTCATGGCATCTGAACCCCAAACATCCTTCAATGAAGAATTTGTTATCGAATTGAAAGAGTGCGCCAAGCTGCTAACGGAAAAATTGCAAAGCAATCAATTCGAAGAAGCATCGGTGCTGATTCACACCATCACCCAAGCACGTGACCGCCACATTTTCCAATCGGTGGGGCGCTTAACTCGTGGTTTGCACAATGCCATTGTGAATTTCAATGTCGATGCTGATTTAAGTAAAGAGCCACCAAAGATCGCTAATTCTGATATTCACGACGCATCCAATCGATTGAATTACGTTATTGATCTCACGCAAAAAGCCGCTGAAAAAACCATGGATGTTGTAGACGAAGCAGCGCCTATTGCGATGAATCTCGGGCAAGAAGCCAGTAATTTGCGTACTGAATGGGCGCGGCTTAAACGCCGTGAAATGGGGCCAGATGAATTTCGCCAGCTCTATGATCGAATGGATGATTTTCTGGGGCAGATGGTCACTGGCACCGGGCAAATCAGTAAAAATTTACAAGATATTGTACTAGAGCAAGGCTTTCAGGATTTAACCGGCCAAGTGTTAAAACGCGTGATTGGTTTAATTAACGATGTGGAAAAAGATTTAGTGAGTCTGGTGCGTATTGCGGGACAAGTCGAAGAAATTGCTGGGCTAACTGATGACAGCGAAACAATCGAACACGACGCAGAAATTATGCACAAAAGAAAAATAGAAGCCGAAGGGCCGCAAATTAATAAAGAGCGTGCCGATGTAGTTTCCGGTCAAGACGATGTGGATGATTTATTGTCGAGTCTAGGGTTTTAATTTTTATTAGTTTCATTGTTAAAGCATCTAGATTTGCGGGTCACGCGAGGAATGTTGAATGAGTTTTGGTGATGACGAGGATATCCTCCAGGATTTTCTGGTAGAGGCGGGAGAAATTCTTGAGCGCCTTAGCCAGCAATTGGTTGACCTGGAGCAGCGCCCGGAAGATAAAGATCTGCTCAATGCAATCTTTCGCGGTTTTCATACCGTAAAAGGCGGAGCAGGTTTTTTGGCGTTAACGCCAATGGTGGAATGCTGTCATCTCACTGAAAATTTGTTTGATATTTTGCGCAATGGCAAACGCACCGTTACCTCCGAATTAATGGATGTCGTATTAGAAGCCCTTGATTTAGTAAACCAACAATTTGAATTGGTTTCCCAACGTGAGCCTTTACCGCCGGTTGACCATTCCCTTATTGCATCCTTGGAACGTTTAGTTTCCTGCGCCGATTTAAATGAAGCCGCCGATGCTGCTGCCGCCCACGAAAATAGTATCGCTGAATCGATTGCAGAAGAAGCACCGAGTGGCGATATCACCGATGCAGAATTCGAACAATTATTAGATGCAATCGCAGGACAACCGACAGCTTCTGCTGCTGCGCCAACCACTTCAGTAGCGACAACATCATCGAATAACGATGAAATTACTGAAGATGAATTTGATGCGCTGCTCGACCAATTACACGGTAAAGGCACCACACCCGGCGCAACTGCTCCCGCTGCAATTTCTATTGCAGCATCAGCGATTTCTGCATCGTCCAGTAATGATATTTCAGAAGACGAATTTGAAGCCTTGCTCGATCAATTGCATGGCAAGGGTAAAGCACCTGGCCCAAGTGCTGCGCCTGCCGCCGCTACTCCTGCACCGATTGTTGCTGGTTCCGGTGGTGATTTAATTAGTGACGATGAATTTGACGCATTGCTTGACCAACTCCATGGCAAAGGTAAAGGCCCTGCAACCACGTCTGCCCCTGCAGCTCCCGTAAGAAAAGCTGCTGATACAAAACCGGCGCTTGCCGCAGCAAAACCAGCGCCGGTAGTAGCCAAAAAAGTTGAACCACCTAAAACTGCAGCTGCACCCGTTGCCGCACCAGCTGCTGCGAATGAAAAAGAAGCACCGCAAGTTGAAACTACAGTGCGTGTTGATACGCAACGCCTCGACGATATTATGAATATGGTCGGTGAGTTGGTATTGGTACGCAATCGCTTGGTGCGTTTAGGTAATGGTTCTACCAACGAGGCTCTGGTAAAAGCAGTTGCGAATCTCGATGTGGTCACTGCCGATTTGCAAACCTCGGTAATGAAAACCCGCATGCAGCCGATCAAAAAAGTATTTGGTCGTTTTCCGCGGGTAGTGCGCGATTTGGCGCGCAGTTTGCGCAAAGAAATTAATCTGGAATTGGTGGGTGAAGAAACCGATCTGGATAAGAATTTAGTAGAGGCACTCGCCGATCCCTTAGTGCATTTAGTGCGCAACTCCGTCGATCACGGCATTGAGTTTCCAGAAACGCGCGAAGCCAATGGCAAGCCACGTTTAGGGCAGGTGGTGCTCTCGGCTGAGCAAGAAGGAGATCATATTCTGTTGTCGATCAGCGATGACGGTGCGGGTATGGATCCAGTGAAACTACGCGGTATTGCCGTTGAAAAAGGTTTGTTCGATGAGGACACTGCTAATCGTTTGTCGGATACCGAGGCTTACAATTTAATTTTTGCACCCGGCTTTTCGACCAAAAAAGAAATTTCCGATGTATCGGGTCGCGGTGTGGGTATGGATGTGGTGAAAACCAAAATCACCCAGCTCAACGGCACGGTAGAAATTAAATCAGAATTAGGTAAGGGCACGCGGTTTATTATCAAAGTGCCACTGACTTTGGCGATTATGCCAACGCTAATGTTTATGCTCGGGCAGCAAACTTTTGCGTTTCCACTCGTGAGTGTTAATGAAATTTTCCATATGGATCTTACCAAGAGCCATATTGTGGATGGACAAGATTGCGTTGCGATTCGCGACCAAGCCATCCCGTTGTTTTACATGAAAGATTGGCTGGTAAAAAATTCTTACGGTGACCGCCCGGACAATGCGCATGTGGTTATTGTGACGGTAGGTACTCGCCGCGTTGGTTTTGTGGTGGATCAATTAATCGGCCAAGAGGAAGTGGTGATCAAACCGCTCGGGAAAATGTTGCAAGGCACCCCGGGTATGGCGGGCGCAACAATTACTGGTGACGGTACCATCGCGCTCATTTTGGATATTCCAAGTTTGTTACGCCGCTACGCAAAAGGATCAACGAGTTGGGGGCATAGCTAGCCGTCAATTGACTGATGCGGCTAAGCACTCCAGCGTGGTTACTTAATTATTATGTTTTCCAAAGCAGTGCAACTGCGGAGTGAGTTAGATGCCTGTTCGGGTATTAGTAGTCGATGATTCCAATTTCTTTCAGCATCGCCTGAAAGATATTATTAATGAGCACCCGGATCTAAAAGTCATCGGTATAGCTAGCAATGGCCGCGAAGCAGTAGAAAAAGCCGCAGAGTTAAAGCCTGACATTATCACCATGGATTTTGAAATGCCGGTGATGGATGGTGTCACGGCAATCAAGTTAATCATGGCCAACTCCAAAATTCCCATCTTAATGTTTTCATCGCTCACTTATGAAGGCGCCAAAGTTACCCTGGATGCGCTGGCAGCAGGTGCGCTGGATTTTATTCCCAAAGATTTTGCCGAAGTATCGCGCAGTTCAGATTCACTCAAGAAAAAATTGCACGAGCGTTTAATTACGCTGGCAGGCGTTACTGCGCGCGCAGCGCCAGTTGCCGAGCCTCGACTATCATCAATTTCTGCCGCGCCCGGCTTGCGCTCTCCTATTTCTGCGCCGGTGCGGGCCACGGTTAATACGCAGCAGGATGAAACGACAAAAGCATCTGGGCCGGATAATTACCGGTTAAAAAAATTACCTAAATTATTAGTGATAGGTGCATCAACCGGTGGGCCTGTCGCCTTAGCCGAAGTATTAATTAGTTTGCCTGCCAATTTTCCGCTGCCCATCGTATTAGTGCAGCATATGCCAGAAAATTTCACCAAAGCATTTGCAGAGCGGTTAAACAAACAGTGCAATATTCGCGTGCGCGAAGCCGTTGATGGTGATCAGTTGCAGCCGGGTTTAGCGTTGCTTGCTCCAGGAGGCAAGCAGCTGATGCTCGATAAACGCAATGGCGGTTCTGTGCGTATATTACCCGATGATGAACGCGTGAATTATAAACCCTCGCTGGATATTACCTTTGGCTCTGCCGCAAATATTTATGGCGACAAAGTGCTAGGCGTGGTGTTAACCGGCATGGGTTCTGACGGGTGTAAAGGTGCGCATTTGTTAAAAGAGGCGGGTTCAGCACTCTGGTCGCAAGACGAAGCCAGCTGCGTCATTTATGGTATGCCCATGGCCGTTGCGCGCGCCGGTTTGACTGACAAAGTACTCAGCCTGAAAGATATTGGGCCGCGTTTGGTGCGAGAGGTTATGTAATGGATTTACTCAGTATTCTTGGCGTTATCATCGCGTTTGCAGCGATTATTGGCGGAAACTTTTTAGAAGGTGGTGGCTTTGGTTCGCTGCTCAATGGCCCTGCGGCATTTATCGTGCTGGGCGGCACCTTGGGCGCTGCGATGTTGCAAACCTCTAAAAATAGTTTGCGCCGTGCGTTAAAAATTATCAGCTGGGTGTTTAAGCCACCGTATGTTCCATTTAAGCAAGGTGTTGCCAATATAGTGCGCTGGGCGACCGCGGCACGTAAAGATGGCTTATTAGGGCTTGAAGCAATTTCCGAGCGTGAAAAAGATAAATTCGCAAAAAAAGGTCTGCAGTTGTTGGTTGACGGCAATGAGCCAGAGGCGATTCGTCGTATTTTAGAAACCGATTTAATTGTGGATGAGCAACGCGACTTTGATGCGATTAAGTTTTACGAATGTATGGGTGGTTATGCACCTACGATTGGCATCATCGGTGCTGTAATGGGCTTGATTCATGTCATGAATAATCTTGCCGATCCAGCCACGCTAGGCCCTGGAATCGCCATTGCGTTTGTGGCGACGATTTATGGTGTGGCGCTCGCCAACTTGGTATTTATTCCTATGTCAAACAAGTTGCGCATGTGTGTGAATGAAAACTCGCAATACCGTGAATTAATTATCGAGGGCATTATCGCTATCGCCGACGGAGAAAATCCGCGCTCGATTGAAATGAAATTAAACGGTTATTTACATCCGCATTAATCAATAGCAGCATTTTTATGGTACGTCGCAGGCGGCAAGAGGTTCATGTTAATCAAGAGCGTTGGCTAATTTCTTATGCTGACTTCATTACGCTATTGTTCGCATTTTTTGTCGTGATGTATTCCATCTCGCAAGTCAACGACAGCAAGTATCGCGTGCTATCCGATACCTTCCTTGAAGCGTTCAATCAACCTGCGCACACTCAAGTAGATGCAGAGTCGGAGGTACAAACCTCGCCCGCAACCAATGTGATTATTCCTATCGACATGGGTAGCCCGGCGGCCGATCACGCGGTTAATACTGAACAACCGCCAGAGGTTGATAACGCGCAATCCGATGCAATCGAGCCAATCAAAACCAGTGATGAGTTGACGCAGATTTCTGATTTGGTCACCGAGAAGTTTACCCAGTTAATTAATGACCAAATGATTCAAGTTTCCAGCAATGAGCTGTGGCTGCAAATTGAATTGAAAGACAGCATTTTATTTTCATCTGGCAGTGCCGATACCAGTGAGCAAGCGCAAAAAATATTTGATGAGATCGCCGACATTCTGCGCGGCTATTCCAACCCGGTTCAAGTGGAAGGTTTTACCGATAATATTCCAATCAAGAGCGTGAAATATCCCACCAATTGGGAGCTATCTACCGCGCGTGCAAGCGCCATTGTGAAATATCTTGCTAGCAAGGGTGTGGCGCCCGAGCGCTTATCTGCTGTGGGTTATGGCGAATATCAACCTATGGCTCCAAACGACACAGAATTGAGCCGCGCGCAAAATCGTCGCGTTACCATTATGGTTGCCAAGCGCAAAATGGACCGCCCAAAAATTATCCCCGTTCCTGCAACTCCTTTACCTCAGCCTGCATCGTCATCATCGGTACCCAATTAACCTGCTAGCGTTCTCTGCCCATAAACGTTTGCGTTATCTAGGTCGAATTACTATGTTATTTTTTGTGCGGTTACTTTCATCGCGACATGCATCTCTACAACGCATCTATTCCATGTTGATTCTTGGTGTCGCTTTGTTAACAGTGTGCCCGGCAACTTCGTTGGCCGATGGCGTAAAACCGGAAATGACAGTGGTGATTTCGCGCGAGAAAAAACTCACAGCCGATCACGACGATTATTATTTTAGCCAGCTCCTCGAGTTAGTGCTGAACAAGACTGTCGCATCGCATGGCCCTTACCATATTGAATTAGTCCCGGTGATGCCAATTACCAATCGACTCTTACGCGAAATTGAGTTGGGGCGTGTCGATATCACCTGGATGCCATACAACATCAATGCACCTGCCCAGTTGATGCCAATTAAAGTTCGGCTGTTGAAAAACTTGAGTGACCATCGCGTATTTTTAATCCGCGCTGATGATCAGGCACGCTTCTCTGCGATCAACACGATAGAAGATCTGCGCCGTTTGCGTGGCGGTATTGGTTCGCACTGGCCTGACCGGCTTGTGATGGAAGAAAACGGTTTACCCTTGGTATTGAGTTTGAGTTATTTCAATTTGTTTAAAATGCTTTCTTCCAAGCGGTTTGATTATTACTCGCGTGGTGTTCATCAAGTATTGCCTGAAGTAAGCGCTTATGCCGATAAGGGTCTGGTGCTTGAGCAAGAACTACTGCTGCGCTATGAGAATCCGGTGTATTTTTATGTCAATAAATCCAATACTCAGCTTGCCGAACGGCTTTCCCTCGGCTTAAAGATAGCCATGGACGATGGAAGTTTTGATGCGTTATTTCATCAGTTTGAAAACTTTAACTGGGCAGAAGCTATGCTTAAGCAAGCATCTCGCCGGGTTATACCGCTAAGCAATTTTAGCTTCGCAGATTCACCCCCTAAAGGGTTAGCGCACCCGTCAAATTCTCCCTGATTAATTGATTGGGCACAGAGTTTGCTTTGTTTAAAATGGTGACAAAAATGTCCGGTGTTTGACGCCGATGAGGATTACAACGTGCGTGTCTTAGCAATAGCAAATCAAAAGGGCGGCGTGGGTAAAACCACCACCAGCGTATCACTTGGAGGGTTAATCGCCTCTTCCGGTAAGCGCGTGCTCTTGTTGGATATTGATCCGCACGGCTCGCTCTCAACCTATTTCCGTCAAGACCCTGACACACAAACCCTCAGCAGCTACACCTTGTTCCAGGAACGCAAAGAGCTGTCGCGCGATTCTATTCGCCGTTTAATTATCGCCACGGAATATCCCAATCTGCATGTGCTGCCATCGACCACCGCACTTGCCACTCTTGAGCGTCAAGCAATAGGGCAGGATGGGATGGGTTTGGTGTTGAGTAGGGCGCTCGCGCATATCGCTGATGATTACGATTATGTGTTGATCGATACGCCGCCGTTGTTGGGCGTGTTGATGGTAAATGCTTTAGCGGCTTGCCAATATTTAGTGATTCCGGTGCAGACCGAATTTCTTGCGCTCAAAGGTTTGGAGCGCATGGTGAACACTCTTAAGATGATGTCGCGCTCGCGCAAAAAAGCGCTGGCTTACACTATTGTGCCGGTTATGTTTGACCGCCGTACCCAAGCGTCGGTGAGCAGCTTACGCACTATTCGCAATACTTATCCTGATCAGGCTTGGCCGGGTCATATCCCTATTGATACTCGTTTCCGCGATGCCAGTAAAGCCGGTGTGCCGCCGCATTTGTTCGATGCTACCAGCCGCGGTGCCGAGGCTTATTTATCGCTCTGGCATTGGGTGGAAAAAGCGCTCCGTGCGGATGAATTGAAAACCGATATTGCACCTGCTGTGGTCGCGAATAAGTCGGGTATGGTGTCGTGAGCAAGCGCAAAGATTCCGGCGACAGCATCAAGCCGCCTGACGATAGCTTGAGTAGTTACTTTGATGAGTTGCTCGGCGGCGAAGATTTGCTTGAGCATGCATTTACTACAATCGATGAGCGCCAAATGCCCGTTGCAGCAAGCTCGGGTGGCGCGCGCGTCGTGTCACTACCGACCAAAAAGACGACGGACGAAAAATCCAAAAAGCCCAGCTTGCGTGCTGAACCAACATCGACTTCCTTCCCTAAATCAATCGCTGCATTCGCTGAACCCGAACAACTACAAACACGCGAGCAAAAGCTCAAACTTGAAAAACTTTTACAATCCGCACGTCCGCAATTATTAGTTGAAACGCCGGCTGCGATGGAAACAAAAACCACGTTTGTCAGCGTCCCTGAAGAAATTCAGGATTGGGTAATTGATACTCCGGTTGTAGAAAGTATTGCTACCGAGGCTGTCATTGCTGATCACCTTTTTCATGAGGCAACGCCAGAGGTAGCGCATTTTCAAATCGACGGTTTGGAGTGGTTGGAAAATGGCCGTCCGCAGTGGGCGCAATCGCGTTTTGATGTACTGCTATTTAAAGTCTCCGGGCTGACGCTTGCGGTGCCGCTGGTATCGCTTGGGCAAATACAGCCGCTTACCGATGAGCTAACGCCACTCTTTGGCCAAGCCGATTGGTTTATGGGGCTGCAGCCTACGCCCGCCGGGAAAATCCGTACCGTGAACACCGCTAAATTTGTGATGCCTGAGCGTTACGACGAACGGTTTTTACAAACGGCAAAATATGTTGTGTCTATTAATGGTGTCCCTTGGGGGCTGGCGGTTGATTCAGTAAATCAACCGATTAGGCTGATGCCCGACGATGTGAAGTGGCGTGGTAATCGCAGTAATCGCCCTTGGCTTGCCGGTACAGTGAAAGACCATATGTGCGCACTGCTGGATATTCCGCGGATTGGCCAGATGCTGATTGATGCCGATAAAAACTTTATTCCTAAAACCCTTTAGCCCAACAACCAGGCTGTTGCTCGATTGCGCCAAGCCCATCTTGGCCATGAAACAAAAGTGGCATAGGAAAAGTCCTCGGCTATAGTTATAGCGACATTGATACGATTTGCCGCCCACCGGATGCGGCTCCAGAGGAATTAGACGATGGCAACTGATGCAGCAAAAAATAAGAGTAGTGATGATCCCGTATTGCAGTGGGTCACTTTTCGTCTAGATGGCGAAACCTACGGTATTAATGTAATGCAGGTGCAAGAAGTGCTGCGTTACTCCGAAATAGCGCCAGTGCCTGGTGCGCCATCTTATGTGTTGGGAATTATTAATCTGCGCGGTAACGTCGTGACGGTCATCGACACCCGTCATCGCTTTAATTTATCCAGCGGTGAAATTACCGATAACACTCGTATTGTGATAATCGAAACAGATCGCCATGTAATTGGAATTTTGGTGGATAGCGTTGCCGAAGTGGTTTACTTGCGTCAATCAGAAATTGAAATGGCACCAAATGTTGGTAATGAAGAAAGCGCGAAATTTATTCAAGGTGTTTGCCACAAAAACAACGAATTGTTAATCCTGATTGATCTTAATAAATTATTGACCAGTGAAGAATGGTCAGAAATGGAAGATGTTTGAGTGGTTAATCAACCTAATGCAGGCTGGTCGAAAATGTTGGAAACCAGCACAGAGAAATATTCATGACAGTTTTGGAAATGGGTTTCATAGCCTGCGCAGCAGTCAGCGTCATTGCGCTGGCGACTGCAATAATTAGCTTGCAGCGTGTGCGTCAGCAAGCGAGCGAGAATGAAAAACTCATTCAAAAAGTGATGCGTGAAGTGGCGGCATCCAGCAGCGGTTCGGTGGGTATGGGGCAGCGTTTATTGGCAATGGAAAAACGCTTGCAAGCAAATGCTAGCGCCACTAAAAAACCAGAAAAAATTGATTACTACAATGACGATGAATTTCAACCTTATTCGCAAGCAGCGCAAATGTTTAAGCTGGGGATGGATTGCGATGAAGTAGCGCGGCGCTGTGGCTTATCCCGTGCGGAAGCCTCACTGCTAGAGATGATGCAAAAATCCAGTCATTAATATTGATTTAACGCAGAGGCAAAAAAGGAGATCATTTGATCTCCTTTTTTTATCGAACTACATCTGATGATCAAGCCTTGGCGACTGTATAAGACGCTGTGTGTTGCGTCTTGGTGCCTTGCGCGGTGTAGAGCGATGGAGCGGCAACTTTGCCGCGTAGCAAGCCTAGTAAGTGATTCAGGGTTTGCTGCGAGCGGGCGATCATTTTACCGTTGATGTCGTTCATCTTTTGGCAATCTTCAAAATCGCTGACCAGGATTTTCCACTCGTCGCGCAAGGGTAGGGTGGCGGTGTTGCGCTGTAAGAACATATCCCAGCCGTTGGCGTTCGTGGGTAAACCCAAAGTGGTGAGAATTTGTTGGCGTTGTTTGGCGCTGTTGTTAAGTAAATCCAGTAGTGCAGATTTTTGTTCAACAATACGTGGGAGTGCTTCTTGCTTGCGCTGTTCCAACTGTTCGCGTTCATGGGCGAGCAGTTGTTTGAGTTGAGCAATTGCAGCGGAATCCTGCGCGATCATCTGACGCAGTGAACTGATATCGAGAGACATAGCAACCTCTTCATTTTTGGGTATTCTTTTTTGGATATACAAATAAAACGCATGCGAATTAATAAAGCTCCGGGGGAGAGCGTTACTAACCCTTAATAAAATTTCTAGCCCAGAAGATCATTCTGGTTGAGCATATTTTCAGCGATACGCTCAGGGTTGATCTCAAAGCGGCCTTCGGCAATTGCACGTCTGATTTCGGCTACTTTTTCCAGATCGACATCGGGCGAGCTGTTGATTTTGGCTTGCAGGCGACCCAGTGTTTGGGCTTCCTGGCTCAATACCACCTGATCACTGGCGCCTTTGCTGGCCGGAGCTGCATCGGGTGCTGGTGTTTTAGCCTCGGGCGCGATTGGCGCTGCGGGCTTGCTGCGGGCACCTTTGGTGCTGACAGAATCCAGTGTGTTGTTGGTGTTGAAGTTCATGTTGTTCCCCTGTTTGCCCAGTGGTGATTAGCCTGCTGCGGCGATTAACGTTGCTAAAAGTGTCGCGGTTGCTATGTCGTGACAGTAGGAGCTTTCAATAATGTGAGAGTCCCTAACAGGCTTATCGGCCAGCGTCCGCACAACTTTAGCAAAAATGTAAAAAAACTTTCACACATCAAAGGGTTTGTACTATCCCTTGGCTGATAACAACCCCGCTGATGATGCGTTCGGATGAGTTATTACGCACCCGAATTTTCTGGCCTACGCGGCCATCGGCCATTGCTGTGCCTGCACTACTTACTTTTAAACTGCCTGCGAGCGATTCCAATACCACGATTTCGCCGCGTTTTACGGCAGTGGGCGCATCGAGTAGGGCAGCTTTAAATGGCTCGCCTTTGCCGATATTACGTTTTGCCTCTTTACCAACAATGGCGCTTGCATCGGGTAAAAATGCTTGACGAATAGTGCTCACGTTAACCACGCTATTAGTTAGATGAGCGTTGGTAATCACTTCACCGCGGGCAATATCGCGCACGGCGATGGCAATCTCACGGTAAATGGTGACTTGCGCCGGAACATGTACCGACCAAACCTTGCCGCTTTTACATTCCGCTTTGATACTAATATTGCCGCCCATGCCGGTGTCATCCTGATTGATGAATTCGACGGGTTCTGCGCAATTTGCAAGGCGTAGGCGGTTATCCAAATTGCTTACGTTAATATCGATGCGTTCATGGGCGACTTGCTGGTATTCCGCCGCCAAAAAACTGGCGATGTCCTGTTTTAGCTGTGCAACCGGATATATTTGCGCCAATGTTGGTGCCGAAAGACCAATCAGCAGCGCCAATCCTACGCTACGCGGGATTTGGGTTGTGGCTTTCCTGCTTTGCGCGTGGCGCAAAATATTCCGCAAGAAAGTACTGTAAAAACTAGGAAGTTCCATATTTTGTCCTATCCTCAAGGGTAAGAACTGAGTGCCAGCCTCGATCAATAACGACTAAAGTCTGACACTTTTTTGCCGCTAACCTGCTTTACATAGCATCAAAGCAAATACTGTGCCGCATAGCCAAGGCCAATTTGTCGATGCCCCGAGCCGGAAATTTGAGAATTAATGAGGTAATTGCATGGCTGGTGTAATGGATAGTGTCAATCAGCGTACACAGCTGGTTGGGCAAAACCGTCTGGAGCTCCTCTTGTTTCGGCTTGGTGGTCAGCAGTTGTATGGCATCAACGTCTTCAAGGTGAAAGAGGTATTGCAATGCCCGCAGCTGAATGCGATCCCCGGTCGCAGTGCGGTAGTGCGAGGTGTTGCGCATATTCGTGGCGGCACTTTGCCGATTATGGATATGAACCTCGCCATCGGCCGCCGCGAGCTGCCGGACATAGAAAGCTGCTTCGTCATCATCACTGAATACAACCGCTCTGCGCAGGGCTTTTTGGTGCGCTCGGTAGAACGCATCGTCAATATGAACTGGGGTGATATTCATCCACCGCCAAAAGGGGCAGGGCGCGAGCATTACCTGACCGCCGTCACCCAGGTCGATGGGCAATTGGTAGAAATTATCGATGTAGAAAAAATACTCGCCGAGGTATCACCCGCGCGTGAAGACGTGAGTGCGGGCGTCATTGAAGATGGCATCGCCGACCGCGTGGTGCAAAAACACGTATTGATCATCGATGACTCCACGATCGCACGCAAACAAATTCAGCGCGTTGTGGAAGGTATGGGCATTAGAACCACCATCAAAAAAGACGGTGCAGAAGGCTTTAATTACCTGCTAGACATAATAAAAGAAGGCAAAGACCCTTACGCCGAATTAGTAATGATTATTTGCGATATTGAAATGCCGGAAATGGATGGCTACACCTTTACGGCAGAAGTACGTAACCACCCGCAGCTGAAAAAACTGCATATCGTCCTGCATACCTCGCTCAGCGGCGTATTTAATGAAGCCATGGTGCGTAAAGTGGGTGCGGATGATTTCCTCGCCAAATTCCACCCGGATGAATTGGCAAAGCGTGTGAATGATCGTGTGCTCGCGATTACCGGCGAAAGTTTATTGCCGCCAGAAGAAGCGTGACTTTGCATTGCCGCGTGAACTGACGCGCGGCACCTGTTTTACATTGGAAGCCTATGATTAATAAAGAGTCACCCTTTGCCAAGCCAGTAAGCCGCGATGGCATTGACCAAGCCGAGTTTGATCAATTTCGCCAATTCCTTGAAGACGCCTGCGGTATTTCGCTGGGCGACAACAAACAATATTTAGTCACCAACCGCATTCGCCGTATTTTGGAAGATAACAACATCGCTTCGTTTGGCGAGTTGGTCCGGGTATTAAAACTGGGCATCAACCGCAAGTTGAAAGATCAGGTGGTCGATTCAATGACCACTAACGAAACCTTCTGGTTCCGCGATAATTATCCCTACGACAACCTTAAAAATACCTTGCTGCCACAACTCATGGCGGGCAATAACCGCATGTTTGGTCCGGTGCGTATCTGGTCTGCAGCCTGCTCCTCGGGGCAGGAACCTTATTCCATCAGCATGATGGTAGAAGAATACAAGCGCCAGGCGATGGGCAATTTGCCACGGCAGGTACAAATTGTGGCGACGGATTTGTCATCGACTGTATTGGATCAAGCCAAGCGCGGTGAGTACGACAAAATTTCGGTATTGCGCGGTTTATCGGCCGAGCGTCTGGATCGTTATTTCGATAATCCAACGCCGGTGATGTGGCGGGTAAAAAGCGTGGTGAAAGAGCGCATTGATTTCCGCTCGCTCAACCTAATGGATTCTTACGCTGCGCTCGGTAAGTTCGACATAGTGTTTTGCCGCAACGTGCTCATTTATTTCAATGCCGATTTGAAACGGCAGATACTGCAAAAAATCCACGCTTCGCTAAAACCGCAGGGCATTCTCTTTTTAGGTTCTTCTGAAGGTTTGGCTGGCGCCGCCGATTTATTTGAGATGGTGCGCTGCGAACCGGGCATTCTTTATAAAGCGATATAACCTCCTTTTATTGTTAACGTCTTCAAGTATTAACTTTCTCCTATCTACCACTTCCATTCCTGCCATCCCCCTTCTTCACAGGGGGAAATTGCCGTTGCCGTTCTCTTGCTCTGTGCCTCTATTAGCGGAAAACCTTTGCCGCTTGGGCTTTGCCGCTTTTTAAATTCGCTTTGTGAGTGAATTTTTAATCCTTTAAAAACAATGGCTTGAAACTATTTTTGGCCGTTGGCACAGCCGTTGCTTTATTGTCAGTAACCAGTGATGGCAGCGAGTTAAGTTGCCACCCTTAATGACTACAAGGCGAACCTGAAATGTCTATCTCCTTCGATAAAGCACTCGGCATCCACGAATCGGCGCTGCACTTTCGCTCTGAGCGCGCCGGAGTGTTGGCAAATAACCTCGCTAATATCGATACGCCAAACTTTAAAGCGAAGGATTTGGATTTCAAGCAAGCGTTAAACCAAAAAATGAACGCCAACAATGCGCAAGGTTTTGATCTGCAAACCACACAGTCGCGCCATATCGATGGCTCCGGTTTTGCGATGAATGAAGGCGATGTTTTGTATCGCACGCCACAACAACCCTCGATTGATGGCAACACTGTAGAAGACCAAATTGAACACGCGGAATTTATGAAGAACTCCTTGGCCTTTCAAGCGAGCTTTCAATTTTTGAATAGTAAATTTACCGGATTGCGTTCGGCGATTCGCGGCGAATAACAACGCCAAACAATATTGATAATGCAATTTTTCACACGAATTTAGTAGGTACTTATCATGGCACTTGGAAATATTTTTGATATCGCTGGCACTGGAATGAATGCACAAAGTCTGCGTTTAAATACCACCGCCAGCAATCTGGCGAATGCGCAATCCGCCAGTTCCAGTGTGAAAGAAGTGTATCGCAGCCGCCAACCCGTATTTGCAGCGATTCAACAAGATGCCATGCGCGCAAGCGTGACTGAAGGTACCTACAGCGATAACGAAGTCGATGCCGCTGCCGGTGTGCAAGTGCTCGGAATTGTAGAGAGCGATGCGCCGCTGCAACGCCGTTATGAACCGACGCATCCTAAAGCAGATGACGAAGGTTACGTGTATTACCCCAATGTAAATCCCGTGGAAGAAATGGCGAATATGATCGCGGCCTCGCGTTCATTTCAAATGAACGTAGAAGTAATGAATTCGGCAAAACAAATGGTTCAGCGCGTGCTGACTCTTGGCCAGTAATTAACGAGGGAGAAATATTATGTCAACTGTAAGCAGCACCAATAATAGCTCCAGCGTTACCGACAACCTGAGTATTACCAAAAAACAACCGGCAAATAAAAATACCAATGAGTTGGGTCAAGCTGCGTTTCTTGAATTGATGATTACGCAAATGAACAATCAAAATCCATTGAGCCCACAAGACAACAGCGAATTTGTCGCGCAACTGGCGCAGTTCAGTTCGGTGGAAGGTTTGGAGCGTTTGAATACCAGTTTTAATAGTTTTGCATCTAACAATGCATTGCAGGCGTCATCTTTAGTTGGCCGCAGTGTGACTGTAGATTCAGACACCAGCACGTTGGTAAGCGGCGGAATCGTAGCAGGCAGTGTGAATTTGGATTATTCCACCACCGATATGAAAGTCAGTATTTACGACGAAACCGGTTCAGTCATTCAAACGATCCCAGTCGGTGAAGTACCAAAAGGTGAAGCCGTATTCCGTTGGGATGGCCAGAATTTAGAAGTGAATGGAGAGTTGCTGGATTGGGAGGCCGATGAAGATTCTATCGCTTCCGCTGGTAAGTATCGTTTTGAAATTACCGCCATGCAAAATGGTAAAACTGAAGCACTGAATACATCGCTCAGCGCCAACGTGAATAGCGTGACTATTGGTGAGAACGGCGCATTGATTTTGAACCTGGCAGGTATAGGCGCAGTTGAAGCGGGCGATGTAAAACAATTTAATTAATTTTAAAATTGTGTAGAAAAATTTAGCAAATATTGACAGAAGTAATTTGCACTGCGGTGCAAAAAATATCAAAAAATATAGCCATTAAACGTTATGGTCGAGGTGTAATATGTCTTTCAATACAGCGTTAAGCGGAATCCGTGCGGCAAATACCGATCTGCAAGTGACCGGTAATAATATCGCCAATGCCAGTACCATTGGTTTTAAATCCTCACGCGCTGAATTTGGCGATGTATACAGCAGCACGCTACTCGGTGGTGGTTCAAACACTGCCGGTAGTGGTGTGACCGTACAGAATATTCGCCAGCAATTTACCCAAGGGAATTTAAAGTTCACCCAAAATGAATTGGATTTGTCGGTTAACGGCGAAGGCTTTTTTGTGGTAGAAAAAAATGGCGAACGTTTGTTTACTCGCGCCGGTACTTTTGGTTTGGATAAAGACGGCTACATCGTTAACGGTACCAATGCACTTCTGCAAGGTTTTGCTGCCGATAATGAAGGCAATGTCGGCGGCATTCTCGGCGATTTACGTGTCGATGTAAGTTCGCAAGAGCCGCGTCAAACTACTGGTGTTGCTGCATCTTATAATTTGGACTCTAACGAATTAGTGTTAGAGACAACCGGTTCGCGTTTTGATACTAACGGCACTGGTATTAGCAATGCTATGCAAGGCCTTAAAGTACCGACCACGTCTACCGTTAATATTGTTGGGGCCGCTGCATCTGCAGGCTCGCCGGTGGTAATACCGCCAACGCCTGCAACCCAATTTATTTTATCGCGCACTGTTCCTGGAAATCCGGTTGCTCAAACAGTCACTATTGCATTGCCGCCAGCGACTTATAACAACTTAACGGCGATAGCGAACGAAATTAACAATCAGAATTTCAGCAAAGCAACACCGTTAAATGTGCAGGCTTATGTTGATACCGATGGAACATTAAAAATTCGCGACCTGGCCGCTGGTGTAGCTTCATCGCTTGATATTGATACTGTGCCTAGTGGTTATGCGGGCGATCCATTTTCTGCATCAGTGAGTGCAATTGCTCCTGCAAATATTTCTGTTGGTCAGCCGAAAGTCACTAACGACTACGCTTCACACACCTTGGTATTCCAAGGGCCTAATAATGCCAAACCAGTTACTTATATTAGTAAATATGGTGCTGGCGCTGACACCACAGCATCCGAATTAAATTCATTAGCAGGTGTAAGTGCCACTGCACGAACTCAAGCCACTGTGTTGAAAACAGTTCCGCCTGTAGCACCTGCGACTGTTGGAATACCTTTTACCAACAACACGGGTTCCTTTTCACTTAATGGTGTCGTGCTGACGTCATCCACTGCGGTAGATATGACTGCTATGGCCGAAGAAATTAATGAGTTAAGCAAATCAACGCTGTACGGTATTACCGCTAACGTCAATCAATTAACGGGCGATTTGGAAGTGGTATCGGCAACCGGCCGCGATTTGGAATTTTCATTTGGTGCAGGCGGCGACGTAGTTGGAATTATCGGTCAGCAGGGCGTGCTTTCAACGCTAGATACAGTTACTGATCCTACATTGGTTGGCAGTGCCGTTAATGTCGGTGGTGAAGTCACTATCACTATGCAAGAAGGTTATTCAATTGCTAGCAGCCAACCAACCACACCCGTCAGCGGCGGCATTTTGTTTGGCGCCATTGGCGACCCTACTTTTTTTACACCGGTACCTATCAACGCCTTTGATCCGAATGATCAAAAAACTTATAACCATGCGACTACCACGCCTGTGTATGACAGCTTGGGCAACGTGCATTCCATGCGTCAGTTTTTTGTAAAACAATCCTTCGATCCGGCTGATCCGACCACGTCGCCTAACCATTGGAAAATGTTCGTGCAAATTGATGGCCAAAACGTTGGTGATCCAAACCCGAGTTTGCCATCGCCACAAAATATTGAACCGACCATGGCGTCATTTAATGTTCACTTTACGCCCGAGGGGACTATCGACGCAGCTACTACAGATTCGATTTTGATTTCCAACTGGACGCCAATTGGCGATGACGGCGCGCCAATTGGAGCGCTGGCGCCTTTGAATGTCTTGCAAGGCGGTACCATTCCTGTAACTGAGCCGCCAGCAAGCTCTAACTTTATGATTGATCTCGAGGGCAGCACGCAATTTGGTAGCGTCTTCTCGGTAGAAGAGTTGGATCAAAACGGTTACGCCACTGGCCGCTTGGCCGGTTTGGATATCAGTAACACCGGTATCGTCTTTGCGCGGTTTACCAACGGCGAAGCGCAGGTATTGGGGCAGGTTGCCTTGGCTAATTTCAGCAGCACCGAAGGTTTGAAGCCAACCGGCGATACCATGTGGGCACAGACCTTTGAGTCAGGTGAGGCGATTGTGGGTGCACCGGGTTCATCGCAACTCGGCAATATCACCGCCGGCGCGGTAGAAGAATCCAATGTGGATTTGTCGGAGCAGTTGGTGAATCTGATTATTGCCCAGCGCAATTATCAAGCGAACGCCAAAACCATCGAAACCGCGAACGCAACGACTCAAACTATTATCAACTTACGTTAGTTTTAACCCATCATCATTCAGCGGCAAAGAGCGGAAGCTCTTTGCCGCTTCTTTGTTTACCACTGTTTTTAAGCCGCTTTTGGTTTTCGTCTGGAAAACAATAGTTCATATATTTCAATATCTTAGCGGATAATTTCAGGTTGGCACTGCTCTTGCAAAACCTCCAGTAACGGCAAATATGCCAAAAAACTAGCGCTTATAGCGGTGCTGGTAAATCCTGGAGAATCATCGTGGATAAAGCGCTTTTTATCGCAATGACCGGCGCCAAGCACAACATGCTGGCACAGGCCAATCGCGCCAATAATCTCGCCAATCTTAGTACTACCGGCTTTCGTGCGGACTTTGAACAGTCGCGCAGCATGGGCGTTTATTACGGCGATGGCCAACCAACCCGCGCTTATGCATTGACTGAATCACCCCGTTCAGATTTCACCTCTGGCCCCATGATTACCACCAACAATCCCCTCGACGTCGCCATTCAAGGCAATGGTTTTTTTGCCGTGCAAGCACCCGACGGTACCGAGGCATACACCCGCGCGGGCAATTTTGGTGTTGATGCTACCGGCATGTTGCGCACCATGAATGGCTTGCCAGTGTTGGGTGATGGTGGCCCCATTACTATTCCTGAAAACAAAAAAGTGCAGATAGGTGCTGATGGCACCATTTCTGTTGTCGGGCAAGACCAAGGGCCTGAAGCCATGGTGGAAGTAGGGCGCATCAAATTGGTCAACCCGGACATTAAAGCAATTGAAAAAGGTGATGACGGTTTATTTCGCCAACGTGATGGTTTGAATGCATTACCCGCCGCAGAAGTTACCCTGCGCAGTGGCATGCTCGAAGGCAGTAATGTGAATGCAATTGACGAATTCACGCAAATTCTCAGCCTTGCGCGCCAATATGAAATGCAAGTGAAGTTGATGAAAACAGCAGAAGAAACATCAGCCAGTTCTGCTCAACTCTTACAAATGTCGTAATTGATTTAAAAATTGTAATGCTTGTGCAGATGACAAGTATTTAACCCGAGGATTACACCATGCACGCCGCCCTCTATGTCAGTAAAACCGGTTTGTCGGCACAAGACCGCCAGTTAACAACCATCTCGAATAACCTGGCCAATACCAGCACCATCGGTTTTAAACGTGACCGTGCAGTGTTCGAAGATTTGTTATACCAAAACCAACGTCAGCCCGGTGCGCAGCAAACACAAGAAACACAATTGCCTTCCGGTCTGCAATTAGGTGCGGGTGTGCGTGTAGTGGCAACGCAAAAAGAATTTACCCAAGGCACCTTACAAGTGACTGAACAATCACTGGATGTTGCAATTGATGGACACGGCTTTCTGCAAGTGCTGCAACCCGATGGCACCATTGCCTATACACGTAATGGCCAGTTGCAAATTAATGGTGAAGGGCAGGTAGTCAATGCTGATGGTTATTTATTAGAGCCAGCCATTATCGTCCCTGAAGGTGTTAACAAAATTACTATCGGAACCGACGGTAATGTAAACGCATTCGCACCCGGCGATGCGCAACCACAGCAACTGGGTAACATCACGTTGGTTGACTTTGTTAACCACTCGGGTTTGCAAGCGATTGGCGGAAATTTATTTGTAGAGACAGTCGCCAGTGGTAACCCTGTAGAAGGTACTCCGGGTGAAAATGGTTTGGGCACAATCAAACAATACATGTTGGAAAATTCCAACGTGGATATTGTTGAAGAGATGGTGAATATGATCACTACCCAGCGTGCCTACGAAATGAATTCCAAAGTCGTTTCTACTGCCGACCAGATGCTGCAGTACATCACCCAAAATCTTTAACGAGTGATTTAATTATGCGCATTCTATTTTTCAGTAAAACATGTTCACTAAAACTGATAGCAGTTTTATCTGCCGCTATCAGCCTCAGTGGCTGTTTTACCAACAAAAAACCAATGCCAGATGATCCTGCTTACGCGCCGACAATTGCAGCGAATATGCCAATGCCGCAGCGCACTGAAGGCTCGCTGTACCAAGATGCATACGGCCTTAATTTATTTGATGACCGCAAAGCACATTTTGTGGGCGATGTGATTACTGTAACGCTAAGTGAGCGCACGGTTTCAAGAAAATCCTCCGGTGTTGCAACCGGTAAAAAAAGTGGTGTGAATTTCAATGCGGGTCCACTGTTAGGTGTTAACCCAACTATCAAAGGCAACGAGTTAACGACAACACTGGAGCAAGATCGCACATTCGATGGCAGCGCCGATGCCGACCAAAGTAATAGTTTGCAAGGCAATATTACGGTGACCGTGGCAGAAATTTTACCCAACGGTAATTTAATTGTACGCGGTGAAAAATGGATCACTCTCAATCGTGGTGATGAATTTATTCGTATTAGCGGCATGGTTCGTCCGGATGATATATCGCCGGACAATACAATTGTTTCTACCCGTTTAGCCAATGCAAAAATTTCCTACAGCGGCACCGGTGCTCTTGCCGATTCCTCATCCATGGGTTGGTTATCGCGCTTTTTTAATAGCGATCTGTGGCCAATGTAATTCAGGTTTATGAGGTACTTTTATGCGTAGTTTTTCGAAAATGATGATCGCGTGTTCGCTGTTCTTAAGCATGTCGTTAAGCAGCATGGCAAACGCTGAGCGGATTAAAGATATCGCCAGCGTAGCCGGTGTGCGCGCTAACCAATTAGTTGGTTACGGTTTAGTTGTCGGTTTGGATGGCACCGGTGATCAAACAACGCAATCACCCTTTACCACCCAATCATTCAACAGCATGCTTAAACAATTTGGTATCACAGTGCCAGAAGGTGTGCGTATGCAAATGAAAAACGTTGCTGCAGTAATGATTCAAGCGGAGCTTCCTGCATTTGCAAAACCAGGGCAAACAATTGACATCACAGTCTCATCCATTAGTAACGCAAAAAGTTTGCGCGGCGGTAGTTTGTTAATGGCTCCGCTAAAAGGCTTGGATGGAAAAGTGTATGCCATTGCACAAGGTAATCTTATTGTCGGTGGCTTGAGTGCATCGGGTAATGATGGTTCAAAAATTACCGTCAATATTCCCAGCGCCGGTCGCATTCCCAGCGGCGCAATTGTGGAGCGCATGGTGGAAACCAATTTCGCAGGTGGCCAACCGATTGTGTTTAATTTACATCGCGCGGATTTCACCACCGCCAATGCTTTAGCAAAAACAGTTAATGACATGTTAGGGCCAGATGTTGCGCGCCCATTGGATGCGGTTTCTATTATGGTGAACTCGCCAGTGAATCCTGCGCAGCGCGTAGATTTTATTGCCATGTTAGAAAATTTGAATGTGACCATGGGTGAAGAGGTTGCCAAGGTCATTATTAATTCGCGCACCGGCACCATTGTGGTCGGTAAAAATGTGCGCGTTTCGCCGGTTGCAGTTACTCACGGTAGCCTTACGGTTTCTGTTGCGGAAAGTTTAACCGTGAGCCAGCCCAATGCATTTGCGGGCGGCCAAACGGTGGTTGTGCCTAGCAGTAATGTGCAGGCCGATGAAGAGACTAACCCCATGTTTAAATTTGCTCCGGGCGCCAATCTGGATGACATCGTTAAATCGGTTAACAACGTCGGTGCATCACCCAGTGATTTAATGGCGATTCTTGAGGCACTGAAACAATCGGGTGCACTTAAAGCTGAATTGGTGGTGATCTAAATGTTGCCGATAGATGCGGGTGCCAACGTTTCCCAAGTGAAAGATACGTATCTTGATCCTAATTCATTGAATTCGATCAAGGCGATGGGGCGCGACAAAGATCCGCAAGCATTAAAAGAAGTTGCCAAAAAATTTGAAGCTATGTTTGTACAGCAAATGTTGAAAACCATGCGCCAAGCGAATGAAGCGTTTGGTGAAGGCAATTATTTTGATAGCCAGACAACAGATTTTCACCGAGATATGCTCGACCAACAAATGGTGCTGAATTTAACCAGCGGTAGTGGCATAGGTTTGGCCGATCACTTTTATAAACAAATGCTGCAGAATTATGGCGGCGATATGAAGCCCGAAGCTGGCGCAAAACCGATGGATAAAAGTGGCATGCTTACCGCCGCAGTGGAATACAACGAATCCCACTCGCAAACGCCTGATGTAGACGATACCGATTCACTCACTGCATGGATTGAAGATTTTGTGCGCATGAGTGACAACTCGCAATTGCAAAATGTATTTTCTGAAACCGACAACGCCGAAGCTAACAGTGTTGTTCCAATGCAACCGGCATACAATTACGCCATGGTGCCTGCACTATTAAATAAAACGCAGATACAACCCATTCGTGCAGGTCAGAAGGCCAGTATCAGCACCACACAAGAAAATTTTGTAATGATGCTAAAACCCCATGCCGAAAAAGCAGCGGCTGAATTGAATATCAACCCCGATGTATTAATCGCCCAGGTTGCGCTTGAAACCGGTTGGGGTAAACACGTTATTCACGATCAACAAGGCGCAAACAGTTTCAACCTGTTCAATATCAAAGCAGGCGGGCAGTGGCAGGGTGCTAAGGTCAATGTTTCCACCTTGGAATATCGCGATGGCATCGCCGCCAATGAAAAAGCCGATTTCCGCAAATACAGCGATTACGCCGAAAGTTTTTCTGATTATGTGCGCATGATGAAAAACAATCCGCGTTACGAACACGTATTGGAAACCGGCACCAATTCATCAGCATATGCAGATGCCTTGCAATCCGCCGGTTACGCGACAGATCCATCCTATGCGAAAAAAATTAAACAACTACTCAACAGCGACGCCTTTAAAATTCTGGGTGATGCGCAACCGCTTGATGATGTAAAAGCACTCAACGAATTGAGTAGCACAATGCAATCAGTTTTATCTTTGGCGGCGAAAGGCCGTCAATTAGTGGAGTAAGCGTATGTCAGGCCTTCTCTCTAACGCTATATCCGGCTTGCAAGCCAGCCAAAATGCGCTGCGCACCGCAGGGCATAATATTTCCAATGCCAATACTGCAGGCTACTCACGCCAGGAAGTGAATTACGCTACCCGCCCAGAACAAAATATGGGTGGCGCAGGTTTTATTGGCTCCGGCGTTACCACCACCTCTATCGAGCGTGTGGTGAACGAATTTGTCACTACCCAGTTGCGTTTGGATACCTCCACTTACAATCAATTAAATAAATTCAACACCAACATCGGTAAAATTGACAAGTTGTTTGCCGATGCCAGTACTGGCTTGTCGGGTGCCTTACAAACGTTTTTTGCTGCTATGCAAAATGGCGCGAATGATCCGGCATCAACTCCCGGTCGGCAATTAATTGTGACCGAGGCCGAGAGCATAAGTAGTCGTTTTAATAATTTATCGCAACGTTTGAGTGAAATAGAAAAAAGTGTTAACAGTGAAGTAAGAACCGTTACGGCACAAATGAATTCTCTCGCCAGTTCAATTGCATCGCTGAATCAATCGATAGGTGAGGCGCGCGCATCGGGCAATGGCAATATGCCGAATGATTTAATGGATAAGCGCGATGAAACGCTACGCCAATTATCCGAACTTGTTTCGTTGCAAATCGTTAATCAAGGTGATGGCGATATCAATGTTTTTATTGGTAACGGTCAACCTTTAGTCATAGGAACCCAGGTCAGCACGTTCAACGTGACTAATGACGGAAAAATTCAATTAAAGGGAAATAATTCTGTTGCTGATGTAAGCGGACAATTATCCGGCGGACAACTTGGCGGCTTATTAAGTTTTCGCAATGAAGTATTGGCACCATCGATGAATGAGTTGGGGCGCATTGCGATGGTGATGGCGGATCAATTTAATATCCAACAACAACAAGGTATTGATTTGGATGGCGACTACGGCCAACCCATGTTTCGTGATATTAATGACCCTACGACAGCCGCTAACCGCGTGAAGCATGACGCAAATAATGCACAACCTTACGACAGAGTTCTTGATGTTACGATTACTGATACCAACAAAATCACTACTAGCGATTATCAATTTGATATTGTTCCGGGCGGTAGCAATTATTTAATTACTCGCTTGTCTGATAATCAAATTGTGAGCCAGGGTACTTTGTCGGGCGCTTATCCCACCAGTATTAGCTTTGACGGCGTGAGCTTAAATTTAACGCGCGGATCTTTCCAAGGTGGCGATTCATTTACGCTGCAACCAACACGTAATGGCGCCAATGAGATTGATGCAATTATCCAGCGTCCGGAAGATTTGGCCTTTGCAGTACCCATTCGCACCGCAACAAATACCGGTAATTCCGGTAGCGGATTAATTAGCAGTGGTGAAGTAATAAGTTTGGTCGATAAAAACGGTAATCGTTTACCTGCATTTGCCAAAGCGGGGGAATTATCGCCGCCGGTTATTATCCGTTTTACATCGGCAACGACTTACGATGTATTGGATAACTCCAATCCAGCCAATCCGAAACAACTCAATCCGGCACTGCGTAATCAAACCTTTATTCCCGGTGCGACTAACAATGTTTTTTCTACAGATCAAGGTGAAACACGCATTATCGGTAATGGCAGCCGTTTGGGTTTACCGGATGGCCGCAGTGCGTTGGTATTGCCCAATAGTGCAAGTACCAAACAGTCCAACGGTTATTTAGCCGAGCAATTAAATTTCACCGTTAAAGATCCGGTGACAGGTTCGATTACTACTAAAACACTGGTGACTAGTTCAAGTGCATCGGCAATGCAGACGGCAGCACAAATTTCCGCGATTCCAGGTGTAACGGCCAATGCGTATACCTCGGCCACTATTACCGGCATCAATATTCTGCCGGGTGATTTTGCCGTGCCCTTACAATTATCTATTAATGGCGAATCATTGTTGGAAAATGACGGTGGTGCACCGCCTGCATTTTTAACTACCGTGCCTGATCCCAACATAAGTGAATCGGCCTTTAATGATTACCTTGCGCAACGTATTAATGGCAATGCGAATTTACAGTCGCTTGGTGTTCGCGCGCAAAGTACAACCAATCCATTTACTGGTGCGCCTGAGCTGCGTTTGACTGCGGCCTCAGGTGCTGATTTGGATATTCGTTTAACCGCACCCAATAATCCCGCCAATAATATTTCGGTTAATGACGGCACTGGCAACGCGAATGTGGTGTTAACCGGCCAAAACACTGGCACTGGCGAACAAAGTGCAGTGACTGTCGGTGGCCGAATTGATATCACCATGGCCGATGGAATTTCATTAACAACGGCACCGTCTGACAGCCCATTGTTTGGTGACAGTACTTCCGCAAGTTTTGCGCAATCGTCTTTTCTTGGTTATCAAGTTGCATTAAGTGGCCAACCGAAAGCGGGCGATGTATTTACCATTGGTTTTAATACTGATGGTAAAAATGACAACCGCAATGCCTTGGCAATGGTTGCCTTAGAAACAGCATCCACCATGCAAGATGGTTCACTGAGTTTTGGCGATGGCTACGGAAAATTAGTGGAAGAGGTGGGTACCAAAAGCAGCCTCGCTAAAATTAATACTGAAGCCAGTAAAAGTTTGTTAGAGCAAAGCCAAACACTACGCGATGGTATTTCTGGCGTGAATTTGGATGAAGAAGCCGCCGATTTAATTCGCTTTCAACAACTTTATGGCGCCAATGCGCAGGTAATTTCTGTTGCGCGTGAGTTGTTTGATACTTTACTCAACGCACTTTAATTTTTTGATCGAGTTGGATCAGTTTATGCAGTATTGCCGGTATGAGCAGAATAGAGGCAAATTATTGCCGCCGTGTTAGGAGCTAATCATGCGCGTATCGACATCGCAAATTTACAACATTGCCACTCTCGGTATGACTCAGGCGCAAGCCGCGATTGTTAAAACCCAAGAGCAAATTGCCAGTGGCAAACGTGTGCTATCGCCCGCCGATGATCCTGTTGCAGCTGCCAACATTTTGCAAATCAATCAAGATTTAGCGCGCACCGAACAATACAAAAAAAATATTGATATCGCCGACAATAGTTTGAGCTTGGAAGAAACGAGCTTGAAGACGGTAGTTGACCTTATGCAACGTATGCGTGAGCTCGCTGTAAAATCCGGTAACACGGCGGTGTATACCGCGGCAGATTATCAATCGCTCGCCGCCGAAGTCGATACGCGCATTGACGAATTATTAAATCTGCAAAATGCGCGCAATTCATCCGGCCAATATATTTTTGCGGGTTATCAAGGCGACACCCAACCTTTTGTTAACAATGGCGGTGGCAATTATTCCTATATGGGCGACGAAGGCCAGTTACGCTTGCAAGCATCTGCATCGGTTAGCGTTGCCGTAAGTGATTCCGGCAAAAAATTATTTGTGGATATCCCCAGTGGCCACAATACCTTTAATACATCGGCCAGCTCTGCAAACCGCGCAGTACCCCCAGCGATTATTAATGTAGGGGAGGTGATTGATCAGGAAGCGTTTGATAAGTTTTATCCTGAAGATATGGTAATCACTTTTAACTCACCCGGTGCAGTGGCACCGGCTGCGGCCAATTACACCGTAACTGAACGCTCAACTGGCAAAGTGCTGGTTGCAAATGCTGCTTATATAAAAGGCGAAGCGATTGACATCAATGGCGTGCGCTTGAGTATTTCTGGGTCACCGGTTCCCCCGACTCCAGCGAGCTTGCCACTCAACCCGACCGCGACCTTCGATTTTTCTACCGCACCTGCCACTTTTAAAATTGCAGTGAATGGCAGAACCGAAATATTCACAGTAAATACTCCGGTAAACAATGCGGCCGATTTTGCTACCGCATTAAATACCGCACCTAACAACGCCAAATTAACCAGCCTTGGTTTAACAGTTACGGCGGCAGGCATAGTATCGGATAGCGGCAAAAACATTAGCATCCACAGTGGTAATGCGAATCTGGATGCGGTGACCGGTTTAACCACTACCACCGGCGTTACATCTACTAATGGCGTAGCGGGCGATGCATTCTTTGTTGAGTCGTCTAATAAGCAAGGTTTGTTAACGACGCTCGCACGTTTTAGCGAGGCGATGAAAACGGTAAAGGATACCCCTGAGAGCAAGGCGGTGTTGTCACAGATAGTGGCTAAAACGATTACTAACCTCTCGAACTCCATTACTAACACCTCGGCGGTGCAGGGCGAGGTAGGTGCGCGCCAAAACACCTTGGAAAGTTCCCGCGATTTAAATTTAGATGTGGTGCTATTTTCCAAGCAAACATTAACTGATTTAGAGAGTTTGGACGTAGCCGAGGCGACTATCCGGTTATCGATGCAATCGCTGGTGCTCACTGCCTCGCAACAGAGCTTTTCCAAAGTCAGTCAGTTGACACTCTTCTCCTATTTATAAACACTCTTCGCTCATTTATATCCACACTTCAAGCATTTATAAGTAGTGCCACACACAGTGGCATCTTAATTCTCCCTTTCCGGCCATCTTTTGCTAATCTTGAGTTATGGCGTTAGCCTTCTCATGTTCTATCCAGAAGAGTTTATTTATGGAAACCGTTCTATTGTTAACCCCACTCGCGCGTGCGCTTAATCAATCCCAAATATTATTGGCGTTGGCGCAGGCGGGTGATTGGGAATCATTCGAGACCTTGGTACAAGAGCGCCAGCAGGCGTTATTGTCTATTAATGATTCGTCGTATCTTGAATCCCTGGCACAAGCCAATTTGGAGGCCAAGGCGGCCGATATCATTCAAGAGATTAAAGCTATTAATAGAAAGCTCAATCAGCTTGCTGAGCTGTCATTGGAGAAAACCGCGTCAGAATTACGTCAAACCCACAGAGCTAACAAAGCGATAGATGCCTATGGGCGATAGCTTGACACTAGCCATCGCTGATATAACTCTTTGTAATGTTTTTTGTTAAATCTCCCTGTAAATAGTTGGTTCCTGCCATAAAAAACTTCTAAAGCAACTCCCGGATGTGTCGATAACCTTGTTAGAAGTGCTGATTAGTCTTTGTTCTCAGACTTCATCAACCGACAAGTTTTTAGCAGAGTTTCTGCACAGACATTAATCCAGGAGATTAATCATGGCTTTAGTAATTAACACCAACGTAGCTTCTCTCAATTCACAACGTCAGTTGATGAGCTCAGGCAATGCGCTTGATAGAGCAACTGAGCGTTTGTCATCAGGTAACCGCATTAACTCTGCAAAAGATGACGCTGCCGGTCTTGCGATTGGTAACCGTATGACTTCTCAAGTACGCGGTCTTGACCAAGCAGTTCGTAACGCAAACGATGGTATCTCTCTTATTCAAACCGCTGAAGGTGCGCTGCAAGAATCTACTAACATTCTGCAACGTATGCGTGAACTGTCGGTTCAATCTGCTAACGGAATCTACGGCGAATCAGACCGTAAAACCTTGCAAGCAGAAGTTAAACAACTTCAATCAGAATTGACTCGTATCTCTGAAACCACCAGCTTCAACGGTAAAAACCTTCTCGATGGCTCTTTGGGTACTACTGCTCTGCAGGTAGGCGCACAAGCTAATCAAACTATCGATGTGAAAATTGGTTCATTCAGTGCTAACTCATTGGGTGGCTCTACTGGTGATTTAGTCGGCACAGCAATTACAGGCACCGTTACTGCGGCGATAACGAGTGTATTGACTTTGACTGACGCTACAGGCGCCAAGTTAGAGGTAAACGGCAAAGTATTGAGTGATAACTCCGCTAATGCAGCAACTATTAACACCGTAAACAAGTTAACCGCCGCATTGAATGCAGACTTGGGCAGCGTAAGTGTTGAAGCGAAAACTGTATCTGAGTTGGCTTCTGGTTCCGCCGGTTCAGGTGTGTTGCAAACCGGTGCAGCGTTAAAAATTGATATCGTTGACGGTAATGGTTTGGCTCAATCGATTCAAATTACCGATACCAATAGCATGAAAGATGTCGTTGCGAGCATCAATGATAAAGCGGGCGGCCTCATTCAAGCTTCTCTTAATGATGCGGGAAAACTCATTTTAACCGCCGAGAACGCCGGTTCGGTTACTGTATCGGGTGTAGCTGGTACTGGTGGCGGAACTGCTGATACCGCCTTGCAAGCAGTTGGCTTCTCAACTACTGATACAAAAACCACCAATTTTTCGCTTGTATTCAATGCAACTCCTGGCAATACCGAAGGTGTTAAGTTGGAAGTTGCGGACGGTGAAGGAGCTGACTTAATTGCTGCAGGTTTTGATGTTCGTCAGGCTGATGGTTCGGTGTTGGGTTCTGTAGTTGCTTCTGGTGCCTTGAATAAAGGTGACTTAATAATTAATGGTGTGGAAATTGGTGGGGTTGCAGCTGGGGTTGTTGTTGCTGGCCCACCTGCACAAACTATTACAGCAAACCAAGCTAATAACTTAGTCAGTGCGATCAATGAAAAGTCTGGAGAAACTGGTGTTATCGCTTATGCGTCAGGAGCTGACTTGGATCAAGTGGCACTTAAGTCTGTTGATGGCTCTCAAGTATCGGTTAAATACGGCGATAACATTACCGATGCAAACGCTAAAGCACGCACTGGTTTGTTGGAGCGTAATGCTGCCGAAGGTGCTGGTTCTGTAGCCTCTATCGACATCTCCACCGCAGCTGGCGCTCAAAAAGCCATCGGCATTATCGACAAAGCTCTTGAGCAAGTGAACTCGACTCGTGCTGACCTCGGTGCTGCGAACAACCGTTTGGACTTCACCGTATCTAACTTGTCAAACATCTCTGAGAAAACTGCAGCATCCCGTTCACGTATTATGGATGCTGACTTCGCCTCAGAAACCGCAAACCTCAGTCGTTCACAAGTGTTGCAACAGGCGGCTAGTGCGATGTTGGCCCAGTCTAATGCTCGTCCACAACAAGTACTGTCACTGTTGAGATAAGGTGATAACTTCCTTCGGAGCTAGCCTAACGGCTAACTCCGGGGAAGTACTAGTGAGGGCTTAATGATGAATGAAATCACTAAAGTAGCCGCAGGACCGGTGCAGATTAAATCTGTACCGGCTTCTCAGTTGGTGGGCAGTGCTCAAGGTCAAAAAACCGGCAATGTTTTGCCGCCGGTTGCCGAAGCGGCAAAGCCTGTACCTGTTGAGACCGTCAATTCTCAAGCGGTGCAGGAGAAAGTCCAGGCTGCTGTTGCCCAAATGAATGAATATATTCAGTCAAATCAGCGCGA
>Ga0247804_10000104_pt1 | contig 41458 bp, 34 predicted proteins | sample UWRJL029104C1_FD_181142 | JGI IMG/M metagenome (GOLD analysis project Ga0247804, IMG submission 181142) | Plant litter microbial communities from Arlington Agricultural Research Station in Wisconsin, United States - UWRJ-L029-104C-1 | ecosystem: Environmental > Terrestrial > Plant litter >... | reverse complement strand
CTATCTTATCTGCAAAAATCTGAACGTTTCCGAATAAACCTTGCTTCCATAGATTTTTTAAGCATTTTGTAATATCATCGCCAGGAATGCTAATGGTTTCACCAATTTTGATACCTGTTAATGAACGGATGATATTTTTGTCCAAATATTGAGTTCCTGTAATATCTAATGATGTAAGCCTATACTTCTTTGGATCTTTGTAGCTTACTTTTGTAGTGTCTATCTGCTGCGCTTTTACCGGATTTATAACAAACCAAAAACCAAGAATTAAAAATAAAGTTATGTAATTTTTTAAAGTCATTTGCATCGTTAGTTGTTGGTTAATGGTTGGTTTATTTGCTCGCTTGTCATTCCAAAACGTCTTTCACGGTTTTGAAAATCACAAATGGCTTGGTATAAATCATTTTTACTGAATTCCGGCCAAAATTTTTCAGTAAAATATAGTTCTGTGTAAGCAGCCTGCCATAATAAAAAGTTGCTGATCCTGTGTTCGCCACTTGTACGGATCATCAATTCCGGATCCGGAATATCTTTTGTGTAAAGCTGTTCTGAAATTGCCTGTTGGTTAATTTGCTCCAAAGTAATTTTTCCTTCTTTGTAATCAATAGCAATTTGTTTTGCCGCTTCGCTGATTTCTTCGCGCGAACCGTAACTCAACGCCAAAGTTAAAGTCATGCGCGTATTGTTTTTGGTTGCTTCCATCACTTCGGTCAAGGCTTTCTTGTTAGATTCGGGCAAAGAATGAAAATGTCCGATGACATTTAACCTGATATTATTTTTCTGAAGTGTTTTAATTTCTTTTCCAATGGTAAGAAACAATAATTCCATCAAAGCAGAAACTTCCATTTTCGGACGATTCCAGTTTTCGGTAGAAAAAGCATACAGCGTTAAATACTTCACTCCTATTTCGGCGCAAGCTTCCGTTACTTCACGTACAGCAGTTACACCATTTTTGTGTCCGAAAATTCTGTGCTTGCCTTGTGCTTTTGCCCAACGACCATTGCCATCCATAATAACGGCAATATGCTGCGGTAAATTAGCAGCATCTATTTTTTCTTTGAATGATATATTTTCTGTTGTACTCAATTATTTACAATACTTTTGGACATTTTAAGGTGTTGATGGTGTAAGTAAGACCGACTCCTAAAAAGAAAAACCTGTCTTTATCTTTACTTGTGCCACGTTGCTTTCCCGGAATTCCGATCTTATCTATTGATTTATCGGCTAAATCAGGACCAATGTTTACACCGTTTTTATAATAATTTACATCTTCCGTTTCGGCATAATTTCCACTTACATCATCAATATAATCTGTAAATGTGATTCTGCTGCTGGCTTCAATGTTGATTGCCCAATGCTGGTTCAATCCAACTTTAACACCTACACCATAAGGAATTGCAAAAGAATATTGGTCATAACCTCTGATTTTGGTTTGCCTGTTTGCTGTTTTTTGTCCTTCTGTGCCTACTGATTCTAATTTATATCGAGTATCGTCTAAGGTTGTAACCGGATTATAATAAAAAACACTTGCACCTATAAAAATATAAGGCGTCCAGTTTTTGGTGTCTCTTGTTTTTATCAAAGAAAATTTAAAGAAGTTGATCTCGTATGTGGCAGCAATTTCAAATATCTGCGATCTGAAACTCAGATTTTGTGCCTGCAAATATGGATAACGTTTAATTCTGCTGTCTGCGGCATCTAAAAAACCATAATTAAAGGCTGCACGCACCACCATTCTGTTGCTTAAGTTACGACGATAAAACAAACCAGTTGCCCAACGTGCGTTTTTAAAGGAAAAAGTTGGATTAAGATCGCCTAAATAAACAGATGTTCCTGCCCAACCGCCAAACTCATTCTCTTGCGAGCGTGCAGTTGTGACAGCCAAGTGCATGGTAATCAACAGACAAAATATTTTTAGGCCCTTGCTCAAAAGAGTGATTTTAAAGAGGAACAAAGATACAGATTTAACGAACAAAATCGCAATTGAATATGTTGTATAAGGTTTTATTAATGAATATATTGCGAAAATTCACATTTTTTAAGTGTCTGCATGAACTTTCGAGTAATTTTTAAAAAACTTTCTTAAAATACTCAATTGTTACCGGCAATCCTTGCTCGAAAGAATACTGTGGTTTGTAACCTAATAAATTGTGTGCTTTTGAGATATCTGCCAATGAATCACGGATATCGCCGGCGCGTGGCTCGCGATGTATGGAATCTATCGTTTTTCCTAAGTATTTTCTGATCGCATCATACATTTGGTTGATAGTAAATCTTTCACCAAAGGCAACATTGTATGCTTGGTTGTAAGCTGCATCATTATCTGTTGTTAAACCTAAAATATTGGCTTGCACTGCATTATGCACAAAGGTAAAATCACGCGTTTGTTCGCCATCACCGTTTACGTAAGGTGCTTCATCATTCAGCAAACCCTTAATAAACAAAGGCATTACGGCTGCGTATTCACCATAAGGATCTTGTTTTGGACCAAACACGTTAAAATATCGCAAGCCGATCATTTGTATATCATAACATCTTGCAAAAACACTTGCATATACTTCATTGGTGAATTTCGTAACTGCATATGGTGACAAAGGATTGCCTATTTTTTCTTCTTTTTTAGGAAGATTCGGTTCGTCGCCATAAACGGACGATGAAGAAGCATATACAAAACGCTTGATGCCTGCATCTTTTGCTGCGGTGAGCATATTTACAAAACCACCTACGTTTACATCGTTTGATGTGATTGGATCTTTGATAGAGCGCGGCACCGAACCAATGGCTGCCTGGTGACAAACGGCATCAATTTCTTTTACTGCGTTGTTGCAGTCGGTTGTATTACGCAAATCGCCTTCAAAAAATTCAAAATTTGGATTAGACTGAAATTCCTTTAGATTATCAATATTTCCGGTTGCTAAATTATCGAACACGCGCACTTTTGCGCCATGCTGCAACAAATATTCTGTAATATTTGAACCTATAAAACCGGCACCGCCTGTAATTAAAAATCGTTTATTTTCTATTGGAGTTTTGTGAAGAACCTGCTGATACATGAGTTGAATTTGTGTGCAAAAATACTAAATTAAATCAACGAAACCATTGGCTAATAATCTTGCATGAATGCCATCATCTTTTATAAATATCTGGTCGAGTTTTAAATCTACAATAGTTCCGCTTATCCAGCCATTTTGTTCTTCCAGCGAGTTGATCTGCTGTTGTGCATCTTCTTTTACCTTTAATAATTCTGCCTCAAAAGTATATTGCAAAAGTTTAAAAAGTTGTTCGATAATTTGTGCGTGATAATATCTGTCTATTCCATTAAGGATCACATTTTTTGATTGTAATCCATATTCTAAATTCTTTGTTTTTATAAGGAAGTTTTCAGGCTGATATTCAATATCTGCAACTGCTTTTATTTTACCTATTGCTTTTTGCTTGATAAAATTCCATTTTGCGTCTACATCAAAAGTTAAGTTGGCAGCAAGCTGATCTGCTTCATTATAAAAATCAAATTTTCCTAAGGTAATATTATACTTGTTGGTTTCTTTTTCTTCGTTTTCATCATCATCATATATTTTATCGTCTTCTTCCGGAACTTCATCTAAAGGAAATGTTTGGTTGCTGAAGTGAAAATTAAAAAATTTGGATACTTCTTCATAAGATATGTATGCAGAGATCACTACATCAAAATCGTATTGAAATATTTTTTTATCAGAAGTTCTATTCTCTATAAAGATGCTTAGTGTTCTGTCAACACCACGTTTCATTAGGTTTTCGAGGTGGCTTTGTATGTGTAATCTTATTTTTGCCGTATCAACTTCTATCTCTAATTCTTTGTTGTATATTTCAATTGGCTTTAAAGTAATTAGCTGTACAAATCGATTTTGAGAAAAAAGATATTGCTGGACTTGTTTCCAAAAATCATAAAAGATGTTATTACCAAAGACGCTTTCTAAAATTGCCATAAACTTTACAAATGTACAATTTTAGTGGAAAGTAATAAGTAGTAAGTAATAAGATAAATCTGCTTAACGTTTTGTATGCTATAAGACAGATAAGAATTTTACAACCCTAATTTCTTGAGATAGAACTCGAGCTGACCTTTTTCCATGGGTGTTTCGAAAAAAGCCTTTACGTTGCGTTTACTATTTACAATCATTGTTGCAGGAATGCTGCCTTGCCAACGCTTATCAATATAAGGCAGCCATGAAAAATCACTGCTTTCATTTAATAAATAAACAGGTGCCTGCATTTTCATTTTTGACACCAGCTTTGGTAATTTCTTTAAATATTGCGCATTATCTAAGCTTACATAAATAAGCTGTGTTGTGGTATTCTTATTGTCATCATAAAATTTATTTAAAATAGGAATTTCCATAATGCAAGGACCACACCATGAAGCAAAAAAGTTGACAACATAAGTAGTATCATTTGGATTATTATATATTTTCTTCAAGTCTTCAATCTTCACTACTTTTATTTCCTGCGAAAAACCATTAAAAATCAGAAATGAAAATGCAATAAGAGAAACGAATTTTTTCATAATTAGAAACATACAAATTATTTGCCAAAGATAGTAAACACTGATCTTTATTTCACGCAAAGTACGCTAAACAGCAAAGACGCAAGGCATAATAAGTAGTTAATAGTTTTGAATTACATTTTCAATAGTATTATTACCTTTGTTTCGTATATGGAAAATCAGAAGCAGATTCAAAGCCAGGATTGGTTAAATTTCTTTACGATCTCTATAGTTTGGGGTTTTTCATTCTTCTTCATTAAAAAAGGATTGGAAGTTTTTGATCCGTTGGAGGTCGCTGCTTTCAGAATGTCAATTGCATTTTTTGCATTATTACCTTTCATTTTATATCATTTTAAAAAGCTAAGAGTTGAAAGAAAGAAATGGAAATATATTCCGTTATTAGGTTTGTTTGGCAACCTGATTCCTGCTGTTATGTTTTGTACTGCGGAAACAAAGATCGACAGTGGTTTGGTTGGAATTATGAATGCGATAACACCTTTGTTTGCTTTATTTATCGGTGCTGCTTTCTTTGGTGTTTCATTAACAAAAAATAAAATTATCGGTGTAATTGTTGGCTTTATTGGTGCATTGTTAATTATACTTTCTAAGATAAAAGGCATTGAAAAGAACAGCATTAACATTTATATATTAATGCCTTTGGTGGCTACTATTTGCTATGGTATCAATGCTAATTTGTTCAAAAGATTTTTTCAAAATGAAAATCCGTTATTCATTGCGCTGCTACAATATTCAGCAGTTGCAATTATTACTGTTCCATACTTAATTATTCATGGTTCCATAGGTAAAATTCAGGCATCGCCAATAGAAAGCTGGAACAGCTTAAAATATTTATTGATCTTAGGAATTTTTGGAACTGCGTTTGCGCAGGTTGGTTTTAATATTTTAACGCAGCGTGTTTCTGCTTTATTTGCGACGATGACTACGTTTGTAATTCCGATTGTTTCGGTAATTATTGCATTTTTTATTGGCGAACAATTATTACCAATTCACATGCTTGGTTTAGGAACCATTTTGTTTGGTGTGTATTTAGGAAGCAGAACTTAAACCGGTTTTTTATTTTCTTTTGGCTGATAGAATTGTGCATGTTTATGTTTATCACCAAAAGTCGGGCAATTACATTTCTTAGATTTCTGTGCTGCACAAGAAGATAAAAGTGTTGTTACTATAAGAATAAGGAAAATCGTAAATTGCTTCTTCATTAATTAAAATTACAAAACTATAACGAAAAAAGATGGCTTTAATTTTAGATTGCAGAGGATTTTCTCCAAAATTTGGAGAAAATAATTTTATCGCGCCAAACGCTACTATTGTTGGTGATGTAGAAATTGGAAATGATTGTAGCATTTGGTTTAATGCGGTTGTTCGCGGTGATGTGAACTCTATTCGCATTGGAAATAAGGTAAATATTCAGGATAATGCCACTTTACATTGTACTTATGAAAAAACGAAATTAGTAATTGGCAATAATGTTTCCATTGGTCATAATGCGTTGGTACACGGCTGCACGGTAGAAGATAACGTGCTGATTGGAATGGGTGCGATCGTGATGGATAATTGCTACATAGAAAAAAATGCACTGATCGCTGCAGGTGCTGTGGTTTTAGAAAATACACGTGTGGAAGCAGGCAGCATTTATGCTGGCGTTCCGGCAAAAAAAGTAAAGCAATTATCTGAAGAAGTTTTTAAAGACCAAAATGAACGAATTGCCAATAATTATTTGATGTATTCAGGTTGGTTTAAGTAGATAGTGAGACGAATAGATATGAGATAAGAGACACAAGATAAAAGACATTAAGAAAGAAACCATTGCTAAAAGCAATGGTTTCTTTCTTTTGTATAAAATCTAATAATCTTGTATCTATAAATCCAGATATCTCATTTATTTTCCTAATTCTTTTTTGAAATATTCCAACGTGATTTTTAAACCTTCTGCACGTTCTACTTTTGGCGACCAGCCTAAGATAGTTTGTGCTTTTGTGATATCCGGTTTGCGTTGTTTCGGATCGTCTTTTGGCAATGGCAAATAAACAATTTTTGATGTTGTATCAATCAGTTTTAAAATTTCTTCTGCAAATTGCAATAAAGTAATTTCCTGCGGATTGCCAATGTTTACCGGCAAGTGGTAGTCGCTCAATAATAATCTGTAAATACCTTCTACCAAATCTGATACGTAGCAGAAGGAACGAGTTTGAGAACCATCACCAAACATCGTTAAGTCTTCGCCGTTTAAAGCCTGACTCATAAATGCAGGTAATGCACGACCATCATCTAATCGCATTCTTGGTCCGTAAGTATTGAAAATTCTGATAATTCTTGTTTCAACACCATGAAAATTATGGTAAGCCATAGTAATTGCTTCCTGGAAACGTTTCGCTTCATCATAAACACCACGTGGTCCGACAGGATTTACATTTCCCCAATATTCTTCCGGTTGTGGATGCACGGTCGGATCGCCATAAACTTCAGAAGTAGAAGCAATCAACATACGTGCTTTTTTCTCTTTTGCTAAACCTAATAAATTATGTGTACCTAATGAACCAACCTTTAAAGTTTGGATCGGCATTTTCAGATAATCTATTGGTGATGCTGGCGAAGCGAAATGTAAAATGTAATCTAATTTTCCGGGAACATGCACAAAACGACTTACATCATGATGATAATATTCAAATTCTTTAAGAGGAAAAAGATGTTCGATGTTTTTGATATTTCCTGTAATCAGATTATCCATTCCGATAACGTGATAACCTTCTGCTAAAAATCTATCACATAAATGTGAGCCAAGAAATCCGGCTGCACCTGTTATGAGTATTCTTTTCTTATCCTGAGACATTTTATTAATTTAAGAGTTTGAGAATTTAGGAGCTTAAGAACGAAATAATTATTATTTTCAAATTATAACATATTCAAATTAGCTAATTGTAACTGTTTTTCTGCCGATGCTGTTGTAGTAAAATCCGGCATTTTTAATATCTTCTAAATCATACAAATTTCTTCCGTCAAAAATTACAGGTTCTTTTAAAGATGCTTTTACTTTAGCAAAATCAGGTGTTCTGAATTCTGTCCATTCTGTAAGAATAGCTAAGAAATCAGCACCTTCAACTGCTGTATAATAACTATCAACAAAGTGTAATTTAGATTTTTTATCTGCCGATAAGTCTGAAAAATATTCCTGAACATTTGGCATGCCTTCCGGATCGTAAGCAACGATTTCCGCGCCTGCGTTTAAAAGATCTTCAATAATATATAAAGCAGGTGCTTCGCGAATATCATCTGTATTTGGTTTAAATGACAAACCCCAAAGTGCAATCTTTTTACCAGATAAGTCGTTGCCATAATAGCTGATGATCTTCTCTACCAAGACGTGTTTTTGGATTTCATTTACATTCATTACTGCTTTTAGAATCTTGAAGTCGTATTTATTTTCTTCAGCTGTCATGGCTAATGCTTGTACATCTTTTGGAAAACAACTTCCACCGTAACCAATTCCAGGAAATAAGAAACGTTTGCCTATTCTGTTATCGCTGCCCATTCCCTGGCGAACAGTTTCTACATCAGCACCTGTTTTTTCACAAAGATTTGCCAATTCATTCATAAAAGAAATACGAACTGCCAAATAAGAATTTGCTGCATATTTGGTCATTTCAGAACTGCGTTCATCCATAAAAATGATTGGATTTCCCTGGCGCACAAACGGACGATATAATTCTTCCATTAATTTGCGTGCACGTTCAGAACGAGTTCCGACAACAACTCTATCTGGTTTCATGAAATCATCTACGGCAACACCTTCACGTAAAAATTCAGGATTTGAAACTACATCAAATTCTACTGTTGCATTTTTTGCGATTGCTGCTGTTGTACGTTCAGCTGTGCCAACAGGCACTGTACTTTTATTAATGATTACTTTGTAATCTTTCATGATTTTGCCTAACTGGTCGGCAACACCTAAAACATATTTAAGGTCTGCTGCTCCACCTTCACCAGGCGGCGTTGGCAGTGCTAAAAATATTAATGTTGCATTTTCGATAGCTGCTGCTAAATCTGTGGTGAAATGAAGTCTGCCTTCTTTAATATTACGATGAAAAAGCACTTCTAAACCAGGTTCGTAAATCGGAATTTGACCGGCCTGCATCTTAGCTACTTTATTCGCATCAATATCCACACAAGTTACATTATTACCTGTTTCTGAAAGGCAGGTGCCTGAAACTAATCCTACGTATCCGGTTCCAACAACGGCTATATTCATTTATACTATTTTATATTTTAAATATTAGGTGGAAGATTGCAGATGTTGAGCATAAATATTCCACTTAAAAATCGGAAGGCAAAGATAAGAATTCCTTAGGATTTTTTTACATCTGTTTTTTTAGTTTTCTTTGTTGAGTCTGATAAAATAAACAATGCCAACAAATAGAAAGGCATAAATGGAATTTTATATCTTGCTAATGCGCCAAAGTTAAAACTCGTAAATCCTACTGCAAAAGCAAATATAACGGAGAAAATGAGGCAAAACTGAACTTCCGGATTATCTCCAATTTGCCTGAGTGTTCCAAAAAATCCTGCTTTAAATATTTGTCTTATCGTTAGTAAAAAGAATATCAGTCCTTCTAAAGAGGAAAGATAAAGTATAGGTTTTTTGGCTTCCCAAAAATAAGGTCTGAATAATGCTACGTTTACTGCGTTAGGAAATACTTTTAACATACCGGTTAAATTAAATTCTATGTCACCTAATGTATAAAAAGATGTACTACCGCTCATTTTAGATGATGTAACCAGCCAGTTTTGAGTATCTTTTGCCGTTCTCATCATTTCTTCGAATGAATAACGTTCTGCAACTTTTGCCATTTGTGTTAATATTAATACACCTAATCCTATTCCTAATACGAACATTATCGGACCAATTACTGCTTTTATGAAAGGACTTTTAATAGTATACCTGTATCTTGAAAAAACCCATATGCCGACAGCAGGAGAAAAAGATAAAATAATGTAAACCTTTATCTGCATTATTGAATATATGGACATAGCAATTAATAGAACATTTTTAAAAACTTTTTCCCTTTTTATTAATCCTTCATACACAGAATAGCAGAAAATACCTATAAATCCTATACAAATAGGATCCTTAAGCTGACCGCCACCCCAAAAACAAACTGATGGTACAAATAAACAGGCTGCTGCTATTTCTTTATGCAATTGCGGATAAATATCTACAAAAGTCAGGTATAATTTCCAGCAACCATACATACAAAACATTGCATACATCAGGCATAATGTTACATATGATGACATGCAAGTATAGCTTAAAAAGAAACTAATTAAAATTACTATTCTTGAGCTATCATCTGTCATGTAAGAACCATGAGCCAGCAGATAATCATCCATTACATAGTGCGCTTCAAAAGAATTTGTATTAAACAATACTGTATATGTTGATCCAGGTTCTTTTATAAATAAATCTTTTAACTGCAGCACATTACACAAATATGCGAATGTATCGCCTCCTTTATAATAGAATACAAATATTAATACAAATAGGATACTGCATATAGTCTTAACCTTCCAGGCATTCATTAAATAGTTATAATGAATTGTGTCTTTATAATATTTATTTGCCGCACTCTTAACTACAGCATAAGAAATGTAAATAAATATGGGTGCAAAAATAAAATCGTTTAAGTACAAAAATTGATTCTTGTACAATACGTCTTCAATATTCGTAAACAGTCCAAATAAGAGCATCTATATTAACATTAAAACCTTATAAATTAAACTGACCGAACTCATTTCTTTAATGAAAGTAATTTAATCTATACCTTTACAATTATACAAAAATATTCTGATGACTTTATCTATTGTTTCACCGGTTTATAATTCTGCCAATACAATTCATACTTTAATAAAAGAAATAAAAAAATCTACTGTTGATTTTAGCATTGAAATTATATTAGTAGATGATGGAAGTATTGATCATTCCTGGCAAATAATAGAAGAAGTTTGTTTACAAGACTCTTTTGTACGAGGAATTAAATTAAAACAAAACTATGGACAGCACCAGGCAATTTGTGTGGGTCTTGAGCAAGCGATTGGTGAGTGGATTGTTGTGTTGGATTGTGATTTGCAAGATAATCCTGCTGAAATTCCTAAATTATTTTTACAAACAAAAAACAATTACCAAATCATTCTTGCAAAACGTATAAACAGAAAAGATGTTTTTTGGAAAAAATCTACATCATATATTTTTTGGAAGATCGTTTCTTTATTATCCAATACAAGCATTCATCCTTTGGTAGGAAATTTTGGTCTTTATCATAAAGATGTGATTGCAAAATTTATTTCATCAAAAAGCAAAGAACCTTATTTTTCGATTGCGATGCAAAAGTTTGATTTTAAAAGAATTGCTGTTGAAACAGAGCACCAGGAACGCATGAAGGAAGAATCTTCCTATTCTTTTCTAAAATTAATTATACATGCGAAGAATGTTTTGCTTAAAACTTCCGGATTTGCAAAACCAGCTATCAATAATTATTTGGTTGACAAAGTCATAAATTAGCATCTTATTTTATTTCTATATCTTTCAAAATTCTGAAAGGAAAACCAACACCACTTACATTTGAGTTTATATTTTTGATGATGACAGATCCTATGCCAATTTTATTTTCATTGCCGACAATTATACTATTTGCAACAACTGTTCGCGCTCCGAAAAAATTGGAATGACCACAAATGGTGTTTCCGCAAATTGTTACTGAAGGTGCAAAAAAATTGCAATCACCTATTTTTACATCATGAGAAATGCAACTTTGATTATAGAAGATATTGCCGTTTCCTATACTGGCAAACATATCTACATTAGAACCGGAAAAGAAGATATTGCCATTTCCTGTGTTTGCGTATTTGCTAATATTTACTGATGGATGAATTAAATTCGGCAATGAATAACCTGATGATAATAACTTTTCGATCAACGTTTGCTTTAAACTAAGATGGTGATATCCTAAACAAATATAGATCGCATGGTTTGAAAATTCTTTTTCAAAGACTGACTGAAACGGTCTTACAGAAAACTTATCGTTTTGGTTTATTTGCAGAATATCATCAAATATGGTAATCTGGTCGTCTTCTATTGCCAAAGTCTCTTTAAGTAGAAAGTGTACTTGTTTTCCTAAACTTCCGTAACCAAGCAAACCTATCTTCATGATTATCTTTTATAAGATTTGGTTAAGTATACTGAAAAGCCAGTTCTGTATTCTGAACATCTATTTTATTAATGTATTTCTTTGCATCAGGACCTGTGTTTAAGATAACATCCAAAATAGATACTTCATGCAGAAACGGCAAATATAATTGTTGATATGCTGGAAAATTTCCGTAATCAAAATAATGCAACTGAATATCTGCATCATTAAATAATTCGGTATTTATATAAGATCTGGCTGCCGGTCCGGAATAATAGTCTGTTGCATTTATCTTACTGCACATTTCTACTATTCTTTCTGTTTTATCTGTGCTTTTTAAATCATAATCCGACGATTGCACTATTGATGTTTTTATCTCTAATAATCTACAGATATTTGTTAAAAAATGTCGGTTCACATCTATAAGATATCTATGGTTGCAATTGTTGTAAAGTTCTTCGAAGAATGGAATGTAATATTTATAATAAGCTGCTTTCGCATAATTATGCTTGATGCTTAACAAATGTTTTTGAGCCCAATTCGCAGGCACAATCTTAGCCTGATTTATTCTTTGGCAACTTTTATGCCTCGTTTCTATTGGTATTGTAAGCCATTGCAAACCCATCTTACTTTTAATAAGATTGCGATTTCGCCAGTCATTTTTTGTGTATTGCACATCATCATACATTACAAACACATCTACTTCTTTAATAGCATGAAAATATCCTTTCCACGGTATATAGTTTGATTGTAGTATTAATGCTTTCTTCATTTCTCTGTTTCTTTAAATTGGTTACAGATAAATTTAAGCCTATACATTAACGGTCTATTTTTGGCTGTACTACAGACGAAAGTGTTACACTTCTTTGTAGAGTGTGATAATTTTTTTCTCATGGCTTGTTCATAGTTTACTACCAAAAATAATAATTAAATCAAGATTTACAATAAAAAAACTCAAAATTATTATCTTTGAGAATATTGATCCATTTTCATGGTTCATATTAATTAAAATGATAATATTTTGACATCTTCCAAGATTATACCTTTCAACAAACCTTATTTAACAGGCAAAGAGACTTCTTACATAGAAGAAGCTGCAAAGAACGGTAAGTTATCAGGTGATGGTTTATTTACAAAAAGATGTCAAACATATTTTGAAGAAAGATTCGGCTTCAGAAAGGTATTCTTAACTACCTCTTGCACAGATGCTTTAGAAATGGCTGCCATCTTATTAAATATTGAGCAAGGCGATGAGATCATTGTTCCTTCTTATACTTTTGTTTCTACAGCAAATGCTTTTATTTTACGTGGTGCCACAATTGTCTTTGCAGACAGTCAGCAAAACCATCCTGGTACCGATGAAGATCTATTAGAAACCTTAGTTACACCAAGAACAAAAGCTATTGTTGTGGTTCACTACGCAGGAATTGCGTGTGATATGAATAAAATAAAAGCAATTGCCGATAAACATAATTTGATTATTATTGAAGATGCCGCACAGGCAATCGACAGCTACTATGAAGGCAAACCATTAGGTTCTATTGGACATCTGGCAGCTTTTTCATTTCACGAAACAAAAAATATTATTTCCGGCGAAGGTGGTATGCTTACGATCAATGACGAACAGTTTATACAGCGTGCTGAAATTATAAGAGAAAAAGGAACAAACAGAAACAAGTTTTTCAGAGGTGAAGTTGATAAGTACAATTGGGTTGACATAGGCTCTTCTTTTTTACCATCAGAAATTACAGCCGCATTTTTATTTGCGCAATTAGAACAAATTGAAGTTATACAGCAAAAAAGATTATTGCTTTGGCACACTTATTATAAAGAGCTTGAGATATTGACAGATTATGGAATTATACTTCCGAATATTCCTGAATTTGCATCTAACAATGCACATGCATTTTACATCATCTGCAAAAATATTGAACAAAGAGATGCTTTTATAGAACATATGAAATTGGGAAATGTACATACCGTTTTCCATTATCTTTCTTTGCATGCAAGTCCGTATTTTAAAGATAAACATGATGGCAGAACATTAACAAATGCTGATAAATTCTCTGATTGCCTGGTTCGCCTGCCTATGTTTTATGAATTGAATACAGATGACATCACTAATAAAATTGCACCTTTAGCAAAATCATTCTTTATGAAATAATGGCATTTTCTAACAAACATTTACTGCTTATCTTTTTTATATCGGTGATATATGCACTTGGTTTTAATGAATATAACAGGCGTGTTATTATTCATCAAAACCCTTTAAATTTCGAGTCAAACAGCAGATCACTAATATTCAACAGCACTATTTTTTCTGTAGATAATGAATGGTATTTACCGCAAATTAAAAACCTGCTTACAGGAAAAGGTTTCACTTCTAATCCAAACAAAGAACATTACGATGTGCGCAGAACACCAGTATATCCTATATTCTACGGCTTGCATTACATTTTATTTGGCGAAAAAAACAGTTTTTATTTTATAAGATTTACACAAATCCTTTTGTTTTCATTAGCGGTTGTTGCATTGCTGCTGGCTGTTTTTAATTTTACAAAAAATAAAAAAATAGCATTGATCAGCGCTTTTTTATTTGGTATCAATCCAACATTGGTATCTTATTTATATTTCACTATAACTGAGGCATTAAGTCCTGCGCTTGTTTGTTTTTTATTGTATTTTTTATCGCGATGTTTTATTTCCAACAATAAGAAAAACTGGTTTTTAACAGGCTTATTTTTTGCCATTGGTTCTTTGTGTCGTCCTTCTGTTTTCTTCTTTGCTGCAGCTTTATTGTTTGCTTTTCTTTACATTAATAAAAAATCTGTGCGAAGCATGGTTATAAACGGCAGCATGGCTGTTCTTGGCTCTGGCTTGCTGTTTGTTCCTCATATTGCCAGAAACCTAATGCTTACCAACGGTGATTTAATTATTTTGGAAAAATATTATGGTGATCCGATGGATTTCGGAATGCCTAATATAGAACTTAGAAAATGGATTTCCTGTTGGATGAATCCTGCGGATTTTTCTTCTGAGATTATTTCTGGACAAATGAAGATGGCTATTATAGATGGCAAAGAAAGTAAAGAAGAAACCATATCTAAACAATTAGAAAGATTACCATTAAGAGCTTTTTTAGCTAACAGTAAAGAAGATATTACAAATGCTTATGCAAGCTTGTATGACTATTATTATGCAAGATTTAAAGGAAATAATTTAGCAGCTGCTGAAACAATTTGCATGAACAACCTGCAGCAGCTAAAAATAGATTTTGTACAAAAAACACCACTGCAATATTATATTGTAACACCGATATTTATGATCAAAAGTATTGTCTTTCAAAGTAACTCACCAACCTTGGCAATACTCGACAATTATCAGGCATCTTTATACAAAAAAACCTTAAAAGCCTTTTTGTATTTATTAAATGTATTTCTTTTTATTGCCATGTTTGGGAGCTTATTTTTTATAAGAAAACATTTGCTTATTTACGGAATTTGTATGCTGTTTATTTTAATAAACATAGGCTACATTGGCTTTGTATTAAAATACTTTGAGGTAAGATATTTAATTCCGATTTTTCCTTGTATGTATATTTTAGGTGCGATCTTTTTCGTAGAATCTGTTGATCGTTTCAAAACGATTAACTACACTTCTAAATAGCGCATTAAGCTATCGTAACGTTCCTTCAATTGCACTTCATATTCAGACTGATGGATTACTGAAATTACGTTGTATTGGTATCTTTCGAAAGTTAGCTGAATATCTTTTAAATCATTTTTATTGATCTTTAAAGAAACCTGTATAAAGTTTTGGCTTGGAGACGAAGCCATCGTGCTTTGCAAGATCATCGCATTGTTTGATTCTACAATTTTTGAGATTTCTGCTAACGAATAATTTTTAGCTTCGAGTTCCAGCACAATAATTCCGCCGGTTGTAGCTACAGAAGAATGCTGCACTAATGCATCTAATATTTTTTGAGGTGTTGTAATGCCTACATATTCTTTATCAATATTAACAACCGCAAAAAAATAAGTACTTTCTTCTTTCGATTTTTTTAGTATATCAAATAAGTGCGTATCTTCTTTTAATGTATGTTGTAAAAAGCTTTCTTCCAATGCGCTTATTTGCAGATCGTTATCACATTCTAATAAAATATTTTCGGTGATTGCACCAACAAAGGCATCATTTTCTACAACTGCGAGGCTTGTTGTTTTATATTCCTGCATCAGATCCAAAGCATAACCAGCTTCGTCGTGCAAGCGAAGATGTGGAATAGAATTGTCGATACAGTTTTGTGCGAACAAGATGCGGTTTTTATGTAAATGTATAAAATAATTGCAAGATTGGTAATCTTTATTTATACTAAACGTTTAACTGTTGATTTTGTTATTATAAACGTGTTTTTAAAAATTAAAATTAAATCCAAATGTCATTATCCAATTATATGCTTTTGGATTGTCGCGGTGTGTAACGCGCCACATTACATCATAACGTAAAAATTTGAAGATATTTTCTATACCAAAACCAACTTCTACATAAGGCACTTTTCCTAAAGCACGAATATATGAATTATTGATTTCGTTGTAGTTTTCATTGCTGCGCAGAACCTTGCCCCAAACACCACGCGTATGTATCACTTCGCGCAGTTTCAACTTCCTGATTCCTGGAATTCTGTTTAAAAAAAATCCATCAAAATGATGCGAGAAATTCCATTGTAAATATTGATCGCTGTAAAACTCGTAATCATTCATTAAGTTAAAAGCGGTATTGCTAAAAGCATAGGTTTGGTTGCCATCATGTACTTCTGACAACAAAAATGGCACTGTGCCAAAAACCTTTCCTGCCTGTATCTTTACTTCAAATCTTCCGATAGTTCGTATCGGTACGATCTGAGAATATGCCAACGTAATTTTATGGTAATTAAACTGGCTTTTTAAAAAGCCTTTCATTCCATAAACATATTCTACTTGTATTACAGGAATCTTATAAGCATTGATACTGCTTCGAAACAGAGAATTATTATCTAAATATTTTTCGCCAATGGCAAATCGTGCTTTATATACCAACTCGGTTTCATTTAGTGTATTCTTAACATCAACAACACCATCTTTCTCTTTATAAAAATATTGAAACGGAACTGAACCTTGTTCAATTCTCCTGTTTTGCAAGGTCACGCTCATGCTCAATCCTTTCTTATATTCTATGCTATACGTAAATTTTGCATCATCTAAATACGTCATTCGGAACTTAGGTTTTCTTCTTAATATAATAACATTCAGCAGGTTATTGGTTGATAACATATCGGTTGTCCTGCTTATTTTACTTACATCATGCAAATAAGAAGCACTGATGGTTTGGCGTGGAAATTTGTCAAGCAAAAAACTCACACCAATATCACCTTTAGGTCTTTTGTCTTTCAAAGAATAGGCAGCATGACCATAAGCAAAAGCCCATTTGCACATCTTATCATTGGTTTGAATGCCACCGCCAAAACGCCAGCCTTCAAGATTATTATAACTTACAATATTTAAGATCGGACCAAATTCTACAGGACCCGCTTTTACGTAACCTGTTAAAAGAAGGTTTATAATTTCCAGGTAAGATTTATATGCAGGAACCGATTTTAAAGTATCTATCATATGATAAATAGCAGCTTCATTTTTACTCAATTTTATAAATCGAGAGCTGTCCCAAAATGCCTGATCTTTTTTTATTTCGTTCTCATCAATTGTATAATCTTGTTTTAGAGTGTTGATGACAGAATCATTATACGAAGAATTGATCTTATAGTTTTTAAAAATTTCATTCTTACGTGTTACGATCGCAGGTGTTTTTTGCAAGGCTACAAACTCTATTAAGAAATGATTTTCCGTCATCATCCAGAATTGTTGATCAACAAAATCGAAATCCTGGTTAAGTTCTATTTTCTTTATAAAATTAATGTTTACATGCGGCGCCATTCTCAGCTGAATACTTTTAATAGCATAGCTGTTTTCCGAAACAATAAGACTTCCAAAAAATGTATTATCACCTTTTGTCTTAGGCTCAAACATCATTTTATAATGTACGATATTATCAAGCACCAAAGTATCAATAACTTTAAACCGGTAAAATGTTTTACAAGAATTTGCAATCGGACTGATAAATTGTTTATCTAATATGGTGTAAGCATTATCATAAATATTAATATTTTGATAAGTAGCGCTAAGGAATTCATTAAAGCTGGCATCGCTTACGCCGGAAACTTTAGATGCTTTAACAACTTCACGAAGTTTATTAAGTTTTGTGGTGTAATAAAAATCAGAAATATTTTCCGAAAGTAGCATTGGTAAAAATGGTTCTTCTTCCGAAGTGCTGTCAACATTATCAAACACAAACTTAAAAGGTTTAAGAATCTTGCGGTTCATAAACTTTTCCGACATATTTTTAACATCCAATTCTATTTTAGAATAAGATTCGTAGCTGTAATTTTTTAAGTTCTTTTTATCGTTACGTTCTTTATTCTCTAATATTTTCCGAATCAGGTAATCTTCAATACTTTCTCTATTGGCAACAATTACTGCTTCTGCCAGCATACTTTCAGATGGTTCTATATAAAAATCTATCTGCTGTTTTGCTTGTTTTTTTATAAAAACAGATGCTTCATTATAACTCAGATAAGCTGCAGAAACAGAATCATAAAATGAGCTTAATTTTAACTGGTAATAACCTGTATCGTTTGTTGTTGTGCCAATCGTTGTGCCTTTAATATAAATATTAGCATAGCTGACAGGTTCTTTTGTTTTAGCATCAAAAACCTGTCCTTCGATAAAAGTTTGAGCATATCCAAAAAAGTTTCCCAGCAATAAAAAGAATAGTATATTTATCTTTACGGCTCTCACGAAAGCGTGAAGGTAGCAAATATTTGTTATTGTTTAAATTTGATCTGTTAAAATGAAGACATTAGAAATTATTTCTTATAATGTAAATGGCATACGTTCTGCTATATCAAAAGGACTGATAGAATGGATGAAAGAAAGCGATTACGATGTTTATCTTTTTCAGGAAATCAAGGCTAATGAATCAGACATACCTTCAGAACTGTTTCATAACATCGGTTACAAAACGCATTGGTTTTCAGCACAAAAAAAAGGTTACAGCGGTGTTGGTGTTGCTATAAAAAATGAAGTGCTTCACGAAAACATTGTAAAAGGAATGGACATTCATCAATATGATTTTGAAGGCAGATTAATACGCTTAGACATTGGTGATGTGACACTTATAAACAGTTATTTTCCATCAGGCACTACCGGTGAAGAAAGGCAAGGCGTAAAAATGAATTATTTAAGCGATTTCTACAATTATATTCATGATCTGAAAAAACAAAGATCAAAAGTAATTATTGCCGGTGATTATAATATTTGCCATCAGGCAATTGATATTCATGATCCTGTTGGAAACAAAAAAAGTTCCGGTTTTTTACCGGAAGAACGCGAATGGATGAGTTCTTATTTCAGCAGCGGCTTTATTGATACTTTCAGATTTTTCCATCCTGAAATTCCTCATAAATATTCGTGGTGGAGCACGCGTGCAAATTCACGCAATAATAATAAAGGCTGGCGAATTGATTACCAGATAGCGACTAAAGAATTAGAAGCACAGTTACAAGATGCTAATATCTTTATGGATGTTAAACATTCGGATCATTGTCCAATTTATTTGAAGATTAGCTTGTGAAATGCGTATTGACCAATTAACCTTTACCAGATTTATTGCTGCTTTTGCTGTGGTATTGTTTCATTTTTCTGATGGAATATTTCCATTTAATACACCTATACTTCTGCCAATCGTAAAAAACTCAAATGTATTTGTTTCTTACTTCTTTATGATTTCGGGTTTTGTCATGGTTATTGCTTATCACAAATCACCAAAAATCAACGTGAGGCAATATTATTTATCAAGGTTTTTTCGAATATTTCCTGCTTTTTTACTATCATTACTACTAACATTAGCATACTTTATTTGGATTGGTAAAGAAATAAATGGCTATTCCTTAGCATTACAAGTAGTATTAATACAAGCATGGATAAAAAATCAGCAACTCACGTTTAACTTTCCTTCTTGGTCATTATCAGTCGAAGTATTCTTCTATTTACTATTTCCGTTCTTATTTAATTATTTATACAAAACAAAGAAAACAACACAATTTTATATTGCGATAATTCTTTTTTGGTTTCTATCACAAACTGTATTTCTGTATTTATTGTACACGCATTCTTTTGATAAACAAATAAACTACATACTTTATTTGCCACTATTTCACCTAAATGAATTTCTTGCCGGAAATCTTTTGGGATTTTTTATTATTAAAAAATCACCCTTAAACTCTAATACTGATTTTGTCATCATTATTTTGAGTTTAATAATTATACTTTCGATGTATTTTATTTCGCCTTACAAAATATTTCACAATGGCTTGCTTGCGCCAATTTTTGGACTACTTATTTTTTTTATTGCTGTAAATAACGGAATACTGACAAATATATTCACCAATTCTATACTTATTCTTTTAGGTGAAATAAGCTATGGAATCTACATATACCAATTTCCTGTTTTCAAAATATCAAATTTTATTTTTTTCAAAGTTTTGAAACTTTCTGAATATTACCAAAGTGTGTTTTATATTAATTGCTTTCTTTTAATTATAGTTTCTTATACAAGTTATAGATTAATAGAAAACCCAATAGTAATATTTATAAAAAATAAAATAAAAGGCAAGCCTGATTCTTCAATTTGAGATTCAGTATCTAACGTATTATTCGTATTTTCGTGCATAATCTTAGCGCATGAAAAAAATCTTCTATTTAGTCATATCCATTTTATTGATTTCCTGTAATGGTGAAGTAAAACGTGAATTTAATTTGCGAGAAGCAAAAGGCGGCAAATTTTACGGCGGTACTTTTCGCTATAACGAAGAAGAATATTTCAAATCCTTATATCCGTTAAACATTACAGAAGTAATGGCACACAGGCTTTGCGAGCAAATTTACGATGGCTTGGTAACCTTTAATGATAGCTCATTAGCAATAGAACCTGCTTTAGCAGAAAGTTGGGACATTGATGCTTCCGGCACAAAATATACTTTTCATTTGCGCAAAGGTGTTTTATTTCAAGATGACAAATGCTTTCCAGATGGCAAAGGAAGAGAACTAAAAGCACAAGATGTAAAATTTTGTTTTGATAGATTATGCTACCACAATCCTGCAGACAATCAAGGTTTTTGGATTTTTAAAGATGTGGTAAAAGGTGCATCTGAATATGATTCTTTAACTGCAAAAAAAATAAAATCGGATAGTGGTGTAAGTGGTGTAAAAGTAATTGACGATTACACGATCGAAGTAGAATTAGAAAGACCTTATGCTGTTTTCTTAGCACGTTTAGGTTTAATTTTCGGAAAGATATATCCACATGAAGCAGTAGAAAAATATGGCTCTGAGATGCGTATTCATACCGTTGGAACAGGACCATTTTATTTAAAAGTAAATGAAGATAACCAGGTTACCATCTTGGCACGAAATCCAAATTACTGGAAAAAAGATGCATTCGGAAATCAACTTCCTTATTTAGATGGCATCCGCGTTTCTTACATTAAAGAAAAGAAAAATGAATTATCAGAATTTCAAAAAGGCAACAGTGATCTTGTCTATCGCTTTCCTTTAGAAATGATCGACGAAATTGTAGATTACAAACACAATCTAAAACCTGCTTTCCAAGGCTATCAACTACAGTTTAAACCGCAAATGGCATTGCAATATTATGGCTTTCAGCATCAGGGAAAAATATTTAATAACGAAAATGTTAGAAAAGCATTCTGCTACGCCATCGACCGGCAAAAGCTTTGCGATTTTACTTTAAAAGGCACAGGTTTTCCTGCTATCTACGGCACAGTTCCGCCAGGCACTGGAACTTTCGATTCTAAATCTGTAAAAGGATTCTCTTTCAATCCGGCAAAAGCACAGGAATATATGGCAAAGGCAGGTTTCCCAAAAGGCAAAGGCTTTCCAAAAGTAACATTGGAATTAAATTCAGGCGGTTCGCGTAACTCACAAGTAGCAGAAGCTTTAAAAAAGATGATCGAAGAAACCTTAGGCATTCAATTAGATTTATTGATTGTTCCGTGGGCACAGCATACTGAAGCTGTGGAAACAGCAAAGATCGATTTTTATCGTTTAGGTTGGGTGGCCGATTATCCTGATGCGGAAAATTTCCTGAATTTATTTCACAGTAAATATGTTCCTGATGATATTAAAGTAAAAACCTACATCAATTCTTTCCGATACAAGAGCAAAGCTTTTGACACTTATTTTAATGAAGCAGTAGCAACCGTTGATGAAACACAGCGTAATTTATTATATGCAAAAGCAGATCAGCAGGTGATTGATGATGCTGTTGTATTGCCAATTTATTATGATGTAGATTATCGTTTAGTGCAGCCAAATGTGCGCAATTGCTGGCAAAACGCAATGGAATTCAGAGATATGTCTGAAGTGTATTTTGTGCCAACTAAAACGGAAGGCAAAAAATAATTATTGTTAAATTAAAATAACAAAATTTGATAGCGAATAGCATAACTATTCGCTATTTTTATTGCAACTATAAATGAACAATTACGAACTGCTTATCCAAAAACTCGACGCGTTTACCAGGAAATTTTACCTGAATAAATTGCTGCGTGGCACATTGTTGTTTGTCGGCTTGCTGCTTGGTTTTTATTTATTTATTTCCTTATCAGAATACCAACTCTATTTATCTTCAGCTATACGTAAAGCATTATTATTTGTCTTTGCTGCATCAAGCATTTCAGCCTTGTGTCTTTTGGTAGCAAAACCATTCATTCATTATTTAAATTTAGGAAAACAAATCTCACACGAACAAGCAGCAAATATTATCGGTAAACATTTCGCTGATGTAAAAGATAAATTGCTGAACATACTCCAATTAAAACAACAATCACAAAATGCTTTTAATAAAGATTTGATTGAGGCAAGTATTTCACAAAAAACAGAATCTATAAAACTCGTTCCTTTTTCCAATGCTATTAATTTAAACGAAAATAGAAAGTATTTAAAATATGCATTGCCTCCACTTTTTGTGTTATTATTTTTATTGATTGCTGCGCCAAATGTTTTGAAAGAAAGCAGTACTCGATTATTAAATCCGAATAAAACATTTGCAAAAAAAGCACCTTTCGATTTTGTTTTAGAAAACAAGAAACTGAAAATGCTTCAATACGAAGACATTGAAATTAAACTTTCTATTAAAGGAAAAGCCTTGCCGAATGAAGTGTTTATTAACGAAGACGGTAAAAATTATAAAATGGAAAAAACTGCACCTGATAAATTTTCTTATCGGTTTACCAATGTGCAAAAAGATGTAAAATTTTATTTTTCTGCAAATGATTACACCAGCGACGAGCACCAGATTCGTGTGTTGAAAAAACCAATGATTGCAAACTTTGCAACCAATTTAAACTATCCATCTTACACTAATAAAAAGAGCGAAACCATAAAGAATACAGGCGACCTCATCATTCCAACCGGCACAACGGTAAATTGGAATTTTGAAACTTCAGGAACGGATGATGTGAAAATATCTATTGACGGACAAACATTTTCTTTTGTAAAAAATAGTAAAGACAATTTTTCTTTTACAAGAAGAATTATAAAAGATACACGTTACACTATATTAGTTTCTAATAATGAAGTAGAAAAAGGTGACTCTGTTTCGTTCACGATCTCTGCAACACCAGATAATTTTCCAAGCATTAATGTAGAACAGATCAAAGATTCCATACAAAAAGATTTCGCCATTTTCTTAGGCGCAGTTGGCGATGATTATGGATTATCTAAATTGGAATTTCATTACATCATCAAAGATGAAAAAGGAAATATTTCAGAAGCTAAAAAACAAAATTTACCGTTGGCAAATAAATCTGTTTCTGATTTTAATTTCCAGATTGATTTTTCAAAATACAAACTGAAAAGTGGTGATAAAATGGATTACTATTTTGAAGTCTTCGATAATGATGGTGTTTCCGGACCAAAGTCAACTAAATCACAATCGTTTGTGTACGACAAACCAACTGTGAAAGAACTTGAAAAACAAGAGTATGAAAATAGCGAAAGCATTAAAGATAACTTAGCAGATGCTGCAAAAGATGCGCAAAAACTGGCTGCACAGATAAAGGAAATGAAAGAAAAGATCCTGAGTAAAAAGACACTTTCGTGGGAAGACAAAAAGCAGTTAGAGCAAATTCAGCAGCAACATAAAGAGTTGGAAAAAGAGTTAAAAGAAATCAATGATAAATATGAAGAAAACAGACAAAACCAGGATGAGTTTAAAAAAGAAGATGCTGAAATTTTAGAAAAACAAGAGAAACTGCAAGAACTCATGAAAGATGTAATGAGTGACGAAATGAAAGACTTGATGAAACAGATCGAAGACATCTTGCAGAAAATGGAGCAAAAAAACACTTTTGAAAACTTAGATAAAATGGAATTGAGCAATAAAGACCTCAAGTCTGAGTTAGATAAAATGGAAAAATTGTTCAAGCAATTGCAATTAGAGCAAAAAGCACAGGAAACCATTTCTAAACTGAATGAACTGGCAAAAGAACAAGATAAACTTTCTCAGGAAACAAAAGACAACAAGCAACCATCATCAGAATTACAAAAAAAACAAGATGAGTTGAACAAGAAAATGGATGGCGTAAAAGAAGACCTGAAACAATTAGACCAATTCAACAAAGAAAACGATAACAAACTCGATACAAAAGAAAACAAAGAACAAGCCGAAAATATTAAAGAAGACATGGAAAAAAGCAGCGAAGAACTGCAGCAAAAACAAAACGACAAAGCTTCGAAATCACAGAAGTCTTCTGCACAGAAAATGGAGCAGATGGCAAAAAAGATGAAATCGAGTCTTGATAAAATGCAGGAAGACCAAGCCGCCGAAGACATTAAAATGATTCGTCAATTATTAGAAAACTTAGTAAAACTTTCGTTCGATCAGGAATTATTAATGAATGAATTGAAGAAAACAGAAACCGAAAGTCCTAAATATGTTACCATCATGCAGAAACAAATGGATTTGCGCGATGATGCCAAACTCATTGGCGACAGCTTGCAGGAATTAGGCAAAAGACAGTTTCAACTACAAAATTTTATTTCTGACGAAATGTACAAGCTGAACCGCGAAATGAAAAAAGCATTGGACAAACTGGAAGAAAGAAATAAGCCTGTAACCAACGTTGCACAACAAATGGTGATGACATCTACCAATAATTTAGCCTTGATGCTCAGCGAATCGTTGGATAACTTGCAGCAACAGCAAAACCAGAAAAAACCAGGCAGCGGTTCGTGCAGCAAACCAGGTGGCGAAGGCGAAAAACCATCACCAGGCGAACAACAAAAGAAATTAGGCGAGCAGCTTGGTAAAATGAAGGAAGGCATGCAGCAAGGAAAAGATCCGAAGAAAATGGGTAAAGATTTTGCCGATGCTGTACAGAAACAAGCAGCTATTCGCGAAGCATTGCGACAAATGAAGGACAAAATGAGCCAGCAGCAGAAAAATGAAAGTGGTATCGACGGTATGATGCAGAAAATGGATGATGTTGAGAAAGATCTGGTAACGAAAAAGTTGACAAACGAAACTATAAAAAGGCAGAAAGAGATAGAAACTAGGTTGTTAGAGTTTGAAAAGGCAAAGCGCGAGCAAGACGAAGACGATAAGCGCCAATCAAAATCTGCTATTGAAATTCCACGAAAATTACCGCCAAATCTCGAAGAATACCTTCAAAAACGTAAATCGGCGATGGAACTTTATCAGACTGTTCCACCGAATCTGAAGCCTTTCTACAAAAATTTAGTAGAAAAATACTTGCGACTTGTTAACTAATTGGTTAAACTTACGTATATAATAGATGTCTGCTGAACAAAATCAGACCCAACTGCCTGAATGTCTATAAACGCAAAACCTTTATTTCTAATTAAATTACAAATCAATGTCTGAGGTAGTTAGATTGAAAATTAAATCTCGTCTAGAAAATATTGCCAAAGTTGAATCCATGATAGAAACATTGCGTGTGCAATACTCTATCAACGACGAACAATATGGAAATATGCTGCTTGCTTCTGTGGAGGCTGTGACAAATGCTATTGAACACGGCAATAATCTTGACGAAAAGAAAGTGGTAAATATTGAAGCACATAAATCCAATTCTGTATTTAAGCTGCTTATAAAAGATGAAGGAAAAGGCTTTAATCCTGAGAGATTACCGGATCCGACAACGCCTGAATTTCGCGAACAGCCAGATGGACGCGGTGTGTTTTTAATGAAAAAACTGGCTGATGAGGTCTTCTTCAGCGATGGCGGAAGATGCGTGGAAATGCGTTTTACTTTGGCTTAATTATTTTATTCTAAATAAATAATTAAAGCAGAATCAGATTGCTTTATTATAACTTTGCGTATTCTTTTTTCTTTGCGTTCTTTGCGTGAAATATTTTACATTCATGGCAATTTCCTTTCAATTCGATACCGTTTCCAAACCTGCTTTTTTTAAATCAATTAAAATAAAAAATTGGTTAAAGGCAGTTGCAACTAAAGAGAGTTTTGCCATACAAGAATTGAACTATATTTTTATAAGTGATGAAGAGCTGCTAAAAATCAATATCGAATATTTAAATCACAATACTTATACGGATATTATTACGTTCGACAATTCGGAAGAAAAAGGAAAAATAGAGAGCGATATCTTTATTTCGCTGGAGCGCGTGATGGCAAATGCCGAAAAATTCAACACTACATTTGAGAATGAATTGCTTCGTGTGTTAGCGCACGGCTTATTGCATTTGTGTGGTTATAAAGACAAAAAGAAAAGTGATATTGAGATGATGCGAAAGAAAGAAGAAGAAAGTCTTTTGTTATTTGTATCTCAGTAAGAAATCTTACTTCAAAGATCTTTGATTCGTTAGATTCTTCACTTTGTTCAGAATGACACGAAGTATTATTTTTCTCTGCTAAAAGACGTCTTCTCTATTTCATCGCTGCTGATGTAGCCATCAGTAGTTGTTTCGTCTTTTACCACTGTATCGCGCTGCCATTCTTCAACGGTTAATTTTTCATCTTCTTTCAAGATAGAAATATTCAGCTTTTGGATAAATGATTCCACTTCTTCTACTTTGTTTTCCGGAACTGAAATAGTGATTTTCTTCTTCATAGTTCAAAATTAACAACAAAATCTGAATTTTGGTTCATTAGGAAGTTTCTATTAAGCTCAAAGAATTAATATTATCTACTCAGGAACATGCTTTTGTCTTTATACAATTGCCTGAAGTAAGGATCGAATAAATCTTTGATAAAGTAGATGGCTTCACCTGTTGATTTCATTTCAGGACCTAATTCTTTGCTCACATTTGGAAATTTATCGAAAGAGAAAACGGGTTCTTTTATGGCGTAACCAGTCAGCTTTTCTGTGAAGGTAAAGTCTTTTAATTTATGTGTTCCAAGCATTACTTTGGTTGCTACATTTAAGTATGGAATTTGGTAGGCTTTGCAGATAAATGGCGTAGTTCTTGAAGCACGCGGATTGGCTTCTATCACATAAACCTTATCGCCTTTTATAGCAAACTGTATATTTATTAAACCACGAATTTCTAAGGCTTTGCAAAGCTTCACCGTGTAGTGTTTCATGGTTTCAATAATGATTGCACCAAGGCTGAAAGGCGGCAACACAGAATTACTATCACCACTATGGATTCCGGCAGGTTCAATGTGTTCCATCACGCCCATAATCTGCACATCTGTGCCATCGTAAATGGCATCAATTTCTGCTTCTTTTGCACGGTCTAAAAAGTGATCGATCAGGATCACATTATCAGGAATATCTTTCAATAAATTGATTACAGCAGTTTCGCATTCAGCATCATTAATCACAATTCGCATTCGCTGACCACCTAACACATAGCTCGGACGAACTAAAACAGGATAGCCTACTTTATTGGCAACAGCCAGCGCTTCATCAGCATCTATAGCCGTTCCGTAATCAGGATATGGTATTTCGAGTTCTTTCAACAAATCTGAAAAGCGACCGCGATCTTCTGCAATGTCCATACTGTCGAAAGAAGAACCGATTATTTTAATGCCTTTTTCGTGCAGTTTTTTAGAAAGCTTTAAAGCCGTTTGTCCGCCAAGCTGCACAATCACACCTTCCGGTTTTTCATGTTCTATGAGTTCCCAAAGGTGTTCCCAATATACAGGCTCGAAATACAGTTTATCGGCAATATCAAAATCTGTAGAAACCGTTTCAGGATTGCAATTCAGCATGATGGCTTCGTAGCCTGCTTCTTTAATGGCTAATAAACCATGTACACAACAGTAATCAAACTCAATACCTTGACCAATACGATTTGGTCCTGAACCTAAAACGATAATTTTCTTTTTATTGGAAACCACGCTTTCATTTTCCGTATCGAAAGTAGAATAGTAGTATGGTGTTTTCGCTTCAAACTCAGCAGCGCAAGTATCTACCATTTTATATACACGCTTGATGCCTAATTCTTTGCGTTTTTCGTACACCACTTCTTCGTCAATTCTTCCTAACAAGAATGCAAGCTGTGCATCGGAATAACCTTTCTTTTTTGCTTTACACAACAATTCTTTTGAAATATTATGGATAGAATATTTTTGAATTTCTTTTTCGAGTTTAACGAGCTCCTGAATTTGTGTTAAGAACCAGTTATCTATGCCGGTTAGTTTTTGAATGGTATGTAGTGGTACGCCTAAATAAATTGCGTCTTTTATTTTAAAAATTCTGTCCCAACTTGGATGCTGTAAGCTTGCTAAAATTTCTTCTGTTTTTGCTAAACCTTTTCCATCGGCGCCTAAGCCAATTTTATTGTTTTCTAAAGACTGACAAGCTTTTTGTAAGGCTTCTGCAAAGTTTCTGCCGATTGCCATTACTTCGCCAACCGATTTCATTTGCAAACCCAAAGTAGAATCGCAGCCGTAGAATTTATCAAAATTCCATCTTGGTATTTTAACGATCACATAGTCTAATGCAGGCTCAAAAAATGCAGAAGTTGTTTTGGTGATCTGATTATTTAGTTCATCTAAATTATAACCTAAAGCCAGCTTTGCTGCAATTTTTGCGATTGGATAGCCTGTTGCTTTTGATGCTAAAGCTGATGAACGCGACACACGCGGATTGATTTCAATCACAATGATTTCTTCCGTGTCCGGATTTACAGAAAACTGTACATTGCAACCACCTGCAAAGTTTCCTAAGGCACGCATCATTTTTTGCGCCTGGTTACGCATTTCCTGGAAAACAGGATCCGGTAAGGTCATAGCCGGTGCAACGGTGATAGAATCGCCTGTGTGCACACCCATCGGATCGAGATTTTCTACCGTACAAATAATGACCACACCGTCGTTTGCATCACGCAGTAATTCCAGCTCAAATTCTTTCCAACCTAAAACAGCTTTTTCAACTAATACTTCGTGAATCGGCGAACATTTTAAACCATAAGCCAACATGGCTTCAAAATCTTCCGCTTTATGGCAAAAGCCTCCACCTGTTCCTCCAAGTGTATATGATGGACGAATTACTAACGGAAAACCAATTTTTTGTGCAGCTTCTTTTCCTTCTAACATAGAGTTGGCAACAAAAGATGGTGCAACACCTAAGCCTAATTCCACACAAAATTTACGGAAAGCATCTCTGTTTTCTGTGGTTTCAATTACTTGTAAATCCACACCGATAATGCGTACATTATATTTTTCCCAAAGACCTATTTCCGATGCTTCTTTACAAAGATTTAGAGCTGTTTGTCCACCCATTGTAGGTAAAACGGCATCAATTTGGCGTTCTTCCAAAATATCACGAAGCGAATCTATGGTTAATGGTTTCAGGTAAATATGATCTGCGGTTACTTCATCGGTCATGATGGTTGCAGGATTGGAATTGATGAGCGACACTTCAATTCCTTCTTCTCTTAAGGAGCGTGCTGCCTGCGAGCCTGAGTAGTCAAATTCACACGCTTGTCCTATAATAATAGGTCCGCTACCTATAATAAGTACGGATTTAATCGAAGTATCCTTTGGCATTTTGGGAAAGTTTGACAAAAATAGATATTTAGAGCTATAGATACAAGATTTGTGATAATTAGATACAAAAATTTATTGTATCAGATAACATTGAGGTAAATCAGGTTAAACCTTAAAATCTTGCGGTATATCAATTGTTATTTAAACATTTATATTCCATAGCTTTTGTATTTTTACATGGTGAGAGCAACCGTTAATAAATTATTCCTTTTTCTTCTTTTATTATTAGGATTAGGAATTACAAGTAAAGCAAGCCATTTAGTTGGTGGTGAAATTTCTTATAAATGTTTAGGCAGTGGACAATATGAAGTTACATTAACTATTTTCAGAGATGATTTTTATGCCAATCCAGCAGCAACCTTAGATAATCCTGCCATTCTTACTATTTTTAACAGAGATAATAATTCAAGACTCAGAACGGAAAATATGTCTTTAGGTTCTGATGTTATTTTGCCGACCAATACCAATCCTTGTGTTTCAAATCCACCGAATGATGTTAGAATAGAAAGAGGTGTTTACAAAAAAACGATCTCTCTTCCAAATAACACAAATGGTTATACTTTAACTTATCAAAGATGCTGCAGGAACGATGCCGTTGGAAACATACTAAACTTACAAGGCAGCACTTACACTATTAATGTGCCGGCAAACAGTGTATGCAATTCATCGCCGGTTTATGTAAACCAGCCACCGCTATTTTTATGCGTTAACTCTAAGTTAGAATTTGATATGTCTGCCACAGATACAAATGGTGATGGATTAAGATATAGCTTATGTGCGCCTTTACAAGGATTAAGTTCCGGCAATCCTACGGTTGATAATTTTAATCAGGCTGAAGCACCGCCTTATGATTCCGTTAAATACTACAATGCTTATAATTCACAAAAACCATTAGGTTCTACTTCAACGATTAATATTCATCCTACCACAGGTCAATTAACTGTTGTTGCTAAAACACAAGGCTTATTTGTTGTTGGCATTTGTGTAGAAGAAGTGAGAGGTGGAGTAGTGCTTAGCAAGAGTATCAGAGATTTTCAGTTTAATGTGCAGGATTGCCAGATCGCATCTTCCGTTCCTATTGTTGCTACTGATAACAGCAATAGTTCTGCTATCAGAATTAACGATTCTACTTTTAGTAATTGCCAAGGTGCTTTGGTAAAATTTGATAATGATGTTAACCAAACAGGCAATACTTATTTTTGGGATTTTGGTGTTTCTAACAGAACTGATGACACAGCAATCATCAAAAATCCTACATACTCTTATGCTGATACAGGCACATACTATGCTATGCTTATTATTAACAAAGGCAGACCTTGTTCAGATACCAGCAGAATCAAAGTATTATATTATCCTGGTTTAATTACCAATTTTACTTTTACACCAAGATGTCAAAACGAATTGATCCAGTTGAATGATTCATCTTATTCACCATATAATGATGTGAATAAATGGCAGTGGATCTTATCACGTGGTGATACTTCTTATGTTAAAGATCCGACTAAATTATTTACCACACCAGGAACATATAGTGTTCAGCTAACTTCTGGTACTGTACGTGGCTGTGTAGGAAAAATCACAAAATCTATTGTGGTAAATCCAAAACCTAAAGCTGATTTTACAGCAGGTTTTCTATGTTATAAGAATAATGCTACGTTTACCGACGCATCTACTGTTGGCTCAGGAACTATCACCAAGTATAGCTGGAATTTTGGTGACGGATTTACAGACACTTTAAAAAACGCAACTCATACTTACAACATCTTTGCTGATTCTTTTTCTGTAAGACATATTGTAACTACTGCGCTTGGCTGTAAAGATACGATCACCAAAAAAATAAAAATGGATGATACCGTAAAGATCAGCTATACCACAACACCAAGCAGTTTTTGTGAAAAAACACCGGTAACATTTACCAATACTTCAACAGGTGGAAATCCAACTGCATTTCAATGGATCATTAATAACGGAACCACAGTTAATGGAAATACTTCAACGGCAACATTTCCAAACAGCGGCATTTTTCCTGTGAAATTGATAGCTACTAATCGTTGCGGAAAAGATACTTTAAATTCAACAATTTCTGTTACGGCAAATCCGGTCATAAACTTAGGAACTGATGTTACCGTTTGTAATAAATCGACCAAAACACTAAATGCTGTTGGTGCTTTTGATTCATTAAGATGGAATACCAATCAGAATACAGCAAGTATTGCCTTAGATGGAAGCAGATCGCCTGTAAATATTACTGTTTATAAAAACGGATGTATTGGAAGAGATACCGTTATAGTAAAAAAACAGACCATCACACCAAACTTTACCAATAATTATTTATGTTTAAACAAACCTATTACTTTTAATAACACTTCTACTGTAAACACTGGAACATTGGTACAATACAACTGGAAATATGGTGACGGAAACATAGATAATAATGTTCAAAATCCAACACATTCATTTTCACCTTTTGCAAACTATACTGTTCAACTGATCGCTACTTCAGATATTGGTTGTAAAGATACCTTCAGTAAAACAATCTTGATGGATTCTGTTTTGAATGTTGATTTTAAAACTGCCGAAATAGTTTCTTGTCAGCGTAAAGCAATTGATTTTATTGATATTACAAAAGGTGGTGTCAATAATCAAAATATTTGGCGTATTGAAAACAATAATTTTGTGTCAAAAGATAAGAATTATACTTTCTTAGGCACAGGAAATTATCCTGTTAAATTAGTGGTTACCAATAGATGTTATGCTGATTCTATAACTAAGAATATTCAGATCCGTCCAAGACCAAATGTTTATATAGGTCGTGATACCATTTTATGTAAAAATCAGGCAGCAATTTTTTCCGTTAATCCAAGTTTGTATGATTCTATTCGTTGGATAAACGGATCAAATGCAGCATCCATTATTGCCGATGGAAGCATCAACCCTATAAAGATAAAAGTATATGCTGCTCAATGTTTGGCAGAAGATACTGTAAACGTAGTTGCGCCAAAATTCAATTTAAATTTCACCAATGATTTTGTGTGCTACAACAAGCCAGTTACATTCAACAATACGTCGACAATAACTCCAGGAACAATTACAAATTATAACTGGAACTTTGGAGATGGTCAGACTATAAACGGTGTAAAAAACCCAACACATACCTACGATATTTTTGGACCAAAAAACGTACAATTAATTGCTACCGGAAACCTTGGTTTATGCAGTGATACAATTAATGAATCTCTGCAAATGGACGACACTATTTTATTTGTGGTAAATCCTGTTCCATCAGATATTTGTTTTGGAAAATCTGTTGCATACACCAGTTCGTCATTTGGTGGTGTGAACACGAATTACATTTGGAACCTGAACAATGCAAATCCCAAAACCGGTTCATCTGCAACGTATACACATACTATTGAAGGCGCTAATATCATAAAACTAACAGCCAATCACCGATGCGGCACCGACTCTATAAAGTATCCTTTTAACGTATTGGCTTTACCGAAAATAAACTTAGGCGACGATAATATTATCATGTGTCCAGGTGAAATAAAATTTATAAAAATTAACGTAACTTCTGATTCTATCTTTTGGAGTACAGGTGATAAGAATATAGATTCTATTGGCATCGACGGTTCAATTCCGCAAATAAATGTTGATGTTTATAAGAATGGTTGCTTGTCCAAAGATTCTATTTTTGTTTCTTCTAATTGTGATATATTTATTCCGACAGCCTTTTCACCAAATAATGATGGCTTTAATGACTACCTGAATATGATGGACAAAAGCATCAAATCATATACACTAAAAATATACAATCGTTGGAATGAATTAGTATTTGAGACCAATGATTTAGACTACAGTTGGGACGGCACGTATAAAGGACAGCCATGTGCAGTTGATAATTACAGCTATGTAGCAAGTGGTATAAAGTATAGCAACGAGCCTTTTTCGATCAGAGGAATTATAAGCCTGATAAAGTAACCTTTCATTTTGCGTGTTTAGTGGTATTATAAATCACGCTAAAAAATCTTATTTTGTATATTAAAACCATACAATATGAGATTTTTTTTCTTTGTTGCATTTTGCTTATTATCAATAATAAGCATCGCTCAACCTAATCCAAATGCAAAGCCTGATACTTCTTATTATGACAAAGCAGCATTTGATAAAGAGCTAAGAGAATTATTTGGTGATTTTGCTTCTGATGATTTAAAAAAGAGAACGGATGAACCAAATATAAAGACTGATCCAAAAAATACTCTAAAGCAGGTAAAAGAATTAATGCTTGCTGCTAAAAAGAATTACGAGAATTTTTATAACAAGAATAGCCTTAAAACAGACAACAAAGATAGTGTGTATACCACAACCTATAAATTTAATGGTGCAATCAGCAATGAGATAAGAAAAGAAAAAGGAACACACATCAGCTTTTTAGCTATACTTGGAACATACAGCAATGCTGCCGACGGTGAATTACAATACAATGAATGGCTGCAAAAACTAAAGCAATCTTTATCAGATGATTTTACCATAAAAGAAGATGCTGATAAGTTTGCTGTAGAATTTAAGCCAAAACAAGTAAGAGCAAAAGGTCGTGGTATGTATTTGGTCATAAAATCACTGTACGATAAATATGCTTTGATATTAACTATAAGAAGTGATTTGTCTTATCCTGAAGTGGCGAAAGATGGTTTAGACTTTGATTATAATTATGACAGTTCGGATCCATGGAAAAATGGCACATTTGATACACCAAGATAAATTGTTGAACATGAAAAAAACAATCTTGTTACTCGCAATATTTCATAGCATTATTGTTGTAAGTAAAGCACAAGCAACGAAAGGTTTTGGCTTTTCTTTTTTTGCTAATGGAATAGATTCGGTAAAAGTAGACAGTGTTTACATAAACACACCAGCAGCAAAAGCCGGTTTTAAAAGAAATGATTTTATAGTTTCTTTCAATGGTGAAAAGTTGCCCGGAAAAACCTTACAGCAAGTGGCAGACATCTTCAAAAATTCAGATGTAGGAAATTTTGTAATTAAAAGAAACGAAGTTGAAAAAAACATTACCGCAACGAAAGCATTTACTTATACTTACGATAGGAAATGCTTAAGTGGTGATTGTGTGAATGGCTTTGGAAAAGGACAATTCTTCTTTAAAAACAATTTTATTTTTGAAGGTAATTTTACAAATGGTGTTTTAAATGGTGAAAGCAAAGTTTATAGACCAAATGGCGCTCTTTATTATATTGGTGGTTTTAAAGATTTTAAAGTCCATGGACAAGGTAAATTTGTTTTTCAGACAAAATATAAAGTGGTTTCAACCGGTGAAATTAAATTTGGCGATCCACAAATAACACAGGAAGGCACTTATGATAACGACAAACTAATTGAAGGATCACGATACAACAAGAATGGCAGCCTTATAGAAAAAGGAAAATACAATGCTGATGGCGACTTGATTTCCGGAATTTATGTTAGTCGATATCGTGGTGAAAATGTGTATATAGAATGCAGCGATATCATTACAAAAAAATGGAGCGATGGCACTTCAGACAAAAAATTAGCAGGTCTTGTAAAGATTCATTTAAATACACCTGATGGAAAAATTATAAGTGAAGGTTATTATAGTTCTTTAGACAGACTGCGCGAAGGTGTGTTCAAAGAATACGATTATACAGATGATGTGAAACATGCTGTAAATTATAGAGGTGGTGGCGTTTCTGCATTTAATAATGATATTTACAGAATTAGTGACGGAAGCAAAATTGCTACGAATGTTATTTATACAAAAGATGTACAGGAATATTTTACCTATAATATTGAAACCGGTATCTTTCAGTTTGAAGGCACTAAAGTAGATATTGGCACTATCGGCGACAGATGGTCGCTTTCACAAATTAAAAAACAATACGACAGCAAAAAAGAAGCTGCTGCCAATTATAAAGACAATAGTAGCAGTACTTACAACTCAGGAAGTTCTTCTTATTCTTCTTCAAATAATTCAGGAAATACAACTTATTCGCAAGCGGAAAAAGACGCTATTATTGCATACAATAGTAAGATAACACAGTTTGAAAGACAACTCGATAAAATTTATGGCTACCTGAAGGAAATAGGCACATCTTACAGACCATTGAAAAATATCTACCTGGAATCCGAAGCGAAAATGTTGGAAGAAAATGTTGGAGATTTTATTTACAAACACGGACAATATCTTCCGGATTATATACTCGATGACTTAAAAGATATTAAAGCAACTGCGCAAAAAGTTTACTATGGCAGATCTATCGATAGTGACTACGATGACGATGATTACTGATGTTATATTTTAGTTCTTACGAAATCTTTAAATAATTTTATAACATCGTATCTTCTGCTTCTTTGGCATGATTTGGATAATCTGTTGTGTAATGCAAACCACGACTTTCTTTACGCAGCATCGCACTTCGTGTAATTAAATAACCAATGGTTATCATGTTTCGCAGCTCTAATAATTGTGGTGAAATGGTAGTAGTTTCGTACAACTCTTCTGTTTCTTTAAACAACAAATACAAGCGTTCCTGCGCACGTTTTAAACGACCGTTATTTCTAACGATACCAACATAATTACTCATTACGTCTTTCAATTCTTTTATACTTTGAGTAATAATAACCATCTCTTTCGGATCGCTGGTGCCATCAGCATTCCATTCAGGAAAAGATTCTTTAGCAAATTCTATAGTTGGCAATACTTCGCAAATGTCTTTAAAAATTCTATGAGAAAAAACGATCGCTTCCAATAAAGAATTGCTTGCCAAACGATTGGCACCATGCAAACCAGTATTGCTGCATTCGCCACAAGCGTATAGATTTTTGATAGAAGTTCTGCCGAATTCGTCCACATTAATTCCACCACAAGCATAATGCGCAGCAGGCACAACAGGTATCATATCTTTAAACACATCAATACCAATAGATTTGCATTTCTCATAAATATTTGGAAAATGATGCAGGAAATTATCTTTGTCCATGTGTCGGCAATCCAGGTACATATGGTCTTCACCGCTTTTTTTCATTTCATTATCAATTGCGCGTGCAACGATATCACGTGGTGCTAAAGAACCACGTTTATCATAAGTTGCCATCAGATCATTGCCATTTTTTGTACGCAAAATTGCACCATCACCACGCACCGCTTCTGTAATTAAAAAGTTTGGACTTACGCCTGGTTCGTATAAAGCTGTTGGATGAAATTGTACAAATTCTAAGTTCGCCACACGACCTTTTGCCCTGTATAACATGGCAATTCCATCACCGGTTGCAATGCTTGGATTTGTGGTTGAACGATATATCTGACCAAAACCACCTGTTGCCAAGATCACCACTTTACTTTCAATTTTTTCTATCTGATTCGTCTTTAAATTCAAAACATACACACCATAGCATTGAATATTTTGTGTAACACGCGTAATAATTCTTCCTAAATGATGTTGTGTCAACAGATCAATCACAAAATGATGTTGCGACACTTCTATGTTTTTTGTCTGATGAACTTTTGCCAGTAATGCACGTTCAATTTCCCAGCCAGTTATGTCTTTATAATGCAACACACGAAACTCAGAATGACCACCTTCTTTTCCCAACTTATAATCACCTTCATTTCCTTTGTCGAAATTCGTGCCCCAATTTATCAGTTCATTCACACGTTCACGACCTTCACGAATTACAATATCAACAACATCTTCATTGCATAATCCATCGCCTGCAATCAGCGTATCTTCAATGTGTTTATCAAATGTATCTTTTTCAAAATCTGTAACAACCGCAATTCCACCTTGTGCATATTGCGTATTGCTGTCATCTTCGTTTGCTTTTGTAAGCACTAAAATTTTTTTATCCGGAAATTGTTCTGCGGTTTTTACGGCTAAGCTTAAGCCTGCAATTCCTGAACCTATAATTAAAATATCAGCCATGATGTAAAAATAGTATTTAGTAATGAGTATTAAGATGTAAGAAATGAGATTTTTTTAGCTTCTTTGTAAGCTAAAAAATCATTACGATGAATCTCTCAAAATACATAGACCACACTTTATTAAAAGCAACAGCTACAGAAGCTGATATTATTCAATTATGTAAAGAAGCGATTAAATATAAATTTTATGCAGTTTGTGTAAATAGCTGCTATGTTGAATTATGCAAAGAAACGCTGAATAATTCTGCTGTAAAAATTGCTGCTGTTATAGGTTTTCCTTTAGGTGCAATGGATACTTTATCTAAAATAAATGAAGCTAAAGGTGCTTTGATTGGTGGTGCTGATGAAATTGACATGGTCATTAACATTGGTTTTTTAAAAGACAAAAAATATGATCTGATAGAAAATGAAATAAAAAGGATTAGAAAGATCATTGGAAATAAAACACTAAAAGTAATTATCGAAACCTGTTATTTAACCGACGAAGAAAAGAAAACTGCTACTCAATTGACGATAAATGCAAAAGCAGATTTTGTAAAAACATCAACAGGTTTTGGAACAGGTGGCGCCACATTAGAAGATGTTAAACTGATAAGATCTATCACACAAAATAAGATACAAATAAAGGCAAGCGGTGGCATTCGCGATCGGGAAACTGCATTAAAATATATTGAACTTGGTGCCACAAGAATTGGAACCAGCAATGGAATTGAGATAGTAAAAAAGCAATTATCAAACCAAGATAATTATTAAATTATTTCTTTATATTTATAGAGAAAATTATAAAATATGGAAAATCAATTATTAGACAACGATTTCGCTTCCGGTAAAGAATTAAGCTTAAATTCTTCTGCTAAAGAATACCTGAGACAAACCGCAAAATGGGCAAAGCTTTTAGCAATTACCAGCATTATTTTTTCTGTAATTATTATTATAGTTGGCTTATTCTTTGGAACAATAATGGGTCTTGTAAATAGTTTTGGCGGACAAAATATGCCTAATATGTATGCAGGTTCTCTTGGTATTTTTATGGCAGTATTTTATGGAGTAATCGGCTTGATAATGATGTATCCAGGCATTCGTTTGCTTCAGTTTTGCAGCAGAACAAAACATGCATTGAATATGAACAATACGGAAGCAATCGAAGAAGCATTCAAACGTTTGCGTTCTGTTTTTCGCTTTTATGGAATTATTGTAATTATTTATTTAGTACTTATTATATTGATGTTTGCCGCTGTTGGAATTGGTGTATTAGGAAGATAAAAATTACTTATTATCTTTCGCAACCTGATCTAAAACTGTATAAAATTCTTCGCCAAATTTGCGAATCAAAGCATCTTTTAAAAAAACATACACAGGAACTTTCAAGCTTTCGCCAAGTGTACAGGCATCACTGCAAATGTCCCAAACATCATAGTTTACTGCTGTTATATCTTCCATTGGCTTTAAACGAATCGGATATAAATGACAGCTTATTGGTTTTCTGAAATCAGTAACACCATCTTTCCAAGCCTTTTCAATTGCACAGGAAGTTGTGCCATTCGCTTCATAATTTACATAAGCACAAGCACCACCATTTATCAAAGGTGTTGCATAAGGTGTATATTCATCATCAGGTTCATCTACAAAAGTACCTTGTTCTTCTATCGCTTTGATGCCTTCAGGAATTAAATACTTTTTTATTTTTGGATAAATTTTCTTCAGAATTTTAGTTTCCGATTTCTCAACAGGCGCGCCACTATCACCTTCCACACAACAAATTCCTTTGCACTTAGAAATATTGCAAACAAACTGTTTTTCAAGTACATCATCACTAATTAATATGTCGTCAATTAAAATCATATATACAAAGATACATTAGTATTTAGCCACAAAGACACAAAGAAAACAAAAGATTTTTTAACTGTAGAGTTTGCAAAGTTATTATAACAAGTTATTAAAGTTGAAAATCATGTTCATCAAAAAAACCACCATAATCATGGTTTAGACAATTATTTACCAAACACAAAGATAGCTGGTTTTTTATTCAAATCTGGTTTTCGTTTTTTCCATTCAGCTAATGGCAATGTTTTAATAAATTCATCTTTTGCTGTTATGTTACAAGCAATACACAACATCGAATCAAATTTGCAGAATTGAATAATTTCTTCTAATAAACGCTGATTCCTAAATGGCGTATCCATAAAAATCTGCGTGTTCCCTTTTTTTCCGGCAGCTTCCATTTGCAGCAGCTTATTTTTTCTTTCTGTAGAATCAAATGGCAAATAACCATTAAAAGTAAATTGTTGTCCATTAAAACCACTCGACATTAAAGCCATTACAATAGAACTCGGACCAACCAAAGGCACTATCTTAATTTCCATTTCGTGCGCCAACTCAACCACTTTATTTCCCGGATCTGCGATACATGGAACACCGGCTTCACTCATCAAGCCAATATTTTTTCCATTAAAGATTTCAGCTAAAATATTCTCATCAAACTTGTATTTATTGTGCTTGTCTAATTCTACAAAAACACATTCATCAATATTTTTTTCTCTATAAATAGATTTAATGAATCGACGTGCAGTTTTCAGGTTTTCTACAATGTAAATTTCGGTTTCAATAAGAATATCTTTGATATAAGCCGGAATTGTATGTGCCGTATTTTCTGCCAATACAGTCGGAATTAAATATAGTTTGCCTTGTTGCATATGCAAAGTTATTAGTTATTCGTTACAATACCAATGAAATTAACCACATAGAAACATAGAATTGAAAGAACAAAAAATTGAGTTTCTAAGAATTACTTAGATACACATATCGCAAGCAAAGCTACAAACTATTTTTTTCGCTAAATAAAAATTGAGTTGCCAAAACCTAATATTATATTTATGATCGAAATCTTAGAACTATGTTTCTATGTGGTTAAAATTAAAATGAAGCTCAGTAAAAAATATTACCAAAATGAAGATGTTCTTTTTATCGCAAAAGATCTATTGGGAAAAATATTAATTACTGAATTTGATGGCATAAAAACCGGTGGAATTATTACAGAAACGGAAGCTTACAGTGAAATAGAAAAAGGTTGTCATGCTTATAACAAAAAGAAAACCGAACGTACAAAGATCATGTTTGAAGATGGTGGTTTGTCATACGTTTACTTTTGTTATGGCATGCATCATTTATTCAATATCGTTACAGGAAAAAAAGAAATAGCTCAGGCGGTTTTAATTCGCGCTATTCAACCAACTATTGGAATTGAAGACATGCTGATAAGAAGAAATAAAGCTAAGATTGATAAAAATCTCACCAACGGACCAGCGAAAGTTTGCCAGGCTTTAGGAATTACAAAAGAACATTATGGTTTACATTTAACAGATAATAAAATTTGGGTTGAAAATAATATGGCTGTAGATACACACAGCGCAGATACACAAAGTAGTGTGTATCAAATTACAACAACACCACGAATAGGAATTGATTATGCAGCAGAAGATGCCTTATTGCCATGGCGTTTCGTGCTAAAGATTTAACAACAATTGTAATTTTACGCCAAAGGAACTAATTTTGATTTAATTATATTTATAGTACAAAACCACCTATGCAAAACAAATTCAGATTAAAGTGTTTATTCTTATTTCTTTTACTTTT
>Ga0247804_10000103_pt1 | contig 42087 bp, 34 predicted proteins | sample UWRJL029104C1_FD_181142 | JGI IMG/M metagenome (GOLD analysis project Ga0247804, IMG submission 181142) | Plant litter microbial communities from Arlington Agricultural Research Station in Wisconsin, United States - UWRJ-L029-104C-1 | ecosystem: Environmental > Terrestrial > Plant litter >... | reverse complement strand
CTGTAACAAATGGTGCATTATATGTATTACCTAAAAGCCACCGAATCTTTCCAACATACAGAGGTGCATCTATTCCAAACATGTATGATAAGCATACGAATTTTATTTTACCATACCTTACACCATTATATTTAAAAGCAGGACAAGCTATTATTTTTGATCAAAGTATTATTCATTATTCGCCACCAAATCTTTCAGGAAAAATAAGGATCACAACTAATATTTTTATTACACAAAAAGATGCTGCTTATAGAATGTATTATTATGACAACACAAGAGCAACAGATAGCATTGAAATATTTGAGCAAGATGATGACTTTATGACAAAGTTCATGCAGTTTGGATATAACATTTATGATCGTCCTTCAATCGGAAAAAGTATTGGTTTTACTAATTATGATTTTCCTGTTTTGGATGAAGCTGTAATGACAGCAAAATATGGTGCACCGAAACAAACTTCTATTTTTAAAAGATTCGTTAATACATTACAACATGCCTTTCAATAACGATATGATTGCACCTATCTTTAAAGATCAGAATTTACAATTGCAATTTGACACAGAAGGTTATGTGAAAATTTCACTACTAAATGATGCAGACATTAAATTATTAACTGAATTATTTTATGAATTTCATGATGCTGTGAATGATAATAGTTTTGGTGCTTCTTCATTCATTAACAATCAAGCATTAAAGTTAAAAATCAGAGATGCACTCTATCCAATTTATTTGCCTTACTTTGAAAATATATTTCATAATTATACTTATTTTGGTTCTTCTTTTTTATATAAAACACCTGGAAAAAATTCAGACTTATCGCCACATCAGGATTGGACAATTGTAGATGAAGAGAAATTTGTTGCTGTAAATATCTGGACGCCTTTAATAGATACCGATGAAAGAAATGGCACATTATATGTTGTTCCAAAAAGTCAATCTCAAAAATTGTTTAGTTTGCGAGCACCAACAATTCCATTTTACTTTCAAAATTATTTTGATACCGTTATTAAATGTTCAATACCAACAAATGCAAAAGCAGGTGAAGCAGTTATACTTAATCAAAGCCTGATACATTGCTCTTCACCAAACAATTCTGATAAGATCAGGCTGGCAATTACTTCAGGTTTAAAATCAAAAGATGCTCCGATGTTATTTCATTACAGAAATGAACAAAACGAAATTGAGCGATATGAAATGCCTGAAGATTTTTTACTGAGCTTCGACAATTTTGAAACTGATATTTACAAATCGCCTGAAAATGGAAAGAAAAAAAATATTATAAACTATCAACCACCAAAGATTTCTAAGTCAGCATTTATTGGCAAGTTCAGCAATGAACCTTTGTCATTCATAAATAAAATAAGATGTATTATTGATCAAGTCTTTTAAGTAAGTCATCACACTTATTATCACGAAATAGTATAGAAAGACTGTCTATAGGAAATTGCATGCTATCTGCATCTAAATAAGTTATATCATTACTAAAGTTAAAATATCTGACAGGTTTTGTTTTATTTTCTTCAATCCATCTAAGATTCAAATTTTCTACAAAATGTTCATCCCTGATATTAGAAAAAATAACCGCATTGTTATCATTTTCTAATTGATTAATAATAAGACTTTGCCTTGATACAGCTAAACATTCCAGCGGACAAATTTCTTTATCAGAAGTCAGATAGACATTTCTATTAAATTTTTTACAGCTTTCATTTATAAAATTATATTGTTTTTCAAATACCAATCCACCTTGAAATAAAACACAAACAGAGAAAATAAAATTGATGGAAAGTATAAGATTTATCAATATTTTCTTAGTCAACACTTCTATCAAAACATTAGCAACGATAATGCCTATTACTATATTAGTTGATTTAAAATAGCCTTCTGAATAAACACTATAACCAAAACTTCCAAATAAAAAATGGATAATAAAAACAGAAGAAATGAATACTATGCTCAACAATAACAATGAAAGCTTATTTTTTCTAAAGAAAAATAATATGCCAGAAAATATTGCAAGCAAGGTAAAATTTAAGTTAGTTGTAAATAACGTTGGCAAAAATTCTTTGATCGTTTTTGAAGTTAGTACCTGCGAAATATTTTGCCATGAAAAACTATTTATGTCTATGACGCTGTTTTGATAACCACTATTAATGAATAGTATCTTAATTACTAAAACAATCATTATAAATGAATAATATTTCACAATAGTTTTAAAACTAATTGCTTTCTCAAACAATAAGTATAAGAACAGAAATCCTAAAGAAATCAGCATGCTCAAATGTGTAAATATGATCAGAATTATTAACACGAATACTAAGCGATTCTTTAATTTTAATTTTATTGATAACGAAGCATCATCAACAACTCTGTATAGTACAAACAGTAAATAAAATCCTGTCCAATAATCGTGGATCGGATAATAAAATGTCTGCCAGTTAAAAATAGAAAAAGCAATCAAAAAACTCATTTCATATTTTACAGATTGCTGTTTGTATCTTAAAAAAAAGAACACAAGAATAGGTATTAAGAGATAATTTAGAACTAAAAGATATACTACTATCTTCAATGGCAAACCAATGATAATGGCTAAGTAAGGCAAAACGAAATTAACAACAGTAGTTGCCATATTAATATTAACACTTGGTGTCATAGTTCTCGCCATATCAAACAACTGCATTGAACTATCGCAAAAGATGGCTCTTTCTTTTCCAAAATAAATGCCGAGAAAAATAATAGCTAAAAAATAGATGGTGTTTATCCTTTTTAAAATAAGATCCTGTTGCATAAAATTATTTTAGCAATTTGAATGCACCTATTAATTTTGATTTTAATTCGTGTGGTGTTGATGTATTCAACAGACTATTAAAAATGTATTTAGGTCTGAAATAAAATCTCCTATAAGATTCTTTTTGTAAGTCGATCAGTTCTTTTTCAGACATAAATTGTGTCCAATGTTCCACTCTAAATTTATAATTCAAAGGATCTAAAGCAAACTTTTCCCATTTACCTTCTTCTGCAATGCCTAATTTCATAGCATCTTTATGAACCTGCGTGTGTGGATATAAACTTAAAATATTTATCTGCGCATAATCAGGATTTAATGTTTTTAAAAAATCAATATTATCTCTAATATCTTGCGGCGATGTTTCGTGCGGCAAACCAATCATGTAATTAGCGACTGTCTTAATATTTAATTCTTTACACCATTCAAACACTCTTTGCACTTGCGCTATATTCGTTCCTTTCTTTAATGTTTTCATTCCAATGTCAGAACCGGTTTCTACACCGAAAGAAATCATACGTAAACCCATTTTTTTAGAATATACTAACGATTCTTTCGTTACACCATTTACTCTTCCTCTAAAATCCCAAACTATATTTAATTTTCTTTCTTCTAAAGCCAAACAGAAATCTATAATTTTTTGTGCTGTGATGTTAAACAGATCATCGTAAAAATGAAATTCCTTATAGCCTAATCTCAGGCACTCCTCTATTTCATCCATCACCAAATCTAAATTCCTTTGTCGGTAAGTTTTATAAGGAACATCACAGAAAGTACATTTATACGGGCAACCTCTTGTTGTAATTAAGGTAGCCAGCTTACCTGTTAATCCGATAATGCTGCTGTAATCTATGTGTTCAATATATTTTCTGTCAGGCGCAGGAACATCATCTACATTTTCTATAAATGCAGGCGGCACTTTCATGTGATTTAAAAAACGTCGGTCTTTAAAATCTTCGCCAACAAAATTCATGATAGATTCCTTCGTATAAACACCTAATATTTTAGTATAATCTAAATTATTGGCAACGCAATTTATCAATTCTGCAAAAGCGAATTCGCCTTCACCTACTACAATAGAATCGAACTGCGGCAATTGAGATGCTTCATACGCAAATGCTGTCGGATGATGACCGCCTAAACATAAGTGTACATTTGGCATCACTTTTCTTACTACTTCTGCAGACATTACCACATCTATTAAAGAAACTGTAAAACTTGTAACACCAACAATATCCGGTTGTATCTTCCTTATTTTTTCTTCAATTTGTTTATACGATAACTTTTCACCGACACAATCCATAAAGAAATACTTGTGTTCAGGATATTTCTTTTCCGCATAACTCAAAATATACAATGCACCAAGTGGTGGAAAATAACCGAAATCCTCTACTTCTACATAACCTTCGCCTTTTTCGTCGGCAAATTCAGGTACAGTATTTTCATTTGGAGGATTCAGTAAAAGTATATTCATCAACTAAATATTATGTTAAAAAATTGATACTTGTTTGTCATAGCAAATTTATGCTAAAAGAAAGTATTAAAGTGTTAATTTACGAAAAAGGCAGGTATAATTCAAGTATTGTAAGTTAATCTTGAATGTCAAGTCTTTTTTTGATAGAAAAATCTATTGATGATCTTATTCCATAGTGAAAGATGGTCATTTTTAACATCAATATCGTTAAATATTTCCTGGCTGGCATATTTTGTAAACGCTGAATAAATATCATTCCACTTTATTTCAGTTTTATTAAATGAATTTGAATGCAATTTTGTTTGAGTTGCAATAATTCTATTGGTATCAAACTGATAGAATTCACTTTCGGTCATTGTGTAAGTGTCAATATCTTTTCCATTTATACTAAATGAAATCTGCAAATCTGCTGCCTGATCTTTTACGCCAACAATAGCTGTATTTCTATTTATATTGGTTTTGTTTGGTCTTGAATAATGAATCAATCGATGGTTGTACAGGATTGCCTGACCTGCTTTTAATTCAGGCTCATATCCAATCTTTAAAAATTGATCTGTAAATTTTTCAAATTCATTTGGAATGCCAAAACCACGTAAATTATGATTCCACAAATGCGATCCGGTAATCAATCCTAAGGTTCCATTTTCCTGATTGGTATCTACCAAAGGAATCCAAAGATTATACGAATTATATTTTGATTCATCAACAATTGTCCAATCCTGGTGTGCTTTTAAATTTGATTTGCCTTTTGTCTTTGTTGCCAAAGTTCCTCCTAATAATTGTAAGTCAGGAAACAGTATAGTAAATTTCTCGTGTATAATTCTATGTAATTCTGCATTGATAAAATCAGAATCATTTTTATTTAAAATATGAGAAGATGAAACAAAATCTGCTTGATTAGCTTTTAAATATTTATCACATAATTGATTTAAATAAGTTACATCGATTTGCTCTAATAAATCAATAATTACAAATCCATTTCCATTAAGTTTATTATGTAGATCTTCTATCATAAAACAAAAAATTAGCTGAGTATTTTTTCAAGAATACGTTTAGGCAAAGTCAGCACACTTTTAATTTTTTCTGTAATACCATTTTTCATTTGCGCACCAAAAAGCTTTGTCATGTGTGCCGAAAGTTGAGTATTATATGTATTTCCTGCATCAACAATTCTTTTCTTAATTTCATTTTTACTTAAATCTTCCCAATTAAAATGAACTTCATCTATACATTCGTAATCAGTAATAGTTTCATTATTATCATACATTTTCGCTAAAGTTCCATTGTCATATTTCATAAAAAATGACGGATCGATTTTATACTTCAACAAAGTATTTTTAGTACTTGGCTTTAAGTAATAATGCCTTAGCTGTGCATCTTTTTGGGTAAAGCTTAAACCTATTGCAAGTCGTGTTTCATTAGTTATATTTGGCGGTGATGAATGAAAAGTTCTGTTATCAAAGAACAAAGCTTCGCCTGCTTTCATTTCCAACAATTGCATGTAAGGAAAAATTCCAAACAAATGTTTTGCTAAAGGCGATGGCACTTGTGGCGATGGTGAAGGACGAACACTATTAAAGAATTTATTACTTCCTTTTATAACACCGATACAACCATTCTGCATGTTCACATCTTGTAACGGAATCCAGCATGTAACGGAACAATGTTGTATTTCATCTTCTACGAAAGTCCAGTCTTGATGAGGTGGCACCACACCAATTGGATTTGGATCTTTGATTACAAAGCTCGCTGTAATAAGCTGGTAATCTTTCAGCAAATGCTGTACTTTTGGCAAAGCAATCGCGCTTATTTTATCCATCATTTTTGAAACTAATTCTTTATTCTCATGATCCATACCAACATAAAAACCATAATCAGTTTCTTTCTTTATTCCTGAGCTATATAAAAAATCTTTTAATTCCTTTATATCATTTTCATTTAAAGCAGGCTGTAAAATATAACCATCTTTTTCAAAATCGCTTTGATGAATTTCATTAGAAAAAAGTGGCTGCATAGTATTTGTTTTTATTCTGCTTTGATAAAGTGCATTATTTAAATCTGTTTCAGAAAATTCTTTTACCTGATAAGAAAATGTTTCTATCAGCTTACCTATTGACGGTGCTTTTATGATTTCAGGATAGTGTAAAAACATATCATCAGGCATAGCATATTTACTCAATTCCTTCTTAGATGAATTATAGTAGAACATGAACAAATCAGCATCTTTAGGAATTAATCCAATTGTTAAAGCCAGCCTGTTTTCTTTGCTTGAATTTGGCCATGATGCGTGCATCAGTTTTTGATTAAATACAAATGCATTTCCTTTTTCAACACAAAGTGTCTTTAAATATTTCTCAAAATTTATTCTGTATTTTTCAAAGGAAACCGGCAAAGATGGTGCTCTGAAATTATTTTCAAATTGATGGCTTCCATCAATTATTCTTAATGCACCATTATTTTTTGTGGTATCATCTAAAGGAATCCAAATGGTATAAGATCCATATTTGTCTTCGTCTGTTACTGTCCAATCCTGATGAATTGGCAATGGATTATTTTGATCAGATTTTTTCTCTAAGAAAGAAACACCTAACAATTTGTAATCAGAAAATAATGCTTCGATCTTGTCTTTCAGCTTATCAATTATTTCATCACTGATCTTCTTTTTTAAAGCTATATCATCGTGAAAAGAAGTTGAATAAAAACTAACATTATTATTACTGAAATTATCGTTGTAGATATTTTTACAGAATGTAACTTCATCAGCACTTAAAAAATTTTCTATAAAATAACCAGCCTGATGTAGTAATATTTGATGGTATGGATTTTTTACGGTTAACATTTATGAAAAGACCGATTTTATTTTATCTAAGATAGATGTATTTTCCTGAGCTTCATCAATTCTTTTAGCATAAATACCTTTTTCAAAGTTTTGAATTGAAAGCTGGAATGGTTTATAAGAAATTTGTTTTAGTATCTTTTTATTTTCTACTTTTTTCCATGGATTAAACTGCATGTAAAAATCAACATCAACTTCCAAAACTTCAATTTTATACGGATTTCTTTCAGCATCAAGATGATAATGAATAGATGTTTCTTCTTGTGGAATTAAAATCAGCTGAATTGCAAGCCGTAAATCATCTGTTAGATTTAAAGCTGAATAATGCACAATACTATCATCTAATATTACAGCTTCACCTGCTTTAAGGTTCATCGGTTTTAAATGATTTTTAATAATATCATCTTTAATGCTATTTAGTTCCCAAGGTACCATAGGTCCTCGAAATTCTCCAAAGCGCTTGTGCGAACCAGGCACTACCTGCAAGGTTCCGTTTTCTTCGTTGCTATCTACAAGTGGACACCAAATAGAAACTGAAGTAGTTTTGCGTTCATCTACAAATGCCCAATTCTGATGCAATGGAACTTCGCCATCTTTTGGCTTTTTACGAATAAAATTTGCGATGATCGGCTTGTAATCTTCCAGATATTCCTGTACCTGATTTTTAAAACGCTTTGTGATAATATCATAAACCTGACGTTTGTAGTCAATATTCTTGTCTATGAAAGTAAAATCGTAAGAGATAGATTCTTTAGCACCAATATCATCTGATTGAATATTTCCGCCACTATTTGGCAATGTATCGAAATAAAGCTGTTTGAGTTCAGCTACTTCTACCTGATTTAAAAAAGGTATAATCACAAAACCCTCTTTTTCAAATTGCTCATTTAATAAATTATCTCGCAAAACCTTTCTCATAAAATTTGTTTAAAGGATTTATGTTATTATCACTTTCAAATTTATCAAAAATAAAACTCTTACACAAAAAGACTATTATGCATATTATTGTTACTATATTTAATTAACCATAAATTATTTAGATGTAGTCGTTTCTAACATTTGTATTCTTTTTAGGTAATTGAAACTGGATTGCTTTAAGCGAATTATTTATAATTTCAAGAGGATGCGATGTTAAGTTTTTCCAGACTTTTCCAACATAACCAAACCTTAAATAATAATTCCTGTAAAAATATTTTTCCCTGTCAACACCAGTTTTTATTAACTCTTTATCTTTGAATTCATTTTTATAAGGAAATAAATTAAATTCAATTTTATCTTTAAATTCATCAAAAAAAACTGTTCCAGGATATGGAATAAAACGACCCGGAATTACAAAATCAAAATTTCCTTTGCGTGCATAATCTAAACTCATTTGAAAATCTTCATCCGTTTCTTCAGGATAACCAACCATGTAAAATGCAGTCGTTTGAATGTCATACTTTTGCAGCAGTCTGATATTTTCCAAGCCTTTATCTAAATCAATTTCTTTTTTTATAAGCTGTAAAATTTTTGGACTACCAGATTCTATACCAATATACACACGAACACATCCTGCTTTTGCCATCCATTCAATCATTTCTTCGTTTAATGTATCTGCTCTGCTTAAGCAAGTCCATTTTATAGCAATATTGTTTTCTATTATTAATTTGCAAAATCTTATAACGCGTTTGCTCGTTGCTGTAAATGTGTCGTCAATAAAACGAAATGACTTTATTTGATGTAGTTCTATGAGTAATTTTATTTCTTCAATAATACTTTCCGGTGAACGCAATGCTAAGCGTGTTCCATAAGAACGAACACAAAAATTACATGCATACGGACAACCTCTTGCGCTTTGTATCAAACCAAAAGGTTTAGGTAAAAATGGTTCGTTATAAAATTTAATTTTCAACAAATCGTGTGCAGGCAAAGGCAATTCTTCCGGTTTTTTTATTCTGCCAATTCCTTCATTTATACAAAGATGCTTATTCGTATCTAAATAATAAACACCTTTCATTTCTTCTAGGGAAATCTTTTTTGAAAGATAATCCAATAAATTGCTAAAGTTAATATCAGGCTCACCTTCCAATACAAAATCTGCGTGTGTATGTTGTAATGCTTCCAAAGGAAAATTAGTTGGATAATGACCAAAAACAACTATATTCTTTTCAGGAAATTGAGTTTTTAGAATTTGTATAACCTTTACATCTTCTTCGTAAATCTCGAAACCTGTAATACAAACAATCATATCAGGTTTTAAAATTTCAATTTCATTTAAAACATTCTCTAAAGAAAAATCTTCTGCAATCGCATCTAACAAACTTACTTGCATTTGATGCCATTCTCTTGCAATAGCAGCTAAATAGAGCATCTCGATTGGTGGAAACAACATAGATGGTGTGTTGTAGGAACACATATACCTACGCTGCACGCGTGTATCGTGCGGTAAATTCAAAAATAAAATTTTGTTTACAGTTGAATTGTCAGACATCATTTACCTTTACTAAATAAAATTACTGTTTTTTTAAGTATTCTAAATAAGAATTAGCTAATTTTAGTCAAGTTACACATTCTACACGTATGTTCAATTTTTTATTAAAGAAAAAACCAAATTATGCATCTTTGCAGGTTGGTGAATTCTACAACAAAAATCATGATGCTTTTATAAAAGTGTATGGCGAAGTAATACAGGCATTTCGAACTAATAATTTAGACAATATTTTAAATTCTCAGATTGAAAGTATTGGTTTAAAGAAAGACCAAAAAGTATTAGATGCCGGTTGCGGTGTTTGTGGTCCGGCGCGTTATTTTGCAAAAAATACCGGCTGCAATATTGATGCTGTTACCATTTCGGAAGTACAAATGAATGCTGCAAAACAGCATATCAAAAACGAAAAATTAGAAGATAAAATTACAGTTCATCTTAAAGACTATCATGAGGTTGACAAACTCTTTCCAAAAGAAAATTTTGATGTTGCTTATTTTTTAGAATCTTTTGGACATTCTAACCAGAAAGAAAAATTACTAAGATCAATTTGGAAAGTACTGAAACCAGGTGGCGAAATTTATATAAAAGATCTGTTTCGCAGAATCTCAAGCAGCAAATTAGTTCAGTTCAAAATTGACAATGAAATTCAAAAGATCAATAAAGCTTATTATTATGATGTAGCTGATTTGAATGAATTTTTAACTTTAGTAAGAGAAATCGGCTATATTATTGTATTCGTAAAAACGATTGATATTCCACTGGAAGACTTTGAAAACCTTAGTATTTCCAATGAGTTCCAGGAATTAACAGGTATTGCAAAAATTGACAATTGGGAAAAATACATTTTTCCGATAGACTTTTTAGAAGTGAAATTATATAAGCCTGAGTATGATCCTAAAAAAGGAATGGATAAATATTTTTTACAAAATATTTTCCAAATGCAGATGAATCATGTAAATAAAAATGACGTTTAATTTTGCAGTTTATACAAAACATACAACAACGTTTGATTGGAAATGTGTTATACAAATTCAGTCTCATCTTTTGCAGTTTATATGTTGTCTTATTTTATGGTAATGTAAATGGAAAAAATATTCTATTATATTTATTACTTTCTATGATCGTTTGCATTGGCATAGGTGGAATTGGTTATGTATTGAATGACATAGTAGATTATGATGCAGATTTAAAAAATAAAAAAAGAAATTTATTTATAAAAGCATCAAAAATGCAGTCAACATTATTTGTGATTACATTTATAGTATTTGCAATTTTTCCATGGTTTTACTTACCATTTACGACAGTTACCGTTTGTTTCTTAATTATTGAATATATATTGTTTTTCCTATATGCATTTCCACCATTTCGATTAAAAGAAAAAGGCATATTAGGTATTCTAGCAGACGCACTTTATGCTCAAGTTATACCAAATTTATTAGCCGTTTACACATTTTTAAAACTCAGTGAAACGCTTAAACTACATTATACTTTTATAATTCTATTTTCAGTGTGGTTGTTACTAGTTGGCATAAGAAATATCCTAAAACATCAAATTGAAGATTATGAAAATGACATCAATACTAACACGAATACATTTGTAACAAAAAATGGGAAATTGTTATCTGAGAAAATAAGTTATTTTCTTGCAAATATTGAAATTATTATTTTCTGTGTATTACTATTTTTGTTAAAAACTCCGATGCATTTTATTTTAATATTGTATGTAGTGTATGTAATATTATTGCTTTTTAGCAAGAAAATAAATAGGAACCCAATAACTCTTTTTGACTTTATAAATACTAGAATATTAAATGAATTTTATGAAATACATTTACCTGTTTCATTATTAATCTACTTCTCATTTGTTCAGCATTTCTTTATTCTGATTTTACTTTTTAATATTGTACTTTTTTATCCAATCTACAAATCATTTTTAGTTGGCTTTTATCATAAGTATTTCTATCATTAAGAAGCATAGTTTGGATTATTATAGTTACCAAACCAATCACTCAATTAGGCTTATTTATGTATAATTGGTAGTTATTGGAACTTTCAACGATAAAAATCATTCAAATAAAGTTTGGAAAGTTTAATAGATTTGTCGAAATTTATTTTAATATTCGGCAGTTTATAATATGCATTTACATACAATAAATTAAACCACACAAACAGGTTACTATCAAAACTTAGTTAGCCAACACAAAAGATGAAATATCTATTTTCTAAATTAAGTTTTTATTTAAAGCCACTAGTAGTTATTACCATTATAAATATAATTCTGCTAATTGTACTGGGTGCATATTTAGAAGACTACGAAGCCTACTTTGCTTCATTTTTACATGGGACTTTCACTAAACCATGGGGCTCAACATTAGATTGCAGTAGCCACATTATACTCTTACATATATACAAACACATAGCATTCATATTTCCAAATTATAATGTTTATGGGATTATTCTATTTACATACAATTGGATAATTCTAACATTATTAGGCTTAGTAGTATATAGAATTTTAAGAATAAACTTATCAAATAACAGCCTATTGTTATTTGTTCTTTTATACGGAATTTTGAGTGTTGATAGTTTTTTAAATATTCATCATACAAGACAAACATTTTTTTTAATGGCTGCTGTTATGGGATTTATAGAATCCTGTAGATTTGAAGGAAAGAAAATAAGTATAACATTTTGGTTTTTAATAATTGTTGTAATAATTTTTGCAACTTTAATCCGTTTTGAATCTGTTTGGTTATTTTCTCTAATCTATATTGCTGCCATATTATTACAAAAGCAGTTTACAAAGCAAGCTTTACTGCCTTTGTTTATTAGTGGGTTAGTTTTAATACTTTACTACAATCTTTTTGTTCCCAAAATAAGCGAGGCAAAACAGGTATATATATATAAAGAAAGAGAAATTTACGATCGGAATAATATTGATTACGCTAAGCTGAACAAAACTCAGTTATTAGATGTAAACGCTATAATGCAATATGGTATTACAGATAAAGAACATTATACTCTTACGTTCTATGATTCTATTAGTAAATATAACTCTAATAATAAAATGTTAAGCTTAACAGATGGGATAAAGCCATATTCAATTATAGGTTCATTTAAAAATTCTAAATATAATTTTTTTAGAGTAGGAAATTATTTTATTTTTTTTATACTATCTACATTACTAATCATTTTAAATAATTTTCCAAACAAAAAAAGATATATATTTTATGCTGCATTCATGTTTATCATTCCGTTTGCAATATGTTCTTATACAATAGTTCCTTTAAGATTTTTAGTTCCATATCTATCTATTTTAATATTAATTAATATATTTATATATATTATAAGTAATAAAATAAATAATACTATCATTTCGTTTGCTTTTGTCTTTCTATTGATTATATTCTATCAGGCAACGGTATCAAAATCTAATTATCAAGATCTTTCAAAAGATTACGATCGAAATACCTCTAAACTTAATAATTTAAGCATTAATAGAAGTATAAAAAACCCAATTATTATAAACAACCTATATCCTATTCGCTTTTTCCCTCGCAATCCATTTACAAAAATCAAGAAACAAGATGCCCTGTTTCTAAATCTCAATATGTTTGGTGGATGGGAAATTAATAAAGATAAATGGCAGGAAGAATGCCATTGCAACGCGCTTTCTTTAAAAGAGAAAATTAATTACATAATTAAAAATCAGAACTTATTTTTAGTGGATGAAGAGTCATTCAAATTTATTCAAGCTTATTTATCTGAAAAATATAACTTGGAAATAAAGAAAATAAATATTGGCAATTTCGATTCAAAACTACTTATTTGTAAATTAGACTATAGTTCTAATATAAAAAAATAAGCATCCAAAATGTGACGTGATTTTTTTTAATTTTAAACTTCTGGATTTAATTATATCCGCTAATTCAGCCTTTATAATCAACGTATTATTAAGTTATTTTTATAACTACATGTATAAGTTGTATATTCCTATTAGATAAAATTAAAATGCATTAGCAAGTCCTTATATCGATCTAAGCCAAACATTAAAGCTAAAAATAAATCAGGTAAAAAAACAAAGTTCTAACTTCTTATCTATTTCTCAATTTTAATTTATTTTCATTCACACATACCACGTCCATTATAAAAAATTGTTGAAGTGAAATGTTTGTATTTATTATATAAATTATTAATTTTTATAACAATATTATTTTAAATTAATGGTTCATAATTCATATCTTAACTTACAAACATTAACATCTCCATCAAAATTCTCAATATCGCTCTTAATAATTTTAATATTATATTTTTCGTTCATATATTTATTAATAAATTCAAAACTTACATCATCTATCAAAAATAGATTTTGATTTTGAATAACATAATCAAGTTTATCTTTTAATGAAAGTGAGCTACAATTACACACATTACGCCAAGACTTTTGCTGAAAATCCCAAGCAATATAAAAATAGAGATTTAAAAATAATGCGTTTTGTTTTATTGATTTTTCAAAAGGGGTTTTGGGGAAAAATTCCTTGCTATAGAAATTATTAATAATTATAGGCTTTTTTATTTCCTGGTTTTTATTAAGTAAAGATAATTTATTTGATATTTTTTTATATCTGTTATTTAACACAATGTACTTATCTTTTTCTTTAAAAACATTATATAAAATGAGTAAAAAGCAAACAGAATAGATAAAGAGTAGTTTATTATTCCACTTATAATATTTCAGGTAAAATACAATATTTATACAACAAGCAACAGAAAGATATGGAACTAAGAATCTGGAAGGTACTACAGAGAAAATAGTCAAACATATAGGAATTAATAACAACATTAATGTAAGGATAATAAATTTCTTTCTATGTAGATTCTTTTTGAATATCAGTAAAAATGTTGTTACAAAATAAAACAAAACATAACCTATCCCTGATTTAGATTCTCTATAAGAACTATGTAATGTAGAAATTACAAATTCTTGTCTAAATCCATTCAAATAAGTTAAAAATCCATTTTTTGATTTAATTTTATTTATAGAATCATAGAATGACAATTTAAAATGTTCTTTATCTGTAATACCATAACGTATCATAGCGTTTACATTTAATAATTGTACTTTATCCAGCTTTGTATAATCAATATTATTTCTGTAGATATCTTTTTCTTTATACGACATTACTTTTACTTCTTCTTTTTGATATAAAGCAACAGTAGTATTATATATTACGAAAATAACTCCACTTATTGCTACTGCAATAAGTGCACTTTTTGTAAACTTATTATAAATAAACAGGATGGCAATATAAATAATACTAAAAATTAAAACAGTTTCAAATCTTATTAGAGATGCAAATAAAATAAGAATAGATATGCAACACCACTCATATCTTTTGATTGAATTCTCTTCCATCCTTCTAGATTCTATATATCCAAATATTGTTGAGATTAAAATAATAGATTCTCTAGTTGAATTTAGATGTATAAAATTATCTATACATATAATAAGGTATAAAAAAATGAACAAAGCCCAATTTATACTTAATCTTAGATTTATCTTTAAGATTCGATATAATACAAGACCAAATAAAGACCATATAAACCAATTATACACAGTTAAAATAAGTCCATAAACATTATAAGTTGGAAAAAAATACACCAACTGTTCATATATATATAGTAATAAATAATTTAAATTAGCATCCCAACCACCATCGTAAGGTATCGAATATGTACCTTGAATAAAAGAACTGAATATACCCTCATATTCTTCGAAATAAGTGCCAAAAAAAAGTAAAATAAAAATATTTACAGCTGTAATAATAAGCAAAGGTTTAATATAAAATTTCATTCTATTATATATTACAAGCATGGAGTACTATCAAACTATCACTGAATGATATTCTTTTATACTTTGCAATATAGAAAAAACAAACAGAAGTCCAAAGTATTAAAATCATTACACAATCCATTTATTAGTCAAAATAATTATATTAAATTAACAACAGTGCATTAAATAGTGCTGAATGGCTCTTATAATCAATCTATGCCTAAGATTTTCACCTACGAAAAAACTTTTATTAAATATCATTTATAACTATTGGTTTATGAATGCTTCAATTATGATTCAGTATTAAATATCCATTTAATTATTACCTTTATAAGGTACTTCTCTAAATCAAAATTATCATGCAACGTTTCTATTTTATAATTCTAGTATTTTTATCTTGTCAAGTTTCATTTAGTGAAACCAATGAGAAATTCAAAATAACTAGTAAAATCATTAATCAAAAAAAAGCAAAAGAATTTAATGAAAAATACACACTAATTTTGCCATGTCACGATTATAAGAATGCTTTAAATTTATCTTTTGCTGGCTTATTAGATACTGCTTTAATAAGCAAAAAAAATGAATCGTATATTATAAATAATGACATTTATGGTAAAATTATTAATAGCCTTACTGTAAAGAAAACAACTTCAGGAAAAACAGTTTTAAGTGAAATTTGGATGACTCCTTTAAATCACGATAATAATGGATATATTTATTTGGATAACAATAAAATAGTCTTAAAAAAATACAATACCAATGTAAGCAAAGAATTAAGCATTGGTAAAGATGTTAGTTCAAGTTTTGACAGGCATTGCATAGCAAGCCAAGGAGATTCTTTATTTTATTTTACAACAGCTGATTACAATCGGAAGAAAAAACTTTTTGGAAAAGATACATCTGTTGTAGATTTTGATTTTTACCAATGGAATTCTAATACTGACAAAACTATTTTTTTATTTTCTGCATCATCTTTAATTCCAGATTCAATGTTAGTACCTGATTTATTTGATGATCCTGAAAGAGGTATTTATGAAGGTTTGGATGTATACCATTGGAATTGGCTACAGAAAATTGATAATAAATTACTTATAAATTTTGCGTACACCGGATTTCTACAAGTTGATATAAATACAAGAAAAATTGACTGGTTTTGGGGAAATAATGGACATTCATTTTCAAAAATTAAAGGAATAGGGAAAATAAACAATCCATATTATACTCATGATTTGAATTTAATAAGTTCAGGAAAATACAAAGGTTGTTACAGTTATTTTGAGAATGGTCAAAATGGTGATTCTATAAATCCTATTAGACCAGCACGAGCTACTATCTTTAGAATTAATGAAAGTGAAAATTCTGTAGAAATTTTATTTGAAAAAGAATTTGATATACCTTCTGTAGCACTAGGAAGTATAGATGTTTCAGAAGATTTTATAGTGGTAAATCTAGGCATGATAATTCCTATTAAAGGAATTATGGGTACTATGACTACATCTGGTAAGGCAGCAACTATTAATTTTTGGAAACAATACAAACATCCGCAAGTATATGTTTATGACCTTCAAGGAAATGAAGTTTCAAATTACGTATATCCATTTGCTTTTTATAGTTATTCGGCGTGGTCAAAAAAGAAATAAATTATATCTAAGTATAATAATACTTATTATAAAATGAACTCTATCAATAAAAATATAATTTCACGCTTTGAAACCATTCAACACAATACAAAAAATGATTGTTGGTTGATAATTCAAAATAATGTTTACGATTTCACAAATTTCATAAAGATACATCCTGGCGGAAGCAATATACTTCTATCGAGAGCTGGCGAAGATGCAACTAGTTATTTTATTAGCAAACATGGTAAAAATCCTACTGTAATTAAACAGTTAGAAACCTTAAAAATAGGCACGCTTCCTTTAGAAGAACAACTTAATGTAAATGATTTTGAAGAAGCATTTTACATGGAATTAATTGATAGATCTTACAAAGCAAAATTGTATAAAATACCAAAGGCGTTTCAAAACAAATTCTTTTGGATTCGCTGCATAAACATTATTTTATTCTTCACATTATCATTACTTGCAATTTATGGAAATCTTCCTGCATGGATTGCTATTGCATTTGTGTTCTTTCAAGCTATAATTGGCACCTCAACATTTGGTTTAATCGCACATGAAGCAACACATAGAAATTTTCCAAAAAATAAACTATTAAAAATACTTTTAGACTTTACGTGGCCTATTTTTTGGCCATTTATTTCACAAAATGGATTGCGATACGAGCACAACAGCCATCATATAAAAATCGGAGATGCTGAATATGATTTTGAGGTTGCTGCATTTGCTTCATTCATCCGTTATTCCGGAAATATAACGCCTAATGCATTTCATAAATATCAACACAAATTGGCAAAGTATATTTATCCTTTTTATGCAAATATCATTACAACTATTGGTGGTATAAAATCAACATTCTGGAGTGCACACAATCGCAAGGTTGCACTAAAACACAATTTGTCTTTATTAATGACCTTTACTTATTTTATTATTCTTCCGACCGTATTTACTGATGGAAAATTAATTTGGTTTATCGCACTTTATATGATTTATCAATGCGTATTATTTTATGGCATTTATGTTGGTTCTGCTATTAATCATTTTGTTCCTGATGTAATTTCACAAATACCTGAAGAACATAAAAATAAATATGCATACTACAATTGCCATAACACTACCAATTTTTGTTCCGACAGTAAATTCTGGAATTGGTATACAGGTGGTTTTAATATTCAGATCGAGCATCATTTAATACCTTTTGTTCCTGTGGAAAATCTGCAGAAAATGGTTCCTATTGTTAAAGAATTATGCGCAAAATATAATTATCCGTATCGCAATTATGATAAGGTAATTGACTTATGGAATGCTCATTATGACTTTCTGGCAAGAATGTCTCAAGAAAAAAATAATAACGATGCACTTTTGGAGCAATTGAATAAAAAAAGCTATCAAGCTCGATAAGATGTTACTTTATCGGATTTTCCCATTCAGATGGCTGATATTTATTTTTAGAATCAGCATTTTGATAAAATTCATTTATTGAAATTGGTGGTTGAGAAAAATATCCTAATTTTTGTTTTGCAAAATCAGATAAGCTACTAATATCTACTGATGCCATCGATCTAGGCAGATCTATTCTTTGTTTATAATATGGTCTTATCATACCAATTCCTAAAGCATTGCGCCAATTATCTGTTGTATTTGTGCCACCTGCATGCCACATTCTTAAATTAAAATAAAATACAGAACCTTTTGCTGCAATTAATCTTTTTGCATTTTTATAAAAGAAATCTTCATCAGGTTGTTCTGCATATTTATGGGAAGCCGGCAAAAACCAAGTTGCTCCATTTTCTTCCGTAAAATCATTTAATAAAATCAAGCTTCCAACACCTTCATTGAAATTTGGAATAAAATGTGGTCTATCAACATGAATTCGTGAAGTAGCATTTATGCTGTTTGGTGCTAAACATGAACTTGTGTAAACCCAGATAATACAAGTGTCACCAAGAATCCAATTAAAAGGCTGAAAGAAGTTTTTATTTTCTAACACGTCTAAAAATTTGCCACCATAAATTGGGCATGCAAGTAAAGTTCCATCAAATTTTTGATTGTTAGCATGATTAATAGCAGCTTCTTTGTGCTTTGCAATTTCTAATTCAGGTAGTAATTCATCAATAAATTTATTAGTGTAAACGCCTTCAACAACAACAAAACCATTTTTATTAAAATCATTTAAAAAATTTTCTTTGTTTAAAGAATTGATATGATGATTTGGAGTGTGCATTTTATTTGATGAAATCTTTTAAAACTTGTAGATAGCTTGATTGAATAATTGCTTCCTTCTTGTAAGTTTCATTTTTAATCAATAAGCTATGTAATTTTGGTAAATTATAAAACGGAATTGTTGGATATAAATGATGTTCTAAATGGTAACCTAAATTGTATGGTGTAAAAATTAATTTTTCTATTAATGATGGTACAACAGATCTTGTTTTAAAAGGATTGGCTTCTTTAACATTAAAATGCTCTGTTGATAATCTAATCCTATTTAGTAATTGGTAAAATGTTGCGTACGGAATTAACCAGTAAAGAATTAAATATTTTGCAAAACCAAAATGGTAAGCAAATATTAAAATAGTACCAAATATGGCTGTTTCGATTAATATCCATTTATTTTTACTGTTAAAATGAAAAATTAAATTATAGAGTTTTAGCAACTTATAATACACAAAATTAATGCCTGTAATATCTAATAAAAATAATTGCATCAATTGATATTTACTAGCTGGAAAATGAAATTCCTTATACAACAAATGTTTCATTTCAGGATCTTGTTCTGTTTGCAAATACTTATGATGAGTCAAATGATTTTCACGCATTTCATTTAAAGAAATCAAAAGCGGAAATCCTAAAAATACTTGTGCAATAATGTCATTCCATATTTTATTTCTTGTAATAGAATAATGTATAGCCTCGTGAATAAGACTGTACATGGCATAAAATCTTGTTGCGATTATAAACCAGACAAATAAATAAACTATAGTGCTTGGATAGGATTTATGAATAAGGATACATGCCATAATTATCAGCCATTCTAACAAAATTATCAATAGGCTTTTCCAAGGCTTTAAGGTTGATAATTCTCTTAAATCATAAAGACTAATTAAAGAATTATTACATGGTATCATAACAATGTAAATGTATCATTTTTGCAGCAAAATAGATAAGTATAAAGCACAAAAATAAAATAATACCAGCGTTTTTAGCTATTAAACACTACATTTTCTCTAAATTTGAGAAAACATTTTACTGCATGTCTATAGAAGAAACTATTGTTAATTTTTCAGCCAATGAAACCAATTTACTAAACTTAAAAGTTGGAAGATGTGTAGCTAATAACTTTGACACACAAAGTTTATTGCAACAAATTACAAAAGAAGAATACGATATTTGCAGATTAACAGTGCCTGCTGATGATGAACATGCAGTTACTAAATTGGAGCAATTAGGTTTGCCATATTATTATTCAGGAAGTATTACAAGATATAAAACACGTGTTTCAGATTTGAAGGAAAATGATTTTTTCCATCCAAATTTGGAATATGAAAAATATGATGGTTCTCAAAATAATCTGCTGCTTAATTTACTTATCGGAACTTGGGGCACCTATCCTATCGGTTATTACAGAACACCGTTTCTAAATAAACTGGTTACAAAAGAACAGGAAATCTTATGTGTTTTTGAGTTTTATAAAAAACATAACCTACAAAAAGATTATCCAAGCAACACGATCATGTTTATCAAGCATAAAAAAAATTATGTTGGTTTTTTTGCTTTAAATATTATTGATGACAGGCTTGAGTCGCACATTGGAGGAATTGTGGATCCATATAGAAAAGATGGTTATTTCTTTGATATGCAAGAATACATACGAAGATTTTGTGTTGAAAATAAATTGACCTATTTTGCTTTTGGTGCACGAAATGAAAATCGCCGTGTAAATGGAATTTTTCAAAAATTTGGATATGTGGCAATAGATGCTGATAATGTTTTTCATATTGCACCTTTGCTAAGCTTTTCCAATAATAAGAAAATTATCAAAAATGATCTTGTAATAACTAATGAAGATACTGCACTTATCTACTCAAAGGTTTTAGAAACTATTCAGAAAAATGCTGTCGAATTCTTAAATAATCCAGCATTAAATTATAGTTTTAAAATAAGTCATTTAGAAGGTTTAGTTGCAGGAAAATATACAACAACAACAAGTTTTCCAGTAATTTCTGATAACGAAAACCTGGCTGTAATAAAGCTTTACAACGACCAAAATAAGATGGTCAGTTTTGCATATTTATCAGTGAGTTATTAAATATTCATTCGTTTTTATAAAATGTAGAAAAAGAAGTGAAACATTATTCTCGCAACTCTGTGATAAATTTATGCTTAAAAGAAATTATGCTAAATTATTCATAGGTTTGATAACAAGAAAAAACTAAACTAATGTGCTTTAACTGCTTTAAAGCAAATAAATAAACTAACAACAAACCAATTAATCATCTAAATTTGCCTAAGTTAACCGGGCAAACGGGTTAATATAGTATAATTATATTTTCTTTTGTATTTTTATTTTTTTAGAAATTTCAATAACCTTATTGGTTATCAAACAATAAAATGGCTCAAACAACTATTATAGTTCCTTTATATAACGAAGAAAAAAGGGCTGTAACTTTTTTAAATGAATTGATTGAATTCTGCAAATTTCATAAAGGATTGTTTAAAATACTTTTAGTAAATGATGGATCAGAAGATGGCACATTGTTTCTTTTAAAATTAATTAAAAAGACCAATGATGATTTAGTACAAATAATTAGCTATCCGGAAAACAAGGGCAAAGGATATGCTGTTAGATCTGCAATATTAACCTGTAAGACAGAATACGTAATTTTTATTGATTCTGATGGTTCTATTTCAACAAAAGAAATACCAAAAATATTAGAAGAACTCGAGAATTTTGATGTTGTTGTCGGAAGTAGAGCCTTAAAAAACTCTAAAGTAAACCAACCTATCTATAGAAAACTCACAGCGTTAATTTTTAACTTCCTTGTAAATATAATTTTCTCAACAAATATTCAAGATAATTTATGTGGTATAAAAGGATTTAATAAACATGCTGCACATATTCTTTTCTCTAAATTACAAACAAATAGATGGATTTTTGATGTAGAGATTTTTTATAGAATCAGAAAAGAGAAATTTACACTACAGCAAATACCTATTTCATGGAAATATAAAAATGGCTCTAAAATTAGATTTTACGATCCATTTCTAATGTTTATAAATCTTATTATCCTAAGATTAAAACTAACTTTCTGCGCACTTTAAATCAGCAAACTCTACACAATGAAATATTTACTACTATGGTTTACAGCGATTTTTTTTTGTGATATGATAGATAGGTAATGGCTTTATTTCTTTTAAATCATTAAAACTCTTCAATTATTATATACTCAGGTAATCCTTTAAGCTTAAAATACAGGCTAGATAAATATTTTCCTAAAATTCCTACAATTAATAGTGTTGTCATTACTATGGTATATCTTATTAAGGTCATTAAGGTTATACTTGCAACATTAAAATAAGACGCAACAAAATAAATTGTTACTAATAAAAGTAGTAAATAAAGCGGATATCTAAACGGTGATTTATAATATTCAATTCCATATTTAATCATCAACATGGCTTTCATAAATAATGTATGGTTTGAGTTGCCAAAATATCTGCTTCTATAATTTACATCAACATAACCTACATATTTTTTTGCAACCGTAAATTTCGTGTAAGCTTCAAAATGTAGGTGTGAATACATCTTTCCATCTTCATCAAAATAAATTTCCCGCTTAAATATTTTAAAACTTTCGGTTTGTATCTTATCGAAAAATATCCTGAGAAATCTATCTCTTATTTTAAAAAACAGTTTGTATGATAAATTTTTATTCTTCTTTTCTATTGGTATACCATACACCAAATAAACATCTCTTTGATTGTATGTTTGAATCAATAATTCAAGATCGTTGGTATCATATTCAAGATCATCATCAATAGTAATTATTAAGTTACCATTAGACATTTTTATTCCTGCAAGAGTTGCCATCCATTGTCCAACATTGTTCGCTAATCTTATAATTTTTATGTGATTATTATTAGCTCTTAATTCTTTTAAAACTTTCCAGCTAAGATCATTACTACAATCATCCACAAAAATAATTTCAAATTGAACTTGCAATTTTGTCATTACCAAATTCAGTTCTTCAATTAAAACACCTAAGGTTTGAGAGCTATTATAAACCGGTACAACAATTGAATAATCCATAAGCTAAAGATAAAATATTTGCTCGATTTTTAAAATTACCTAAAAGCAACTGTTAAACTTAAAACCATAGCGCAAGGCAAAGCTCAGTTTTACACGCATAAAACAGGAACTAAAACTTAAAAATTTTTAATTGCATTCAGTAATGCATGCACAATCAATGATTGCTGATCTTCGGACAAATAATTATGCATTGGCAGTCTTAGCAAACAATTACTTTCATGAAGAGAATTTTCACAGACATTATTTGATTTAGAAATTCTTTTTCCTTCTATTGAATCATCTAAAGGAATATAGTGAAATGAACATGGTATTCCGCTTTTATTTAAAAACTCCAATACATGATTTCTTTGTTTTAAACTTTTAAATTTGAGATAAGCGATGTGACCATTGTTTTCAATATCTAATAATTTTTGTGGAACAAATTCTTTAAGAGTTTCTTCCTTTGTAATTTTATCAAATAGTGCTTTCCATATTTTTTTTCTTTCAGTTATTATGATCGCGCTCTTTTCTAATAATGGATAAAGTACAGCTGCTGTGTATTCTGACATTCCAAATTTTGAACCTTTAGCTATCCACTCATACTTGTCCACTAAGCCTTTAGCAAATATTGTTTTATTGGTTCCGTTATTATAAGCAACATCTACTCTATCCAGCCATTCATCTTTACATAATAAAACACCACCTTCATTGCAAGATATATTTTTCAAAATGTCAAAACTTAGACAAGAAAAATCGCCAAAACTACCTAAAAGCTGTTTGTTGTAAAATGTTTGAATTCCTTGTGCATTATCTTCAATCAAAATCAGATTATAACGTTTACAAATATCATTGATCTTTTCCATTTCGCAAGGTATGCTTGCATAATGCATAGCTACAATTGCTTTGGTTTTTTGTGTGATTGCTGCTTCAATAAGTGATGCATTGATGTTCATTGTATCTACATCAATATCAACATATACCAATTTTGCGCCATAATTAGAAAATGCATTTCCTACGCCAACATACGTAAAAGGTGACAATATAATTTCATCATCAGGCGAAAAATTTAAACTTAACGAAATTAATTCCATTGCTCTGGTACAGGAAGTTGTCATAAATGCAGTATGCTTCGGATACTGTTCCTCAAACCAGGCTTTACACTTTTTTAGGTATAAACCTTCATTAACTAAAATTGGATTCTCTATCAAGTATTTAATATTATCAAAACTTTCAGAACAAGTGTATGGAATATTAAAATGCACAGGATTCATTTTGTAAAAATAAAATTAATTAGAGATAAAAAGATTTAGTGAGTATTATAAAAAAGCAATTAATTATAGTATGCTTGTATTTCTATTAAATCAGGTTTTTTGATAGAGTCTTTTATTTGTTTTAATATTTATGTCATAGAATTTATTATAAAGCAACAGGTTTGTTTTATTTTTAAATTTTCTAAACAAAATGCTATAAGAATGATAGGCAGTATATTTCATGTAAGCTAATAATTCAGGATTCTGATTTACGATAGCGTTTACAAAGTCAACAAACATTCCTAAAATTCTTTTCGCAGATGATGGAATAAAATTAACGTGATTACTTTTTAATCTTAGCCTTAAAAACTTAGGCAATAATGGATAAATCTTAAATAAAAGCAGGTAATTCTCATAATATTTAATGAGTTTAATATCTTTAATATTATCAGGATTATTAAAAAAGAAAAAATCAATTCCATTGTTTAATCTTTCTTCTTGTTCTTTAGAAACTGTGCCGTCCTTAACAGCATCTTTAAGCATTTCTGTGCCTGGCAAAAAGCAAGTCCAAAAACTTTGTATTCTTGTCGGACAATTTTCTGCATATAATTTTCTTGCATTTTCCTGCGCTTCTAATGGTTCACCAGGTAATGCAAGCATGTGATCCGCTTTCACTTTTAAACCGGCTTTCAACATTACAGACAATGCCTTTTCTATATGATTTGATTTCTCATATCTTCTTAATGTTCCGTTCTTAAATTCATCATCCATTGTTTGTATGCCAATTTGAACCCAAACACAGCCTGCCTTTTTCAGCCACAGCGCAACATCTTCATCCATGTATTTTGGATGAGATAAACATTGAAATGGAATATTAATTTCATTCTTGTAACGTATCAAAAAATCTTGTAGCCATTTTTTATTTACTGTAAAAATATCATCCTGAAAATCAATATATTTTATGTGTTTGTATTTTTGTTTGCTTATCAATAATTCATTGATAACATGTTCAACACTTCTTGTTCTTACGTATTTGCCCTTGGTTTTTGTGTCTGGTAATTCTGCAAAAAAATTATTAAAGCAAAACGTACATCTGTAAGGACAACCTCTGGAGGCCATCGTAATAAAATTATCAGTTACAATCGTATCATTTTCCCACAATTCTTTTGTAAAATATGGCAATTCTTCTAGTTCTTGTTTAAACCCTTTCTGATCGCCTCTTAGAATTTTTCCATCCGGATTAATATACCTGGTATTTGTTATGGTTCTATAAAAATCTTTTTCTTTTATTGCATCAATAATTTCAAAAAATGCATCTTCGCCTTCACCTACTACAACATAATCTACTTCCTTATTTTTTAGTGCAACTTCAGGTACAGCAGAAACATGCACACCTCCAAAAATTGTAATTACATCAGGATAGTTTTTTTTTATTTCTCTGGCGATACTTAGCATCCATTGATAAGACTGCGTTAAACACGAAAATGCTACAATATCTGGTTTTTGTTGTTTTAAAGTATCTATAAGTAAATTTGTATCATCAAAAAGATTTACCAAAAATGGTATTCTAAAATCCTTAAATAAAGCAGCACTAAAAGCCAGTTGAACATTATGCCCTTTTTGTTTGGCCATATTTGCCAATAGCGTAATTGCTAATTGTTCCGAGCCTGAGGAAACAAAAGAGATATTCATAAGTTTCTATTAATTAGTAATTTCTATTTCTGTTAAAGTAACACTTAAATTTAAGTATTTATAGACAATATTTAGCTTATTTTTACATTTCGGAGAAAAAGAGATACTACTTAGATTAGGTATCTTAATAAGTAAATAAGAATAGTAGCATATCAATGAAACCACCCTATTTAAAATACCGGCATTGGATAAGATACAATATCTTATTTTTAATTGAACATATAACAAATGCTGACTTTTTCAAGAAACCAAACAGTAAAAAAAATCAACTTGTAGATGAGATCTATCTTGATCTTATTAATCATGATCTTAAATTGGCTGCTGATACAAATGAAATCTTAAATACTGAAGTTATACAAGATTTAAATGAACACTTATTATACAAAGGCTTAGCAAAAAACTGGCCTGCTTACAAAAAATGGAGTTTAGAATATTTTAAAGAAAATTATGGAGATAGAAATGTTATCATACATAACAACAAAGGTATTGTAGATCCAAAGGCACCTCAAAACTCGGAAACTATTCAATTAAAAGCTTACATTGAAGAATTAGAAAGTGGCAGTTTAAAATATTTAAAATTATCTAGCTTAGCTCAAAATGAAAAAAGCTTACAGGAAGATTTGGATTTAACTTGGCTGAAAAAATTTAAGAAAAAGTTTTCTTTTGGAGAAACGTTTTATATGTTTATTGGTGGCAAAGAAACAATTACACCAATGCATAACGAATTTCCTACTACAATTTATATCCAACTTCATGGAATAAAAAAATGGGTGATTTATCGTCCTGAAGACAGGATTTACTTAAATGCTATTACAGAAAGACGTCCATACTTTTTTAGCAAACACATACCTGATATAGAAAATTCAGAAAACAAAATTTCCAGATTTGCTACAAAATATGAAATTATTTTAGAGCCCGGTGATATTTTAGTTGTACCACCTTTTTATTGGCATTATGTAGAAAACATAACAGATTCTATTGGAGTGGCTTATAAATTTGCAGATATTTTTAGTGCTTTCAAATCTTCAAAAGTACTTACTATTCTATTTTTCTTATCTACAAAACCTTCCATTTTTTATAGTTTTTTTGCAAATAGAATTAAGAAAGAAGATCAGATATTAAATACTGACTAAGTTAATATTACAAACAACATTTCAAGTTCTAATTATTAAATTTATTTTTTTTTCTAGCAAGAAATTCTTTCGTATCATTTACTTTTGGATAAGGTGTTGTTGGAATTGGCTTATTTAAAAATGTGCACAATGGCTTCCAACCATCCTTTGCTTCAAAAATAAGTAGCTGTTCTGCAGGAACTGTATTCTTAATATCTTGTATCCATTCATTAAAAGTTCTAATAGCAAAATCTTTATCTTCAAAATTATTTTTAAATAAATTTCCCCATATAGCGCGGCCTGCAAAATCATAAACATTTAAAACATTTTTTACTTTAGGATCGAATAAACCTTTTATCTGCATCTTCAATTTTTCTAAACCTTTCGGCACCTGAAAAATCGTATTATGTACACTTTCATACCATTTCTCAGCATCGCGAACACTTAGCACCACTTTTGCATCAGGATATTGCTGAAACAATTCTTTAAAATATAAGGAGCCTGGAAAATCTACAATTGCCTGATAACCTTTTAACATCGCATCAAAATCAGTTGTTCGATTTGCTTCCATTTCATTCCAATAAACTAAATTGGCAGGGCTTTGCATTACTTCCATCATGTGATGGCATTTAATATAGCCTAATTGTTCTAAAGCCAATTTTAAAGACAAAGTTCCGGTTCTTGCCATTCCGGCACCAATTACTTGTATAGACATTCTAAAGTTTTAAGTTACAATATAAAACTTTTATGCAATATTTTGATATCGTAATAAGAAGATCAAAAAAACGACAGCCAAAAGATAATTCACAAAACACTAAGCACTATTTTAACACAGGTTTTGCTGATTTAAAATCTTCTATTGTACTATTTTCAAGCTTCTTATATTCATTAATTACATTTTGCACAAAAGGAGATTTTCTTATTATAAAATAAATAATATTATTATACAGATTTAATGGAAATGGTAATTTTCTGTACAAGTCTAAATATAAAACAACTCTATTTGATGTTGAAGCGTTATGAACTTCATGTTCTGCTGTTTCATCAAAAACAATTAATTCACCTTCTTTAAAAAATGTTTTAACATTATTTACACGAATCCAACAGTCAGCGTTTTCTTCTAATTGTAGCGTAAATAAACACCTGTAAATTCCTTTATAGATTCCTACGTGTGGTGGAATATATTTACCAGGTTCTAATACAGAAAACATAGCTGCACAACAACCTGGTATTTCTTTTATGATATTAAATGTTTGCGGACACATTTCTGTATTTTCTTTAAATGCAAAATTGTATAGTACAATTGGTTCTGCCTTCCATTTATTATCTTCATTAATATCTTTTTTTACTTTGTAAAAATCTTTTACGTCATTAATTTTTTTAATTTTTAATATATTCAAGTATTCGTTTAAAAAAACATTCTTATTGGCAATCAAAATATCATAAAACGGTATTTCTGATTTTTTTAAGATTGGCTTGTTATCTGTAAACTTGCTTACTAAAAAATCAAATGAGCCTAGTAATATTTTTGCTGAAAATTCTTGAATTATGTTGATCATAGAATTTGTAAATTATTTGCTATCATTTATAAATAATCTCAAAATTAAACTCTTTATTTGAAAGATAAAATTTATATGATATTGAAAATAGAAAATATTATTATTTTATTTTATATGTATTATATATTAAATTTATTTTATTTTGTAATTATTATTAAAAAAGTTACATTGCATATTCAAAGTTGAGTTATGATTATCAACATCAAGTATCTAAAATCAAAGAAAGTTATCATTATCATGCTTTTTTTGTTGCAATTAATACCATTTACGCTGTATTACTCATCTTTATCTTACGATTTTATTTACTCCATAGATGATGAATGGATAGTGACAAGCAATCCAAGTATCAAAATGATTTCTAAATATGGATTAGGATATGGTTTGAAATATTTATTCTATTACGATACAACCGATTTTCATTACCATCCAATTACTTATCTAAGCTATTCGATGGATTATTTTTTATTTGGAATGAATTCTTATGAATTAAAACTGCACAATCTGTTATTGCACATATGTTCAGGATTACTACTATTTATTTTTATACATCTTTTAGTTAAAAATAAATGGATAGCATTTATTGTGGCATTGATATTTTTAATTCATCCTATGAATATTGAATCTATTGCATGGGCTTCTTGTAGAAGACAGGCATTATTCTATACTTATTTTTTAATGTCTGCAATCGCTTACAAATTATTTTTAGAAAATAAGCTTAAAAGGTATAATTTGCTGCTTTTCTTTTTAGCCATTATTTTCTGGATTATATCTACTTTGGCAAAGGCATCAGCTATCGTAATGCCAGCTATATATGTTTTGTTATATATTCACAAAAACAGAAATAAGATAGAAATAAAAAAGATTGTCTTGCATCTATTGCCAATGCTTCCATTCTTATGTTTTTTTATGTATGTAAACGAACAAGCAAATGCAAGAAACTTTCTTGTAAGAGAATTTCGTTATTCTAATTTTGATCATATCATTTTTGCAGGATACACTTATTGTTTTTACTGGCTAAAAGGCTTATTTCCCTTTCCTCTTGTTGTTTTCTATCCGGCACCTTCAGAACATCTGCCAATACCAAAAGACTACTATGTAATGTTTGCTATCAGCTGTATATTAATTGGATTATTGATTTATCATTTTATAAAAAAACAAAATACATTATTTTTTGCTCTTGGGTTTTATACAATCACTATTTTACCCATGTTGGATTTGATATTTTATCCATTAGGAGATTTGCCAATGTTAGTATCTAACAGATACTTTTATCATACAAGTTTAGGTATCATTCTTTATATCGTCATAATTATTAATGATACAATACACAATTATAAAATAAAAGGTTTAATTACCATAAGTTACCTTGCAATGCTTGTATTTCTTTTCAGATTTCATCTTCCTGTTTGGAAGGATGAGATTAAGGTATTTGAAAATGATGTAAAATATTATCCTTCTGAAGAATTTTCATATAAGCTTGCAATATTGTATGATGAAAATGGTGAAACTAACAAAGCATTAGAGTATTTAGATAAAGGTGATAAGCTTGGAAAAGACATTTGGATTAATAATCCGTGGCCCTATTATCAGCAAAGAAGTAAGTTATATGTAAAAGCAAAGAAATATGATAGAGCATTGAATGATATAAATTTTGCAATAAAAAAGAAGGACTTAAAAACATCTTATGTTGACTCTATTCTACTTGCAGATAAAAAAAACATAGAAACACTAAAAAAGTAAAAGCAATAAAACAATGCCTATTCGTAATTCAGTTTGTAAATATTCAGTTCTTTATCAAACGCCTCTATTTTATTTGCAATGAGGTTTTTATTGTATTTCATCTTAAAGTAATTGATCATAAACTCTAATGTTGAGTTATCAATTATAAATAGAGCCTCTTTTGCAATTATGTAATCCACCTTATCTTTTAAAGAAAGTGCGTCGCAATTGCATGCTTCGTTCCATTTGTCAATATAGCAATCATACGACATAAAATAGTATAGATTCAAAAACAAGACATTTTGCTTTTTGATCTGTAAATATGGATTTTCTGGAAAGAATTTTGTTGGGTCAAAGTTATTAATAATTATTGGCAGCTTATAATTTTGGGTGACATTCAAAGCCTCTATCTTTTTAATAGAATTAATGATCACTTCGTCTTTTTGATGATAATTTTTCTTTGCTGCAAATGCATAAAATGCAATTACAATTAAAGCAAGTGCACTTAGTATCGAAACATAATTATCCAGTTTAAAATAATACAAATAAATACACAGATAAAAAACGCCAAGTATAGAATAATATGGCACTAAGAACCTCAAAGGTGTTACTACATAGAAGCAGACTAAAGTTGGAAATAAAATGGTAATAATTAAATGAGTTATCCAAAATAATCTTTTACCTGTTTGTTTTTTTATTAGGAATAAAGCACTTGTTATGCTAAACAAAATAAAATACCATGCTGCTTCGTATTCTACCACAGACTTTTTAAATGTGTTTATAAAAGCATATGTATTTAAGCCATAGAATAAACTGAAAAAGCCTTTATCTTTGCCTCTTAAAGAAATAGAATTATAGAAATCCCATGTCATATGTACTTTATCAAAGATAGCATGATAAAATGCATTAACTTCCAAGGTCTGAAGATTAGTAAATTGCTTATAATCATAATTATTTCTCATGACAAAATCCAGTTCTTTATAATAATATATTTGCCTGGCTTCTGACATGTAGTTCATCATTATAAAATTATAGAGCAATGTTATAGAGATTGAAACAAAAAATGAGATGAATATAAATCTATTAAATCTTCGATGTAAGATAGCTAACAATAAATAGATCAAAGATGCGAGTATTGCAAAATCAAATCTTAATAAACTGACAAACAGCATAACGCATAAAATAAATATAGTTTTTATTTTACTTATTTTTTTGTGTTGATTGATACTAGATTCAATAAAACCGAACGTTGCAGCTAAAAGAACAAATGCAATTCTATTGGTGCTTAAATTCACAATATTATCTATTGATAAAATACTGTAGAGCATAATGAAAACCCACAGACTTTCATTATTAAGATTAATTCTTAGTATTCTGTACAATATAAACCCTATGAATGTGAGGCTTACAAAATTATAAATGAGCAAAATAATACCATATACTTGTATGGTTGGAAAATACTGATTTATATACGCATAGAAACAAGTGTACGTCTACATTCCATTCTTTAATACTTGGTGTGGTATAAATACCTTGAACAAAGGAACTGAATATGCCCTCGTATTCTTCAAAATGAGTTGTAAAAACAACAGAGAAAATCAGATTTAAAATTGATACAATTAGAAGCGGTTTTTTATAAAAATGATATAGTTGGTAAAATCTTTCCATAAATAAAATGCAAATTACAACATTTAATAATGCTTATTCATAATTCACTTTATAAATATTCAGTTCTTTATCAAACGCCGCCGTTTTAGTTGCAACAAGGTTTTTATTGTATTTCATCTTAAAGTACTTGACCATAAACTCTAATGTTGAGTTATCGATTATAAATAGAGCCTCTTTTGCAATTATGTAATCCACCTTATCTTTTAAAGAAAGTGCATCGCAATTGCATGCTTCGTTCCAAGTATTTATATAACATTTGTATGAAGCAAAAAAATAAAAATTCAGGAACAAAGCATTTTGCTTCGTTGTTTTCATAAAAGGATCAACTGGAAAAAACTTATTGTAATTAAGATTACTGATGACCAATTTTTTATCTGAGCTTAAGGTTTTGGTATTTTGTGTTAGTTTATTGATTCCTGTTTTATACATACCATCTAATGTTGTATAATCTGTTTTATTATTAACAGCTGCGCAAAGAATAAAAATAAGCGGCAACGAAATCAACAAGCAAAATCGTTTATAAAAAACAAGATCGTAATGCAAACAAATTAAAACATTTATACAGCACAAAATAGTATAATAAGGCACTGTGAACCTAATCGGCACTTTCACATATAAACAAAGAAGTATAGGAAAAAAGAAGAAAAAGGAAGCATAGAAAATGTAACGTTTATTGATGTTGTATAATTTATACATTATAAAAACCGACAGCAAAAAATAAAATGCAATTAAGTACCATATTTTATTAGGCGTTTCAAATGAATTTTTAAGAATATTTTGAAACGATGTGTAGTTTACACCATCTAATAGAAAAAACATTTTATTTACATGATGATCTTTTTTAGAAACAGACTCATAAAATGATAATTGAAAATGTTCTTTATCCGTTATTTGATATATTCTCAAAGCTTCAACTTCCAGTTGAAGATCTTTTTGTAGTTTATAATAGTTTATATCATTTCTATCAAAGAATTGTTTTTCTTTATAAAATCCAACTTTCTTTGCTTCTGTTGCGGTTGAGATTATTAAAGTGTTATAAACAATAAAAAAAGACACGCTTATTATTAAAGGTATAAACGATCTGGCATATATCTTTTTAAATGTAAAAAGAATAATAAGATAAAAAACGGAACAAAGTATCACTACTTCAAACATTATAAGACAAGCAAATGTAAAGGATAAAAATAATAAAACAACCAATAGAGAATTCAGCGTTTTTTTATGGTATCTATATAATTCTGTAAGCCAAAATACATTTACTGCTATTATAAATGCAATACGATTTGAACTTAAATTCATTAACGTATCAACACTTAGAATGCAATATAATATGATGAACAGGATATTGCTTTGTGTTCTGATCGTTTGCAGCGTATTGAATAATAATATACCTAAAAAACTTAGGCTACACCATGTAAAAATAAATAATGCAATACCATACACTTGTATGTTTGGTAAATATTGGTTTACATATGCATAAACAGGTAGCAATAAGAATTGAAGATCGTTGTTCCAATCAAATATACATGGATGTGTAAATGTGCCGCTGACCAATGTGCTTATAAAACCTTCATATGCTTCAAAATATGAGCCTAAAAAGTGAAATAGCACAATATTTATTATCTGAATAAGAATTAATATTTTATAATTCCGATGCAAGCTTCTTAATTTAATTAAAAAAAATTTCTAATATAAAATCATCTATTCTATCTATAGCACAAATTACAAACTACTAATTCATTATCGAATGATACTACATTAACCTTCTGCAATCCAGTTTTGTATTTAATTAGATAGTATTCCTCTAAAAAACTAAATGTTCTTTCATCTATTATAATTTTATTATTATTCGAAACTATATAGTCAATTTTTTCTTTTAATGAATATGGGTTCTTTACATGAAGCTGATTCCATCTTTCAATATAACAGGAAGAAATACTAAAATAGTAAAAATTAAGAAAAACTGCATTCTGAATTTTAGATTGTTCCAATGGATTAAAAGGAAAAAATTTTTCCAAATTAAAATCACAAATAACAATAGGCTTATTATACATATTTTCACCTATCATTGAATTTAATTTAACAATTGATTTCTGGTATTTATCATTTGCTTTTAAATAATCATTCATATCAATTTTGGTATTGGCGAAAAGTAATATAAAAAGAAAAGCACAAATTGTCATTTCTGTAATATATTTTCCATTTTTTTCTGCTATCGAAAGACAAATAGATAAGCAACCAAGAGCCGAAAAATAAGGAACCAGAAACCGTTCTGCAAGCACAGTATTAAAACAAATTAATAGTGGAAATAAAATTGAAAATACTATATAAAGAACATGAATTATTCTACTTCGTGAAAAAATCAATAAATTAATACTTGTAATTATAAAGAAAAAAATAAAATACCTTGCTGAATAAATAGCATAATAAGAAAGCTGCAATGTTTGTAAAAAAGCACTTATTCTAATACCTCTTAATAAACTTTTCCAACCAATAATGTTATCGCTATTTTTTATTGCAATATCATTATAAAATTTCCATGTAAAATGTTCTTTATCAGTTATACCATATTCACGGAATGCTTTTACATCCAAAGCTTGTCTTTCTGTTAAGTGTGAATAATCAATACTATTTCTATCAAAAAATTCTTTTTCTTTATAAAAGCAAACAAGCTTTGGCTCATCGACTATATTCGTAACTAAAAAATTATAGCCAAAAAATCCTATAAAACTAATAGCAAATAAAATTAGTGAAAAACGATGAATCTTCTTGAAGATCAGCAAAATAAATAAATAGATTGTTGCACTCAAGAACAATACTTCAACGCGAAATAAATAGGCAATAAATAATAAAACTGCTAAAATGCACCACATACCTATACCGATTTTTTTATTTTCAACTCTTTTGGATTCAACAAATGCTAAAACACTAAATATCAATATTAAAGATATACGCGTAGAGCTTAGGTTAAGTATGTTATCAACTGAAAATATAAAATAGCATAAAGTAAAAAATATTATGTTGAACTTTTTTAAATTTATTATTAAAACTCTGTAAAAAACAGAACCAGCAACACACAATGCAATAAAATTTGAAATAACTAAAACCAGACCATACACTTGTATTGATGGAAATAAGGAATTTATAAAACCATATAATGAAAATAAAAGAAACTGAATATCAACATACCATTCTTTTGTTGCAGGTAATGTGTATGTGCCATGCACTAACGAACTCAGACAACCTTCATAATCTTCATAAAATGTACCAAAATAAAATACAGATAAAAAATTTATCAGTAATGCTATAATTATTGGTTTATAATAAAACTTAATTTTACTAGTGATTACTTTGCGCATGCATACAAAGATGTTAAAATAATCTCAATATAATCATAAATTTGTATATTTTTACCTTATGGACGAGCAGAAAATATGCATAATAACAGGAGCAAGTTCGGGTTTAGGTTACCACACTGCATTAAAGCTTGCAAGCTTAAATTCTGTTGTGGTGTTGGTTTGTAAGGATGAAGTAAAAGGTGCTATTACAAGAAATTATATAGTCGATCAAACTCAAAATAAATCTGTTCATTTATACATAGCCGATTTGTCAATACAACAAGATATAAGAGAGCTGGTTGAAAAAATAAATTCTGCCTTTCCAAGGGTTGATGTTCTTATAAATAATGCAGCATGCATATATGTGCATCATACTCTAAATGAAGATGGCATTGAAATGCAATTTGCTGTAAATCATCTTGCACCATTTCTACTCACTAATTTATTGTTAGATAATTTAAAAAAATCAGATCAAGGAAGAATTATTAATGTAAGCTCCAGAGCACATGCTCGTGGCAAGATACATTTTGACAATCTGAATTTTCAAAAAGACTATACTTTTTCAAAAGCATACAATCAATCCAAATTAGCAAATATCTACTTTACTTATGAGTTGGCTCGAAAACTAAAAGATACATCAGTTACAGTAAACTGCATGCATCCGGGATTAATGAACACATCAATCGGAAATAAGAACACTACACTTTTTTACAGCATAATCTGGTCATTAATAAAGACAATTGGTAATTCACCGGAAAAATCATCTAAAACAATTATTCATCTGGCATATTCGCCAAATATGGATTCAACTTCAGGTAAATATTTTGCAAACTGTAAAATCATAAAATCTTCTGAGCAATCTTATAATATAAACATTGCTAAAAAGTTGTGGTACATTAGTGAACAACTAGCAAACATTTCCTTTAAATAAATGAATTTAGAAAGAAGGCAAATTCAATCATATGGTTTACTATCAGTAAATTCATTTTATTGTAGACCTCAACATATTGATCAGGTCAATGATTGTATTGAATACGCTAAAAAAAATGGTTTAAAGATTTGCCCAAAAGGCAGTGCTATGAGTTTTAGTGATGTAGGTTTGATAAAGGATAATATTTGCCTTGATATTACAGGGCTCGATAAAATAAAAAATTTTGATATTGAGAATGGAATTATTATAGCGCAAGCAGGTGTATTAACAACAAGCATCATAGCACTTACAATGCCATTTGGTTGGCATTTATGTGGACTTTCCGGTTCTCTTCGTAATACACTTGGTGGTGATATATCTAACAATGTAAATGGTAAAGATAGCTGGCATTCCGGGAACTTTGGCTCTAATGTAAAATCAATGAAGATTTTACTATCAAGTGGAATTATCATAGAAGCCAATGCTGATAAAAATGCAGATATTTTTAACGCAGCCATTGGTGGAATGGGTCTGCTTGGTGTTATTATCGAAGTTACACTACAATTAAAAAAGATACAATCATATTACATAGAAACTAGTAGTCAGCGCTATTCAAACATACATACACTATTACAAAAAACAAATAATATTAATAAAATAGATAATTATTTTTTTTACATTTGGGCAGACTTATTTTCAAAAAATAAATCAACAGGAAGAGGAATTATTGAAAGTGCCAGATTTGTCAGTCAAAAAGAAGAAATTAATAACTCTGATTTTCTCAACGGATTAGTGGAAAAAGAAAAAATAGGAATTTTATCACCACATTTATTTTGGAATCTAATCAAACTAATAGAATCTCAGTTTTCCTACAAGATTTTTAACTCATTAAAATATCAGTTAAGTCATAAATCTATTAAAAAAAAGGTGACTACTTTTCCTCAATATCAATATCCAATGGTAAAATATTTTCCTCAATGGAATATAAAATTTAAACCAAAAGGATTTCATGAATTTCAACCTCTTTTTGATACGCAAAATTTTGAAGAAGCATTTTTAGATATTGTAAAAATTTGCAAAAAACATAACTATCTATCGCAATTATGCAGCATTAGGAGACATATTGAAGAACCTTATTATTTAGGTTTTTCAGGCAATGGATATTCGATGACACTTATTCATCCTTTGGAGAAGTTTACATCACAAAAAATTAAGTCTTTTAATTCAGACTTAATTCAAACTGTTTTAAAATTTAATGGGAAATTATATTTAGGCAAGTTTCCATATTTAAATAGTGAGCAATGTAAGTTAATGTACCCAAAATATGACTTATTTATAGAGACTAAGAAAAATTATGACAAAATGAACCTCTTCTCTTCAGATGCTGCCATAAGGCTTGGTTTATCTACACATCAAGATTAATTAGAAACCTGCATAGAAATATCCCTTTAAATAGATTTTTATTCATGTACACTGTTAAGATGTTTACTTTATATTTGTTCGTTAAATTTAAATGTAAATTAAGACAACTGAGTTCCAATCTAACCATATAAAAACATGTTCTATTATTTACAATTTTATGTTGCCAAGTCTGTTATATTTATCTTAGAGCTTATTATTAAAATATTTGTAAAGAATGATGTATTTTTTGACAGTCGCAATTTTGAGTGGACAACTATTTTACAACAAAATTACGATGCAATAAAGCAAGAATATATTAATGTTTATAACAAAAACCGCTTGATTGATGCAACTGAATTCTCCAAAGAACAAATTAAAAGTGTAGCACCAAACCAATGGTCTGTGTATCCATTAAGAGTTTATGGAAATATTATTGAAAAAAATTGTCTTGAATGTCCGGTTACAACAAAATGTTTAGAACAAATTCCAACATGCACTACAGCATGGTTTTCTATGATGAAACCTGAAACATTTGTGAAGCCTCACAGAGGAACTTACAAAGGATACCTCAGGTGCTTAATGGGTATTATTGTACCTGAAGACATAACACAAAGCGGATTAACAATCAACAACCAGGTATATCATTGGAAAACAAATGAATGCGTTATATTTGATGATACTTTCATCCATTCTGCATATAATTACAGCGATACAACTAGAATCGTTTTATACATAGATTTCATCAGACCTATGCCTTCATTTTTAGTTTTCATTAGTAAGATTCTTACTAATATATTTGGTAATTCGCTTTATGTAAAGAACATGAAACTAAACTAATTATTTTGCATGGACTTTAGCATAATCATACCAATATACAATAATGAAAACACGATCATTACAACTTGGGAAACTTTAGATAAAAACTCGAAAGAAGTAAATTTTCCTGTAAATTTTCTTTTTATAGATGATGGCTCTAATGATCGGTCCGTAGAATTTTTAGAGATAAAAAAGAAGCATGATAACAGAATAAAAATTATTCAGTTTGATAAAAATTATGGTCAGCTTGCTGCTATATATGCAGGCTTGATACATTCAGACTCAACATACACGTTATTAATTTCGGCAGATTTACAGGAAGAAGAAAACCTTGCAAGTAATTTCATTATCAATGCTGAAAAAAATCAAAATACTGACTTATTTATTGGACTCAGAAAAAAAAATACTGACTTTTTTATTTTTAAAATTTTCTCTAAACTATTCTATAAATTAATACAATTAAAGATAAAAAAGATGCCTCAAAATGGATTTGACACATTTTGTATTAGATATGATTTGAAAGAAAAATTCATTGCCAGTTTCGAAAAATCTTTATTTGGTCAATTATCGTTGATTGAATTATCAAATGATATTTTGTATGTTTCTTACAACAGAAAAAAAAGTGCGACCAATAAGTTTTACTTAAAAAGTATTCTATTTAAGATAAGCTATTTTTACAGTTGTTTAAAGTATGTTTATTATGATAAAGGAAAATCGAAGAAAATAAATCCGCCTTATTTCAAGATTAAAGAGTAAAAGTTACAACAAGAACTAATTTAATTTACCTGTAAAATAAGCCCAAAATTGAGCTTGCATATTAACAGCCGATAAAATTACTGTGTGCTCATTAAAAACAAATAGCTTCAATAAAATATCACTTGGAAATTCACCGCTTTCATGATATATTTTTATGTTTTCAAAATGCAAAGCACTATAACCTTTTTCATTTATCCATTCATAAACTTTAGTTGTAAGATCAGAAAAATCAATTGCTTTAATTTCTTTATGGTGAATTGGCTTTAAAGACAACAATGGAAAAAAAATTACATTCATATAAGATTCCTGCGGAACCAAACCAATTTTCATTTGCGGATAGATGCTTCTTGGATTTTGAATAATTGTGTTGGTTGAAAAATCATCTGCGCCAAGTTTGAAGCTGTTTAACTTTGCATATTCTAACAAATCGCGCGCAAATCCTTTACTTCTATATTTTGGCAAAATAGTATAAAACAAACCTTCAGATTTTTTATCTCTTATTTGAAAACTACAGAAACCAATACATTCATTTTCAAAATAAGCCAAGTAAAAATAATTACTTTTGCTTTCACCTTGGTTGGCCAATGAAATATAGTATTCTGTGCTCAATTCAACCATTTTTTGCTTATCAATAATATCGTTGTAAATATCATTCGTAAAACCAATTTCAGTAGGTTCTTCCAAAGAATTTTTAAGCAATAACCTTAGTATTTTTTCGTTCGAAAATGTATATGGTTCAAATTGTATGCTTTCATTGATTTTATAGGTTGAAGCCTTTGCATCTTTAGACATTGACATTCTTATCAACGACTTAAAAATATTATAAGGCAATGCAATTTTATCGATTTGCTCAAAAATATTAGCATCTTCAAATGGTACTTTAAGCCTGATAACATCAGGTTGCTTTAAGGATATTTCGTTTAATAAATCGAGATGATTAAACCTGTTTATTTGGAAACTTCTATATATATTGAGATTTATTTTTTCTGATTCTTCTTCAGAGAATTTAAGTAAATCCATAATTTGCTAATGTTATTTTATATTTTTTTTCCACCACCAAGATGGTGCTTTTCTTTTTCCAAAACCTAATGTATCATCCAGCCATAATGCTATTCTCTTAGCAGGTGAAAATGCCAGACGTTTAAAAATTCTGAAATAAATTCTTTCTATAGCTGTTTCATGTCCTTTATTATATGGACAAACGCGAATACAAATGCCACATTCGCTTCCTTGGTTTGCCCAAATGGAAAAACATTTTTCACCGTCAACAGACCATTTTTTTATTCCTGTAATATTTGACTTATTGATTATTTTGTCTGTAGGCTCATCAAATGAAATTGCTTTTGCAGGACAAGCATCTGCACATTTCTGACAAATTTCACAAAAACTTTTCACTCCAAAATTTATTGGTTTATCGTGCACCAAAGGCAGGTTGGTAAATATTTTTCCAAAGCGTACTCTTGGTCCAAACTCTTTTGTTATAGCCAAACCGTTTCTACCATATTCTGCTAAACCTGCTTGTATAGCATAAGGTATTGCTTGCGCTGTATCATTTAAAGATGAAACAGCTTCGTATCCTAAATTACGAATAAACTGTGATAATGTTTGTAATATTACTGCATCTTTTGAATAGCCGAAACCAGGTGCAACACCTGCAAGCGCAGATGGATATGTTCTTACAACATCGTATGACATTTCGGTTCCTACAACTATACAGTTCGTCAGTTCGTCAGATAAGTTATTTGGTTTTTCGGTTCTGGTATCTGCATCAAATTTATGAGAATAATGCCAACGGTGATCAACAGCTGTAATGCCAATCATATCAGCACCAAACAGCTTTCCAACTTGCTTAATTTGCAAGGACATTTCTTCCGCAGATGCAACTTCAAATTTTGTATCTGATGGTTTTAAGTATGCTGTTATATCATCTAAAAATCCATCGCGCCTGCTTAAATCCTGCTTTCTTTCCATGGCAAGATTTGCCATTGTCCAACCTGCATTACGCAAGGCAAAATCCTTTTGTGTATAGCCATCAGTAGTTTTAAATTTCAGGTTATTGGTCAACATAGATTTAAACCAATCAATTGCTTTCTTAGATTTTACAGTTGAATCCCATTGTGATCTGCAAAACATTTCATTACATTGATTAAAACGCTCAAATTCATTAGTGATTTCAAATAAATTACTAATGACCTGATCATCTTTATCTTTTGGATAAACACCTTCTTTTGTAGGTTGCAATTCCATATAGTTACTCAAACTCTTACAAATAAGTTCACTTAAAAAACTTCAACCTGAAACCTGCATTTTTCTTAGAGAACTTCTCATGGTTTTACCGATAGCCGTTTTAGGTATTAAGGATACTTTTACTATTTTTTTAGGCACTTTAAATGCTGTTAAATATTTTCTGCAATATGCTGATAGTTCTTGTTCGTTCAATTCTTTTTCAGACACATAATACAACACTACACGTTCGCCTGTTTGCTCATCTTTCTCACCTATTACCGCACAATCTATTATACCATCAAATAACGCAACTACTGCTTCTATTTCATTAGGA
>Ga0247804_10000102_pt1 | contig 42859 bp, 39 predicted proteins | sample UWRJL029104C1_FD_181142 | JGI IMG/M metagenome (GOLD analysis project Ga0247804, IMG submission 181142) | Plant litter microbial communities from Arlington Agricultural Research Station in Wisconsin, United States - UWRJ-L029-104C-1 | ecosystem: Environmental > Terrestrial > Plant litter >... | reverse complement strand
CTTACTGTTCTTAAGTGGGTGCGTCTGAATGAACGAGTTCATCTGCGCACCCACTTAAGAACAGTAAGTTGAAAAGTCAAACTCGTCAAATTTCCTTTTAGATTTTCTTGTAATTATCGAGAAGCACAATATACTGTATTTAAATACAGTAATGATAAGTTCGATTTTGTTTTGCTTATGTGGACTCAACGCCGCGATAAACGGTGGTTTTTAAGTTGCACTTTTGCCATAAAATGGAGCGAAGCGGAATGGCAAAAATGCAACTTAAAAACCATCCGTTTGATTGCTTTGTTATGGTTTTAATTTTCCTTCGACATATAAAAGCCATTTGTCATTAGTACCGTAAATGAGTTCGAAACTTTTAACATGGTATGGTTTTCCCATAAAAACGAGATACTTAAGACCTACAGCAAACCCAGGATGAATTTCACAGTCAGTCCAACCATTTACCCTGCCACCATGGTTAGTCCAGAAGTCTTCACTATTATGATGATTAAAACTCTTCACTTCGTCCTCAAATAGCGGATACCCTAGAATTTCAAATGTTTCTAAATGATTGCCTTTAAGTACCTTGATAGTTTTAAATTTATAGCTGACTTCGTTACCATTTTCGCTAATTTCGGCGCTTACTACCTTCGCCAAGATAATTTGGTTGGTTCTGGAAATTAGGTCATCAGCATGCCCCGAGTGCACACTTGGTTGCTCATCACAAGAAAACGAAAAATGAGAAAATAGTACAAACGATAAAAATAGTAATCTATTCATGCTATTACCATAACGCCAAGTTCAGCGGCAGTTTTTAAGTTGTGGTTTTATGGAATACTTTTGCGCAGCAAAACCATAAAGCCGCGACTTAAAAACTGTCCAGCCACGAAGTGGCGAGGCTGGAACGATTTGTTATGCATTTTTATTTCTTAATGCGCACTTTCATATAAGGTACCTGAATCACAGGTAATAACTATAGAAGATGCTAATGAAATAGACTGCCATGCCCATTCAGTGTGCTCAACCACGGCAGAAATACCGAATTTTACACCGTTAGTAAAAGTGAATATTAGCGCCCCACTTAACTCAACTAAAACATTTGAAACAGGCCATTTATTTAGAACAGTGAAAATACTAATTGCGGAAATAGTGTCATCAGCCTCATTGGTGTTTCTAATATTTGCAGGAAGATTGCTAGTTCCAGACCACCATTTTTCTATGTTAGGAACAACTATTTCCGAAGCTCTTAGTAAATATTCACCACTCTGAGGGTGAATAAATCTTAATTCCCAGCTGGTGATATTGTAGGAAATTTTATCAATAGAACAGCCAATCAGCTTTTCCGTCAGCGCTAACTGTAATTCATTAATGGTAATTTCTTTGGTCATACGTTCCTGCATAACGCAAAGTTAAGGGGCAGTTTGTAAGTTGCGCTCGCGATAAACCTTCCACACCAATTCACTAAACGCGCAACTTACAAACTGTCCTAGCGCACGCAGTGCGCGACTTGAACGACTTGTTGTAAGCTGGACGAACCGGGATTGCTACAGCGCACACACTCTTACGAAAACCACAACCAGATATTTTGTTCAGCGCGCGGACTTGATGGAGCTGTGTCCGAGCACGATAAACGTTAATTCAATTTCAGTTCCCGCTAACACTGCGATGAATTTAGCACGGCAATGAAACCTACGTGAACCCAACGCACACGACCAGAGGCCAGACCGGACGGCAGGTAATGCAATAGAAACCGCAACCGCATATCTTCATGACACCAACCAGGTGCGACAACAAAACTAAAACTATGACCTTACAACATTTGTATACCGCGCATGCGCAGTATCTCTCTTGATATTAATTTGAATAAACCCCTATTAGCTTATTGATTCCGAAGGAAAACAACAGCCAATTACAGCAATCATCTAAAAACAAAATAAGCATGCGTGTTATCTGTTTTTTTCCAGTGCGCGTTATCATTCCCTTACTCTGTATAAGTCGTTGAATATATAGCTTTATCTGGTTTACGAATAGCAATTTTTAGGCATGGTAAAGATGGCAATCTAAGCAAGCCATCTTCTCGAAACCAGACACATAGTACATATTGACAGTACATCAAACTGGTCTGCGTGGAATATATGCGTGCTACAAACAGCCCACATCTAGAAATGGTTTGAGGGGAAATCAGATAGCGTGGATTCAGTCTTCACACTGAAAAATGTTGATGGTTAACATATGGGACGGAAATAAAAGCGGCAACTCCGTGTGCCGCTCTTGTTTTATTTCACTTAAGCGTCGGCATTATAAACTCTGCTGCTACGTCCCCTTCCGGCCAGCGAGTGGTAATGGCTTTGCGGCGGGTATAAAAACGCACGCCCTCCATACCATGCATATGATTAGCGCCGAATAACGAGCGCTTCCAACCACCGAATGAATGGAAGGCCATAGGCACGGGGATGGGAACATTTACGCCGACCATCCCCACCTGTATTTCGTGGGTAAATTTGCGTGCGACAGCGCCGCTGCGGGTAAAGATGGCGACGCCGTTACCAAATTCGTGTGCATTAACGAGTGCGACGGCGCTGTTGTAGTCCGGCACGCGAACGACACACAATACCGGGCCAAAAATTTCGTCGCGATAAATTTTCATTTCAGCAGTGACATGATCAAATAAACAGCCACCTAAAAAATAACCGTCCTCACCGCCCGTCACTTTTATTCCGCGGCCATCAATCACCAGCGTTGCACCTTCGCTTTGACCCAAAGCGACATAGTCAGTCACTTTTTTGCAGTGCTCCCGGCTAATCAACGGCCCCATATCCAAGCCTGTTTGTGCACCATTACCAACCCTGAGGCTGCGCACTTTCAGTGCAAGTTGTTCGACCAAAGCATCAGCGATATCGCCCACGGCGACTGCAACCGAGATTGCCATACAACGCTCGCCTGCCGAACCATAGGCCGCTCCCATCAGCGCGCTCACCGCGGTATCCAGATCCGCATCGGGCATTACCACCAAATGGTTTTTCGCTCCACCCAAGGCTTGTACACGCTTGCCCGTGGCCGAGCCTTGCCGATAAATAGTTTCTGCAATCGGCGTCGAACCGACAAAACTCACCGCCTGGATATCGGAGTGAACCAGCAGCGCTTGCACCGCCTCTTTATCGCCATTTACCACGCTGAAAACACCATCGGGTAAACCGGCCTCCTTCAACCACTCGGCAATCAATAGTGATGCAGACGGATTTTTTTCCGAGGGTTTCAGCACAAAACAATTGCCGCAGGCGATAGCGACAGGCCACATCCACATGGGCACCATCGCCGGAAAATTAAACGGTGTAATACCCGCTACCACACCCAGTGGCTGGTTGAGTGTGTAGGCATCCACCGCGCCGCCCACCTGCTCAGTGAAATCACCTTTTAATAAATGCGGAATGCCACACGCAAATTCGACCACTTCAATACCGCGAATAATTTCGCCTTTGGCATCGTCCACTACTTTGCCGTGCTCGCGCGTAACAGCGGCGGCCAGCTCGTTGATACGCGCTTCAATAATGGTTTTAAATTTAAATAAAATGCGTGCGCGATTAAGCGGTGTCGTCGCTTGCCAAGCTGCAGATGCCTGCTTCGCCGCTGCAATAGCGGTATCCACTACCTCAGCATCTGCCAGTGCAACATCGGCAATATGCTCACCCGTGGCGGGATTAAAAACCGATGCCTTACGCGCGCCTGCTGCGGTGTTTTTACCTGCAATAAAGTGATTAATTTTGTACACGCACTATCCCCTTAGTAAGTCGATAATAAAACGAGTTGTAAGACAACGATTAAGACGATGGTTACGTACATTTAACAACTCACTAAAATCTTTATAGCACGCCATAGCAACCTTGCCCGATAGTGCTAATGTTAAATCAGACGCAACTACTAATTCTTATACAACAAACTAGTAATTCTTATGCAACAAACTAGCCCATTTATTGCAGGGTAAAAAATAGAATCGATAAAAAGCAAAAGACACCCAGCGTGTCATAGCAAGATTTGCACGTTAATCCGCAAGGTTTGGAGAAAGTGTGATATGACTCAAGAACGAACAATCCAAGGCCGACGTATCGACCACATACGCTTAACCTCGCACGCGATAGAGATGCCATTCAACGCGCCCAAAATTAATTGGTTTGCTGAACAACCCAGCGAACGAGGCCCGGTGATTGGTACTATTTCTGATAAACAACAGCGCAACTGCATCGGCAGCCACGGTGGCAGTTACACCATTTACCGCGCACTTTCGATTGCCAGCGGAAAATATCCTGCCAACCATAAACCTGATTTGCACAACACCCAACCCACCGATTTAATCAAGCCGCAACCGTCGTGGTTTGAGCCGGGAAAAATTATTTCACTCGATCCATGGGGCGCACATATAGTCGATGCCTTTGGCGATTATTTGGAAAAAGGCTACAACATTCAGCCCAGCATCGCCGTAACCCAAGCCTATTTAAAATTACCTGAGATTTATGATGCTATCGGTAAAGGGCGTTTGCACATCGATGGTAAATTTATTAATGCGGCGGGCGATCTTAAAGTCACCAAGGTCGCGATTGATCCTGTGTGGCACTTACCCAGCATCGCCGCACGCATTGGTTTGGATGAAGGTAGCCTGCGAAAAATTTTATTCCGTGAAACCGGCGGCATGTTTCCAGAATTAGTGACCCGCTCCGATTTAAAAGTGTTATTGCCGCCCATCGGCAGCACCACCGCCTATATTTTTGGCGATGTCAGTGATTTATCCAATCCCGAAATAGAATTAACCTGCCGTGTGCACGATGAATGCAATGGCTCTGATGTGTTTGGTTCCGACATTTGCACTTGCCGCCCTTACCTCACGCACGGCATAGAAGAAGCAGTAAGAACAGCGCAAAAAGGCGGCGTCGGTTTAGTGGTGTATTACCGCAAAGAAGGTCGCGCACTGGGCGAAGTGACTAAGTTTTTAGTGTACAACGCACGCAAACGCCAACTGGGTGGCGACAGCGCCGCTACTTATTTTGCCCGCACTGAATGCGTGGCCGGCGTGCAAGATGCGCGCTTCCAGGAATTAATGCCCGACGTTTTACATTATTTTGGCATTCATAAAATTCACAATTTACATTCCATGAGCAACATGAAATACGATGCCATCACCAAGAGCGGCATAGAAGTTGTTAACCGTCTAAGCATTCCCGATTATTTAATTCCCGACGATGCCCAGGTAGAAATAGAGGCAAAAAAAGCCGCCGGTTATTTTACTAACGATGAAGTACGCACCGGCGACGCATTGGAACGGGTTAAAGGCAGGGACTTGGATCTATGAATGAATTAACCGCTTTTATATTAAGCCCAAACGGCATTCGCACGCGCGCGCAACAAATTTATCAACTCGCGTTGGAAGGCAAAACCCATTTTGAAATTCATGAGCACAAACTGACCGAGGTTAGCGATTTTGTGCTACAAGTGATTGCAGAAAATTATCCCGATAAAAATGTACCCTACCATTCGCGCTGGCGCCATTATGAAGTGGGCAACCAAACCCAACTTAAACAATTGCGCGCAATAGAACAGCCACTCACACCGATTGAGCGCGCCAAACTTGGGTTAGATTTAATTTTACCGTCAGTATTAGTGGATGCCGGTGCAGGGCCGGATTGGCAATACAGCTCCAGCAATTCTGTTACCGTCGGCCGCTCCGAAGGATTAGGCCTCGCCAGCCTGGATATGTTTTTAGCGGGTGGCCTTTCTCACAGAAAAAAAATTGAGACTACTGCTGCAGGATTAACAGCAATCAGCGTAGAAACTTTTAGCGAGCACTTTAACGTCAGTAACAATAATCCACTTCTGGGTGTTAAAGGCCGCGTGCAATTATTGCGCAGCCTTGGCGAGGCGATACTCGCGCAGCCAAACATATTCCCTAACCAGCGTCCCGGCGATTTAGTGGATTATGTAGTAACACATTACCAACACACGCCCACCGCCAGCCAAATCTTAACCATGGTAATTACTTTTTTAGGCAATATCTGGCCGGGCCGTTTACTGTTGGATGGCACTAATCTTGGCGATACTTGGGCGTACTCTCCACTTAGAGATGGCCCACTTGGAGAAGGCCCACTGGGTGAAAGCGCCCAGAGTTATGTGCCTTTCCATAAATTAAGCCAATGGATTAGTTATTCCGTTATCGAAACACTGGCCAATAACGGTTTTACCGTAACAGGTGTTGAAGAGCTCACCGGCCTTGCCGAATATCGCAATGGCGGTTTGATGTTGGATTCAGGTTTGATTAGCTTGCGCAACCCTGCCAACGCCGACACATTATGGGCACCAGGCAGCGAGATTATTATTGAATGGCGCGCACTAACTATTTGCTTGCTCGATAAAATTGCTGAAAAAATTGTGCAGTCACTTAACACCACCGCTGCACAATTTCCTCTAGCCAAAGTATTGGAAGGCGGCACTTGGGCTGCAGGCCGCAAACTCGCATTGCAGAAGCGCAATAATTTAACACCACCGTTAAATATTCAAAGTGATGCAACGGTTTTTTAATGAGCCATTTTTTTATAAAACCCAGGCCAAGAATTAAAATACTTTACCGTGCGCTGATTCAATCAGCTAAGGAATAAAAATGCCCGTTACGCTTATCGACAATCCATTAATGCAACATAAGTTGGCATCGCTGCGCAATGAAAATACACCAGCGGATTCTTTTCGCCGAGTGATGGCGCAAATGAGTGTGCAAATTTTTTACGAAGCCGCACGTGGTTTGCCCTATGCAGCACAAACGATTCAAACTCCCTTTGCCAGTACTGAAGTTAACCGCATCAGTAAGAGTGTGGTATTAATTCCGGTGATGCGCGCAGGGCTTGGCATGTCTGAGGCGATAGTGAATTTATGGCCGGATGCTGCGGTAGGCCATATCGGAATTTATCGCGATAAATTTATTCAAAACACCGTGGAGTATTATTTTAAATTGCCCAAAGACGTGGCGACTTCTTCTGTCTTTGTCCTCGATCCGATTGTTGCCACAGGTGATACTGCAATTGCCACTATCGACCGACTGAAAGAAATAGGCTGCAGCGATATTCATTATTTATCGCTGTTAACCTCACAGCAAGGAGCCGAAGTGTTGATGGATACTCACCCGGACGTAAAACTCTTTGCAGTCTCTACCAGTGACAGTATCAATGAAGAAGGTTATCTCACACCCGGTTTGGGCGATGTAGGTTCGCGCTATTACAATACGCTGTAGCAACAGAAAAATGCGCTCAATCAACTCACAACCTAAATGCACTCAACAATTCACCACATAAAGTCGCATCATAACTTCCCATAAAAAAGGCCGATTCACGATGAATGAATCGGCCTTTTACTAACTATCTAATTTCTATCTGGGTGTACCAAATATACGATCCCCCGCATCGCCCAAGCCCGGGATGATATAACCCTTTTCATTTAAACACTGATCGATAGCTGCCACATAAATCTCAACATCAGGGTGTTTGGCTTGCACCTTTTCAATGCCCTCGGGAGCAGCCACCAAAAATAAACCAATAATTTTCTTACAGCCCTTTTTCTTTAATAAATCAATTGTCGCCAACGCCGTTCCGCCCGTTGCCAACATGGGGTCAACAATCAAGGCCGTGCGAATGTCTACATCCTTAACAACCTTATCAAAATACGCGACTGGTTCAAGCGTTTCTTCATTGCGGTACAACCCCACAACACTCACCTTGGCATTGGGAATAATGCGCATTACCCCATCCAACATACCCAAGCCTGCACGCAAAATTGGCACTATGGTGATTTTCTTGCCCTTAATTTGCACTATGGGTGACTGGTAATTATTCCAGTCAGTAACCGTTGTGGGCTCAGTGGGTAAATCACGTGTGGCTTCATAGGTAAGCAAATTCCCTATCTCGCTCGCCAGTTCCCGAAAATCTTTACAACTTAAGCTCGCATCCCGCATTAAACCAATTTTATGTTGCACTAGCGGGTGAGTAATTTGATGGACAGCCATAATTAAACCCCATAAAAATGGATAAATTTTTATAAAACACAAAAGCCGATGTGTTAATCCCTTTAAAAGAAGCCCCGATCACTTTAAAAGCTCCCTCCGTTTAAAAGTAGTACAGCATGCGGCAATAGTGCCACTCAATTTTATGCAATCCTGCGCACAAGTGAATTCAGTATCGGCAGCACACATCTAATTGTATGCAAAGACTTGACCAAGTAGTTATCAGCAAAGCGCTGAAACACATTAGTCACGGTAGATGGTTTCAATAAGGTGAAAGCCAAATTGAGTTTTAATAGGGCCATGCACCACATGTATCGGTAACTTAAAGACTACATTGTCGAATGCTTTAACCATTTGACCCGGGCTAAACTCACCAAGGTTGCCCCCTTTTTTGGCTGAGCTGCAAGTAGAGTACTTTTTCGCCATAACACCAAAATCCGCGCCCTTGACGATAAGTTGTTTTATCTTCTCCGCCTCACTTTGAGTCTTAACTAAAATATGCCGAGCGGATGCAGTTTGCTTTTTTGAATTCATGATGGACTCTTGTGTACTCATATTGAAGCTGAACATTTGAGATTAACGTTAAACTAAGTGTAGTGGGGGATTAATAATTTTCTGTTTTGGGTGCAAGCGCTGAAGCTCAAAAGAATTTTTATTTCAGATAAAGATCTAATTTTTCAACACCTTTCGCAGTCAAAATCAGACATTATCGGCATAACTTGCGGATAACAAAAGTCCAACCCGTAATGAAATATAACTGCGAGAGACGGTTACAGTTGCTGGGTAACTTGATACTACAACTGGCTCCACTCCGCCGACTTCTATTAATGCTATCAGCACGAATTCATTCATTTTTTCAGTATATGATCTGACACAAGTAAGAATGCCTGACCTAATTCATTCAATTTGAGCTCCAGTCTATAATATTCAACTTCACCAGCACCTTCAGCATAAGGATAGATTGCATCTGGATCTGCTTGATAATAAATGCCGTTATCTTCGTCAATTGCTCGACTTAGCTTATCCCGCCAATCCTCTTCCTCATAATCATCTCGATATTCCTCATAGAACTCTTCGTCGATGACTGGGAGACTCCAAGGAAATAAAGCAATAGCCAATTCACGAACATCATAATAGCCTGTATATAACTGAAACCACTCTCTAACTAAAATTTCCTCGCCCTCTTGGTTGTAAAGATATACTTCTACCGGGGTGCGCCCCAGAGACTTATTAATCCATTTTTCTAACCCAAGAGAGACCTTACCTACACTTTCTATGTGCCTCATAAGGGATTCATCTAGGGCAAGCTTTCTGAATCTTTGCTGCTCTATTGTGCCGCCAAAGAGCGCTGCTAATTCATTAACAGAGTCTTTACCAAATTTATTTGACTTAGGTATTTCTACCTTCCAGCCTTTTCTTGTTCTTACAACATTTTCTTCGGTTATCACTTGCCAATACGTTTCATTGCTATCGGGAAAATGAGCGACCAACACTACTGGTAGTGAGTGCCCTGTCCAGTAGTCTAGATGTGTTATTTTCCCGTAATATGTATACGATTCTTCTTTCTCGTTAAAGTGACTTGGCCCGGTTTTTATTTGCAATGCAAGTAGTTTCCCGTCTGGATTCCCGTCTTGTATTCTTTCTATATGGGCATCTATTCCCATATCAGCAATCACCTGCTCTCGAAATATCCAGCCAAGTTCATTAAGAACAATGCGTTCAACCTCATTTACACCAAGTCGCTCTGTCGGATCGTAACGTGCCATTTTTCTAAGCCCTAACTGTTGCCTTAAATGGAAAAATTATATTCACTTGAAACCCACTTTAATATTTCTCAAGACTTCTATGTTTTTATTCAAGTCTTCGCTGCTAATTGACATAGGCTTATGTACAACATGATTTCTAAACATTCGTAAACTATCTATCTCTTTCAATATCCCATATCTGCTTTCTTCATACTTAAATAAAACGTTCAGTGCATTTCTGATATTGTGAACATCTCTTACATACTGCCCAGCCTGTTTTAAGACAATTTGCTCTAACTCTACCCAAAGTTTTAAGAAAACACCTATATTGGATGAAGCAATCTCTATTCTTAAATTTTTACTGATATCCTTACAAATATTTTCTATCTCATCATTTTTTGGATACAACGCATTTTCAGGTATTCGATTGAATGATCGGCCCCAAAATGATTTAGAATTTGGAATTTCAAATTTTGCAATAAGCCTGTTATTTAGATCCAATTCTTCTTTTCGTTCATATTCATTCGTTATGTCGTCTGTCCCTACCAAAAAGCCTTCCTGAAAATAAGGCCTGAGAGCTTGAGGTGGAGTTATACTTAGCAGCCTTATGTTTATTAAATCATGTTCAGAATTAATTGAAATTCTATTTGAATAATACGGTAAACCAAATACATAAATATAAGCTGTGTCTTGGTCGTTATTTAATTGAGCAAATGAACTTGCCACTCGAATAGATTGAGTGATATCAATAAGAGGAGTTTCAGTTACCTCATAATGCTGTAAAATGCTCCATTGAATATGTTTTTTTCTTCTCAGCTCATATTGCCCTTCAACTTTATGCTCCTTAAATAACTCAGCTAGAATTTTGCTAGCGCTATAAAGCTTGTCAAATCTATAATTTAACTCTTCCTGCGTTAGATAGTCGCTCCTATATATGGTTGGATAAAAAGTAGATTTCCCAGCTTTGTTTTTATAATCATTCGCTTGTCCCCTAAAAAATAAAAGAAAATCTTTATTTAGGTAAGATAATTTTGCAACTTGCTCAACCAATTCTCTATAAGTTCTAACTGGATATCCGCTGCTAGTGGCTACATCTTTTGTAGAGGTATAGCTCTTAAGCTCCTCTGTTAAAATTCCATGTATTTGTCTCATTGTTTATTCTCATTTTAATAGTTTATGCAACTCCTAAATCCGTATATCTATGGAGGAAAATATAATTCTTCAGATTAATATTGCAACGAAGTACTAGCAGGCGCCCAGATGATACCTAATTATTTGATTAGATAAATTCGGATACATACTTTCACCACGCATTATCAAACGTCCGCTTTGAGCACTTATCTACCCTTCGGCTGCCTCGCTTTGACTCTTTATTACTTTATCTTCTGTATCCATGCAATCGTGCTTTGCGAAGCGCGCCCTACGCGCGTACAAACCAATTAAAGACCATCGCAGAATTAGGCGCTAGTTGGAATTACAACTTATTACGGGACGGACATAAGGGCTGGTGAAATAGAAAAGGCGACTAATGTCGCCTTTGGGGATTTTTTCGCTATGGGACAGGGGAAACTATTACTTCAACACGCGGCTCGAACTCGCAGGATGCCATGGCTCAGGCACATAGCGAGTGCGTGCCAGGGTTTTGTAATATTCCAAATCGTGTTTGGGTTTTTCATAACCCGCAGGAATTGGTTTACCGGAAAAGGTTTGGAAATAGAGTACACAGGAATCGCGCCAGATAACGGCATCGCGCTCTTGCACAATAAGCAGCGCTTTTACTTGCGCGAAACGCTCTGCATCAACATAAGCCTCAAGCCGATCCCACTCGCGTTGCATGCTGCGTACTTGTTCAACACCGTCATAATATTTATCAACTAATTCATCCCACAAAGTGCGGCCGGATTTCATTTTGTGATCCCAGCTCACGTGATGGAACCAGAGTAATAAATCTTCTGGTACTGCATTCACATCGTCATATTGTTTTGCCAGCGGCGCAGGATATTGCGCAATTGCATTGGAGCCGGTTTTGGTGCGGTCAAAACCAATGCCGTCTTTTTCAGCGCGATGATAATAAATTGCAGTCCAATCCGGGCGCTCTACATTTGTTGTCCAAGGTGCTGGGCCGTAGTGGTCGCCTTGCGAATATAAATGGGTTAAGCCAAGTGGTGAGCGATAATTCACTCCCGCTTCGCGCGATATCATCATCATTTGTTTAACCGGATCGATAAATTTTTTATCGTTAGAAAAGGTCATTCGCAACCATTCTTCTGCGGCAGATTCAGCAGAGATGTTGTGATCCCATGCCATACGCCCGAATGCATACCAGCTGGATTGCACAAACGGATGACCAGTCCAATTGCGATCAGTGCCGGGATTTATCACTGCCGCCATGCCGGTGCGCTTGCTGTTAAATGTTTTGCCTTCAAGAATGTTGCCGATGGTTGAGCCTTCGCCCTTTGCATAGGTTTCAGTGCGCAGCGATTCCTCAAACAATGGGCCTTGATAAGCGAGGTGCGTTGCGAAACCAAAATATTCTTGCGTGACCTGGAATTCCATCATCATGTTGGTTTTTTCCATCGCGGAAAATAAGGGCGAGTAAGGTTCGCGCGGCTGGAAATCGATGGGGCCATTTTTGACTTGCAGGATTACGTTATCAGCAAACTTTCCATCGAGCGGTTTGAATTCATCGTAAGAGCCGCGGAAGCGATCGCCGATATCCGGGCTGTAAACAAATGCACGCCAAAACACTACGCCACCATAAGGCTCTAATGCAGCGGCAAGCATATTCGCTCCATCGGCGTGATTGCGGCCGTAATCTTGCGGGCCAGGTTGGCCTTCGGAATTGGCTTTTACTAAATAACCGCCAAAATCCGGAATATATTCGTATACTTTTTTGGTGCGGTCTTTCCACCATTGTTGCACGCGTGGATCGAGCGGATCAGCAATATCCAAATCGCCAAAGGCGCGCGGTGAATTGTAATTAATCGATAAATAAACCTTGATGCCGTAAGGGCGAAACACATCGGCCAGCGCGGCAATTTTTTGCAGAAATTGATCGCTTAAAATACGCGGATCAGCATTCACATTATTAATTACCGTGCCATTAATACCGAGCGAGGCATTGATGCGCGCGTAATCTTCATAGCGCTGGGATTTATGCTCCGGCAATGTGCCCCAATCCCACAGCGATAAACCGGCATAACCGCGCTCAACAAGGCGATTTAAATTATCCCAATGGTTGATGACGCGGTGCTGTAATTTTGGTGCGCTGGCGATGGAAATCTTATCGAGTGATTGCTGTGTTTGGATCAAACGCAATAAATGAAAACTGCCGTACAACACACCCACATCAGAATTTGCTGCAATGATTAATACATCGCGTTTATTGATGCGCGTTTTTTCCAGCAGATAACCTTCACTGGCCAGCGCCGCCAACCTCTCTGTTAAATTCAGCGATGCAATAAGCGGTGAATTTGCAGGAGTACCAATAACCAAAGCATGCTTGGCAAGCTTGCCCTTATTCATTGCAATTGGCTTGGCTAATAAACCATTTAAGCCGCGCTGCAACTCCCCCGCTGCTACACTCAAGGTAGGCGAATCGCCCTCTACTACTATCTGGGTTAATTGCTGTTGATAGGCTTTACGTAATTTGCTGTCTGCAACCGGTGGGTAGCGCAGCCACATTTCATAGCCATCTTCAGCATGAGCGATTGATGCATATGTACCAAACAAAAATGCTACTAAAATCAAAAGTTTGTAAAAAAATGATCTATGCACACTCAGCCCCACATGGATTATTATTCATTGGATTCATCTTATAGTCATTGCAAATATATCACTGGTATACAAGAATACACATTCAATAAATGTAAAGGACGACCACAACTAACTATACCTATAACAACACTACGGTCGGATTAAAAATGATAAGAATCCTTGGTTTATTCCTTTTTGTCTTCATCAGTGCTCCGTCATTCAGCGCAGAACAACGTATCCGTGTAAACGATTTCAACGATCCCAATGCGGCCTACGCCATCAAAATGCTCAAGCTTGCCATCGCCCATAGCGATAACCCCAAGTATCAGGTGGACGTTATTAAACAAGATTTTACCCAAGCACGCGTCAATGAAGAAGTGCGCACAGGGGGCCTACTTGATTTGTGTTGGACAGCATCGGATGCACAAATAGAAGCGCAATTACTGCCTGTCCGGATTCCGTTATTTAAAGGTTTATTGGGCTACCGTATTTTTATTATCAATAAAAATAACCAAGCAAAGTTCGACAAGGTTAAAACGCTGGATGACCTAAAAAAACTTACACTCGGCCAAGGTCGCACTTGGGCAGATGGGCGCATTTTAGAAGCTAACGGTTTTACCGTAGTTAAAGCCAATAAATATTCGAGTTTATTTAATATGGTGGAAGGTGGCCGTTTTGATGGTTTCCCGCGCGGTGTGCACGAACCTTTTGGTGAACTTGAATCACACCCCGAATTGGAACTGGCAGTTGAAAAAACCTTAATGGTCTATTACCAAATGCCTTTCTATTTATTTGTTTCGCATGAAAATAAAGCTTTAGCGACATTATTAGAAACTGGGTTTGAGCGCGCGATTGTGAATGGTGACTTCGACAAAGTTTTTTATGGCGATAAAGCAATTCAGGATGTAATGCAAAAAGCCGATATGAAAAATCGCAAACTGTTTAAATTAGATAACCCAACGCTGTCAAAAGAAACACCGATTAATCGCAAAGAGCTTTGGTTTGATCCTCAAACCCTACCCTAGACTAAATTTAAATCGATAACATTAATGTCAACTGAGGAACCATGATGAATATTTCACGCCGACAATTATTGGCCATGAGTGGCGCAGCCACGACATTGGCTGCCGCCACCACATTACGCGCAGCCGAAAAAGCCATTGTCGCCTCTGGGCTAAAAGAAGCCTACAAAGATGATTTTTTAATTGGCGCTGCATTGAGTGCGTCAATTATCAAAAAACAAGATCCCGCGCTGGTTGCGTTAATCAATAAAGAATTTAATTCCATCACCCCGGAAAACTGCATGAAATGGGGCGAAGTACGTAACGCGGATGGCAGTTGGAAATGGCAAGACGCCGACGCCTTTGTCGATTTTGGCAGCAAACATAAGTTGCATATGGTTGGCCATACGTTAGGCTGGCACAGCCAGATTCCTGATTCTGTATTTAAAAATAAAGACGGTAATTATATTTCCAAAACTGAATTGGAGAAAAAACAAAAAGACCATATCACAACTATTGTAGAACGCTACAAAGGCAAACTCGCCGCGTGGGATGTGGTGAATGAAGCTGTGGGCGATGACAATAAAATGCGCGATAGCCATTGGTATAAAATAATGGGCGATGATTTTCTTGCCAACGCATTTAATCTCGCCCATGAAGTCGATCCCAACGCACACCTGATGTACAACGACTACAACAACGAGCGGCCGGCAAAACGCGAGGCAACTATCGCGATGATCAAACGCCTGCAAAAACGTGGGGTGCCTATCCATGGTTTGGGTATGCAAGCGCACATCGCACTGGAAACTAATCTGCAGGATTTTGAAGACAGTATCATCGCCTATGCTGCATTGGGTTTAAAAATCCATCTGACTGAATTGGATATTGATGTGTTGCCGACGGTGTGGAATTTACCCGTTGCTGAAATTTCTACCCGTTTTGATTACACACCCGCACGCGACCCTTACACCAAAGGCCTACCGAAAGAGATAGAAGAAAAACAGGCGAAAGTTTATGAAGCGCTATTTAAAATTTTGCTTAAACACCGCGACAAAGTTGAGCGTGTAACTTTCTGGGCAGTAAGTGATGATGCAAGTTGGCTGAACAATTTTCCTATCAATGGCCGAACCAACTATCCAATGCTGTTTGATCGGAAGCACGCACCTAAAAGTGCCTACTTCCGCTTGCTTGACCTCAAAAAATAACTAACCATCCCCGCCGGGTTGTTGTAGGCTTGCGCTAAAATATTGCAAGGCTTACAGCAACCCGAATGAAAAAAACATCTCACGCAAAACACCTTCCCCCTATATTTCGCTGGTCGTTTTTAGGCCCACGTTATTGGCTTACATGGATAATGTTGGCGTTTTTACAGCTAATCGCCCACCTACCCATACGCATTAATCTTGCCTTGGGGCGCAGCTTGGGCTGGCTCTTTTTGCATCTTATCCCCAGCAGAAAACGAATTGCGGAGACCAATATCCGCCTATGCTTTCCTGAGCTAAATGAAACCGAACGCGAAAAAATGGTGCGCGGTGTTATTCAATCCTGCGGTATCAGTTTTTTTGAGAGTGCGATGTCTTTGTGGGGGCCTGCACAACGTTGGCATCGTTGTCATAGCATAACGGGGCTGGAACATTTACATGCAGCGCAAGCCGCTGGTAAAGGCGTGTTACTCGTCGGCTGCCACATGACCACTATGGATATTGCTGGGCGCATACTCGCACTTCATGCAAAATTTGATGTGCTGTATCGTCAAGATCCCAACCCACTACTCGCCTACATGTTGGTGAAAGCCAGAGAAAGTTTTAACGGCGAATCCATCATCAGTGTTGAGACACGCAAGCTGGTGCGCAACCTGCGCACAGGTCATATCGTGTGGTACGCACCAGATCAGGATTACGGAATTAAACACAGTATTTTTGCACCGTTTTTCGGCATCACCGCTGCAACCGTTCCCGGAACTGCGCGCTTTGCAAAATTGGGCGATGCGCAAGTCATGGCGTTTATGCACTACCGCGAAGCGAATGGACATTATCGAATTGAAATAAGTGCACCCTTGGAAAATTTTCCGAGCGGCGATGATCTGGCAGACACTACCCGTGTTAATCAGCTGATTGAGCAAACGATACGACAGCAACCCGATCAGTATTTATGGGTGCATAGGCGATTTAAAACACGCCCTGAAGGGGAAGTAAACTTTTACAAAAAGAAGAAACAATAACTGCACACCCAAGATCGACTTGGGTGTGCGACCAAAAATATCTATTAATTAGATTTGGTTCACCAATTCATTTTCTGCTTTATAAACGCAGTCAATTTTTCCGCATTTGCTTTATGTTGCGCAATTCTTGGATGTTGGCCGTAACCGGTGTATTCAAAGAAAATCGTATCCAGTTTTTTATCATTGTTTTCTTTTCTCATCCGCTCAACGGCAGTAGTGATGTAGCCAGGCCATTTTGGCGTTGCCGTTGCGTCCATACTGCCCAGCGCACAAATAATCTGTGCTTTCGGGTATTTAGCACGAATGCTGCGCACAAAATCGATGTAGGCTTGAATTTTTTGTGAGTCAGTTGGATGCGGTTGTAATTTTTTGTCGCGATCAGTCAACCAGCTGTCGTTCTGGAATAAATTGATCAGCACCAAATCCGGCGTCCACTGGGTAAAATCCCATTGGGTTTTGTTATCGCCCACTGCACTTAATTGATCGTAGAACTGCGGCATAATAAACGGAAACCAACTGATCATAATGCCAATGCCACTTTGCGAAATAGTATGTAGCTCGGCATTAACATTTCGCGCGGTCACTGCACCGTAGGCCCAGTAGTTATTTTTTTCTATCAACACATCATCACGTCCATTATCGGCGCCCTCATTACCCATGCCGGTGGTAATTGAATCGCCATAAATTTCCATACGACGTGTTGGGCGTGCAGGCGGGGTTAGCAATTTTGCATTGGCATCCAATACCAAACCTTTAAATGCAGTAGCGCCCTCTTCGCCCTCGGTGCGTTTATAAATCTCCAAGCTGTGATTACCTGCTTTTAACGCAGTAGAAATCACATAGGTTTGCTCACCTTGCTTAGCCTCCAGCACATACGGATGTTGGGTTTCACCATCAACAATAACGTTGAAATAGTTTTTACCGAACTGATCATCCAAGGTAATTGCTAGCGAAGTGCCGGTAAAATTGGCCTTGATGCTCGAACCTGTCCAGGAAATAGACGGCGCTTTTTTATCAGAAAAATCTATCCGACCAGTGTAAAAATAATTAGGGTTATCAGCTGCAACCAATTTTGCAGGTTCTGCCATAACATAAGATGACAAGCATACAAAGCCGATTAACAATACAGAGAGTTTTTTCATTGTTATCTCACTAAAATTTAACGGGTAAAAAGGCTATATTACGATTTAATTATACTAATGGGTCTTTTTGGCAAATACCACATGAGAATACTAACTTGACCAGACTGATAATTTATTGGATCAATTACCCTAAATATTTCATCTTGCCAAAGCTGCGTAGGCTTGTTATGGTTGGCTAATGAACAACAAAACTCCCCGACACATATTCATATCTTTTTGCGCGCAGGAATTAAAGTCCTTTCGCGCCTTCGTCGTATTTGGCGATTAAGTTAACCTTACACTTAATCGCCTATAGTTCTCCCTAATTTTTTATTACCCAAGCCACACTTTTTGCTGGCTATTGGCTATTGGCTATTGGCTATTGGCTATTCATTTGGAAAATATTATGAACAGAAAAAATCTCAACGAATTACTTATTTCAAATTTAGACTATTTGAATCTCACACAGATCATTGAACAATCAAATAGCCCAGCAACAGATGCGCTGGATGAAGAAATTAGCCGAGCCCGAATTGTTGCGAAAAATGACTTCCCCAAAGATGCAGTTGCCATGAATTCATTTGTAACATTTTCTGATATGGACTCAGCAGAAGAAAAAACTGTCCAGTTGGTATATCCACAAAATGCAGACATTGATCAGCTAAAAATATCTATCCTATCACCGGTTGGGAGTGCATTAATTGGATTGTCGCTAGGCGGGACTATTGAATGGCCTATGCCACAGGGGAAATTTCGCCGTTTAAAGGTCATTGCCGTACAACAGCAGCAATGAATCATCAAGTAGCCCTCCTCCATCCTCACCGCAGAAAAATTATGTATATTGAAAATAGTTATGAATACTTTTCAAAAATATTCGACAACCTTGATACAGCAGGTGAATCGATTACTGAGGCTGTATTTGAAAATTGTATTTTCCAGCAATGTAACTTTTCTGATGCACGATTCTATAAATGTAAATTTGTAGACTGCGTATTTACTTCCTCCAACCTGAGCAATATCAAAGTGGACTACAGTAAATTTTTTGATGTGCGCTTTAACGAAAGCAAACTGGTAGGAGTAGATTGGACAAAAGCTGATTGGCCGCGCTTTAACTTTACTGCACCCATCAGCCTTAATGAATGCATCATCAACGATTCATCGTTTTTCGGGCTGGTGTTGAGTGAGTTGGAATTGGAACACTGCAAAGCCCATGACGTAGACTTTAGGAACGGCAATTTCACCAAAGCCAAATTCTCTTATACCGACTTCATCAATAGCCTGTTTATGAAAACCAACCTGCGTGAAGCCGACTTTAGCGAAGCGGAAAATTACGATATTGATATTTTTAACAACGAAATAAAAGCAGCCAGATTCAGCCGCCATGAAGCGGTGCGACTATTGAATGGTTTAGATATTGAGCTGGTGGATTGATCCAACCAATCGGTCAGATCAACAATCATTCCCCCCGAGTGCAACTCAAAGATTAATAAGAAACATCTTTAACCGGCGCTCGCCACACATAAAATAACCAAAAAATCGGCATCGCAAACATATTCCCCGCAATCAAGATAACAGCCCAAAGGACTCGTTTTTCCTTAGGGACAGCTCCTGATTTAAAGAGGTAAAAAACATACGAAACAATTAATGCCGCCATTAAAGACATGCTCGCAATGTGTAAACGAAACATGTTTTTAAGCTGCTCTTCCATTTCAGCAGCTGGCTGACTCTGGTCCAACGATGCAACAAAGCTGATGAAAAAAATAAAATACGCAATGGGCAACAGAGTAATTATCCCCCATGCAATTTTTACTGATTTACTCACAAAACACCTCTTATATTAAAAACTGAAACTAATCACTGAACGGCAAATCTTTCACCCATTGCTTTTTTCGCTCTTGACGTAAAATTTCCACTTGTGACCAAGAAAAAAGAAGCGATAAATATAAAACATACATTCCAAGAATATTGATAAGCAACGGTATTAGCATTGAAATATCAACAGCACCTTTCATAATTGATGCCGGTTGATGCAAGGTATACCACCACTCAACTGATTTTTTAATAATGATGACATTAATCACGCCGACTAACGACAGGATCGCTGCCGCTTTATTTCCCATATCACTGTTTTTATAGGCGTCTTGTAAGGCATATACCCCCAAGAAAAGAAAAAACAAAATCAACATAGATGTAATTCGCGCATCCCACACCCACCATGCACCCCATGTCGGCTTACCCCATATAGACCCGGTAACCAAAGCCATGAACGTGAAAGCCGCCCCCAGAGGGGCCGAAGCTTTCATCATCATAAATGAAAGCTTCGTTTTCCAAATTAAGCCTACCGCACCCATTATTGCCATCAGTACATAAGCAACCTCAGCTATGTGCGCAACAGGTGCGTGAATAAAAAGAATTCGATAGCTATTGCCCTGCTTTGAATCTATAGGAGCAAAACCCAATCCCCAAACAGTACCCACTAACAGCAGCACAAATGCGACTAAATACATATAGGGCAACCAAGCGCACGTGTACTGGTAAAACCAGCTCGGTGTTCCGAGTTTATATAGCCAATTCCATCTCATAATTTTTTCTCTACTATTTCTTATTGATCGTTTTAATTAATAGCATTACGGATAACGAATCAACTTGCCGCAACTTTCGCACCGGCTATCTGGTCGAGATTCGAAATTAATCGCGTAAGTAAATTGACTAGTTGTACCTCTTCATCTGGAGTAAAACCATTCATCGCCTCACTATTTCCTTTCATTAAAATAGCTATTGCATCGGGCATGCGTTTCTTTGCGGCATTCGTGAGCGCAATACGGCTACTTCTACCATCAGACGGATCGGGCGTGCGCTTGATTAAATTATCACGCTCCATACGTGCGAGCATCTGTGCCATAGGCGGCTGCTCAATTTTGGCGAAACGTGCAAGATCTCGCTGCGTATTTGCACTGCCATTCTGTAAAGCGATCAACACCGGCAAATGGCTCACACCAAAACCAAGTGGTTTCAGCCGCGCCTCACTAAGGCGGGTAAACCCCCTTGCTGCAAGACTGATGAGATGTCCCGGTGTAGAAAGCACGCTTTCTGTCATATCGTTCTCACTTTTAATTGTGCTTGACATAAATACATATTCACATATATATATATTAAAAAAGACCACGAATCAATGCAGGTACAATATTACCGGCAAAAAAATTAACCACAATTAAGGAATTAATAATGTCGAAAACCCATGTACAAATTATTATTAAGCTTTATGAGTGCTTCAACACAAGAGACATAGACGGCGTGCTCATTTCACTGAACGATGACGTCGCCTGGGCTAACGGAATGGACGGTGGCCATGTTCATGGACACGAGGCATTGCGCGACTATTGGATACGCCAATGGGGTGTTGTTAGCCCACAGGTTAAGCCAATAGAATTTAGACAAACTGCAGATAGCACCATAGTTGTCGAGGTAATCCAAACAATCCTCGACCTTAACAACCAACCATTAAGCGGGCAAACCCATGGGCTGAAAGATAAAACAGTAACGCATATTTTCCAAATGGAAAACGACAAAGTGAAACGGTTTGATATCCAGGATGAACACTAATCGCCCACAGTGTTTTTAGGGAATTTTTGCCCCTATTAAAACCTCAATTAAACATACATTGTTATCATGCGTCAACCTCAAGAAACACTATTAATACATGTATAAATTTTAATGAAATTTTGAGCAATATAATATTTCCAATCAACTTTTAAAAAATCCTAAATTAAAATCATTAAAGCGCGCTAAATTCGGAAATACATCAGCAAAATTTCCCGCTGGTAAACCGTACCAACTGGCAAGAGTTGCGGCGTATTGATCCATGCTGTTGGTGGGAATAATTCGGCCTTCGCCAATATCGTCTTTGCCGCCGATTATTAGATCGGGGAATGTGCCGTAAACCTCACCGCCTTTTACTGCGCCGCCCATCATCATTTGATGACTGCCCCAACCGTGATCGGTACCGTCGCCGTTGCTGGTGAGCGTACGGCCAAAATCGGAAGTGGTGAAGGTGGTGACTTGATCAGCGATACCTAGTTCGACTGTGGCTTTATAAAATGCATCTAACGCCGCACTTAATTGTGCGAGCAAAATATCATGGCGGCGCAATTGATCGCCGTGGGTATCAAAATCGCCCATTCCGATAAAAAAGGTTTGACGGGTAACTTGCAGGCTGCCGCGCGCCGAGAGCATCTGCGCCACCATTTTTAAATTGGCGGCGAGTGAATTGCCGGCAGGGAAACCGGTTTGTAATGGTGCTTGTGCATCCAATGCGGTTTTTACATCGCCTGCCAAATCCCATGCGAGAGTTTGGGTGCGAGCGTATTCGCGCTGGAAAATATTTTCTTGCGGCTGCGCTAATAACGATTGGTAAATTTGGATGCGACTCAGCTCGCGTGCGTCACTGGTTTTTTTATTGAAATTTTCCAGCTCTTTAATGCCCGCCGAATCAATTGAATAAGGCACTACAGTATTGCCGCTCTGCCAGATATTAGAACCGCTAAGTGAAATATTCATCGATAGTTTTTTGTTGACATTTATCGACTGCATGGCATCGGCTGCACGCCCTATCCAGCCATTTCGCCGCGAACCGGATTGCAAACTCTGCAAAAATGTTTGCTGATCATTGTGTGAAAACAACTGCGGCGGCAAAAGGGATTTATTGCCTTGATAATTAGTTTTAGTTACCGGCTCCACTAATGCTCCCACATTCGTTAGCAAAGCCAACTTGCCTGAATTAAACAGTTGCTGTGCATGGGGCATATTCGGATGAAAGCCGAGTTGTGTACCCGAGCCACTCAAGCTAGAAAGCGATAATAATTTACTTTGCTCTATCGCCAGAGTTTGGCGCGATGCTTTGTACGCGTCATATTCTGTGTCATTGGTGGGAACAACCATATTGAACGCATCGTTACCGCCAAATAAAAAAATACACACTAAAGCTTTATAAGAATCATTAGGTTGCACCAAAGCATTGGCTAGTTGTAACCCTGCACTGGCTGCATAAGCGCTACTGCTACCGAGCGCAATGCTGGCAGCTTGTTTTAAAAAGTGGCGACGATTTGGGGTAATATTTTTCATAGGATTATCTCTGCACCGCATATTCAGGTGAAGCCATTACCAAAAACAGGGCTTCATAGACCAGTGTATCCCGCTGCCATATCTGACCTTCTTCACCCCAAGTAGGATCCACTTTATTGTTATTTAAATAATTCAATATTAACTCGTACATCGGTTGGCTCATCTGCCCCGCCATCACAAGTAAATTTAAATGATCCAATAACTCTGCAGGATTTTTACTTAACCCGCGCTCACGATCCAAATGCAGTCGCGGCGAAAATGCATCCCAGTTGCCATCAATGGTTGGCTCCAACCATTCGTGCGGCGTGTCGCGCCAGAAAATAGCATTACTCAAAGTCGTCACCTTGGACATGATCATACTTTCGGTGAGGATCTGGAATTCAGGTGAATTCATATTGGCATTTTTTAATTCGCCAGGATGCTGATAATCCGGGCGGTAAAAATTAAACACCGAAAATGACCCATAGGGGCGCTGCCCCAGCAAACGACCCGAACCATAGAAGCGAATACGCGGAGAAGTTGCCGCACTATCCTCTAATTTAGTTGGTGTGCCCGTACCTTTAAACGCGCGCCATAGATGGGATGTTTTTAATATCGGCTCACGCAGTTTGCCGAAAGTCGCGGGCGAATTTTTATAGCCATTTTGTGCTTCGTCATCTAACACGATCGCGCGCACTACGGCTTTCATATCGCCTTTCACGCCTTGGCCATTATTATTAAATACACTCGCAACACGGGTTACATAGGCCGGTGATGGATTGCTGGTAATTAAACGTTGAATCAATTGCTTGCTAACAAAAGGCGCAACGTTGGGGTGTGCAAAAATAATATCCAGCGCTGCATCTATATCTTGCTCAGGGGTTTTATCCGCCGGAATTGGCTTATCCCCAAACAACATTTTTGCACCAAAGTCGTGATAATTATCGAATGATTTCATCGGCAGAATTTCACTGGCGCCACTCTCAGTCCATTCCCACCAATTTTTTATCGTCGCCATATTCCAGCCGGTGAATACGCGCGCCAATTCTTTTACCGTGGTTTGGTCATACGTGGGAATGGGATTATTTTGTGCATCCAATTTCACACTGCCATCCAGATTTAATTGCACCAAGCCGATGGTGAACAACTGCATCAATTCGCGTGCGTAATTTTCATCGGGGCGAATGTTGCGATTGGTATCAGTTTTTTCATTACGCACCATACTCAGATATTCACCCATCATGGGATTGAGCGTGACCGCTTTTAATAAATCACGATAATTGCCAAACGCATGTGTCGCCAAAATATCCTGATAATTCGCGATGCCGCGCGTATCGTTGTAGAGCACATCGGACACATTGGAAATAACCAAAATCTGGCTGAGTGAATAGGCCACGCGCTGACGCAATTGGTCATCGCCCCAAAGCGCCACTTCCCACCAGATATCGCTGCGCTGTAAATCGCGCAGATAACCTTCATCGTTATCGTCTTTTTCTGGTTGCACGACTAAACCAATTTCAGTGAAGCGCTTGTCGAGAAGCGTTAGGTGTTTGGTTTGCGGTTTATTTATTTGTTCATCGAGCCACGCTGTTTTTCCGATACTGATGACACGATCGATATCTTTTGCGGTAGCACCAAAGGTGGTCTGCGCTAAAAAGCGCGCCGCCTCGGTAGCGCTGGAGTAATTGGGGCTGCCTTTTAAAGGCAGAGAGGGGTCGGCAGTTAAATCCGGCACGGGCACTTTTGCAATTGCCACGCTTGATGCTATTGATGATTGACTCGAAGACACTACATCACTTGAGCTAACAGGGATGGCGGGGGTACTGGATGCAATCGCGATAGACGACCCTGCAGGATTAGTGTTTCCTCCACCGCCGCCACTACCACCGCAGGCAATCATCAAGGTTGATACACTGATCACAACCGTGCGCAGTAACCCCTGCATAATAATTTCGGGAAAATATCTCATAGAATCTCTACATCGAATAAAAATTATTGAATCGAAATGTGTGAGAAAACTGAACTACTGCTGGTTATTTTTATTATTTGCTTGAAACGCGATTAACTGATCCGGCTTATCGGTAAATACCGCATCCACACCAAGCGCTGCCATCGCTTGCCAGTCATCTTCATGGTTAACAGTGTAGACCCAGTTTTTTAGGCCGCGCTTTTTTGCATCCTGAATTAACTCGGGAGTAATAAAACTCATATGCGTATTAAAAGAATATGCCTTGAGTGGTTCGCAGCATGCGGCATAGTCCAGTGGAATACCTTCAATTAAGACTCCGCGTTTTACTTGCGGTAATTGCTGTAAGGCTTGGTAGAGTTGTTGATGATCAAAACTGGATATTACATATTGCTCGTAATTACCTTTATGTGAATTTACGTACTCATCCAACACGCGTTTCAATATCGGAACTGAATTGGCGCCTTTGATTTCGATGTTGAGTACTGCTTTATCGCCCACCAACTCCAGTATTTGTTGCAAGGTCGGAATAGGTTCGCCGTTTTCCAAGCGTTGTTCGCGCAGATAATGCAAAGGTTGTTCGGTGATAATGCCTGCACCGGACACGACGCGCCCCAAACGGCGATCATGTGTGACAAGTAGTTCGCCTTCGATTTGAAATATATCAATTTCGACGGCGTAGACACCAAGCGCCAATGCGCGCGCAATCGCGGCAAGGCTATTTTCTGGCAAGGTGGATTGGGCGAATTGCGGGCCGCCACGATGGGCAATTGCTAACAAAGGTGTCATAAAGTGCTCGTTCAGTGAATCAACCGGTATAATGCCGCAGGCTTATATTTATGCGACTGCCCGAGTATGGCAGCCGCTTCTTGATTCATCAATGCAGGTACCAGTGTGGATAGTTTTCCCTTACTCGACGCAATTATTAGTCACAGTGTATTTTCAAAATTTTTAATTATTTTTGGCTGCCTCTTCGGCTTTTATCTGGCCTCCAAACTGCTCAATAAAATTATTCACGATGTCAGCGTGCGCCGTGCGCTGGGTGATTTACGCGTGCTCTATATTACCCGCCTGATGAATATCGGCATGGTGTTTTGCTGCATCGTGGTGATGTGTTTGATTTTGGGCTTGGGCTACAGCGAGATTTCGGTATTTCTATCGTCTATTTTTGCCGTAGTTGGGATCGCGCTTTTTGCCCAATGGTCGATCTTGAGCAATGTTACGGCAAGCATGATTATCTTCTTCGGCTTCCCTTATAAGGTGAATGATCGCATCAAGATTCTGGACAAAGATGACGACATGAGCGGCGTGATCATCGAAATCACCATGTTTCACGTCATTTTACAGCGCGAAGACGGCAACCTTATCACCTACCCCAATTCGATGATTCTGCAAAAAGCGGTGCTAAAAATCGATTTTCCACCGCCAGTAGCTATTGCTGATAACGCCGAAGACACTGCACTTGAACCTCTGGAACAAATGCGGACGGAAGCCGCAGCAACTACGCCACAGCAGCGCTAATCTCTTGCTATACCAAGCAGCCTAATGATTTAACAACCATTAGGCTGATGCAGATCATTTTACTGCGGACAATCATCCTAATTTAGTGATACACAAGCAAGTTTGCGTGCTATCTGTGTTAGCGCAATCACAAATCATTTACCCCGCCCCATCCCGCCTATATATTCGCCACCGCTGTTTAAATACGATATTTAAAACGGCTGGTAATATCGTAAAAGATAGCGCTTTCAGCTCTTATCATTTAGATAGCACCGCACTAGCAATAATAAATAATAGTTACGCTAACAACGGAGAATTCAGACCATCATGCAATCCCTGATCAAGACCTGTGCCTTACCCATTGTATTACTCAGCTTAACCGCTTGCGGCGGTGGTGGCGGTAGTGATAACCCCACGCCAACCTCTACCCCAATATCCAGTTCTTTAGCGGCTAGCTCTGTCGTAGCGGTTAGTTCTGCTGAAGCGGCTAGTTCATCGATAGCTCCTGCATCTAGCAGCTCATCGTCCAGCTCTGCGGCAATCACCGAAAGTACTCAAACACCGGTTAACTACACCAACTATTCTGTAGCAACTATTGATAACTGCGGCCAAGGCATTGCGAAAGGCGATAAAACTTTCAGCTTATTTGCCGATTACGATGGTGGTGTGCAAAACCAAAGTCTTTCAAGCTTGAGCTTTAGCGGCTGGAACCATTCAAATAACGAAAATAAAAATCGTCCCGAATGGGCGCTGCTCAAAGTAAGCACTCATGCAACTTACGACTTTGCCACTAGCGCAAAAGTAAATGATAGTTGTAACGGTGTGGACACCATCAATATGGTATTGGTGAAAAAAATCAACGATTGGGATATGCAACATGCCAATGGATTTGAACGGAATATACTCGCCCTTGCTTACGAATTCGGTGATATAGAAAATCTGGTATTTGACGTGAAAATTAACAGCGCCAAAACCAGTATTCCCAGTGTTGCAAGTTTAAAAACCACCTACGCAAGCTATGTGAACGACGCGACTATTGATGCTTTAGAAGATGGAAAAGTCAATATTGGTATTACATTAGGCGACGCCACTAACCAGAACGGCGCTATTATTTTCCAACTGGATCAAACAACGCTGAGTGATCAATGGGTACGCGTAACTATCCCGATGAACAAGCTGTCGTTCTATCAAGAAATCAACTACAACCGCACTACTAAAACCTTGGCAGAGTTAAGTAATGTACTTATCAACCGCATATTGGTAGTCGGAGAAACAAAAAGCGGTGCAGTACTGCGTGGCAACATTAATCCCTGGACTACCAGCGTTCCGGAAACCTTTAAAGAAATGGATTTAAGCTTCAAGAAAATTGAATTCCAATTGAAATAAGTTTTTTGGCAATTCAAAAAATAAAAATGACGGTCAGCTTCACAACTGACCGTCATTTTTTATTTCTATTATTCACTCAACATTAAATCTGTACCCGCGTCCCCAACTCAATCACCGCGTTATCCGGTAAACGGAAAAACTCCACTACGCCACCCGCATTGCGCGTCATCGCCGCAAATAACCGCTCGCGCCATGGTGACATACCACCGTTGGGCGCAGACACAATCGACTCGCGGCTTAAAAAATAGCTGGTTTGGAAATGCGGAATCGCTAAACCATAACGCTCGCAGAGTTTTAATGCGCGCGGCACATCGGGTGCATCCATAAAGCCAAAGTTAACCGTCACACGCCAGAAACTGTTGCCCAGCTCTTCCAACTGGATGCGCTCATCCTCGCCCACCCAAGGCACATCTTTAAATTGCACGGTTAAAATTAAATTGCGCTCGTGCAATACCTGATTATGTTTCAGGTTGTGCAGCAATGCCTGCGGAACCGTAGAGGCATCAGCCACCATATATACCGCAACACGCGCCGCGCGCTGGATTTCGTCGGGGCGCAAGGTTGGCAGAAACGCGCCCAATTCCAAACCATCGCGATGAATACATTGCATCACAATCGCCCGGCCGCGCTGCCAAGTACTCATGATTAAAAACAACACTGCTGCGACGAGAAGCGAGAACCAACCACCATCGAAAAACTTAAGCGCACAACCGGCGACCAGAAAAAAATCCACCACTAAAAAGAACAGCGTTGCAGCGATTGCAATCGGCAGCGGTAATTTCCAGCGCCCGCGCACTACAAAAAATGTCAGGCAAGTAGTCGTCGCCATAGTGACCGTCACCGCAATGCCGTAAGCGCCCGCCAAACCGGATGAACTGCCAAAGAACAGCACTACCGCAATAACACCCACCAACAACATCCAATTCACGGCGGGCATATAGATTTGCCCGGCTTCACGCGCGGAGGTATGCATGACCGTCATGCGTGGTAAAAATCCCAATTGGATTGCCTGACGTGTCATCGAATAAGCGCCGGAAATAACGGCTTGCGATGCAATAATCGCAGCCATGGTGGCGATAATCAGCGCGGGCCAAATCAGGGTTTGCGGGAAGAGTTTATAAAAAGGATTGGCGATAGCCGTTGGATCAGCCAACAAAAGCGCGCCCTGCCCCATGTAATTGAGCGCGAGCGATGGCAACACCAAATATGTCCACGCGATCTGGATCGGCTTGCGCCCGAAGTGACCCATATCAGCATAGAGCGCTTCCGCACCGGTCAATGCCAACACGATTGCACCAATCGCGGCAAAGACATACCAGCTGCGCCCCGCGAGAAAACTCCCAGCTTCCATCGGGTTAAGCGCCGCAAGAATTGCAGGCTGGGCAACAATATGTGCAATACCCGATACCGCCAGCATCAAAAACCAAAGGGTGACTATGGGGCCAAACACTTTACCCATAGCGCCCGTCCCCAAACGCTGCACCAGAAATAGACTGACCAGAATCGCCAGGGTAATCGGGATCACCAGCGGCTTGAGCGTCGGCGTCGCTATCTCCAGCCCTTCCATTGCCCCCAACACCGAAATAGCGGGAGTGATAATGCTATCGCCATAAAACAGCGTGGCACCGAACAGTCCAATCATCAGGATAATGCGGCGCAACTGTGGATTTGAGCTGGCAGTTTGGGCAGCGAGCGCGGTCAGTGCGAGCGACCCACCTTCGCCGCGATTGTCTGCACGCAATATCAAAATCACGTATTTGAGCGTGACCACCAACATCAACGCCCAAAAGATGGTGGATACCGCACCAACAATATGGGGCGCGTCCAGAGGCACACCGGTCGCTGGGGCAAAAATTTCCTTCACTGTATACAGCGGGCTGGTGCCTATATCGCCGTAAACAACACCGATGGCAGCCAAAGTAAGCGCGGCCATACCTTGGCGCGCAGGCGTTGAGGAAGATGAGGAACCGGGTTCGATGGGTAATGAAGAGGAAACGGTCATGGGAACATCCTATGCAATGAAGACATCGCCAGTGTTCCCAATCGCGCATCAGGATCGCATAAGTATTATCGGTAACCGAATATCAGCTTTCCGTATCCAACAGGCGATAACCTACGCCCGGTTCAGTCAACAGCCATTGCGGTTCAGCCGGATTATCTTCCAGCTTGGCGCGCAGTTGTCCCATATAGAGCCGCAAATAATGTGTGTGATCCAGATATTCCTGCCCCCACACATCTACCAGTAATTGGCGATGGGTAACCACCTGTCCCGCACTGCGCACCAGCCGCGCCAGCAAATTAAACTCAGTAGGCGTTAGATGGACTGCATCACCCTTGCGGCTGACGCGATGATTGGCGAGATCAATCACCAGGTCGCCCTGCTCATAGCGAGTGACCGCCGCGCGCACCTGATTGCCGCGATGACGCAACGCCACCCGCATACGCGCGAGCAATTCCCCGATACTGAAAGGTTTCACCAGATAATCATCCGCGCCTTCGTCCAGCATTCGAATTTTCTGCCCCTCGGCTTCACGGGCGGAAATGATAATCACCGGAGTCGATTGTTTGCGCCTGAGCTTCACTAGCAAATCACTGCCATCGCCATCCGGCAAACCCAAATCCAGCAGGATCAAATCAAACCCCTGCGTACCCCCTTCCACCAATTGCGTTTGCCCATACATCGCAACTGCCTCGGCCAAACTGGCCGCAGTAAGTACTTGGTAACCCTCAACCAATAGCGCTTCGCGCAGGGTTGCGCGCAACTCGCGGTCGTCTTCTACCAATAACAAACGCAAACTCATAGATGACTTTCCGGGTTAACGGGTTGGGCCCGCAGCGGCAAATGGCATTCAAAACTGGCGCCGGCCGCCGTGGCATGAAATTCCAGCTCACCGCCGTGGGCGCGGGCAATAGCGCGACACAGTGCCAGACCGATTCCCGTTCCTCCCGCACCACCGGTTTTGCGGTGATCTCCACGTTGGAAAACTTCAAATATCTGCTCGTAATCCGCCGCCGCGATACCGGTGCCCTGATCGCGTACCGCCAATACCAGATGGAGTTTATCGACATAAGCAGACACATTTATTGGCGATTCGGGAGGGCTGTATTTGAGTGAGTTGTCGATCAGGTTTTCCAGCAGTTGCGATAACAATAACGAGTCGCCCCACAGGAGTGGCAAATCCGGTTCGAGCTTTGTATTCAAGCGCTGCTGCGGATCATGGCCGCGCATACGACGCATCACGCTACCGATAATTTCCTCCGCCGACTCCCAATCACCCTGAATGCTGACCCCGATTGCATCCAATCGCGCCAGTTGCAGCACATTGTTTGTCAGGCGGCGCAGGCGGTCCGCCTCATCCACAATGCTGCGCGCCAGTTGTTGGCGTTGGGTATCGGACAAACGTTCGCTTTGCTGATCGAGAGAAGACGCAGCGCCCATGATGGTCGCGAGCGGCGTGCGGTAATCGTGGGAGATAGCAGCCAACAAAGTGTTGCGCACCGTTTGCGCTTGGGCTTGGTCGCGCGCCTGCCGCTCTCGCTGTTGAATATGATGGCGCTCCAACGCAGCGCCCATTTGGTCGCATAGCGCCTGGGCTTGAGTCAGCACCGAAAACTCATCCGCACTGTGAATGCCTGTGATCATCGCCGCACCCGAGGTCATACTTCGTCCGCGTAATGGCAGATAAAGTGCGTCCAATTCCTGATAGTGCCCAGTACCCGGCCCCAACGCTTGGCCGCTGCGCAGACAGTGCCAAAGCGCCTCTTCATGCTCGAGATTAACACTACCGATATGCCGCAAAGCGGCGGGCACATTATCGGTAGGAAGCTCTCCGTCCAACGCAACTAGCGTCACTGGATGATTCACTTTTTCCCCATACAGGCGCTCCAATGCCTGATGCAAATCCTCCAGCAACAAACCGGGTTCATCGGCATCACGCAACTTATCGCCCCAAATACGCAGCTCTTCAGCGGCTTGGGCATAGGCATGAGCGCGGCGCGACTGCTCGCGCAAAAACACCATCAAGCCAGCAATGATGATATTCACCAGCATCATGGCAATCATCAATACCGTGTGTTGATGCAGGTTGATCGTAAAGGTACCGCGCGGCGGGACAAAGGCCCAGTTGAACGCGAACAAGGCCACTACGCTGGCCAGCAGCGTCACGCTGAGCGGCAGCCAGAGCGCCGCAATTGCAGAGGTAAGTACCAGAATCAAACTGAGATTAACGGGATCGAAATGGGTATCGAAGAAAAGCAACAAGCACCAGCCCAGCAACCAAATCGCCAGGCCGATACCGTATCGCATAAGTTGTTTTGACGAGGTCAGTGCGTTCATGGGCGAGAGCTTAGCAGCATCGCTGTTAGGAGCGCATAAGGATTAGTGCGTAGAAGTTAAAGCACCGACACTATCGCTTTACTCACATAATCCATTTTTTCTTTGGTCAAACCCGCCACACTGATGCGGCTGGTGTCGGTCATATAGATGCTGTATTCGCCTTTGAGTTTGTGCACCTGCTCCACACTCAATCCCAAAAATGAAAACATGCCACGCTCTTGTGCGATAAATTTAAAATCGCGCAGCTGCTGTAATTGGTTGAGCGATTGCACTAATTGCACCCGCAAACCGGCGATGCGCTCGCGCATCAGCGTCAGTTCGTCGCTCCATACTTTGGTCAGCTCATCGCTGTGCAAAATAATATCGATCAGCGCAGCGCCATGTGCAGGCGGCATGGAATACAAGGCGCGGGTTACGCTCAGCAATTGGCTATTGGCTGCGTTAGCTTGTTGTTCATCGGCCAATACCAAACTCAAGCTACCGGCGCGCTCGCGATACAAACCAAAATTTTTGGAGAACGACGTTGCGATCACCACTTCCGGCAAACGGGCTGCCATCAACCGCAAGCCGTAGGTATCTTCTTCAAGCCCTTCACCAAAACCTTGGTAGGCCATATCGATAAACGGAATCACACCGCGCTCTTCCAACACATCGGCGATTTGATCCCACTGCGCGCGCGATAAATCCGCGCCACTTGGGTTGTGGCAGCAGGCGTGTAGCAAAATTAAATCGCCGCGCGGGATTTCATTGAGCGTTGTGAGCATGGCCGCAAAATCAATGCTGTGGGTGCTGTAGTCGTAGTAAGGATATTCGCGCAGCTTCAAACCGGCGCTGCCCAAGAGCGGCACATGGTTCGCCCAGGTGGGGATACTCACCCACAAACTGGCGCCGGGTTTAGCGCGCTGAATCAACTCCGCCGCTACCCGTAAAGCGCCGCAACCGCCAGGAGTCTGAATAGTACGCACACGTTTAGCTGCTACGGCGGGGTGATCTGCACCGTAAACTAACTTCGTAACTGCTTCATTGGCACCGGGATAGCCAGCGGGCGGCGTGTATGCTTTGCTTGTCTCGCGGGCGATGCGCAATTTCTCCGCTTCGGCCACGGCCTTCATAATTGGCGTTATCCCTGCATCATTTTTATACACACCTACACCCAGATCCACCTTGTCCGGGTTAGTGTCATTAGCGTAGGCGATACTCAACCCCAGGATAGGATCGGCAGGTAACAGAGGAAGGGACTCAAACATGGCAAACTCCAAACTCATTCAACTAGGTAGATGGAACAACAGGCGGACAAAAACAGGGCGCGATTATACGCCGGGATTCGGCCAACGGCTTGGTGGAGGCTCTATATCGGATAAAAAGTCGGATAAAAGTCAGGTAAATAAGCCGTCAGATTTAACCGGATATGGTAAGTTGCGCGGCCTTACAAAAGGAACATGAGCTATGACATTCGACTGGCAAATAGCGCCACTCAACCACGACCTGATCCCCGAGATCCAGCAGCGCATTGATCAAAAAACCAAACCGCTCGGCGCACTCGGGCAGCTTGAACAGCTCGCGCTGCAAATTGCCCTGGTACAGCAACATAAACGCCTCAGCATTGAACGCCCACTCATGCTGGTATTCGCTGCCGATCATGGTATCGCCGAAGAAGGCGTGAGCATCGCACCCAGCAGTGTTACGCAACAAATGGTGCTTAACTTTATTAATGGTGGCGCCGCAATTAATTGCTTTTGCCGCACCAACCATATTCCGCTTAAGGTGATTGATGCCGGAATTAAACACGAAATTATTCCTGCCCCTTCAGCGTTAATTGTTCAGCGCATTGCAGCGGGCACACACAATTTTGCGCGCGAACCGGCAATGACCTTGGCGCAAGCCGAGCGCGCCATCAAATTAGGCAAAGAGTTTGCCGAAGGTGAAATTTCAGCGGGTTCTAATTTATTAGCCTTCGGTGAAATGGGCATCGGCAATAGCAGCTCCGCCGCTGCGATACTCGCCGCGATTAGCAATGCACCAGTAGAAGATTGTGTCGGCTTGGGTACAGGCATTAACCGCGAACAACTCGCCAAAAAAATTGCGTTAGTAAGGCAAGCAGTTGCACGTATTCAGGATAAATCGCCCATTAATATTTTGTGTGAAGTGGGCGGTTTTGAAATTGCCCAAATCTGCGGCGCCATGCTCGCCACCGCACAAGCGGGTCGCTTAATTGTGGTTGATGGCTTTATCGTCACCGCCGCGGCATTGCTTGCGGTAAAAATGCAGCCACAGGCACGTGATTACATGATCTTCGCGCACGAGTCGGAAGAAATTGGCCATCAATTAATGTTGCAATTGTTGGATGCAAAACCGCTACTGAATTTAGGTTTGCGTTTGGGCGAAGGTACAGGTGCCGCACTTGCCTTGCCACTTATTCAAGCCACGGTGAGTTTCTATAATCAAATGGCCACCTTTGAAAGCGCAGGCGTAAAAGTGTGAAGCAACAGTTCAATTTATTTTTTCTCGCCCTGGGATTTTTTAGCCGCATTCCCATGCCCGCATGGATTGAATACTCGCCCGAAAATCTCAACCGCGCGAGCCGCTATTTCACTTTAGTCGGTTGGTTATTGGGTGGAATAGTCGCATTGGTATTTCTTGCCGCTGACACTCTTTTTTCCACCTCAATTAGCCTCTGGCTGGCGATGGGTTTTAGTTTATTGCTCACCGGCGCCTTTCATGAAGACGGTCTTGCCGATACCGCCGATGGCTTTGGCGGCGCATTTGTGCGCGAGAAAAAAATCAGCATTATGAAAGACAGCCGCATCGGCACTTACGGTGCAGCGGCATTGGTAATGGCGCTGCTGGGAAAATATCTTTTGCTGATTGAGAACAACCACATTGCACTGGGTATATTTATCGCCTATGGATTATCACGCGCAGTCGCGGCAAGTTTAGTATTTGACATGCGCTATGTTGCCGATGACGATGGCAGCAAAAGCAAACCGCTGGCAAATAATCAATCCAAAACCGATTTGATTATTTTATTGGCAACCGGTTTGCCAATATTTTTTTTACTTCATTGGCAAAAGGCAATATTGCTAATTGCTACGCTGATAGCCGTCCGCTACGCCGCAAAATTTTATTTTCAAAAACAGATTGGCGGTTACACCGGCGATTGCTTGGGAGCAGCGCAGCAAATTAGTGAACTGACCATATATGCGGCACTGCTAATTCATTTTGGTCAGATGCACATCACTTGGTGATGTGATACAGCTTCTCGCCAGTTTCTTCATCGTAATTCTGGCCATCACGTTTTGCTTTTTTCTCTATGTACACCTCGGGTTCTTTAAGCGGCTCAAGATCCATTGTTTTATGCGTAACACCTTCAAAGATGGTAGCCCACAGCTCTTTATTGGGTCGCTTTCTGCGCAAATGCGCAATAAACTTTACTCCCAAGTACATAGCCAAAAAGAGCCCAACAACCAAACCAATTTGAATATAAATATCGTACATCGTATTTCCCTCACCCTTGGTTTAACGGTTATGGTGCTGCGTATTTATTATTCAAGCTCCACCATTTAAAAAGACTGAACGTATTATGATTACTTTAGTGTTAGGCGGTGCCCGCTCAGGTAAATCGCGCATTGCACAACAGCTGGCGAGTGCTAGCCAATTACCCGTGGTCTATATCGCCACCGCAACGGCGTTGGATGAAGAGATGGCAACGCGGATTGAACATCATCAACACAATCGCCCAAGCGAATGGCGTTTGCGCGAATGCCCGCTGGATTTGGCCGTAGCACTACAAGAAGAAACACAACAATCCCAAACTATTTTGGTGGATTGCTTAACGCTTTGGCTAAACAACCAATTATTTGAAAAACCTGAGCAGGATTTTTCCACGTTATTTGATGAGCTTGTTAATAGCCTAAGTGCAAATAACGCCAAGGTTATTTTTGTCGCTAATGAAGTTGGGTTGGGAATAATTCCATTGGGAGAAGTGAGCCGAAAATTTGTCGATGAAGCAGGCCGATTAAATCAGCAACTCGCACAAATCGCTGACAAAGTAATATTTGTCGCCGCTGGTTTACAGCTGGTATTAAAAGACAATACCAAATGACGTCTGCCATTATCACCTTAGTAAGACACGGAAAAGTCGCAGGCCCCGCTGCGCTTTACGGCCGAACTGATATTGCAATCAGCCCGACAGGTCATAGCGATTTAACGCGCACATTGAATAGTTTGCACGCTCAAACGCCAATCGAATATCTAATCAGTTCACCACGCATACGCTGCTTGCAAGTCGCACAAGAATTTTCAACACAACATAAAATTCCGTTACGTACTGAAGCCAACCTACAAGAAATGGATTTTGGAATTTGGGATGGTATCCCGTTTGATGAGCTGGGCGATGAATGGAAAAATATCGAGGCCTTCTGGGAGTCACCCCATACAATGCATCCGCCACAAGGGGAATCTTTACAGAATTTTGCAGCGCGAGTGATTAAAGCGTGGGGCAATCTAACCGATAATGCCTCTACCGGCCACCACCTTATCCTCTGCCATGGTGGTGTGATCCGAATTATTATTGCCCATATTCTACAAATTGATTGGTGCAATGCACGCTTGTTTAAACAGCTTCATATCGACTATGCGAGCCATACCCGTATTGAGATTGTAAATTACGAGAATGCACTCCCAATCATTAAATGGATTGGCAGCATATCGGAATAGCCATAGTATTTATCACAGCCGCCACATTTAACGGCGACCAATATCACCACTCATGAGTTGCCCGAGATTTTCTGTGAACCTTCCAAGCGATACACCACAACCTCTACCCGATCACAACCAAAGTCTGGTCGCCCGCACCCTGCATGAATGGCAACAACTTGCTGTGCTCGGCGCACCTATTTTAATTGCGCAACTCGCACAAATGGCGAATGGCGTTATTGATACGGTGATGGCCGGGCATGCAAGTGCGGAGGATTTGGCCGGTGTAGGCATAGGCGCTAGTTTGTGGGTGCCAGTTTTATTATTTTTCTCCGGTGTATTGGGCGCTTTGCAGCCAAGTATTTCTGGCCATCGCGGTGCCGGTGAGTTACACAAAATTATGCCGACTACCTGGCAGGGAATTTACATTGCGCTCGCGGCAATGGTGTTAATGATTTTATTGCTGATCAATACCCAGCCGGTATTGGTGCTCTTGCAGTTAGACGCAACTACGGCAGCGATAGCAGATGGTTATCTTGATGCATTTGCCTGGGGCGTTCCTGCGCTTTTATTATTAATTGCATTGCGCGGCTTAACCGATGGTTTGGGGCATACGCGGGTGATTATGGTGTTCTCCTTGATCAGCACCGCATTAAATTTACCGCTCAATTATATTTTTATTTACGGTTTTGATTTTATTGTGTTCCAACTACCGGCGATGGGCGGCATTGGTTGCGGTTGGGCGACGAGCATTTCTAACTGGGTCGCCACCATCGCGCTGCTGATTTATTTAAACCGCAGTAGCACCTACAAAACCTTTCATTTAATTGGCGATTGGGTTGCACCTGCGCGGACAGAAATTATGCGCTTGCTGAAACTCGGATTGCCGATTGGCTTCACCTTATTTATTGAAGTCAGTATGTTTTGCATGATTGCATTGTTTCTCGCACCGCTCGGGGCGACAACGGTTGCAGGCCATCAAATTGTACTTAATGTCACTTCAGTGTTATTTATGTTGCCACTGAGTTTAGGCATGGCACTCACTTTACGCATCAGTTTTTTAGTGGGCGCGGAAGATCACGATGAAGCACGCCTGCTTGCGCGCAGTTCACTATTGTTAGCGGTTGGAATTAGCTGCATTAATGCACCGATTTTATTTTTTGGGCGCGAATGGCTCACCAGTCTTTACACATCCGATCTTTTCGTACAAAAAATTGCGTCGCAATTATTTATGCTCGCCGCTTTTTTCCAAATCGTCGATGTTATTCAAGTCACTATGATTAATGTGCAACGCGGCTATAAAGACACCAAAATCCCCATGTTGATTATGCTGTTCTCCTTCTGGGGAATTTGTTTACCACTGGGTTATATACTGACGTTCAAAAACTGGATTACCGTACCCATGGGCGCGCCCGGCTTTTGGATGGCACTAATTGCTGGATTAACCTGCGCAGCGCTGTTGTTAACAGTGCGCATGTTTAGATTTCAGCCGATGAGCTTGAAAATTCGCTAACCGGCGCCATTGAATACTGTTCCCAAGGCAACGAGAAAGCTGTCTTATCACTTGGAGTTTTTATGAAAAATCTACGGTGCTTATTCCCCGTTATTTGTGGCATGAGTTTGGTTGCCTGCGCCCAAGTTGCTGATACGCAGACTGCTGCGCAAAACGCGCCGCAACAAGCCCAAAGCCTTCAATCAACAACAGCCAGTGCAACAAGCACTGCTACTGTAAAAGTAGCGCAATCTGCGCCTGTTGCACCCATGCTGACGCAAGAGGAATTTTCCGCGTGCTTGAAAAAATTTGTCGCAAAAGCTAACGCTGATGGAATCTCGCAAAAAACAATCAATAACAGTCTTGCCAATGCAAAACTTAATACGCAAGTACTGCAACTGGATCGCAAACAACCGGAATTCACTACCAGCTTTGCTGATTATTTTAATCGCAGTGTTTCTGAACAACGTGTAACCCAAGGTCGCACGCTACTGGTTAAACATCGTGAATTACTTGCTCGCGTTGAACAACAATACGGCGTACCCGCTCCTTACCTGCTCGCATTTTGGGGATTGGAAACTAACTACGGCAGTTTTTTTGGCAACATTCCGGTAGTTGATTCACTTTCAACTCTCGCTTGCGATGCGCGCCGCAGTAGTTTTTTTACTACTGAATTATTTAACGCGCTGCGGATTTTGGATGAGGGCGCGATTGCTCCCGAAAAAATGGTTGGCTCTTGGGCGGGGGCGATGGGGCATGTGCAATTTATGCCATCCTCCTTTTTACAAAACGCCGTGGATTTTGATGGCGACCACAAGCGCGACTTATGGAACAGCACACCCGATGCAATGGCATCTGCGGCAAAATTTTTGAAAAATCTCGGTTGGAAAACTGAAGGGCGTTGGGGGCGTGAAGTTAAGTTACCAAAAGACTTTCCCTTTCTCCAAGCCGGTTTAAAAAATAACAAACCTATTGCTGAGTGGACAAAATTGGGCGTAACACGCGCGGACAACACACCGCTACCGCAAGCGGATATGAACGCTTCACTACTAGTGCCCTCTGGCCACCAAGGCCCGGCATTTTTGGTGTACGACAATTTCAATGTGATTATGCGTTGGAACCGCTCTGAATTTTATGCGATTGCCGTTGGCCAACTTGCTGACCAAATCGCCGGCGGCGGAAAATTATTGCAATCACCACCCAAAAATGTGCCGCGCCTGCATCGCGACCAAGTTATCTTTTTGCAACAACAACTTAACAATAAAGGTTTTAATCTCGGTACTCCCGACGGTATCCTCGGCCCAGCAACGCGCCGCGCCATAGGTGAATTCCAGGATAAACAAGGCATGGTCGCTGACGGCTTCCCCAGCGCGGAAGTGCTTGGTTTACTTGGCATAACAATAGAAACTGTAAAGCAGTAAAAATAAAAACGGCTGGCAATATGCCAGCCGTTTTTTAACCCAAAGTATTTTTACCACCCACAAACCTGCCCTGCGTTTTCTTTTTCCAACCACTGCATGAGCGGTGCAAAATAATCGATGATCGCTGAACCATCCATTTGCCGTGTTCCTATCGCTTCTTCCAAAACATCCTGCCAAGGTTTGCTGGCGCCGGCAGCGAGCATTTTTTGTAATTTTGCACCTGCTGCTTTGCTGTTATAAATAGAGCATTCATGCAAAGGGCCTTTAAAACCGGCGGCGTCGCACAAAGCTTTATGGAATTGGAATTGCAAAATGTGCGCAATAAAATAGCGGGTGTAAGGTACGTTAGCGGCGACGTGATATTTTGCGCCCGCATCAAAATCTTGCTCGCTACGCTCAACGGGTGCGCTAATTCCTTGGTATTGCGTGCGTAGTTCCCACCAGGTTTTATTGTAATCTTCCGGTTTAATTGCGCCGGAAAATACTTTCCAACGCCATTGGTCAATTAATTTCCCGAAAGGTAAAAAAGCAATTTTCCCCAACGCCAATTGCATTTGCTGATTAATAACTGCCTGTTCGCTTGTTGCAACTTTGTCAATTAAGCCAATTGCGCTTAAATAATCCGGTGTAATGGATAATACAATCGTATCGCCTATTGCTTCGTGAAAGCCGTCATTGGCGCCATTTTGAAACAGCATGGGTTGGTTGTTGTAAGCGAGGTCATAATAAATATGGCCTAACTCGTGGTGGATGGTTTCAAATTCTTCTGCGGTGGCTTCAACACACTGTTTAACTCGCACATCTTCTTTGGCATCCATCGTCCAGGCACTCGCATGGCACACTACTTCGCGGTCACGCGGTTTAGTGAGCATGGAGTTTTTCCAGAAACTATCGGGCAGTGAACGCAAACCCAACGAGGTAAAAAAGTTTTCTGCCATTTTAGTAATGGCGATGGCATCTTTATTTTGTTTTACCAAAGCACTGGTAATATCAACATTGCCGACACCGGGATAAGGCTCTACCAGATCATAGATGCCATCCCATTGCTGGCTCCACATATTGCCGAGTAAATGCGCGGGAATAGGTTTATCGAGCGGCACCTTGTCGGCGCCATAGTGTTGGGCGAGATCAGTACGTACTTTGCAATGCAACGCTTTATACAAAGGTTCAACTTGTAACCACAAGCGTTCAACTTCCGTTTCGAATTCACTCGCGGGCATATCGTAGCCTGATTTCCAGGACGCCCCCATATCACTAAAACCGTAAGCGCGTGCACCGCTATTGGCAATCTCAATGTAACGTTGGTAATCCGCTCGATAGGTGCGCGCCACATTATGCCAACCCGTCCAGGCATCTAATAATTCGTTGTAGTCGCGGCTCTTGGCGAGCACATCCGAGAGCTGATTTAAATCGCGACAGTTCTCAGTGTTGCCTTCGGGTTTGCAATATTTTGCTGCGCCGTAAACGCCCTCCATATGCGTGCCGATACGCGCAAGCTCAGCGCGCGCTTCGGGTGTATCGGGAGGCAATAGTGTTTTACCTTGGGTGAGATTGGTATAGGCTTTTTTGGTTGCGGCTGACATAGGGGCAGCTTGATAAGCACGCGCCGCGGACAATAATTCTTTGTCCATCGCCATCCATTTTTCATTGGCTTTTGCGGAGAGCAATGCAGTATCGTCATTTAAATAGGTGACATAGATCCACTGTGCTGCATTCAATTCCTGATAATTATCGAGATAGGTTTTATTGGTCTCGGCGATAAATTCATCTGCCGATTTAGCGGGTACGGAACTCGCACGCTCGCTTGTAGAAGGCGTTTTATTACACGCGCTTAAAAAAATCGCACAAAAGAGTACAACACCGGACAATAAAGTCCGGCGGAAATTAGGCTGATACGTCATAGCATGCTCTCGATAATTAACGAATTCCGCCCATGCCTTTTTTCAGCAAGGGTGAAATTAACAACATAAAAATTCCGAAACCTACGCCTAGCCACATTAAAAATTCAAATAGTTGGGTGTAAGTGGCAAGTATTTGCAGTGGGTCTGTAACGCTAGCGGTATCTATCGCCGCCAATTTGGAGAGGCGTGTTGCAAGTGTTTCTGACAATGCGGTGGCGACAAACCAGGTGCCCATACTCACCCCCACAACGCGCGGAATGGATAACTTTGTTACCGCTGATAAACCAATGGGTGATAAACATAATTCGCCGGTGCTGTGAAATAAATAGGCGAGCACCATCCAGATAGCGGCGACTTTGCCCGACTCATCGGGATAATGTGAACCTATCACCAGCGCACCAAAACCGAGGCCCGCCTGAATGGTTCCCAAGGCAAATTTTACCGGGGTAGAAGGATTTAATTTGCGTGACTCTAACCATGGCCATAAGAAAGCAAACGGCAATGCAAACAACATAATGAACGCTGGATTTAATGCCGCCACTTGGCTCGCGACAAAGGTAACGCCACCAATATCACGATCCAATACCCGGTCGGCATAAAGTGTCATTGAACCCGCGCCCTGTTCGAACAGCGACCAAAACACAACCGTGGAAATAATTAATACCATCAATACCAGAGTGCGCGTGAATTCCACCGAACGGTGCCGCAGAAATCCGTAGCCGACAAAAAACAACAATACGACAACTGAAAAATACAGCAGGTATTCAACAACGTTATCCGACACAGTGATGACTTTATTTTGCGTCAGTATAGTGCCTAGCCCGAGTACAATTACCGCCGCCGCAAATAACACTACTGTTCGTCGCTGGGAAATAGTTGCCGGATAAATCATCGAATAAGCAAGAATGCCTACGATGCCAATCAAGAGAAAAATATTTTGCGTGATGTGTACGACCGGTTCACTTTGGATCAGGAAAAAAATCAGTGCCATAACCGGAAGCGTTGCCAAGTAAATCCACCATTCACGCTTGATTCCTGATACACGTGAATTTAACCAATCAGTACAGGGCGACTCAGCGTGCCCTAACAAATAAGGCTGCCCCAACCAAAAAGTCAGCATACCGATAACCATACCAATACCGGCCAAACCAAAACCATAATTCCAGCCGTAGGTTTCGCCCAGCCAACCACACACTAAAGT